>Ga0182198_1000076_pt1 | contig 6638 bp, 6 predicted proteins | sample G5R1MG_38_FD_128378 | JGI IMG/M metagenome (GOLD analysis project Ga0182198, IMG submission 128378) | Switchgrass phyllosphere microbial communities from Michigan, USA - G5R1_NF_12SEP2016_LD1 MG | ecosystem: Host-associated > Plants > Phyllosphere > Phylloplane/Leaf | place: USA: Michigan... | reverse complement strand
GGCGTCTTGGTCGACGATCCCGAGCCGAACTCGACCACTGCGCGGCCCTCGCCGACCAGGTCGCGCACCGCCGGGGCGATGTGGTGCAGGATGCCGATCTCGGTCCGGGTCGGATAATATTCGGGGAGGTCGGTGATCGCCTCGAACAGCTCCGAGCCGCGGCGGTCGTAGAACCAGCGCGCGGGGATCGCGCGCGGGCGGCGCTCCAGCCCCGCCAGCACGTCGGCGCGGAAGGCGGGGTCGGCGAAGGAGCGCGTGCCGTCGGCCTGTTCCTGCTTGAGCATCAAAGGTCCTTGGCGAGGCGCACGCCGGTGAACTGCCAGCGCTGGTGGGGGTAGAAGAAGTTGCGGTAGCTGGCGCGCGCGTGGCCGCGCGGCGTCGCGCAGGAGCCGCCGCGCAGGACGAACTGGCTGGCCATGAACTTGCCGTTGTATTCGCCGACCGCGCCCTCCTGCGGGCGGAAGCCGGGGTACGGGCGATAGGCGCTGCCGGTCCATTCCCACACGTCGCCGAAGAAGGCGGGACCGCCGGACGATGGTCGCGGCTCAATCGCGCCCGCGCGGTCGAGCTGGTTGCCGCCCGCCGGATCGTGCGCGGCGGCGGCGGCCTCCCACTCGAACTCGGTCGGCAGCCGCGCCCCCGACCAGGCGGCATAGGCGTCGGCCTCGTAGAAGGAGACGTGCGTCACCGGCGCGGCGGGGTCGATCACCCGGCGGCCGTCGAGGCCGAAGCGCGTCCACGTGCCGTCGCGCTCCTCCCAATAGAGCGGCGCGACGATGCCCTCCGCCTTGACCCACGCCCAGCCGTCGGCGAGCCACCAGCGCGCATTGCGATAGCCGCCGTCGGCGATGAAGGCGGCCCATTCGTCGTTGGTGACGGTGCGGTCGGCGATGGCGTGCGGGGACAGCAGCGCGCGGTGGCGCGGCCCCTCGCAGTCGAAGCAGAACCCGTCGCCGTCGTGGCCGATCTCGACGATCGCCTCGGCGCGCTCGATCCAGCCGATCGGGCCGGGCATCGCCACCGGCACTTTCCGCGCGGGCTCGTAGAGCACGGGCTCCAGCGGGTTCTCGGCGAAGAGGTGGAGAAGGTCGGTGACGAGCAGTTCCTGATGCTGCTCCTCGTGATGGCAGCCGAGCGCGACCAGCTCCACCGCGGCGGCGGGCAGCGTCGGCAGCGCCGCGAGCAGCGCGGCATCGACGTGGGCGCGATAGGCGCGGACCTCGTCCAGCGTCGGTCTCGTCACCATGCCCCGCCGGTCGCGCGCGTGGCGGCGCCCCTCGGCCTCGTAATAGCTGTTGAAGAGGAACGGAAAACGCTCGTCGTGGAGCGCGTAGCCGGCGACGTGGTCGCGCAGCACGAAGGTCTCGAAGAACCAGCTGGTGTGCGCGAGATGCCATTTGGCGGGGCTCGCGTCGGGCATCGACTGGACGGTGGCGTCGGCGTCGGAGAGGCGGTCGGTGAGGGCGGCGGTCAGACCGCGGACGGCACGATACCGTTCATCCAGCGCGGAGTGTCGCTCCGCCGTCGCCGTCTCGATCATGCCCGCACGCTCCTGTCCGGCGCGAGCATAGGGCTCAACGCGTTCCCCCCGGAACCCACAGAACGTCGCCGGTCCCCTTCTGGTTCAGCCAGCGAGCCGCGACGAACAGGTAATCGGAGAGACGATTGACGTACATCAATGCCGCCGGGCTCGCCGCGTCGCCCATCGTCACCACCGCCCGCTCGGCGCGGCGCGTCACCGCGCGGGCGAGGTGGAGTCCGCTCGCCCCCGGATCGCCGCCGGGCAGGATGAAGCTGGTGAGCGGCGACAGGTCGTCGTTGAGCGCGTCGATCGCCGCTTCCAGCCGCTCGACCTGCGCCGCGACGACGCGGAGCGCGCCGTCGATCGCGAGCGGCGTCGCGAGATCGGCACCGAGGTCGAACAGGTCGTTCTGGACCCGGCCGAGTTCGTCGCGGACCGGCCCTGCCGCGACTGCGACGAGCGCCACGCCGATCGCGCTGTTCGCCTCGTCGACGTCGCCGATCGCCGCCATCCGCGCGTCGTCCTTGGCGACGCGCGACCCGTCGACCAGCCCGGTCGTGCCGGCGTCGCCGGTGCGGGTGTAGATCCTGTTGAGCTTGACCATCGTCTGCCTGCCTTGTCCCGTTCGTGTCGAGCGATGTCGGGACGTACGCCCCTCGACTTCGCTCGGGACGAACGGAGGGTAATCCCTATCGAGCGATCAGGTACGGCCCGCGGCGAAGAGGATCAGGACGACGATCAGGATCGCGGCGGCCTGGAAGAAGATGCGTTGCTGCATCATCCGGTTCGACTTGAGCGCACCGGCGCTGGGGCCGAGACCCTTCGCCTCCGCCGTCGACTCTTGCAGAAACGCGATCACGCCGCGGACGAGGGCCACGACCGTCGCGATCATCGCGGCGATCAGCAGGATGACGAGGAAGGTGTTCATGCCCGTCAATCTAGGCGATCGCGGTCGAAAAACCAGCCGGCAAACGGCCGGAACGCAACCTATGAGCGAGCGCGAGGCCGTCGTCGCCCCGCTCGCGCAGGGCCGCCAGCGTCGGCGCGCCGTGGCGCTTGGCGAGCCGCTCGCCGTCGGGCCCGAGCAGCAGCGGGTGATGATGATAGTCGGGCGTCGGCAGCCCCAGCAGCGCCTGGAGCGATCGGTGGACGTGCGTCGCCGCGAACAGGTCGACCCCGCGCACGACGTCGGTGATCCCTTGCGCGGCATCGTCGACGGTGACCGCCAGATGATAGCTCGTGCCCGCGTCCTTGCGCGCGACGATCACGTCGCCGTGCGCCAGCGGGTCGGCCGCGACCGGCACGCCGTGGTCGCGCCAGTCGAGCGACCCGGCCGCGGCGACCGCGCGCGCCATGTCGAGCCGCCAGCAATGCGGCTCGCCCGATCGCGCCGCCGCCTCGTCCGCGGACAGTCGGCGACAGGTGCCGGGGTAGACCGGCTCCACCCCGTGCGGCGCGGCCTGGCTCGCGGCGATCGCGGCGCGGGTGCAGAAGCAGCGGTAGACGAGCCCCCTCCCCTTCAGCGCCTCGAGCGCGGCGGCGTAGCGGTCCATCCGCGCCGATTGGAACACCGGCGGCTCGTGCGTCAGTCCCAGCCAGGCGAGGTCGGCGAGGATCGTATCCACATGCTCCACGCGCGACCGTCCGCGATCGATGTCCTCGATCCGCAGCAGGAAGCGCCCGCCGCGCTCGGCGGCAAAATCGTGCGCGCGGATCGCGGAAAAGGCATGGCCGAGGTGGAGCCGCCCGGTCGGGCTCGGCGCGAAACGCGTGACGGCGGGCTCAATCACGGGGTTGACCCCCGCCCTCGCCCCGTGCTGTCATGACCGCGTCACGCCGGTCGGCGACAACGCTCTCCGGTTCCGCTGGGGAGGCCGCGTGTTTCATCCCGACCTGATCCGACATCCCGATGCCTGTCCGACGCTCGTGCTCAACGCGGACTATACGCCGCTGTCCTACTATCCGTTGAGCCTGTGGCCCTGGCAGACCGCGGTCAAGGCGATGTTCCTCGACCGCGTCGACGTCGTCGCGCACTACGAGCGCGAGGTGCACAGCGCCAGCGTGACGCTGAAGCTGCCCTCGGTCATCGCGCTCAAGCAATATGTCCGGCCGTCGCAGTTTCCCGCCTTCACCCGCTTCAACCTGTTCCTGCGCGACAAGTTCGAGTGCCAATATTGCGGCCATCCACGCGACCTGACCTTCGACCACGTCATCCCGCGCGCGCAGGGCGGGCGGACGACGTGGGAGAACGTCGTCACCGCCTGCGCGCCGTGCAACCTCAAGAAGGGCGGCCGCACCCCGCGCCAGGCGGCGATGCCGCTCCATATCGAGCCGATCCGTCCGACCAACTGGCATCTGCAGGAACACGGCCGCAGCTTTCCGCCCAATTACCTGCACGACACGTGGCACGACTGGCTCTACTGGGACATCGAGCTGGAAGCGTGAACGGGACGATGCGGATGCGGATGGTGGTGGTGACGGTGCTCTGCGGCGCGCTGGCGATGCTGGGGGCGTGCGGCCCCAATGCCGAGGAGAAGAAGGTGGCGGCCGACCAGCGTGCCGCCGGCTTCACCCCTCCCTCGGTCACCTCGCGCGTCGATTTCGGCGGGATGATGGACCGCCGCTTCCGCACGCTCGACCGCAACGGCGACGACGTGATCGACGCCGAGGAGATGCCGAGCCAGGACTCGCGGCTGAAGGAGCTCGACCGCAATCGCGACGGCCAGGTCACCGCGAGCGAGTTCAGCGAGGGGATGCTGGCGCGGTTCGACCGGATGGACCTCAACCGCGACGGCACCGTGACCTCGGAGGAGCGCGAGACGTTCCGGCGCAATCCGTTGGCCGGGCAGACGACGAGCAATTCCGCACCGCGGCTGCCGTAATTCGGGCCAATCCTCCCCCGCCGGGGGGAGGTGGCGCCGAAGGCGACGAAGGGGGCGGACTCTCGACGGCGGTGGTCGCTTGCCTCCCCCTCCGTCGCGCGTCGCGTGCCACCTCCCCCTGGCGGGGGAGGATCATGTGGCCACCGCCTTGACCGCGTCCCTACCGCAATGCAGCATCGGCGGATGGCCAGCCTCCCCCCGATCGCCAACAATCCCGACGTTCGCTACCTCGGTGCGCTGCTCGGCGAGGTGATCCACGATTACGGCGGGGAGAAACTGTTCGCCGCCACCGAGACGATCCGGCGCGCCTCGGTGGAGCGCCACCGCGGCGGCGATGCGGAGGTCGACCTGGGGCTGGGCCGCCTCGACCTCGACGAGACGGTCGACTTCGTCCGCGGCTTCATGCTGTTCTCGGCGCTCGCCAACCTCGCCGAGGATCGCCAGGGGATCGCCGCGGAGAAGGACGCCGACATGGCCGGCGCGCTCGACCGGCTGGCCGGCGAGGGCATCGACCGGGCCGCGGTACTCGACCTGCTCGGCCACGCGCTGGTCGCGCCCGTCCTCACCGCGCACCCGACCGAGGTGCGGCGCAAGAGCATGATCGACCACCGCAACCGGATCGCCGAGCTGATGGCGTTGCGCGATGCGGGGCAGGCCGAGACCGCCGACGGCGACGCGGTCGACGAGGCGATCCGCCGCCAGGTCGCGCTCCTCTGGCAGACGCGCGCGACGCGACGCGAGCGGCTGGGCGTCGCCGACGAGGTCGGCACGACCTTGTCCTACCTGCGCGACGTGTTCCTGCCGACGATCCCGGCGCTCTATCAGCGGTGGGACCGGCTGTTCGGGCGGCGCGTGCCCGGCTTCCTCCGGCCCGGCAGCTGGATCGGCGGCGACCGCGACGGCAATCCCAACGTCACCGCCGCGAGCCTCGGCCTCGCGCTGTCGCACGGGGCGGAGGCGGCGATCGGCCATTACCTCGACACCGTTCACGCGCTGGGGGCCGAGCTGTCGATCTCGTCGGAGCGCGTGCACGTCGATCCCGCGGTGACGGCGCTGGCCGAGGCGAGCGGCGACGAGGCGGCGAGCCGCCGCGACGAGCCGTTCCGCCGCGCGCTGTCGGGCATCTACGCGCGTCTGGCCGCGACGCACCTGGCGCTCACCGGCAAGCCCGCCGCGCGGCCGGGGCCACTGACCGGCGCGCCCTACCCCGACCCCGCCGCGCTGCGCGCCGACCTCGCCGCGATCGCGCACGCGCTCGGCGGTGCGGCGGGCGAGGCGACGCTCGGCACCAGCGGCGCGCTCGGCCGGCTGATCCGCGCGGTCGAGGTGTTCGGGTTCCACCTGGCGACGCTCGACCTGCGCCAGAATTCGGCGGTGCACGAGCGCGTCGTCGCCGATCTGCTCAAGGTCGCGGGCGTCGAAGAGGATTATGCGGGGCTGGATGAGCCTGCGCGCGTCGCCCTCCTCCGCCGCGAGTTGGCGAACGCCCGCCCGCTCGTCAGCCGCTTCGCCGCTTACTCGGACGAAACCGCGTCCGAGCTCGCGATCGCCGGGGCCGCCGCCGCCGCGCACGCCCGCTTCGGCACGCCCGCGATCCGCGTCTACATCGTGTCGATGTGCCGGTCGGTGTCCGACCTGCTCGAGGTGAACCTGCTCCTGAAGGAGGTCGGGGTCTACCGTCCCGACGCGCCCGAGGCCGCGGCGATCATGCCGGTGCCCTTGTTCGAGACGATCGACGACCTCGACGCCGCGCCCGCGATCATGCGCGAGTGGCTCGCGCTTCCCGAGATCGCCGCCGCGACCCGCGCGCGCGGGCATCAGGAAGTGATGATCGGCTATTCCGATTCGAACAAGGACGGCGGTTACCTGACCTCGACCTGGGGGCTGTCGAAGGGCTCGACCGCACTGATCCCCGTCTTCGAGGAGGCGGGGATCGGCCTGCAGCTGTTCCACGGGCGCGGCGGCGCGGTCGGGCGCGGTGGCGGATCGTCGTTCGCGGCGATCCTCGCGCAGCCGCCGGGCACGGTCCAGGGGCGCATCCGCATCACCGAGCAGGGCGAGGTGATCGCGGGCAAATATGGCACGCGCGAGAGTGCGGCGACCAATCTGGAGGCGATGGCGTCCGCGACGCTGATCGCCAGCCTCGAACCCGAGGCACTGTCGAACGGCGACAACGAGACGTTCGCGGCGGCGATGGACCGGCTGTCGGGCGACGCGTTCCGCGCCTATCGCGG
>Ga0182198_1000073_pt1 | contig 6662 bp, 6 predicted proteins | sample G5R1MG_38_FD_128378 | JGI IMG/M metagenome (GOLD analysis project Ga0182198, IMG submission 128378) | Switchgrass phyllosphere microbial communities from Michigan, USA - G5R1_NF_12SEP2016_LD1 MG | ecosystem: Host-associated > Plants > Phyllosphere > Phylloplane/Leaf | place: USA: Michigan... | reverse complement strand
TAGCTGGCGGTGACGCCGCCGGTGGTCGGGTCGGTGAGGACGACGATATAGGGCAGCCCGGCGTCGTGGAGCATCTGGATCGCCACGGTGCTGCGCGGCATCTGCATCAGGCTGAGGATGCCCTCCTGCATCCGCGCGCCGCCGGCGGCGGTGAAGATGAGGTAGGGGCAGCGATCGGCGATCGCGTTCTCGACGCCGCGGACGAACGCCTCGCCGACCGCGAGACCCATCGACCCGCCCATGAAGGCGAAGTCCTGCACGCCCATGACGACGCGGTGCCCCTCGATCGTCCCACGCGCGTTGAGCAGCGCGTCGGGCTCGTGCGTGGCCGTGCGCGCGGCCTTGATGCGATCGACGTACTTCTTCGAATCGCGGAACTTGAGCGGGTCCTCGGGCACCTTCGGCGCGTCGAGGTCGGCACGGCTGCCGGGATCGAGGATCTGGTCGAAGCGAACCTTAGGGCCGATCCGCTCGTGATGATCGCAGCGTGGGCAGACCGAGAGGTTCTCCTCCAACTCCTTGGTGAAGACCATCTGCCCGCAGCCCTTGCACTTGTGCCAGAGATTCTCCTCCGGCTGCGTCTTGCGCGCGGTGAAGGGCAGTGCGTTGCGGACGTTGTTGAGCCAGCTCATACGAATTCTTTCCGGGCGGACGCGACGGCGTCGGCGAGCGTCCTGATATAGGCGGCAACGGGCGCGGGCGCATCCGCGCCGTGCGCGGCGACGATCTCGACGATCGCCGAGCCGACGACGACGCCGTCGGCGACCCGCGCGATGGCGGCGGCCTGGTCGGGCGTGCGGACGCCGAAGCCGACCGCGACGGGCAGGTCGGTCGCCGCCTTCAGCCGGGCGACGGCGTCGTCGATCGACCCCTGCGCGGCCTGCTGGAGGCCGGTGATGCCGGCGACCGAGACGTAGTAGAGGAAGCCGCCGGCGCCATCGAGCACGGCGGGGAGGCGGCGTTCGTCGGTGGTCGGCGTCGCGAGGCGGATCGGCGCGACGTCGGCGGCGCGCAGCGCCTCGCCCAGCGCGTCGTCCTCTTCGGGCGGCACGTCGACGCAGATGACGCCGTCGACGCCGGCGGTCGCGCACTCGGCGGCGAACCAGTCGGCGCCGCGGCGGAGCATCGGGTTGGCGTAGCCCATCAGCACCAGCGGCACGTCGGGATGGCGGTCGCGGAAGCCGGCGGCGATCGACAGGATGTCGGCGGTCCTGGTGCCCGCGGCGAGGCTGCGGATGTTGGCGGCCTGGATCACGGGGCCGTCGGCCATCGGATCGGTGAAGGGCATCCCGAGCTCGATCACGTCCGCGCCGCCCGCGACGAGCGCGTCGAGGATGGCGGGGGTGGCGGCGGGGGTGGGATCACCGGCGGTGACGAACGCCACGAGCGCGGGGTGGGCCTTGGCGAAGGCAGCGGAGAGGCGGGTCACCGCTCACCTCCGGCTTCCAATATGGCCTTCACCCCAGCGGGAGCCGGCCAGCATTCGCCGGGGTGACGGAAGGGGACGCAGGGGGAGGCGGTGATGCGGCTCACATCGCCACTCCGAGCGCACTAGCGACGGTGAAGATGTCCTTGTCGCCGCGCCCGCACAGGTTGGCGAGGATCACCTGGTCGCGGCGCATCGTCCGGGCGCGCTTGGCGACGGCGGCGATGGCGTGCGCGGGCTCGAGCGCGGGGATGATGCCCTCGGTGCGGCAGAGCAGCTGGAAGGCGTCGAGCGCCTCGAGGTCGGTCGCGTTGGTGTACTCGACGCGGCCGACGTCGCGCAGCCAGGCGTGCTCGGGGCCGATGCCGGGATAGTCGAGGCCCGCGGAGATCGAGTGACCCTCGGCGATCTGGCCGTCGTCGTCCTGCAGCAGGTAGGTCTTGTTGCCGTGGAGGATGCCGGGGAAGCCGCCCGCGAGGCTGGCGGCATGCTCGCTGCCCTCGAGGCCATGGCCCGCCGCCTCGACGCCGAGCATCGCCACGTCGGGGTCGTCGAGGAAGGGATGGAACAGCCCGATGGCGTTGGAGCCGCCGCCGATCGCCGCGCAGAGCAGGTCGGGGAGCTTGCCGGTGCGCGCGAGCATCTGTTCGCGCGCCTCGCGGCCGATCACGCTCTGGAAGTCGCGGACGAGCTCCGGATAGGGATGCGGACCGGCGGCGGTACCGATGATGTAGAAGGTGTCGTGAACGTTCGCGACCCAGTCGCGCAGCCCCTCGTTCATCGCGTCGCTGAGCGTCTTGGCGCCGCTCTCGACGGGGCGGACCTCGGCGCCGAGCAGCTTCATGCGGAAGACGTTGGGCTGCTGCCGCTCGACGTCCTTGGCGCCCATGTAGATGACGCAGGGCAGGCCGAAGCGCGCGCAGACCGCGGCGGTGGCGACGCCGTGCTGGCCCGCGCCGGTCTCGGCGATGATCCGCGTCTTGCCCATGCGGATCGCGAGCAGGATCTGGCCGATGCAGTTGTTGATCTTGTGCGCGCCGGTGTGATTGAGCTCGTCGCGCTTGAACCAGACCTGCGCGCCCATGCCGTCGTCGGCACCGGTGCGCAGCGCCTCGGACAGCCGCTCGGCGTGGTAGAGCGGGCTGGGGCGGCCGACGTAATGTTCGAGCAGGTCGTCGAACTCGGCCTGGAAGGCGGGATCGGCCTTGGCAGCCTTGTAGGCGGCGTCGAGGTCGAGGATCAGCGGCATCAGCGTCTCGGCGACGAAGCGGCCGCCGAACTGGCCGAAATGACCGCGGTCGTCGGGCTGCGCGCGGAAGCTGTTGGGAGGAGCGTTCATGCTCGGGCCGACTGGAGGAAGGCGGCAATCTTGTCCACATCCTTGACGCCGGGCGCACTCTCAACCCCCGACGAGACGTCGACCAGCGGCGCGTTCGTGCGCGCGATCGCCTCGGCGACGTTGTCGGGATCGAGACCGCCCGAGAGCGCCCAGGGGAGCGGGTGGCGGAAGCCGGCGAGCAGGTTCCAGTCGAAGCGCACCCCCATGCCGCCGGGCAGCGCCGCGCCCGCCGGCGTCTTGGCGTCGTAGAGCAGGCGGTCGGCGGCGCCGACGTAGGCGCGCGCGCCGTCGAGATCGGCGCGCGTCTTGATGGCGATCGCCGCCCAGGTCTCGCATCGGAAGGTCGCGCGGATCGCGGCGACGCGGGCGGGGGCGGTGCGATGGAGCTGGATGGCGTCGAGGTGGGGCGCGATCGCGGCGAGCACGTCGTCGGCGGGATCGACGAGGACGCCGACGCGCGCGACGTGAGCCGGCACCGACGCGGCCAGGCCGGCTAGCCGGTCCGCGTCGAGATGACGCGGCGATGCCGCGAACGACACGAAGCCGACGTGGCTCGCGCCGCCGTCGAGTGCGGCCGCCAGCGTGGCGGGGGTCGATAATCCGCAGATTTTAACCTGGATCATTGATCTTCATTCGGGAATGTCTTCTATCATAAGAAGGGGAAACTGGTCTTGGCGATCGGGACGGACAACGTCCACGCCTGGAACCGGATGGAGCGGGATGGAATGGGCGAGAGTGAGCAGGATCGTCTGCGGCGCTGCCTCGACGAGGCGCTGGCCGCGGCCGACGCGGCGGGCGACACGCTGATCGCGGCCAAGCTGGCCGACTGCCTGTGGTTGCTCGATCGCGCGGCGTCGACGTCGCCGGCCGCTACAGCGTAGCGGCGATGGCGCGCGCGGCGGCGTCGGGATCGGCGGCGGCGGTGATCGGGCGACCGACGACGATGATCGAGGCGCCGTCGTCGAGCGCCGCGCGCGGGGTGACCACCCGCTTCTGATCGCCGATCGTCGCGCCGGGGGGCCGGACACCGGGGACGACGAGATATCCCTTCGGCCAGGCGGCGCGGGCGGCACGAACCTCCGCGCCCGAGCAGACGATGCCGTCGACGCCCGCCTCGGCGGCGAGCGTGGCGAGGCGGACGACCTGGTCGTGCGCGCTGCCGGCTACGCCGGTGGCGGCGAGATCGTCGGTATCGAGGCTGGTCAGCATCGTCACCGCGACGACCTTCGTGCCGTGCGGGGCGGCGGCCTTGGCGTCCTCGAGCATCGCGCGACCGCCGCTGGCGTGGACGGTCAGGATCGCGGGCTGGAGGGGGCCGAGCGCCTGTACCGCCTTGGCGACGGTGTTGGGGATGTCGTGGAGCTTGAGGTCGAGGAAGATCGGCAGACCGAGGCTCGCCATGTCGCGCACGCCGTGCTGGCCGTGGGCGGCGAAGAACTCGAGGCCGAGCTTGATGCCGCCGACGTGGTGGCGGACCCGCTCGGCGAGCGCGTGGGCGCGGGCGAGATCGGGGGTGTCGAGCGCGACGAAGACGCGGTTGCTCACAGCAGCGTCTTGGGGACGGTGTCCGGCGCGATCGGCAGCGCGGTGGCGGGCTTCGCCGGGGCCGCCGGCGTCGGCGCGGCGACGACGGGGGCGGTGCGGACCTCGGCCAGCTGGCGCTCGCACGCGGTCAGCCGCTGCTTCAGCCGCCAGCGCCGCGCCGCCTGCCAGCCGAGCGTCGGCACCAGCCCGAGCAGGAAGGTGACGAGGAGGAGGAAGGGCAGGTTGACGTCGGCGACGAGGCCGCCGGGCAGGCGGATCGGCACCGCGGTCCAGTTGCCGATGGTGAAGGCGGCGGCGAGAAAGGCCAGGAGACACCAGAACAGGATCTTGAGGAACTGCATGCGGGTCTCCGGTCGGCCGGCCCGAAGGCTAGCGCGGGCGGGGTGGTTTGGCCAGCCTCAGCCGATCTCGCGGCGCAGGCTCTCGATCAGCGCGGCGGCGTGGCCGAGGCGCGGTTGCTCCTCGTCGAGGATGGCGTGGAAGGCGGCGCGCTTGATCGCGAGGACGCGGCCGGGGCGCAGGCGAGCGCGCTCGGGAAGCGTCGAGACGGCGATGTCGATCAGCCGCTCGGCGCCGTGGAGGCGGCCCCAGAGATAGTCGTTCTCGCGGTAGGCGCGGCTGAAGAAGGCGGCGAACTTGTTGAACTGGATCCCCTTGAGCGTGGCGTCGGCGCCGCCGGCGCGGATCGTGGTGGCGTCGTCGGGCGAGATGCGGTCGACCTTGATCGCGTCGAATTCGTCGAGTCCCTCGCCCTGGAGAAGCGGCAGCGTCGCGGCGTCGAAGAAGGGGAAGCCGAGATAGGCGAGGAGCAGCGGCCGGCGGACCGGGCGGGGCAGCGCGGCGAGCGCGGGGGCGAGGCGGGCGTCGGCCGCCGCGTCGAGGCGGGCGAGATCGAGCGAGGCGGCGAGCGCGTCGAGGAAGCCGGCGGCATCGCGCTTCGCGCGGCGCGCGGCGGCCCGGAGCGGTTCATGCGCGCGGCCGGTCTGCGCGTCGAGATAGGGGGCGAGCGAGGCGAAGATCGCGTCGCGCACGCCGTCGAGCGCGGGCGTGTCGGCGGCGTCCTCCTCCTGCTCGACGAGACGACGGGCCATGAGGCGGAGGCGGCGGATGCGGAAGCCGAGGTCGAAGCGGCGGAGGAAGTCGACGCCGTCGATCGCCCCGGCCGCCGCGGCGATCGCGTCGGCGGCGCGCCCGCGATCGGCCCCGCGCCGGCCGGCGATCGCCTGCGTCAGGAGGCCGAGCGCGTCGACGACGGCGGCGTGCTTGAAGCGGTCGTAGGCGGCATAGGCGTAGCCGGCCTGCGCGATCGCGGCTCCTTGCGCCTTGGCGCGCCAGGCGGCGAGGCGGGCGGGGGTGGGCTTGTCGAGGAACAAGGTACGGCCGATCCGCGCGGCGACCTCCGCCTCCACCGCCGGGCGGATCGCGGCGACGACGGCGCGCAGCCGCTCGATCCGGGCCGAGCGATCGGCGATGGCGTCGAGATTGTCGCGGATCGGCTGCTGGCGCGGCAGCTCGCTGATCGCGCCGAGGATGGTCTGGAAGAAGCCCGGGCTCGCCTCGCCGCGGCGGACGCCGAAGCGGAACCCCGGCGAGGGATCGATGTAGACGAAGCGGCGGTCGATCTGTCGGCGCGCGGGCCGTTCGCGCAGCGCGTCGATCGCGGGGCGGAAGGGGGCGTTGGCGAGGACCGAGCCGTCGATCAGCACCGCGGTCTCGGCGGCACCGGCGGCGGCGTGGCGGGGCAGGGCGCGGCGCAGGAAGGCGCGGCGGTTCGGCCAGCGCTCGCCGCGGTGGTCGAGGACGCGGTCGAGCTCGGCGACGGTGAAGGGCGGGAAGGCGCCGGGGAAGCTCGACGTCGCGCGCGCGGCGAAGGCGAGTTCAGGGAGCGCGGCGAGCTGGTCGATCGCCCCGCCCCCCGCCGCGCCGCCGCCGTCGGAGAAGTCGATGATGATGCGGTGCTCGGTCTCGACCACCTCGGTCGGCGAGTGGAGGCGGAGGCGTTCGGGATGGCCGGCGAAGTCGGTGACGGTGACGAACAGGTCGAGCGGCTGGCCGGCGGGGAGGAGGCGGGGCCCGCGCTCGCTCGCCGCCATGGCGCCCAGCGCATCGAGAAGCAGCCCGGTGAAGGTCTCGCCGCCGAACGGGGGTTCGAACCAGCGCGAGCGGACGAAGTGCGACAGCTTGGCGCGGACCTCGTCGCGCGTCGCGGCGTCGGCGAGGTCGTCGACGCTCTCCGCGCTGCGCCCCGCCGCCATCCAGGCGATCGGCATCGCCCAGAGCTTCGAGAAACGGCCGTGGGGCGCGGCCTCGGGATCGATCAGCGCCTCGACGTCGGCGGATTCGAGCCACAGG
>Ga0182198_1000072_pt1 | contig 6787 bp, 2 predicted proteins | sample G5R1MG_38_FD_128378 | JGI IMG/M metagenome (GOLD analysis project Ga0182198, IMG submission 128378) | Switchgrass phyllosphere microbial communities from Michigan, USA - G5R1_NF_12SEP2016_LD1 MG | ecosystem: Host-associated > Plants > Phyllosphere > Phylloplane/Leaf | place: USA: Michigan... | reverse complement strand
GTGCATCTCCATCCTTCCCAGGCAAATTGGCCAAAAGTGAAAAAGGGATACCATGTAACACCCCTAACTAGTGGCAAGCACCTTCCCCTATCATTATAAAAGCGTAGATAATTCAGGACCAACCCAGACTCAATTGTATTCAAATCATCCACAGAAGGAACCTTGGGGATGCAGCGTACTTGAGGTGGTTGACTGATTGGGATTTTGGGAGGAGGTGATGTAGAAGGAGATGTTGATGATAAAGAGAGAGGGAAAGACATGTTAGTTTTGGGTGAGGGAATAACTTGTCTGCCTGCTGTAGTTGCAAGTTCTTGGGGCTGATGTTGGGGTGGGTTCCAGATAATTTGATACCGTAGTTTCTCAGGATTATAAAGCAAGAATATTTGAGGAATTGAAATGTTAGAAGGATCATCCTGAGGAGGAAAGTATTGATTGATTGAAGCTGATTCAGTTTTCACTTCAACCACGACCACCACCAAGCTGTAGAGTGTAGCAGCCACGAGATAGAGTAGTGGAGTTAGTGGCTTTCCATCCTTCACACTAAAGAGGAATTCATAGGCCTGGTGAGATGAAGTGAGGGTGCAGAGATGGTGAAGATTGAAGTTCAGGAAAGAAGTGAAGATTTCCGTCCATCTTGATTGATCACCAAAAATCCAAAAGGCCAAAGCATGGTAAAATCCAGTTCTGTCATCACACCCTCCAGACAATGACCTTTCAATGAATTGGTGAGAGATCCTCCAGCCATCCTTGAATCCGTGTGGAGCCACAAATTGAATTGGTGTTTGAGACAGCCTTACAACATTGTAATCTGTTTGCAGGCCCTTGTTAACTTCAGTCCAGTATTCTTCAGCCAGAGGAAAGGGATGATTGACTACAAGACCTGGAACCAAAGCTTTGGGCTTCTTCAGATGAGGTGCCAAGGGTTGATCCCATGGTCCAGAAGTAACTTGAGACCGTTTTTTCACAGCTTGTGTATAGAGATGGTGGATAGAGCTAGGATTTGAACCTTTTACAAGGGTTGCTGGAGGTGTTGATAAGGAGGTGGTTGCAGTATTCGTCTTCATCTGATCAATGAGCCCTCTGGGAATTTGGGTTGCATTTCCAGCGGGTCTGGGGGTAAGGGGGGGGGTGACTACAATAGGTTTGGAGTTCCTAATGGAGTTGATCTTTGCTGGCTTGTCTGCTATAGAAATTTTCTTTGGAGTCTTGAAATCAATAGGGATTACAATGATAGTTTTTGATTTTTCAAGCTGAGGCTTCATTGGTTGGCAAAGTTGGCCAGAGACCACTGGGAGGAACTTTGGTGAGTATGAGGATGAACCAGTTTGTTTTTCCTTGAGTGCATATTGATTTTTCTGGTTGCGGGTCCCAGCAAGTGGTGGGGCAGCAAAGAGTCTGGGATCCAAGTGCTTGAAAACTTGAGACAATGGAGACGGGGGCCTCAAATGAAGGGTTGAATTCCAGAGTATTTCATAATGAGTGTGTCCATTGTACCATAGGTAGATAGTCCTCTTTGGTGCAGTTGTTCGAGGGATGTATTCGTAGGTTGGTCCTTTATGAGTTAAAACAACCAACCTGGCCTCATAACATTGAGACAGTGCTGCCAAATGATGGTCTCCCCCCCAAAATCCACACTGTCTGCTCTTCTGCAGAAACACATTGAAGATTTCCAATGGCGCCACATGTTGATGATGATGCAAGTCATTGAAGGAAACAAAAGGTTCATACATTTCCTGATGCCTGAAAAGTTCTTCACAGCAAGCTTTCCTGGTGACCTTGTGAGCCTCCTGACTCCCCAATATCCAAATTGCTACTGCCCGGAAAAGACAGTTGCCATCTGCTTGAATGAAGCGGTATGAGAGGTTCCAAGGAGTGGGTATCCCTGCCTCAGAAGAGCAAGGTATCTTGATGGGTGGGAGTTGTGCTGAACTGTCTTCCAAGAGTTTTTTTTTCTTCAGAAAATTGATGAATCCCCTCCATCCAGTTGAAGTAGCCTGATGATTGAACCTGGTTGAAGAAGTTGGTTTGGCTTTGGAGAATTTTTCCTTGGTGCCTACGTCAAAAACTTGCAAATCTTGGTTGACCTCACCAGAGAGAGTACTGGAGAAATACTTGAGAGCACTTGCACCATTAATTGCTGCTTGCCTTCTTGGATTTCTTCTGTTCTTAAAAATCCCAAGAATTTGAGGCAGGGCTTGAGGGTCATTTTTGGTCTTAGGGGAAGGGTAGATGGCTGCCTTGGGTGGGGCTGGACCTGGAGAAGTGGGGGTGGCTGATAAGTCCTTGGTTGAGTGTCCACGGGCCTTTCCTTTTCTACGTTCCTCTTCCGGCAGCAGGGGTTTTCCAAGAGATTTGATCCAGGACTTCAAGAGTGACATCACCTCCAATTGGCTAGAGGTGCGGGAAGAGCAGTGGTTGCAAGACAGGATGAGATTTGCCCTTCCACCAATGGATGTGAGGGACCCTGGAGGATACAGCCTGCCTTTGGTCATTGCAGGCAAGGGAGGAGCACCAGGACCATGACACTTCTGGCAAGGAAAAACCAGTTCTGGACGAAGCTCCCAAAGATCAATGGCACTCCTTTTTTCATAATCAGGAAGATTGGCCTGAGCTTCAAGAAACTGAGCCTCCCAGTCATCCCCATCTAAAACAAAGCAAGACACATAATGAGATAAGTCAAGATTAAGAAGAAGAAAAAGAAAAGAAAACTTACACCTATCCCACCAAGGATTGGGCACCACAGACCGGTCAATGGATGTGGGCCTCATATACTTTCCACCATTCCAACCAAGAGCATTGGTGACATCTATGCAGGCTGCCAATTGGTGAGGCTCAAGTTCTTTGATGTTTTCATGCTTCTGGGAAACCTCTGTCTGAACACGCCTGAGCTTCCTCATCATCAGATCCACATAGGAAAAGTATTGCTGGACTGGAACAAGTTTGAATTCCAAGGCAATGCGGGAGTTGGAGTTGTCTTCAGCTAGCAAGTAATTCCTAGGATGGAGAAACCCTGAATCAAAGGCAATGTCCCTTGCCTGTTCTGCAGTTTGGGCATATACAGTTGCTTCAAATCGAATTCCACAAAGAACCATGGGATTGTCCTTGCGTAATATTTCAATCTTCTTTCCCAATATGTCAACCCGGTTGTTCCAAGTGGTCGTGGTAGTTGGAGTGGACTTCATGTCCTTTTGGGAAGTGGCTTTGAGGGCATGGGTTAGAGTAGAGTAACATTTGATCCTCGAGATGGCTTCATGGTCCAGGGTCAGATTGATGGTTCCAAATCCCTCGCCAAGCTCCAGTAGGGTGGGATAAGTTTCGCAACCCAACTTTGGCAGCTGAGGGGGTCTTCTAACCAAGATGATGCCTTGGAGGGAGTTCTTGTTGGGCAGATAGGGATAATAGGTAAATCCAATGTCAAAGTGATTCCGGAGCTGAAATTGTGAAGGCACCCCAGCCCCAATATTTGTAGGGAGAAGATAAAAAGGATTCTTCATTCCATAAGCCGCCAATCTCAGGTCTTTTACTTGAAGGTTCACCATTATCTCTTGAAGCATAGCAATAGAACACGAAGGAGAGCCTTTGTTGAGGACCAAGGGATCATCTGCCTTGTGAGTAATTATGTGAAAGTTGTCCCAGAGTTTCTCCAAGACAGCATCCTTATAACCTGGTGGCATTCTAATGGCACAACCTCCCAAAGAAATATAGGTGTAGTCTGCAAAGTCTGAGTGGTCTTTGATCCAAGAATTGTGGTAGGCCATGGTGATTATGGTTGAGGGACTGAGAACTTGGGACAAAAAGGAAGGTGGAATTGAGATTGCCCACGAGTCCAAGTCCAACTCTTCTGCAGAGGGATAAGGCAGAGAAGAAATTTTTACTTGAAATGCAAGAGTTTCACGATTTTCCTAAGAGAATAAGGACCCCAAAATAAGCAACAGCTTAACAATAACAAAAAAATTTCTACACTTACTCCTTTGTCAGATATTGAACTGCCCCCTGGGGAGTTTTCATCCAAAATGCTGTTTTTGGAATCTTTGGCCTAAAAAAACAAAAGATACAAACTGTCAATAATTAGAACAAAGGAAAGTAAAATGGAAAACTTCTTACCATATTTTCTGGGCTCTGACCTGCACCTGAAACATTGTGTTTAGCTCTGGTAGCGTTGACCAGTCTTTGGTTAAGGTCATCCAAATTGTCACCCTCCTCCTGCTTTGCAACATAAACAATGATCAGTAAAATAAAACAATATGCCAGGTTTACAAGGGGACAATGTCAAGCTCACTAATGAAGTCCCATCCACACCTCCACACTTCTCTGAAGGCATTCCAGTATTACCACTATCAGGCTGGACGTGAAGCATTCACAACACAATCAGTTCAAATCAAAGAGATTTTGTCACAAACACAAAATAAAAATTACTCACAAGTCTGGGTTGCCACATCCTCTTCAGACCTGAAATACCACCGACAAAATTCCCAGAGAATGCCTGGCTAACTGCCAAATATGTGACTCTAGGCTTGCTTTGGAGAAACCCTCACAGGAAAGATGACAGCTGATTTTTGATGCTATACCCAACCACAGGAAAGTTCAGGTGAGTAGAAATAACAAAAAAAAAAATCTTTCTGGTTGGTCACAGGTGGAACTGGTGTGGTGTGATTTCTGTGGAATAATCTGAATATGGGGAATTAAAAAGTGGAGGAAGGAGCCTCTCTTAAATACTAGTCATGGGATTCCTTGGTGTGCCCTTGTTCTTCTAGAAACCCTGGCTTTGGCCTGGCAACCCTGGTTGTGTTGTATAAGCCTGATTGGGTATTGTATCTCTGGTGTGTAGCCAGGGTCTAGCCTATTCTGGTCTAGGCCAAGCCTGCATATCTCTTTTCACAACTGATTAGGCTTAATTACAGGGCTGTAGTCTATTTCCTTGGTCCTAGTCCTATTTATACCGTCATTTTCATAGACAAAGGCATAATTGAATCCTCTTAGTTTAACATAATGCAGACAATTTGTTAGGGGTTCCTTTCCTTATATTTTATATAGTGTTCTAAGCAATCACTTTCAGGGCTCTAGGGGATTCATTTACTCATTAAATATACCTAATGTAGAGCTCTGTACCAGAGTTCCAGATGCTAGATTAGTTTTTGGGAGACCGCATGGGGTAACATGAATGTCAGAACCCTCTAAACAAGCATCTATTGGTTTTAATATGAAAATCAGATCCCTCTAAGCAATTATCTATTTTTTTTGGGGGCACTATATGTTGTTTTTTAGATGCTGCATTAGGCAGTATAAGCATCAGAACTCTCTATGCAAGTGTCTACTGGGGATTTAAATGCTACAGAATGTGTAATACTGGTTTCCAACCATGTGATTTTGAACTTTTCCATCTATTATTATACTTCTTCTATTTATTTATTCATTTTTGAACATATTGTTTTTCATGTATTTCTTTCATTTATTTATTTTTAAATTAAGCATGAAAAACACAATTATTTTGCTTATTTCATTCATTCTCAGATTTTTATATAAATGTCTTATTATTTTTTATATTTAATAATTTCTTTGTTAGTTGGCTCTAAATAATAGCCAGCTGACACTTTCAGACACAACAAGTCTTTGGAGGAAGACTTGTTTTGTTTGAAATTGCAACAAGTTGTCACCCAATGACTTTTTTTTTGGTGACATTGCAATAAGTTCTTGGGCAACAACTTGTTTTGTGTGACATTGCAACAAGTCGTCGCCCGACGACTTGTTTTGTGTGACATTGCAACAAGTCGTCGGGCAACGACTTGTTTTGTGTGACATTGCAACAAGTCGTTGCCCAACGACTTGTTTTGTGTGAAATTCCAAAAAGTCATTGGATCTGCTTTGATTTCACAGACCAGTCCAGCCCAGTTTCTGCTGACCAATGCCATTGCATTGACCCCAAAGGGCCCAGCTGGTCGTGATGTCAGCCAGTCTAATACAACACAAATAAGCATAAACCAAGCATATTGCATCAGTGGGTGCATATGCACAGTCCATGTTTCTCCCACACTAGCGTCTCAGCCATCTTCCCAATTGGGGAGATGTCAGTGCTGATTTATTCTTGATTCTCAACCTCTATTAGTGCTGATGTCACTTTACAGCTTTGGCCCAGCCCAATCCAGCTCCAACATGTGTTGGGCCAAACATGATGAAACTAGCCAAGTCTCATGGTCCAGGCAACAGCCCAGCCACGGCCAACAGCTCACCCAATCCTACCAACAAGCTCCCGAAAATAACAAACAGCACACATCAGCAATCCCTCTTTTACCTAGCCATTTCAGCCAACAACCCAGCCGAGCCAACCAACAAGCTACTGATAAAGAACAACAAATAAGTGATATCAGCAATCTTGCTCCTTCAGGTTTCTCGTCTTTCATCTTTCTTCCTGCTTCACCCCATTGCTTCCCCCTCCTCTTCTTTCAATCCAATTCCCCTCCAGAAAATCAATCCCCACCGTTAAATCCACTCCAAAAATCACCAAAAATCAACACCCAATTATTACCTGAAACCTGTGACACAGGTGAGTTCCCCCAATCGTATCCAATGAGTCATCACCGCTCCTTTTCCTAAGAAAAACACCATACTCACTACATGTAATCTATCAGACAATCAAAATGTCATCCACACGATCCAAATCCACTCCACCTATGCTCCAAGCCACTGCAAGCAAAGAGGAAATGACAGCCAACCCAAAGATCCCTGTCACCATCAATGAGGTTAGGAAGGCCGCTGTAACTGGTAAGTCTTTAACACCTCCTTTCTCTAC
>Ga0182198_1000071_pt1 | contig 6802 bp, 7 predicted proteins | sample G5R1MG_38_FD_128378 | JGI IMG/M metagenome (GOLD analysis project Ga0182198, IMG submission 128378) | Switchgrass phyllosphere microbial communities from Michigan, USA - G5R1_NF_12SEP2016_LD1 MG | ecosystem: Host-associated > Plants > Phyllosphere > Phylloplane/Leaf | place: USA: Michigan... | reverse complement strand
TCGGTCTGTTCGGCACGGTGTGGGGCATCATGAACAGCTTCTTCCAGATCGGTCAGCAGCAGAACTCGTCACTGGCGGTGGTCGCGCCGGGTATTTCCGAAGCGCTGTTCGCGACCGCGATCGGCCTGTTCGCGGCCATTCCCGCCGTTATCGCCTACAACCGCTTCTCGCACCGGGTGAACGGCTTCGAAGCGCGGCTGCAGCGCTTTGCCGACAAGCTCCACGCCGCGCTGACGCTGCAGCTGGAGCAGCGCTGAGATGGCCATGGGTCTGAGTGGCGGCGGCCGGCGTCGTGGACGCGGCCGGGCCGGTGCGCCGATGGCGGAGATCAACGTCACGCCGCTGGTCGACGTCATGCTGGTGCTGCTGATCATCTTCATGGTCACCGCGCCGCTGCTGACCACGGGCGTACCGGTGAACCTGCCCGATACGCGCGCCAAGGCGCTGGACCAGGATCAGGAGCCGGTCGCGGTGTCGCTCGATGCCGAGGGGCGGCTCTATGTCGGCGACGATGAGATCGCGGAGGCGGCGCTGCCCGCCCGGCTCGATGCGATCCGCGCCGCCGCCAAGGGGGCCGAGCCGCCCCAGGTCTATCTGCGCGCGGACAAGGCGCTGGGCTATGGCAAGGTGATGCGGGTGATGGGCGAACTCAATCGCGCCGGCCTGAACCGCGTCGCGCTGGTGACGGTGGAAGGCTGATGGACCGCCGCGAGAAGATCGCGCTCGGAGTCGCGGTCGCGGGGCATGGCGTGCTCTTCGGCTTGCTCTCGGTCGGCTTTCTCGCCACGCCCAATCCGCTGAAGCTCAGTCACCCGCCGATCGACATCTCGCTGGTGCCCGACGTCGCGCTGGAACAGGCCTCGCCGACGCCCAACCAGCCGCCGGCCCCCTCGGTCGCGCCCGATCAGGGCGCGCCGGAAGACGCCGCCGCGCCGGAAGTGGAGCCGGTTGCCGAGCCCGAACCCGCCCCGCCCGAACCGGCGCCGAAGCCGGCACCCGCGCCGAAGCCCGCGCCGCCCAAGCCCGAACCCGTGCGCGCACCGGCCCCGAAGCCTGCGCCGGCTCCCAAGCCGGTGCCGAAGCCCCGGCCGCAGCCGAAGCGCCCCGTCCCGGCGGCCGAGCCGGCGAAACCGCAGCCCAAGCCCAAGGCGGAGGTCAAGCCGGCCCCCGCCAAGGCCGCCGCCAAGCCGTCGCCCGCCAAACCCGCCGCCGCACCCGCCAGGGCGAAGCCGGAGGCCAAGCCCGCGGCCGCCGCCGCCAAGCCTGCCGCGACCAAGGGCGAGGGCAAGTCGGCCACCGCCACCGCGACCAAGCCGCGCGGATCGCGCCTGGGCGACGATTTCCTGAAGGGCCTGAGCGACAAGCCGTCGCCCGCCAAGTCCACCGCCGCGCCGGCCGCGAAGATGGGCGCGCAGGCGGCGGCGAATATCGGCTCGGCGATCAAGCGGCAGGTTCAGCCCTGCGCCAACCGCCAGGTCTCGCCCGGCCCCGGCGCGGAGCGGATCCGCGTCGCGATCAACCTGCGCCTGAACCGCGACGGCAGCCTGGCGTCGCGCCCGCGCGTGGTCGGCCATACCGGCGTGGACGACGAGAATCGGCGCTATGTCGAGCGGGTGGACGACCTGGCGATCGCCACCTTCGTCGGCTGTTCGCCTTTGCGCGACCTGCCCCCCGAGCTTTATGACGTGCCCAATGGCTGGAGCAACTTCACGCTCCGCTACAATCTGCTGGGTTGAGGATGACTATGTTCCGCAAGACACTGACGCTCGCCCTGCTGCTCGGCACCGCCGCCGCCATGGCGCAGGAGCCGGCCGCGCCAACGCCGCCACCGGTCCCGCAAACGGCCGCGCCGGGCCAGGCGTCGCTTCCCGCGGATGACCAGGCGGGCGGCCTGATCGTCGATGTCGAGGGCGGCACGTCGCAGCCGACGCCGATCGCCATCCCGGTCATGCCGACTCCCGCCGTGGTGCAGACGCCGGCCGGCGCGACCGATACGCTCGGTCGGCAATTGTCGGAGATCGTCGCCAACGACCTGCGCAACTCGGGACTGTTCACGCCGCTGTCCCCCGGGCAGCTCCGCGCGGTGAGCTTCCCGGAAGTGACCGCGCCCGCCTTCGACTATTGGCGGGGCACGTCCGCACAGGCGCTGGTCCAGGGCTATATCCGCGCCAATGGCGACGGCACGCTGACGGTCGGCTGCTATCTCTACGACGTGTCGGCGCAGCGCGAGCTGGTGCGCCAGGGCTTCGTGGTGCCGCCGGCCGACTGGCGGCGCGCCGGGCATAAGTGCGCCGATACCGTCTATTCGCGCCTGACCGGAGAGAAGCCCTATTTCGACAGCCGCGTCGTCTATGTCTCGGAGACGGGGCCCAAGGGCAAGCGGATCAAGCGGCTGGCGATCATGGACCAGGACGGGGCCAATCACCGCTTCCTGACCAACGGCCAGTCGATCGTGCTGACGCCGCGCTTCGCGCCCAACCAGCAGTCGATCGTGTATATGAGCTACGAGAATGATCGGCCGTCCATCTATGTCTACGACCTGGGGTCGGGCCGGCCGCGTCGCGTGGTGCAGAACGCCAACCTGACCTTCGCGCCGCGCTTCTCGCCCGATGGCCGCTGGATCCTCTTCTCGATGGCGGTGGGCGGCAATACCGACATCTACCGGGTGTCGTCGCAGGGCGGCACGCCGCAGCGGCTGACCAACTCGCCCGGCATCGACACCGGCGGCAGCTATTCGCCGGACGGATCGCGCATCGTGTTCGAGAGCGACCGGTCGGGCGGGCAGCAAATCTATACGATGAACGCCGATGGCTCGAACCAGCAGCGGATCAGCTTCGGCGGCGGCCGCTATGCGACGCCGGTATGGAGCCCGCGCGGCGACCTGATCGCCTTCACCAAGCTGTCCGGCAATTTCCGCATCGGCGTGATGAGCCCGTCGGGCGGCGGCGAAAAGCTGCTGACCAACAGCTGGTCGGACGAGGGGCCGAGCTGGTCGCCCAATGGCCGGGTCATCACCTTCTATCGCTCGGGACGCGGTGCTGGCGGCGCGGCGCAACTTTGGATGGTCGACCTGACCGGCGTCAACGAGCGGCGCATCCCGACGCCGCTGGGCGGATCGGACCCGGCCTGGGGGCCGCTGCGTCCCTGACCGCGACCACCGATTTCAGACACTCGAAAGGAGTAATGCCATGACCCGATTGAAGACCGCGATCCTGATCGGCACCGCCGCGCTGACGCTGGCCGCCTGCGCCAAGAAGCGCCCCGCGGTGCTGCCGCCCGCGCCGACCGAGACGCCGGCCACGACGGGCCAGACCGGCCCCGGCGGTCCGATCGGCAATGGCGTGGTGCCGGGCAGCGACGCGGACTTCCAGCGGTCGGTGACGTCGAACACGATCCATTTCGGGCTCGACCAGTATGACATCGATCCGCAGGCGCGCGCGATCCTCGACAGCCAGGCCGAGTGGTTGCAGCGCAACCCGAACGTCCGCATCACCATCGAGGGTCATTGCGACGAGCGCGGCACGCGCGAGTATAATCTGGCGCTGGGCGACCGCCGCGCCAATGCGACGAAGAACTATCTGGCCGCCAAGGGCGTCGCCCCCAGCCGGATGACGACGATCAGCTATGGCAGCGAGCGCCCGATCGCATTGGGCTCGGACGAGGCCGCCTATGCGCAGAACCGTCGCGCGGTGACGATCGTCCTGAACTGACCGGCCGGGGAGGCGCACCTGGGTCCAGACCGGACCGAGGTGGGCCTCCCTGTCTCATGCGGTAATCTGGCGCGGACCTTCCGGAATCCGCCCGCCCGGACGGTGGATGCCGTCAGAAATCAGCCGAGCGACTGATCGAGCAGCCGCGCCAGCCGCAGGCCGCCCTTGACCACTTCCTCGCGGGCGATGGGGACCAGGCTCTCGATATCCGCCTCGCTCATGGTCATGCGTTCGGGCGTCGGGCGGCAGGGATCGCCGTGCATCGCCACTTCATAGGCGTGCCGCGCGACGCTCCAGCTCTCGCGGCTCCAATCGGTGACGGTGCCCTGCGACAGGCGCGCGCGAACCGCGGCCGGATAGCGCTTCACGATCGGCGGCGGGGAGGAGATGGCCCGCTCCGCCAGCAGCCCGTCCCAGACGGAATGCAGGTTCAGCCGCGCCGGATCATAGTCGCCATAGGTCGTCTTGGCGTCGTTGCCGCCCTTGTCGCCCTTGTCGCCGGCATGGAGCGGCTGGTGCAGGTCGCCGACGAAATGGACCAGGAAGGCGAGCGCCAGCACCCGGTCATGCGCGCTGGCCTTGCGGTCCGCCAGGATGCGGCGCTGGCGATCGATCTGGGTCGAGACGCAATTGCCGTCCTTGCACGCGGGTTGCAGGTCGAAATCGGCGCAGATGCTGACGTTCTGGTAATGCCAGCTATAGGCATAGCCGAAGCGCGACTTGCCGTCCGCATCCTTGAGCGGCTTGACGCAATCGGGCCAGACGCTCGCCTCCTCGATGGTCCGCGCCGGGCATTCGGGCGTGTCGAGCTTGGCCTGCGCCGCCAGGATGCGGGTGATCGCGGCGCGGGTGCGGGGCGTCACATTGTCCCAGGCGATCGCCGCCACCGTCTGGTGGCCATATTCCCAATAGGCGCTGGCCGGGCTGGCGAGCAGGGCGGCCGTCGCCAGGGCCGCGATACGCTTCATCACGCTTCGTCTCCGTAGATCGCGACCTGTCGCGCGCCGGAGGAGTCGGCGCGGCCGCGGAACATTCCGCTTGTATTGAAATGCCATAGTGTCTGTCCATCGGGCGTGGCGACGATCACGCCGCCGGTGCCCCCCAGATCGCGGACGCCGGCCAGCACCGTTTCGGTCGCCTCGCCCGCCGCCTCGCCGAGCAGGCGGATGCGCGCGCCGATCTCATGGCCGACGCTTTCGCGGATGAAGAACTCGCCCGATCCGGTGGCGGAGACGGCGCAGGATCGATCGTCGGCATAGGTGCCCGCCCCGATCACCGGCGAGTCGCCGATCCGGCCCCAGCGCTTGCCGGTGACGCCGCCGGTCGAGGTGGCGGCGGCGACATGGCCCTGCGCATCGCAGGCGACCGCGCCGACCGTGCCATATTTCATGTCGACATCGAACCAGCCGGCGCCGCTCGCCCTGGCCTTCATCGCGTCGAGCTGCGCGCGGCGTTCGGGCGTGGCGAACCAGTCGGCATCGACCTGTTCCAGTCCCTGCTCGGCCGAGAAGATGTCGGCGCCGCGTCCGGCGAGGAAAACGTGCGGGCTGTGGTCCATCACCGCGCGGGCCAGGGCGACGGGGTGGCGGGTGGCGCTGACCGCCGCCACCGCGCCCGCGCGTCGGTCGCGGCCGTCCATGATCGCCGCGTCCAGCTCGATCGCCGCGTCATAGGTGAAGACCGCGCCGCGCCCGGCATTGAAGCTGGGATCGTCCTCCAGCACCTCGACCGCCGCCGCCACCGCGTCCAGCGCCGCACCGCCCGCCGCCAGGATCGCGGTCCCGGCGTCCAGCGCGCGCGACAGGGCGGCGCGGGCGGCGGCGTCATAGGCGTCGTCGATCACGTCGCGCGCCAGCTGCCCGGCGCCGCCATGGATCATCAGGCTCCAGCGGGGAGGGGTGGTCATGACGGATCGATCCTAGAGCAGGGCCGGGCGGACCGGCCGGGGGTGGAGACGAAGCCCGATCAACGGGCGCAGCCAGCGGATGCGCCGACCGCCATAATAGAAGGCGGCGCAGCCGGCGACCGTGGCTGCGACCAGGATCGCGAATTCGGCGGCGAAGGGCAGGCCGGCGGGCATCAGCCAGAGCGCGACCAGCACGATGATCGTCTGGTGGACGAGGTAGAAGGGAAACACCGCCTCGGTCAGCGTCGCGCGGATCGGATGATCGCGGTTGAGGGAGCGGGTGGCGAGGCCGATCAGCGCGACGATCGCGCCCCATTGCTCGAGCGCGTGCGCGATGCCGTAGGGCGTGTAGACCCAGCGCGGCGTGACGACATCCGCCGGCCAGCGGAGCTCGACGCCGATGACGCAGAGATAGCCGATCACCGCGGCGATCGCGCCCGTCTTCCACCAGCGTCCGATTGCCGCCATCGCGGGCTCAGACCGCGCGAGGCCGAAGCCGAACAGGAAGGCGGGGAAATAGGTGACGTGCGCGATCCAGTCACCCCACAGCGCCTGCGTCTCGCCGACCATGCGCAACCACCAGGCATGGACGAACACGAGCCAGACGATCGGCACGACGAGCACGGCCCAGCCGCCGAACACCCGGTCGAACGCGCGTTGCAGCGCGTCGCCCCGCACGACCAGCACTGCGACCGTCAGCATCGTCGTGTAGACCCAGAGATAGACCACGAACCAAAGATGGTTCCAGGTCGGCAGCGACAGCCCGGCGAGCTTGCCGAAGCGGAAATAGTCGTGGGCCCAAAACGTCAGATAGCTGCCGGCATAGCCATGCTTGGTGACCAGCTCGACCCAGGGTTGCGGCGGCACGATCACCGCGATGCCGAACAGCAAGGGCACGAGCAGCCGGTAGCAGCGAGTGGCGAAGAACGCGCCCGCGCCGCGCGACCGGTTCAGCAGCGCGCGGCTGGCATAGCCCGAGACGACGAATAGCAGCATCAGCCGCCACGCGTTGCTCGCCAGCATCGGCAGCCGCACCCAGTCCTCGACATGGAGCGACTTCACATGGAAGTTCCACGGCACGAAGACCATGCCGATATGGTAGAGGATCAGCAGCGCGAACGCGCCGATCCGCAGCCAGTCCATGCCGTAATGCCGGGTCATCGCAGCGCCCTAGGGGGCGGGGGAC
>Ga0182198_1000069_pt1 | contig 6824 bp, 4 predicted proteins | sample G5R1MG_38_FD_128378 | JGI IMG/M metagenome (GOLD analysis project Ga0182198, IMG submission 128378) | Switchgrass phyllosphere microbial communities from Michigan, USA - G5R1_NF_12SEP2016_LD1 MG | ecosystem: Host-associated > Plants > Phyllosphere > Phylloplane/Leaf | place: USA: Michigan... | reverse complement strand
GGCGGTGCTGTAGTCGATCCCCGGCTGCGTCGCCGACAAATGCTGCATGACCTCCTGCTGCGCCGACGCGGTCATCAGCACCGCGATGAACGCCAGCACCAGCAGCCCCGCCGCCGCGATCCGTCCTACGCTTCGCCACAGCGGCGACACCGTCCAGTCCATGCTCACCCCCTCGCCGCCGACTCGCGCGGGCGGCGGGCGCGAGAAGGCTAGTCGAGACCCGGCGTGGTCGCATCCACGGTCGGTGCCGTTATGGCGGGATCGGCCGGGGCGGAGTCGATCGCCGGCGCCGGCGTGGCCGGCGGCGGTGCGGGGGCGACCGGTGCGACGGGCGGCGCCCCGTCGGGCGGGACGGTCCCTTGCGCGGCGGCATCGGGATCGAGGATCACGCCCAGGCTCTTCGTCGGCGGCGGCGGATAGGGGCGCTTGCCCTTCAGCGCGTCGATCTCGGCCTGGCGCCGCTGCAGGTAGAAGTCGCGCAGCGCCACGTAGGGCCGCTTCTGCGCGCGCAGCGCCTCCAGCTCCTCGTCGAACTCGGCGCGGAAATCGAGCGCACTCAGCACCGCGAGCGGCACCGTGCTCGCGCTGCCGCCGGGCAGCCGCAGCGGGCCGACCGGCACCAGCGTCTGGTCGGCGACCAGGCCGACGAGGTCGCGCACCGTCGTCGACCCGATCAGCGGCAGGAACATGTAGGCGCCGGGCTTCACCCCGTAGAAGCCCATCGTGTTGGCGAAGCCGTTGCGCCGCCGCGGCAGGCGGAAGGGCTTCTTCTTGGCCGCGTCGAACAGCCCCGCGACACCCAGCGTCGTATTGATCGCGAAGCGCCCGACGGTCTCGAACGCCTTGCCGACCTTGTGCTGGAGCAGGAAGTTGAGCGCGACGACGGGCTCGCGCAGGTTCCAGATGAAGTTGCGGATGCCCGAGCGGATCGGCCGCGGCACCTGCTTGCGGTAGGTGAGCGCGGCGGGGCCGAACACGGCGCGGTCGACCGCCTGCGTCGCCTCGAAGCTCTGCTCGTTGACCCCGCCCAGCGGATCGCCGCGGCGGTCGCGGCCGACGACGACGACCTCGCCCTCCGCGGGGGTGGCGGGGGTCTGCACCGGCGGCGGGACGGTGCCCTGGACCGGCGCGGCGAGCTCGCCGGCGGGCGGCGTCGGCAACACCGGCGGGATCGGCGACGCGGACGGCGCGGGCATCACGATCGCGGGCGGCACCGCCGGGGGTCCCTCGACGACCTGCGCGGGCGGCAAGACCGTCAGCGCGGCGGCGATGGAGGCGGGAATGCCGATGGTGGAGCCCTCGTGACGCGTACGCGGCGCCGCCGGAAAGCGACGCCGCCCTCGCTCCTTAGCCGCGCACCGCACGCGTTCCAATCGCTTCCGTGCGGCCGTTCAGGAACCAGATCGTTACAGAGCCGTATCTCCCGGTACGGCCCGATCGACGGGCAGGAGGACCATCATGCTCACCCGCATCCTGGCCGCGGCGCTCGCCGCCGCCGCCCTCGTTCCCGCCGCCGCGCAGGCCCAGTCGGGCGCCGACGACGCGCGCTTCCGCGCCGCTCAGCAGCGCTTCGACCGCGAGTATCAGGTCTACCGCCAGGAGGCCGACCGCTACCAGGCGTCGCGCCGCGGCGGCTACGTCGCGCCCGGCTACAACGGCGGGTACAATGGCGGCGGCGCCTACCGCACCGCGCCCGACACCTATTATCCCGAGGACGACGTCGTCTACGATCCGGCGCGCGACTATCGCGGCGGCAGCCAGTATCGCGAGCGCGTCGTCAGCCCCGACGAGCGCGTCTACGCCGGCTACGACGGCCGCTATTACTGCCGCCGCAACGACGGCACGACCGGCCTGATCGTCGGCGGCGCGGCGGGCGGCATCCTGGGCAACGTCATCGACGGCGGCCGCAGCCGCATCCTGGGCACGTTGCTCGGCGGCGCGGCGGGCGCCCTGGCCGGCCGTGCGGTCGACCAGAACGCCAACGTGCGCTGCCGCTAGGCGAAGAGGGCTCGCAACTCGGTCTTGAGCACCTTGCCGTTGGCGTTGCGCGGCAGGGTGCTGTCCGAGAAGCGGATCGCGACCGGTACCTTGAACGCCGCCAGCCGGTCGCGGACCCACTGCTGCAGCTCCGCCTCGCTCGCATGTTCGCCCGGCGCGAGGTGGACCACCGCCGCCGGCTCCTCGCCCAGGGTCCGATGCGGGATGCCGACCAGCGCGGCGTCGGTGACGGCGGGGTGGGCGTAGAGGACGTTCTCGACCTCGATCGAGTAGATGTTCTCGCCGCCGCGGATCACCATGTCCTTGGCGCGGTCGACGATGAAGAGGAAGCCCTCGTCATCGACCCGCGCCAGGTCGCCGGTCCGCACCCAGCCGTCGACGAAGGTCGCCGCCGACGCCTCCGCCCGGTTCCAGTAGGCGCGCGCGACCATCGGCCCCTTCGCCCATAGCTCGCCGACGTCGCCGACCGGCCGTTCGACCGCCCCGTCGGCGTCCATGATCCTGAGGTCGGCGACCGCGACCGGCGGGCCGGCACTGTCGGGGCGGTTCAGATAGTCCTCGCCGCCGTGGTGCGTCACCGTCGCGGTCGTCTCGGTCATGCCCCAGCCGTTGGCCGGCAGCGCGCCGAACTCCTCGTGGATGCGGCGGACCAGCTCGGGCGCGGACGGCGCGCCGCCGTAGGCGATCGCCTCCAGGCTCGACAGGTCGTAGCGGTCGCGGTCGGGATGTTCGAGCAACTGCCAGGCGATCGTCGGCACGCCCCCGGTCAGCGCGACGCGCTCGCGCTCGATGATCTCCATCGCGCGTACCGTGTCCCAGCGCCGCATGAAGATCGTCGTGCTGCCCGTCGCGATCGACCCCATCATGTGCGCCGAGCAGGCGGTGACGTGGAACATCGGGATCACCGTCAGCGCGACGCGCGGGCTCGCCTCGGGCGGCACCTCGCCGCGGCGGACGTAGGCGCGCGCCGTCGAGAAGCCCGACGACAGGATGTTGGTCAGGATCGAGCGGTGCGTCCCCACCGCCCCCTTGGGCGCGCCGGTCGTGCCGCTGGTGTAGAAGATCGTCGCGTCGTCGTCGGGCGCGATCTCGGCCGCGGGCAGGCTCGCGTCGGGCAGCGTCGCCCAGTCGTGCGGGGTGCCGATCACCTCTTCGAGCCGCGTGGCGTGGCCGTCGAGCGGCGTCGTCGCGCGCGCCACCAGTACCGCGGCCACCCCTGGCAGCTCGGCATAATGCGCCAGCAATCGCTCGTGCCGCTCGCCGTCGGCGATCAGCAGCTTCGCGCCCGAATCGGCGAGCCCGTAGGCGAGCTCGCCCCCCGTCCACCACGCGTTGAGCGGCACCGCCACCGCGCCGAGCGAGGTGATCGCGAAGAAGGCCGCGATCCACTCGGGCAGGTTGCGCATCGCGATCGCGACGCGGTCCCCCTTCCCCACCCCGGCGCCGACGAGATGCGCGGCGAGCGCCGCGGTGGCGCGGAAGTTGGCCTCGTAGGTGACGCGCTCGTCCTCGTAGATCGTGACGAGCCGGTCGCCGTGCGCGCGCGCCGCGGTGAGCAGCCACGGCAGCGACGGCGGCGTGTTCTTCCACACGCGGGTCGGCACGCCGCGGATCGCCACCTCCTCCATCTCGAACTTGGCGCCCGGTGCGGTGAGCCGCGCCGTGGCCTCGGCGAGCGACACGGCGGGCCAGCTGTCGGGAAGTGCGATCGCGGGGCTCGTCATGGGATGCTCTCTCCTGATTTTACCATTTCGCCCCCCCACCCCGCTAGCCTCGAGTAGCCGTCGAGCCTGTCGAGACGGCGTATCGAGAGGTCGCCCGCGGCATGGTCTCTCGATACGGGCTCTCGACTACGCTCGATCCCTACTCGAGACGAACGGACTAGTGATGCCAGCTCTCCCGATGGAGGCCGTGACCCTTCCTAGAAGGTCGGGTTTGCCGCTGCCGGGCAACGTGTCGGCGGTTTAGAGTTGATCCGCACCCGCATCAAGGCGATAGGGCGCTTTACCGTTTCGAAGCGAGGGTATGGAAGAAGGCATGGTCGGCACGTCATCTCCAGACGGCTTCGCGCCCGGCCGCCTCGCCGCGATCGACCGCCACATCGCCGCCAAGTACCTCGAGCCCGGCCTGCTCCCGCACGCGCAGCTGCTGGTCGCGCGGGACGGCGAGATCGTCCACTTCTCGCACCAGGGCGCCGCCCGCGACGGCGACCCCGCTCCCGTGACCGAGCGATCGCTGTTCCGCATCGCGTCGATGACCAAGCCGATCACCTCGGTCGCGTTCATGATGCTGGTCGAGGAGTGCCGCGTCGCGCTCGACACGCCCGTCCACCACGTCCTGCCCGAGCTGGCGAAGACCGGCGTCTGGGCGGGCGGCGGCGGCGCGGCGCCGTTCGCGTCGACGCCGGTCGGCGAGCCGATGCGGATGGTCGACCTGCTCCGCCACACCGCCGGCTTCACCTACGGCTTCCAGAACCGCTCCAACATCGACGCCGCGTATCGCGCGGGCAAGCTGGAGAGCTGGCACGGCGCCCACGACCTGCAGAGCTTCGTCGCCGCGCTCGCCGAGCTGCCGCTCGAGTTCGCGCCCGGCACCGGCTGGAACTACTCGGTCGCGACCGACGTGCTCGGCGCGGTGGTCGAGCGCGTCTCGGGCCAGTCGCTCGACGCTTTCTTCCGCGACCGCATCTTCGCCCCCCTCGGCATGGCCGACACCTTCTTCCACGTCCCCGACAGCGAGATCGACCGGCTGGTCGATTGCTGGGCGCTCGCCCCCGGCGGCGCGCGCGTCCTCTACGACAAGGGTGCCTCGAGCGCCTGGAGCCGCGCGCCCAAGCTCCTGTCGGGCGGTGGCGGGCTCGTCTCGACCAGCCTCGACTATCACCGCTTCTGCCGGTTCCTGCTGAACGGAGGCGAAGGCCTGCTCGGCCGCAAGACGATCGAGCTGATGACGGCGAACCACCTGCCCGGCGGCGCCGATCTCGCGACGCTGTCGCAGTCGATGTTCAGCGAGACGACCAACGCGGGCGCCGGCTTCGGCCTGGGCTTCGCGGTGACGATCGATCCAGCGCGCGCGATGCTGCCCGGTTCGGTCGGCGAATATTACTGGGGCGGCATCTTCTCGACCGCCTTCTTCTGCGATCCGGTCGAGCGGCTGCACATGGTGTTCATGACGCAGCTGTCGCCGTCCTCCGCCTATCCCATCCGCCGCGAGATCAAGACGATGATCTACGCCGGGCTGACCTGACCGCCGGTGCTCCTGCGATCGCAGGAGCCCAGAATCACGAACGGGCCGTCCGTGGCCCTGGGCTCCGGCGTGCGCCGGAGCGCAAGAGGAGCAAGAAGAATGACCTCCCCGATCCGCACCGAACGCCACGACGAGATCCTCGTCATCATCTCCGACAACGCGCCGGTCAACGCGCTGTCCGCCGCGGTCCGCCAGGGTCTCGAGGCCGCGATCAAGGAGGGCGTCGCCGACGCGTCGATCGAGGCGATGGTGATCCGCTGCGACGGCCGCACCTTCTTCGCAGGCGCCGACATCACCGAGTTCACCAAGCCGCCGGTCGATCCGCTGCTGCCCGCTCTCGTCGACATGATCGAGGCGTCGGACAAGCCCGTCGTCGCCGCGATCCACGGCACCGCGCTCGGCGGCGGCTGCGAGGTCGCGCTCGCCAGCCATTATCGCATCGCCGTGCCGTCGGCCAAGCTCGGCACGCCCGAGGTGAAGCTCGGCCTGCTGCCGGGTGCGGGCGGCACACAGCGGCTGCCGCGCATCGCGGGCGTCAAGCTGGCGCTGGAACTGACCGCCAAGGGCGATCCGATCTCCGCGCAGAAGGCGCACGACGCCGGGCTGGTCGACAAGCTCGCGGGCGAAGGCTCGCTCGAGGCGGACGCGATCGCCTTCGCGCGCGAGGTGAAGGCCGTGCGTCCGATCCCGCGCGCCAGCGAGAAGGTCGCGCAGGCCGATCCCGCCGCGGTGGAGGCGTTCAAGAAGGAGAACGGCCGCCGCTTCCGCGGCTTCGAGGCGCCGCTCGCCAATATCGCCTGCGTCGAGAAGGCGACCGACGGCTCTTCCTACGCCGATGGTTCGGCGTTCGAGCGGCAGGAATTCATGAAGCTGATGATGGGCGTCCAGTCCGCCGCGCAGCGCCACATCTTCTTCGCCGAGCGCCAGGCGTCGAAGATCGACGACGTTCCCGCCGACACCCAGCTGCGCGAGATCAAGCGCGTCGGCGTGATCGGTGCCGGCACCATGGGCGGCGGCATCTCGATGAACTTCCTGTCGGCGGGCATCCCGGTGACGATCGTCGAGATGCAGGCCGAGGCGCTGGAGCGCGGCGCCGGCACGATCCGCAAGAACTACGAGGCGACCGCCGCCAAGGGCCGGATGAAGCCGGAGCAGGTCGAGGCGGCGATGGGCGCGCTGACGCCGACGCTGAACTTCGACGACCTCGCCGAGTGCGACCTCATCATCGAGGCGGTGTACGAGAACATGGACGTGAAGAAGGAGATCTTCACGAAGCTCGACAAATTGGCCAAGCCCGGCGCGATCCTCGCCTCGAACACCTCCTACCTCGACATCGACGAGATCGCCGCGGTCACCTCGCGTCCGGGCGACGTGGTGGGCATGCACTTCTTCTCGCCCGCCAACGTCATGAAGCTGCTGGAGGTCGTCCGCGGCGCGAAGACCGCTCCCGACGTGCTGGCGACGGTCATGGCGCTCGCCAAGAAGATCAAGAAGGTCGCCGTCGTCGCCGGCGTCACCTACGGCTTCATCGGCAACCGCATGCTGATGCCGCGCCAGGTCGAGGCGACCAAGCTGCTGCT
>Ga0182198_1000068_pt1 | contig 6833 bp, 8 predicted proteins | sample G5R1MG_38_FD_128378 | JGI IMG/M metagenome (GOLD analysis project Ga0182198, IMG submission 128378) | Switchgrass phyllosphere microbial communities from Michigan, USA - G5R1_NF_12SEP2016_LD1 MG | ecosystem: Host-associated > Plants > Phyllosphere > Phylloplane/Leaf | place: USA: Michigan... | reverse complement strand
TCGAATCCAAGGGTGAGCCGCTGACCGGCCAGCTCGCCGTCGCCGAAGTCATCATCAACCGCGCCAAGTCGGGCCGTTTCCCGACCGACGTTTGCGCCGTCGTCAAGCAGCGTGGCCAGTTCAGCTTCGTGCGCGGTGGCCAAATCCCGACCATCAACATCGGCAAGGCCTATCGCACCGCGATCGCCGTCGCCAAGGTCGCGCTCGCCGACGCGTGGAACAGCCCCGCGCAGAAGGCGCTGTACTTCAACACCGCCGACCGCCGCCCTGCTGGCCGCGTCATCAAGGTTGCCTCGATCGGCAACCACGTCTTCTACCGCTGAGGCAGATCGTCTCGACCACCGTCGGGACAGAGTGACTACGCGGCGTCCCGCTTCGATTTCGAGACCGACGATCCGCGAACGAGCAGGCGAATGCGCTTGCCTCGTTCGCGGATTGTTCTATTTTCGGGCGATGCTCGACACCCCCCCGGCCTCCTGTATCGACGAACCCGGATCCCCGTTGTGCGCAGCCGATGTGGCGCGCGGCGTGGTCCGGATGTTGCTGCGTCATGACCTGACCGCGATGACGGAAGTGCCGCTCGACGGCGGGCGCCGCGCCGATCTGATGGCCATCGACGCACGCGGCCATATCGTCATCGTCGAGATCAAGGTCTCGCGCGCCGATCTGCTCGGGGACGGAAAATGGCCCGACTATCTGGGGCATTGCGACCGGTATTTCTGGGCGGTGCCCGCGGGATTCGATGCCAGCCCGCTGCACGGTGCGGCGTTTCTCCCCGAACGCACCGGGATCATCGTCGCGGACCGGTACGACGCGGCGATCGTTCGCGAGGCGCACACCACCCCCCTCCCCGCGCATGTCCGCAAGCGCGGGACGCTGGCCTTTGCACGCCGTGCGGCACGCCGCCTGATCGCGCAGACCGACCCCGATGCCGATGGACTGGCGTTCGGCGCCGGCTGAACGCCGCTCTGTCGCGGGCGCCCGATCGCCGGTACCGCACGCGTCCTAGTATCTCACGCCACCGCAATGCTACGCGCCGGCCGAATCACCGGAGCGCAGACGTTGGGCGGACATCATCACGGACATGATCACGGGCACGATCGGGGGCAGGGGCACGGCCATGCGCACGGCCACGGGCACGGGGGACATGGCCACAGCCATGCGCCGGAGTCGTTCGACCGCGCCTTCGCGATCGGCATCGGCCTCAACATCGCCTTCGTCGCGATCGAGGCGCTGGTCGGGCTGCGGATCGACTCGGTCGCGCTGCTCGCCGATGCGGGTCACAATCTCTCCGACGTGCTGGGCCTGGTCGTCGCATGGGGTGGGACGATGCTCGCGCGGACCGCACCGACCAAGCGCTTTACCTATGGGCTGAAGGGATCGACGATCCTCGCCGCGCTGACCAACGCGCTGCTGCTTCTGGTGGCGCTGGGGGCGATCGTTCTCGAGGCATCGCAGCGTTTTGCCAGTCCGGCGCCGACCGCCGGGCTGACGGTGTCGATGGTCGCGGGCGTCGGTATCGCGGTCAACGCCGTGACCGCCTGGATGTTCGCGCGGGGCCGCAAGGGCGACGTCAATATCCGTGGCGCGTATCTTCACATGGCGGCGGATGCGCTCGTGTCGGCGGGCGTCGTGATCGCGGGTCTCGTCATCTGGCGGACGGGGCTGACCTGGATCGATCCCGCGGTCAGCATCGCCATCGCGATCCTGATCTTCTGGCAGACCTGGGGCCTGCTTCGCGAAACGATTGAGATGGCGCTGTCGGCGGTGCCGCGCGGGATCGATTTCGATCATGTCGATCAGGCGCTGTGCGGTCTTCCGGGCGTTACCGCGATCCACGATCTTCATATCTGGCCGATGAGCACGACCGAGCCCGTGCTGACCGCGCATCTGGTCATGCCCGGGGGCCATCCCGGCGACCGGTTCCTGACCGACGCGCGCGAGCTGCTGCACGATCGGTTCGGGATCGGCCATGCCACGCTTCAGGTCGAGACGGGGGACGGGGACGATTGCGCGATGGCGGATACCGCGACCGTCTGAACCTTTTGCGTCGCGCGGGGGTTACCTTGTCATAGATCAGGAGAAGACCCCGTGAAGAACCATCTGATTGCCGCACTGATGTCGGTCGCCGTCGTTGCACCCGTGATTGCTCCGGTCGAGGCAACCGCCCAACGGCGCGACGACCGCCGCGACAATCGGCGCGTGGACCGCAACTGGCATGGCGACGACCGCAACTGGGATCCCTCGCGCAGCTATCAGAACGGTAACTACCGTGAGCGCCGCCTTGGCCGCAACGACCGCATCTACCGCGGGCAGGACGGCCGTGCCTATTGCAAGCGCAACGACGGCACGACGGGCCTGGTAATCGGTGCGCTCGGCGGCGGCGCGCTCGCCAACCTCATCGGTGGCGGTACGCTGGGAACGCTGGCCGGCGCCGGCGGTGGCGCGCTGCTCGGTCGCTCGGTCGATCGCGGCAATGTGAAGTGCCGCTAAACATCTGATATCACTGCAAACAAGAACGGCGGCCGAGCAATCGGCCGCCGTTTTCCATGTCGGTGCATAAAGCGATGCCCGGGCGATCCGGGATCAGTAGGCGCGCGCGACCGCGAATTCGACCGCCTCGATCATCGCGTCCTTCGCCACTGAGTCGGGGAAGCCGCCGATCGAGTCGATCGCGCGCTGACCATAATGGCGTGCACGCGCGAAGGTATCGTCGATCGCGCGCGTCGCGCGGATCAGGCGTACGGCATGCTGCAGGTCCGTATCGCTGTCGCGACGGCCTTCGACCGCGTCCTTCCAGAACTGGCGATCCTCGGCGGATCCCCGCGCATAGGCGAGGATGACGGGCAGCGTCATCTTGCCCTCGCGGAAGTCGTCGCCGGCATCCTTGCCCATCGTATCGGCGTCCGAAACATAGTCGATCGCGTCGTCGACGAGCTGGAACGCGATCCCCAGGTTCCGGCCATAGGCGTCGAGCGCGGCCTCCTCGGCTTCGGAACGCTCGGCGACGACCGCTGCAATCCGGCAGGCCGCTGCGAACAGCGCCGCGGTCTTCGCGCCGATGATATCGAGATAGCGTTCCTCGCCCAGATCGACGCGGCGGGCGGCGGTCAGCTGGTTGACCTCACCCTCGGCGATGATCGCGCTGGTCGACGACAGGATCTTGAGCGCCCTCAGGCTTTCCGCCTCGACCATCAGTTCGAAGCTGCGGCTGAACAGGAAATCGCCGACCAGAACGCTTGCCGGATTTCCCCAGATGATGTTCGCGGTCCGCTTGCCGCGACGCAGGTCCGATCCGTCGACCACGTCGTCATGCAGCAGCGTCGCCGTGTGGATGAACTCTACCGCGGCGGCGAGCAGATGATGCTGCGTCCCGGTGTAGCCGATCAGCTGCGCACTCGCGAGCGTCAGCATCGGGCGCATCCGCTTGCCGCCACCCGCGATCAGATGGCCCGCCAGTTCGGGGATCAACGGGATCTCCGAATCCATTCGCGCGACGATCACGGCATTGACCTGATCCATATCGTGCGTGACGAGCCGGAGCATCGGATCCAGCGAAGGCTGTGACCCGGCATTGGAAGTGGAGGAGTCGAGGCGGTGGACGGTAGCGCTCATCTGCCCGAGCCTCTGGCCGGTAAGCCTCCGCAAAGCAACCCTTGCCGGCGTGCGAAACGCTCCGCAAAAGGCGGGCGCGCATAATGAATCGGAGGTTCCACGATGCCCGACGACCTGCTGAGCGGCTATCGCCAGAGCATCGACAATATCGATGCGGCCCTTATCCACATGCTGGCCGAGCGGTTCAAGGTCACGCAGGCGGTGGGTCGCCACAAGGCGACGTACGGCCTGCCCGCCGCCGATCCGGGCCGCGAGGAGCGACAGATCGCACGGCTCCGGCGTCTTGCCGAAGAAGCACAGCTCGACCCCGAATTTTCCGAGAAATTCCTGCGTTTCATCATCGACGAGGTGATCCGGCATCATGAACAGCTTCGCGAATGAACGGGCGTATCGATGATCGCCGCGGTCCTCGCGACTGAGGCGTTCGACCTGCACGTGCTGGTCGGTTAGGGAGGCGCGATGAGCTTCCTCCCTGTGATCGAACGCGCGGGCCGCCCGCTGCCCGGCTTCACCCCCGCTGCACGCTGTGCGCTGTGCGGCCGGGTATGAGCCGGAACGGTTTCTTCGCGGTCGAGGGGATCGACGGCAGCGGCAAGAGCGGCATGGTCGGCTATCTGGTCGAGCAGCTCCGCGCGCGCGGCGGCGAGGGTGCGGCGACCCGCGAGCCGGGTGGCACGCCGCAGGGCGAGGCGATCCGGTCGCTGATCCTGTCGGGCGCGGACGATGCCTGGGATCCGCATGCCGAGCTGCTGCTGATGACCGCGGCGCGCGTCGAGCATGTCCGTCGTGTCATCAAACCCGCGCTGGCGCTCGGGCGGTTCGTGATCTCCGACCGCTATGTCGGCTCGACCATCGCCTATCAGGGCGCGGGGCGCGGCATGTCCGAGGCGTTCATCCGGCAGCTCCACGCCGCCGCCGTCGGCGATGTCTGGCCCGATCTGACGATCATCCTCGACCTGGACGTCGAGACCGGCCTCTCGCGAAGCCGCAAGCGGCTGGCGACCTCGGCGGTCGACGAGGGACGGTTCGAAACGCTCGATCTCGCCTTCCACCTGCGCATCCGCGAGTCGTTCCTCGATCAGGCGCGGCGCGATCCGGCTCGTCATGTCGTCGTCGATGCGTCCGGCACGCCGGACGAGGTGCGCGCACGCACGATCGCCGCGTTCGACGCCTGGACCGGCCTGCAAACCGACCGATAGGGTTCCCGCCCGCACGATGCGGGCGGAAGCGCGGTATGAATTAGACGCCCCACGCACCGCCGGGGACGCCCTCCGCGCTATAATGGACCGTTACCGGCAGAGCGCGGCGCCGCCCGTTCTGCGCGTTTGTCCATCTGGAGCGTTGGATGACTATCAGGACCTTCGTACGTGCCGGCGGCGCGCTGCTGTTGCTCATGATCATTCTGGCGGCCGCGCTGGCAACATGGCGGATCGACGTGATCCGCATGGGCGGGCCGCTGCAGGTCCAGTCGCAGCGGACCTCGGACCTCGTGGCGGATGTCCTGCCCCCGCCTGCCTATATCATCCAGGCATATCTCGAGGCGACGCTGCTTCTGCGCGATCCCGCCGATGCGCCCGCCGCGGGCAAGCGGCTGGCGAAGCTGCATGACGAGTACCGGGCACGTCACGACTTCTGGTCGCACACCGACATCGATCCGGCGGTCTATGCCGCGTTGCGCGCGAGCAAGCCCGCCGCCGACGCGTTCTGGACCGAGGTGGAGACGCGGTATCTTGCCGCGGCCCGCGCCCGCGATCGTCGTGCGCTCGACCGCAGCTATGCGCGGATCACGCGCGATTATGCGGCGCATCGCGCTGCGATCGACACGCTCGTCACGCGTGCGCTCGCCTATCAGACGAGCCTGAACGATCGTGCCGCGACCACGCTGCACCGCGCGCTCGTCCTGCTGTCGGTGATCGGGCTTCTGATCGTCGGTGGCGTCGCCGGTTTCTGCGTGCTGTTGCTGCGGCGGGTCGTCTCGCCCACCGTCGACCTGTCCGACGTCACCGCGACGCTGGCGCGTGGAGAACCGGCATCGGTCCCCTATCTTGATCGCAAGGACGAGCTCGGCAGCATCGCCGTGGCGGTCGAAAGCTTCCGGGTCGCGGCCGAAGCGCGCGCCGAGGCCGATGCAGCGGCGTCCCGCGAACAGACGATGGTCACCGACGCGCTTGCGGGCGTGCTGCAGACGATGGCGACGGGCGATCTCAGAGGGGGGCCCGCGATCGAATTTCCGCCGTCGTTCCGCGAGATCGGGCAGAACCTCAACAGCGCCGTGTCGACGCTGCGCGCGATGATCCAGACCGTCGTCGAGACCGCGACGGAAATCCAGGGCGGCGCAGGCGAGATCTCGACCGCATCGGAGGATCTGGCACGGCGCACCGAAAGCACCGCGGCGAGCCTCGAACAGACCAGTGCCGCGCTCGTCCAGATCGACCAGCGTCTGCGATCGTCGGCGGAAACCTCGTCGAGCACGGTGGCGCGGGCCGACAGCGCGCTCGCCACGGTCGCCGCGGGGCGCTCGACCGCCGAGGACGCGGTTCAGGCGATGTCGCGGGTGGTCACCAGCGTGACCGGAACCGACGACATCATCGAGGGGCTCGACAAGATCGCCTTCCAGACCCGCGTGCTCGCGATGAACGCCGCGGTCGAGGCGGGTCGGGCGGGCGATGCGGGTCGCGGATTTGCGGTCGTTGCCGATCTCGTCTCGGTGCTCGCGCAAAGAGCCGAGGCGGAGGCCAAGAGCGCGCGCGATCAGCTGACCACCACGCGGACCGAGATCGTGACCGCGGTCACTGCGGTCGAGCAGGTCGACGGGGCGCTGGCGGAGATCGCGCGCGACGTCGGCGACGTCCATGCGCTCGTCGGCGGGATGGTCGTCGACAACCAGGCACAGTCGCTTGCGATCTCCGAGATTTCTGCAGCGGTCTGCAACATGGATCTGGCGACGCAGCAGAATGCGGCGATGGTCGAGGAGACGTCGGCTGCCGCCAACGGGCTGTCGGCCAAGGTCCAGCGGATGGTGCAGCAGGCGTCGGTCTTCCGGTGGGAGCGTCGCGAGCGCAGCATGCCCGTCGCCGGCGATCGTCGCCGCACCGACCGGCGCGGTCCGGATAGCGCGCCGCGCGATACAGGCGGCGGCGAACGCCGCGCGCGCCGGCTTGCCGACGCCTGATCGTGTGATCCGGTCGGGACAGGCGGTGCGGGCGTTTGCCCGCTTC
>Ga0182198_1000065_pt1 | contig 6911 bp, 4 predicted proteins | sample G5R1MG_38_FD_128378 | JGI IMG/M metagenome (GOLD analysis project Ga0182198, IMG submission 128378) | Switchgrass phyllosphere microbial communities from Michigan, USA - G5R1_NF_12SEP2016_LD1 MG | ecosystem: Host-associated > Plants > Phyllosphere > Phylloplane/Leaf | place: USA: Michigan... | reverse complement strand
TCTATGACAAGGTCGCGCGCCACGGCCTGTCGCTCGACGCGTTCCGCCGGGCGGAATAGCGAGAAGCCATTCCAGGCAGGTGGCAGGCGGCCGGCCTGACGAAGACGCGCCCGGCCGGTGAGCGCCGCCGTCGTCACCCGCACGGACATTTCTTCTCCCCATGCTCCCCCGCCCCACCCGGCCGGATCACGGGTGCCCCGCGGCGGACATCCGCCCAAGCCCGGCGGAACCGTGTGCGGGATTTCACTCACATTTGTTGCGATTCGATTGCGGAATGGCGGATTTCCACCGCTTTGACCGCGCATTGCATCGCCCGTCCCGAAAGCGGATGCTGGCCTCGATAACCTATCGCACCAGCCGAATACGGCAGCGCGTTCGAGAGGATGAAAGGCTCAAGCTATGCACATCGCCGCCCAACCTGCCCTGCCCCCGGCTGCCAAGCCGTGGTACAGCCATCTGTATGTCCAGGTGCTGATCGCGATCACCGCCGGCGTGCTGCTCGGCCATTTCTATCCCACCACGGGCGCGGCGCTGAAGCCGGTCGGCGATGCCTTCATCAAGCTGGTGAAGATGATCATCGCCCCGGTCATCTTCCTGACCATCGTCACCGGCATCGCCGGGATGCGCGATCTCGCCTCGGTCGGCCGGGTCGCGGGCAAGGCCTTCATCTACTTCCTGTTCTTCTCGACGCTGGCGCTGATCGTCGGCCTGGTCGTCGCCAATGTGGTGCAGCCGGGCGCGGGGCTGAACATCGACCCCGCCTCGCTCGACACCAGCAAGGTGACCGAGTTCGCCGAAAAGGCGCATGAGACGACGATCACCGGCTTCCTGACCGGCATCATCCCCGACACCTTCCTGTCGGCGCTGACCGAGGGCAACATCCTCCAGGTGCTGTTCGTCGCCATCCTGTTCGGCATCGGCCTGGCGATGATCGGCGAGCGCGGCGAGCGCATCACCGCCGCGCTGGAGGAACTGTCGACCGCCGTGTTCAAGGTCGTCGCCATCGTCATGAAGGCCGCCCCGATCGGCGCGTTCGGCGCGATGGCCTTCACCATCGGCAAGTACGGCGTCGGCACGCTCGCCAATCTGGCGATGCTGGTCGGCACCTTCTACCTGACCGCGCTGCTGTTCGTCATCGTGGTGCTGGGCGTGGTCGCGCGGCTGTGCGGCTTCTCGATCTTCCGCCTGATCTCCTATCTCAAGACCGAACTGCTCCTGGTGCTGGGCACCTCCTCGTCGGAAAGCGCGCTGCCCGCCCTGATCGAGAAGATGGAGCGCGCCGGCTGTCCGAAGTCGGTGGTCGGGCTGGTCGTGCCGACCGGCTATTCCTTCAACCTGGACGGCACCAACATCTACATGACGCTGGCGGCGCTGTTCATCGCCCAGGCGTGCAATGTCGACCTGACGCTGGGCCAGCAGCTGCTGCTGCTGTCGGTGGCGATGCTGTCGTCCAAGGGCGCGGCGGGCGTGACCGGCGCGGGCTTCATCACCCTGGCCGCGACGCTGTCGATCGTGCCGACCGTGCCGGTCGCGGGCATGGCGCTGATCCTGGGCGTCGACCGGTTCATGAGCGAGTGCCGCAGCCTGACCAACTTCATCGGCAATGCGGTCGCGACGATCGTCGTGTCGCGCTGGGAGGGCGTGCTCGACCATGCACAGCTCGATCGCGCTATGAAGGGAGAGAGCCTGCGCGTGGATCAGATGGGGGTTGGTGCCGTCCCCGCTGAGTGATGCGGGCACGTGACCTCCATGGGGCGGCCTTGCGCCGCCACCGCCAGACAAGTGAAAGTAACGACCATGCCGACCCGAACGCGCCTCGCCCTCGCCACCGCCCCGCTTGCCCTGATCGCCGCCGCGCCGGTGCTGGCGGAAACGCCGCCGGCCCCGGCCCCTGCCACGACCGCCGATGCCGCTCCCGCCGATGCCGCTCCGGCCACGCCGCAGGCGCTGGGCCCCAAGGAGCGCGGCAACCAGACCATCGCCTCCCCCGTGCAGGAGGCCTATCCGGCCGAGGCGGTCGGCGACGGGAACACGGCGGGCGGCTATAACCAGTCGCGCTGGGCCGAGGACTGGACCCGCTATCGCGATCCCGCCAAGCGCAACGACCCGCTCGACCGGCTGAAGTTCATCCCCTTCGACGCCAACGGCAATGTCTATCTGACGCTGTCGGGCGAGCTGCGGCTGCGCGTCAACCAGACGACCAACCCGAACCTGCGCGACGCGGAGGCGCAGCGCCAGGACATCACCCGCATCGTCGGCGGCGCCGACCTGCATCTGGGGCGCCATGTCCGCCTGTTCGGCGAGCTGGCCCATGCCGGTCTCGCCGGCCGCAACCTGGGCACGATCACGCCGCAGATGCGCAACGACCTGGTCGTGCAGCAATCGTTCGTCGACGTGACCGGTACGGTCGCCCAGGCCGATGTCGGCGTCCGCTATGGCCGCCAGACCTTCGCCGACGGCCCGAACCTGATGGTCGTGCCGCGCGACAACAACACGATCTTCTTCGTCTATAACGGCACGCGCGCCTGGGCGCGGGCCAAGTCGGTGCGCGTCGACCTGTTCGACTTCCGCACCACGCGGCTGGGCGTCGGCGGCACCGGCGACGACATCAGCGAGCGCGGCCGCCGCTTCTCGGGCATCTCGGGCGGGATCGTCCTGCCCAAGACGCTGTTCGGCGGCTCGAAGCTGTTCCTCGACCCGTTCCTGTGGCGGCTGCGCAACGACAACGCCACCTGGGGGCGGACCACCGTGCGCGAGGAGCGGTTCTTCTACGGCCTGCACACGCTGGGCGATGTCGGCCCGGTCAATCTCGACTGGACGGTCAACTACCAGGGCGGCAACTACAACGGCCGCTCGATCGACGCCTGGCTGGTGCTGCTCGCGCAGAACTACCGCATCGGCAAGAGCAAGGGCGCACCGCGCGTCGGCTTCCACTTCGACTATGCGTCCGGCGGCGGCGCCTATGGCACCGGCAAGCTGCGCAACGCGCTCGCGCCGTTCGGCAACAACATCTATTACAGCTACCAGCTCTATGCGACGCCGACCAACCTGATCGCCTTCGCGCCGACCTTCACCTTCACGCCCCTGGCCAAGCTGCGCGTGTCGGCCGAATATCAGCTGAGCTGGCGCGATACGGTGACCGACGCGGTCTACCGCGCCAACGGCACCGCCTTTGCCGGCACGCAGCTGGTCGCGGGGCGCAAGATCGCCGACACCGCGCGGTTGCAGGCGGTCTACACGGTGTCGCCACGCGTCAGCCTGAGCGGCCGCTACGAGCATCTGATGGCCGGGCCGGCGCTGACCAATGCCGGGTACAAGAGCTCGGACTTCCTCGCAGGCTGGCTCAGCCTGCGGTTCTGACCTGACGGAGACCATCCCATCGCCAGTTCGCATATCGCCGCCCGCGCGCTCCTTGCCGATCCGCTGACCAACAAGGGCACCGCCTTCACGGAGGCGGAGCGCGACGCCTTCGGCCTGCACGGCCTGTTGCCGCCGCATGTCGGCACGCTCGACAGCCAGATCGAGCGGCGGCGGCGGGCGCTGGAACGGTTGCCCGACGATTTCGCGCGCTACGCGTTCCTGCGCGAATTGCAGGACAGCAACGAGGTGCTGTTCCACGCGCTGGTGGCGAGCGACCTGCCGCGCTTCCTGCCGCTGGTCTATACGCCGACGGTCGGCGAGGGGTGCGAGCGGTTCAGCGAGATCTGGCGCAAGCCCCGTGGCCTGTTCCTGTCCTGGCCCAATCGCGATCACATGGACCAGATCCTCGCCGATCCGGCGCTGGACCGGGTCAAGGTGATCGTGGTGTCGGATGGCGAACGCATCCTGGGCCTGGGCGACCAGGGCGCGGGCGGCATGGGCATCCCGATCGGCAAGCTGGCGCTCTACACCGCCTGCGCCGGCATCCACCCGTCCGAGGTGCTGCCGATCCTGCTCGATGTCGGCACCGACAACGAAGCCCGGCGCGACGACCCGCTCTATGTCGGCTGGCGACACGCGCGCGTGCGCGGCGCCGACTATGACGCCTTTGTCGAACAGTTCGTGGCGGCGGTGCAGGCGCGCTGGCCCGATGTCCTGCTGCAATGGGAGGATTTCGCCGGCACCAACGCCTATCGCCTGCTCGATCGCTATCGCGACCGACTGCTGAGCTTCAACGACGATATCCAAGGCACCGCCGCCACTGCGGTCGGCACCCTGCTGTCGGCGGTGCGCCGCACCGGTCACGCGCTGACCGAACAGCGGTTCGTGCTGTACGGCGCGGGCGCGGCGGGCTGCGGCATCGCCGACATGCTGGTGCGGCTGCTGGTCGCCGATGGCCTGACCGAGATCGAGGCGCGCGGCCGGATCTGGGCGATCGACCGCTTCGGCCTGGTGGTGCGCGGCATGGCGGGCCTGAGCGATGGCCAGGCGGCGCTGGCGCGCGACCCGAAGGAGCTGGCCGGCTGGTCGGCGCCGGGCGCGATCACGCTGGCGGAGGTGGTCGACCGGGTCGGCCCCGGCGTGCTGATCGGCGTGTCCGGCCAGCCCGGCGCCTTTGCCGAGCCGATCGTGCGGCGCATGGCGGCGGCGGTCGAGCATCCCGTGATCTTCCCGCTGTCCAACCCGACCTCGCGATCGGAGGCCAACCCCGCCGACCTGATCGCCTGGACCGAGGGTCGCGCGATCGTCGGCACCGGCAGCCCCTATCCGCACCTGTCGGGCACGCCCCAGGCGCTGGCGCAGGTGAACAACGTCTATATCTTTCCCGGCGTCGGTCTGGGTGCGCTGTCCGCGAAGGCGACGCGGGTGACGGAGGGCATGTTCATGGCCGCCGCGCGCAAGCTGGGCGAACTGGCCGGGCCGGACGATGGCCTGTTGCCGCCGATCCTGGCGCTCCGCGACGTGGCCCTGCAGGTCGCGCTGGCGGTGGCCGACCAGGCCCGGGCCGAGGGGGTCGCGCCCCCGGCCGAGGCGGACGAGACCGAGGCGCTGGCCGCCAGCATGTGGGTGCCCGCCTATCGGTGACGGTGCGGGGCGATCGGGACGGCCTTTGCCTGTCCGTCGACGCCCGTCCCGTCATCCTTCCGTCGATCGGATCGACCCGCCGTCCGCTCGCGCCGCCCTCCCGGCGTCAGCGTGACGGACGGCGGGGCGATCAGAACTCCTTCCAGTCGTCGTCGGCGCCGTTCGGCGTCAGCGCCATGACGGCGGCGGCGGGCAGCGGCCTGATCGGCTGGTTGAAGCTCGCAATGTCGATCTTGCGCACCGCCGGTCGCTCGTCGCCGCGTCGGGCGTCGGTCTTGAAGTGCGACGCCTTTTCCGCGAGCGTCCCGACTTCATTGGCCAGGTTGCGCGCCGCCGCCGAGGTTTCCTCGACCATCGCCGCATTCTGCTGGGTCGCGCGGTCCATGCTGCCGACCGCGCTGGAGATCTGGGTGATCGCCGTCGACTGCGCCATATTGTCGGTGGCCATGGTGGCGAGCAGCTCGTGCACCTGCGCCACGTCGCCCGAGATCGCCGACAGCGCGCCGTCCACCTTCTGCACGGCCTGGACGGCGGTGACGATGTCGGTCTGGGTCGCGGTCAGCTGTTCGCGAGCGCGCTTCGCCTCCTCCTCGGACCGCATGGCGAGCGCCGACACCAGATCGGCGACGACTGCGAAGCCACGCCCGGCATCGCCTGCGCGCCCCGCCTCGACCGCCGCGTTCATCGCCAGCACGCGGGTCTGGAACGCGATCTTGTCGAGCCCCTCGATCACCGAGTCGATGCCCTTGGCGCTGTCGGCGACGCGGCCCATCGCCTGCACCGCCTCGTCCGCCACCGCGCGACCGCCGCCGACGGTGGAGATCGCCTGATCGGCCCGCTCGACGGTACGCGCCGCCGCCGAGGCCGAGGCCTTCAGCCGGCTGTCCATCTGGGTGACCGAGGACGCGGTATGTTCGAGCGAGGCGGCATTGGCCTCGGTCCGCCGCGCCAGATCCTCCGAGGCCTGGGCGATCTCGTCCGAGCCGGTGCGGATGGTCGCCGCGCTTTCGGACACCGATCCGATCAGGTTGCGCAGGTTGAGCACCGCCTGGTTGAAGTTGGTCTTGAGCGAGGCATATTCGCTGGGGAAATCGGTGGTGATCGTGCGCGTCATGTCGCCTTCCGACAGGCGGAGCAGGCTGGTGTTCATCTCATCGACGATCGCCTGCTGCTCGACCACCACCTTGCGCTGCGAGATCGCGGTCTCGCGAAAGGTGAACATCGCCTTGGTCAGCCGGCCGATACAGTCGGTGAAATGGGTATAGTTGATCGGGCTGTCCGTGTCGCCGCGCGCCAGCGCCTCCATGCGCTCCACCGTCGCGACATAGGGGACGACGACGCCCGTGCTCATCAGCCGCGCCGCGACGAAGGCGCCGCCGACCGGCACCAGGCCGGCCAGCAGGGCCACCCACAGGGGGGCGATCTCCGCGACCAGCGCGCCCGTCAGCATGGCCAGGACCGAAAAGCCGACCATCGCCGCCGTGACGTAGGCCATTTTCTGCCGGATCGGAGAATTCTCGGTAAACCACTGCATATCATATCCCTCAGAGAGAGCCGTCAAACTATGTAGACGATCCGATGTGGCGGTGGTCAGTGACGGCCATCGTTTCCGATCGGAAACTTACAGGTCAGGCGGCGATTCGATTCCGTAATGTGCGGACCGGCGTGCCGGTCGTGCCGCGGGGTGCCGGTGCATGGCGGGAGCAACGCGACGCCCGACCGTGAACCGCGCCGCCTGTCCAGCCCTCTATCCGCATGATCACCGCCGGCACCGATGGCGGCCGGGCGTCGACCTCCATGAAGGACGGGCGTTCGCGGATGATGTCGTGATGCGGCATGGGCTATCCGGGCGGCGGGTCGGACGAGGGGCGGAAAGGGGCGATCAGATCCGGCTGTTGACCGCGATC
>Ga0182198_1000062_pt1 | contig 7078 bp, 6 predicted proteins | sample G5R1MG_38_FD_128378 | JGI IMG/M metagenome (GOLD analysis project Ga0182198, IMG submission 128378) | Switchgrass phyllosphere microbial communities from Michigan, USA - G5R1_NF_12SEP2016_LD1 MG | ecosystem: Host-associated > Plants > Phyllosphere > Phylloplane/Leaf | place: USA: Michigan... | reverse complement strand
GAGAGAAAAAAAAAAATAAAGATAAAAAAAGAAAAAAAAAAGGTTAAAGAGTTGTAAAAGATAAAAGGGGGGAAAAAGAGAGGGGTGAGAAAAGGGGGGGGGGGGGGGGGGTAGCGGATGATGATGGAGTAAGGTGAGAGTGAGACGAATAAGGCAAACCATAATGGAGCATCCTATCCTATCCTATCCTATCCTATCCTATCCTATCCTATCCTATCCTATCCTATCCTATAATTATAAAAATAATAGGGGGGTAGAGGTAGGTTTGAGGGCCGGTGAGATAGTACACTATAAAGGCTTTGAAATAGCAGTAAATTATGACTTCATTTATAAATCGACTATAGCAGTAAACCTAGATATAATAACCTAAACAAGAATAGAAGATATAGGGGGGGTGGGGGGGGGTGTAATAATTAAGATGTATAGGACCTCCAACTTCATGGTTTTAACTAAATAGCATGTGTTTTGTAAGGGTTGTAATGGTGATGAGGGGTGTAGGTTAAGCTTTAGAAAGGTTGGAAGAGGTGGAGGTGAGATCGTAAGAATAAACATTTAGTTTAGTATCCTCATAGGCAACATAACTAGATTCGGCTTACATATTAGATTCTTATCAACCACTATAGTTCAGCGGTAGAACAATTCACTCATGCTGAGTATGCGTAGATTCGATTTCTACTAGTGGTAAAAATTATTTTTCTATTCACCTCCTATGTGTGGCATAGGATAAGCCTAAGCCTAAGATATGTCTAAGCCTAAGATAAGTATAAGCCGAAGTACAGAAGAGTGTATAAAATATATATAATATAGAGAGAGAGATAGGTAATCTTTAACTAAATATAAAATAAAATCACAATTTAAACACATAAGCAGATGTTTAAATAAAAATAAAAATGGTGGGGGGGGGTGTATAGAAAAATGAGCTGGCCAAAGATATTAAATCTTTAAGTTCTTCTTTTTTAATGTTATAAACGTCCTACCCTTTCCAGTATAATAATATACATATTTGCAAGCCTAAGATAGGGAGGGTGGTCATAAGCCTAAAATAAGACCAGGAAGCATTAACAAGTACATGTACCTATACCTTCCATTTAGAGTGTGTTGTAGGATGGGGGGGGTGGGTGGGGGGTCCAAGGGGTAAAGCGCGGATGGTAGAGGACGAGGAGGTGGTATGAGTGATATAGAGATATAAGGTAAACAAGACATCTAATAATAGGTACTATATCTAACCTAACCTTACTTAACCTTACCTAACCCAATTTAACCTAACTAAACATCATCAGAGCGGACTAAACGTTTTTAGAGGCTGCGATATCATCTTGATGATAATATAAGGCGAGTAATAGGTTAAAGGACTAATAAGAATGTTTTAATAGCTAATAACTATTATTCTTTTTGAAGGCATGTAGGGGGGGGGTGAGTGGCAGGTGAGCGAGGTGTGCAAGCGATATTGCGAGTAAGCATGCATGAATAGACAAATACGAGAAATGTAAGTATAAGGGTATAAGGGGGGTAATAAGTAGTAATGATGGTGTGGTGTGGGAAGGTGTGGGGGGGGGGGGGGGTAGGGGGGGGGGGGGGGGGGGGGGGGTGGGGGGGTGGGAATGTGAGTGTGTATTTTGTTTTATAAATGGTAAGGGTGTGAAGGTATGATGGATGATAAAAAAATGTGGGACATATAAGGGGGGGGGTAAATATAAGCATATGTTTGTAGTATGTAGTCTAATAATAATTCCCTTTATAGGGGCGATTCATGTAGCTCTGACGGGGGTAAAATGTGGTGGAGATGTAAGAAAGATTAGGAAGGTAAGTCTAATGTATACTTGTTTTACATATTATATAAGTATAATGATGTGAATAGAGTTCGATCCTTCAAATGTAGGGATACAGATAGTAAGTGAGTTTTCAGACTGAGAGATGTTTAACATTGCGTTTGGTGTAGATGGTCTAAGTCTATTTTTTGTAATACTAACAGCCCTAACGATACCCATTGCGATTATATCAGGTTACTATATGGGGGATAAGAAGCAGAAGCTTTATCTAAGTCTAATACTACTATTTTCAGGTTTCATAATATCAGTATTTCTAAGTCTAGATCTAATTATATTTTATGTATCCTTTGAGGCGGTACTGATTCCTCTAACACTTCTAGTAGGGATTTACGGGGGGTGAAGGAGGATTAGTGCAGCGTATCAGCTATTTGTGCGCCATTGCAGGTGCATTTGTCAAGTTTGTATAACAGACCGTAATTTTCACCACATTACGACACGATCGGAGTCAGGTCAAAGGGAAAACCGAAGGCTGAACAAAGCATCTCTGCTAGAAGCGCTGAAGTATTTAAATAAGCTAACGATATTTTTTGCGCAACGTGTTCTCTCTAAGGTCAAGACTATACTGTTTGAAATCAAATTTCCGGTGCCCTCTCAGATAAGGGAGCAGTTTTGCTTTGATGGGCTGTTCAAAATACATGTAATTTGAGGGATAGGAATAACATGGGTGATTATTTTTGCACGTTCACTAGTAAAGTGAATTAAGGGGATGAGTTGATGACCTAAGGAGAGTAAGTCGACAAATGTCACAACTATGGGATGGCCTAAGGGTTGTAAGACCTATGGTCACAGAGTCGGGGTAGTACCTGACCTAAGAGTAACATCTCTAGGATACAGTCTCGGTAATGCGAGAACAAAGGGAAGACCGACAGTTTTTAACGTATCAGATAGCAGGAGCTACAGTACAGGAGGTACGAATAATGTAGCCGATGCTATAGATAGTCTTGCTCAACACAGTAGAGGGAAGCCTGATAATGTAGTAGACAGGAAGCTTTATAAAATGCTTTGCTCAGAGTGAGTTCTAATAATAGCTTATAATAACATCAAGAGTGTGCCAGGTAACATAACACCAGGTAAAGTAAACGAAGGGATAAGTAACGAATTTATCCTAAAGCTGAGTCAGGAGCTCAGGTCCGAAACATTTCAATTTACACCTAGTAGAGGGATTCAGATAACCCAAGCTAAGGGAGGTGCAAGACCTCTAACGATAGCATATATTCGGGACAAGATCGTACAAGAGGCGATAAGAATCATTCTTAATGCTATTTACGAACCCACTTTTATCGAGAGTAGTCACGGATTTAGGCCTAACCGAGGGTGTCATACGGCTCTAGAAGCGATTAAGCGAAAATTTAAGAGTGTATCATGAATAATGGTGTGTGATATAAGCAAAAGCTTCGACTCAATCGATCATCAGAGGCTTATGAACCTAATCGAAAATAAAATCCTCGATAGACAATTCACTAAGCTAATCAGAAAGAGCCTTAGATGCGGTTATTTTGAGTTTGCACGATATGAACGAAACATTGTAGGAACGCCACAAGGATCAATTATTAGCCCAATCCTTAGCAACATTTATATACACCAGCTAGATGTAGAGATACAAAAAATTAAGGATAGATTTGATAAAGGTACGGGACCGAGAGCGAACGATGGATATAAACGAATGTCATATCTTATGATAGATAAGAAGGCAAAAATAACAGGAGATTTTCAACAGGTCCAAGAAAGATTTAAGGAACTACAGAACATTCCTTACACTGACTACTCGGATCCTCTGTACCGACGCCTTAACTATGTAAGATATGCTGACAGCTGAGTAGTAGGGATCAGAGGGAGTAATGCAGAAGCCCGAGAGGTAATAAAAAATATAACGATATTTTGCAACCATCTAGGTATAACAATAAATAAAGATAAGACCCAGATAACTAATATAATAACAGGAACGGCAGTATTTCTTGGAACCAATATCCAACGCAGTTCTCATCAAAAGTACCCTTCGAAAGGAGGGTTTTACAAGCAGAGATTTATACAACCTCTTAACCTAACAGTATCTCTTGACAGGATTAGGTCCAAACTTCACCAAACAAGTTTTATCAAGAATGGCCAACCTAGTCCTCGGTACCAATGAATATCTCTAAACCATAGACAAATTCTAGTACTGTATAACTCGGTCTACAGAGGATTCACTAATTATTATTCCTTTGCGCTAAACTACAATGATCTAGTTTCACTACTGCAATTTGTACTAAAGAGTTCGTGTGCAAAGCTCCTTGCAGCTAAATACAGCCTCGATAGTCAAGCTAAGGTTTATAAAAGGTATGGATCAGGCCTAACAGACCCTGTATCAGGAGAAACTTTTGTAAAACCAGAGGATTAAAGAGGACAGCTAAGCCAGAGATTTCAACTCTATACGCAGATAAGATTTATATTGCCTCACTAGAAACCTAGTATGTAGCCATTGTCAGTCCAACTATAGAGTCGAAATACGTCACATAAAGTTTATAAAGGACCTTAATCCTAAGGTCTCTAATTTTGATAAAATAATAATTAAAGCTAATATGAAACAGATACCACTATGCAGATCATGTAATATGAAGCAACATGAGCAAGATAATGTTAAGAATGGAGAGCCGTATGAATTGAAAGGTTCACGTACGGTTCGGGAAAGGGGCAAGAATATCGGGGGATATCTTGTTCTAGTTCATCTATATACACTATTTGGGAGTCTACCCATGCTTCTATCATTTCTAAATATGTACACGATGACAAATACGACGAATATAGCAGTACTAAGTCTAATGAGTCCTGATTATCATCCTCTAATATGACTAGGGATTTTCATAGGACTAGCGGTAAAAACGCCACTAGTTCCTTTTCATCTATGGCTGAAGACAGCTCATGCTGAAGCTAATTGTGCTGTGTCAGTAGTACTAGCAGGGCTAGTGCTAAAGCTGGCAACATATGCACACATAAGAATTCTGATTCAGCTAATACCTGAGCAGACACACTATTTTCAAAGTCTAGTACTAGTAATAAGCCTAATATCGATTATTTATACAGCATTTATTTGTCTAAGACAGACAGATTTTAAGCAGCTGGTAGCTTATTCTTCAATTAATCATATAGGGATTGTGTGTATAGGTCTTTATAGCAATACTCTAACAGGAGTAGAGGGTGGTGTACTACTTTCCATCAGTCATGGGGCTGTAAGTCCTGCGCTATTCATTCTTGTAGGTGGTGTAATTTATGACAGGTATCACGATCGTACGATCCGATATTATCGAGGTCTTGCCACTTATATGCCCCTCTTCTCTATTTTTTTCCTAATATTCACACTAGGTAATATGGCGACACCGCTAACAGGAAATTGGACAGGAGAATTTATAAGCCTAGCGGGTGCATTTCAAACCTATCCAATAATAACAATACTAGCCAGCACTTCCATTGTTCTAAGTGCATGTTATTCCATCTACCTTTATAACAGGATATGTTTCGGATCATGATCTCGTTATCTAAATCCTGTTATAGATCTTACGAGGCTAGAATTTAATGTACTAATACCTCTACTTGTTCTAATAATAGCTCTAGGTCTTTATCCTAATATAGTACTAGATAATCTTCATGTCTCTTGCTCAAGTCTAATCTATTAGATATCCCCCTTTTTGCGGAAAGTAAGAGTAAGAAAGATATGCGAAAATGTGTGTAAGAATAAGAGAATAAACCAGCAGGGACCGGAATCAGGATCAGGATGAGAATGAGAATCAGAGTAAGAATCAGAATCATGTTGAGCAGATAAACACCTTGATATGTTGTAAAGAAGATGGCCACTTTGATAAAATAATAAATAATGTAACCTTAAAGGATAGAATGAGATTCGATGACTAAAACCGTTATCACAACTCATAGGCTAATCAGGGCTGTATTATTCAATATCTGTGTATTAGTCGATGTATAGAATGTGTGGGAGGGGTAAGATAAATGGATTTATTAATAAAAATAAAAGAAATGGGAGGGGAAAAAGAAAGCAAAAGCATAGATAGTACGATCATAACCATACTCTGTCAAATATAGGCAATGATAAGAGCGTGTATTACTAACAAGTCCTGAAGCTAGTAGCATGCATCTTTATGATAAGTATGAGTCATTTAACGTTATCATAACTTAGACTTCAGTAGTATATGCTTAAAATATAAGCATATCAGCATAGTAAAAACTATAGAATATATAATAATAGTCGACATATAGAGATGATGTGTATAGCTTTTACGTATAGTATATAGTAATATAACTATTTAGATAAGAGAATAAGGGAGATAATAAGACTATAAGAGGTAATAGAGAATAGTAAGATATAAATAGATAGAATAGTGAATCGCCACTCATGAGATATTTTCCTTATCTAAATAATATAGATAATCTATATAACTAAAATTTCATGTCATGCAGGCCTGCTAGCGAGCCTACTAGGATTAATGCGAGTAGGCAGGCAAGATGCTTGAGTGTGTGGGGGGGTAGGAGGTTATAGGTACGGATAAGAGCATGAGAGGTGTATATATGTAAGATATGAAATAAAAGTAAGAGAGTCCTAAGTAATTAACTAAAAAGGGAGGTGAAGCTATAAAAGTACCTTCTCCAGCACGAGGTAGGTGTGGATTTCATGTTTTTTAAAAGAAGGAATGGGAATAGGGGGGGGGGGGTATAAATATGCCAAATGCAAGTTAGTGTAAAGGTTAACATGACTGGCTCATGATCAGTTGTACTAGGTTCAAATCCTGGGCTTGCTCTATTTTGTAAGGTTCACCTAATAGGCGATCCAACTATCTTTAATCTTCTTTTCTTGTATATCTCAGAGATCTTTAAAAATGGTTTATTTTTCAGGTCTTTTTCCTTAACCTTTTAAGAAGAATTTAGAAGAAATCAGGCAGAGGGGGTAGATAAGGGTGAGGGACGACTTGTTAAAAGAGAGGGTAAAGAGCAAGGTGAGATATCAGGTAGATTATTAGGAGGGTATATTGAGGTATGGGGGCAGTAGTTAAAACTGTAACAGCGACAAGACAGCTCTATTAGTTCAACGGTCGAGAACTTTAGCCTTTCAATCTAACGACACCGGTTCGACTCCGGTATAGAGTAAGCTGGGGGGGGGGGGGGGGAGAGAGAAAAAGGAAGGGAAGATAAAAAAAAGGGGGAGAGGGGGAGGGGGAAGGGGGGGAGGGGGAAAGAGGGAGGGGAGGTAGAAGTGGGAGAAAGGG
>Ga0182198_1000061_pt1 | contig 7111 bp, 4 predicted proteins | sample G5R1MG_38_FD_128378 | JGI IMG/M metagenome (GOLD analysis project Ga0182198, IMG submission 128378) | Switchgrass phyllosphere microbial communities from Michigan, USA - G5R1_NF_12SEP2016_LD1 MG | ecosystem: Host-associated > Plants > Phyllosphere > Phylloplane/Leaf | place: USA: Michigan... | reverse complement strand
CTGACGCTGGCGCGGCGCTTCTGGGAGGGACACCTCAAGCAATTCACGGCGGCGCGCACCGTCGACGTGCCGATCGCGCGCGCGGGCATGTACCACCGCGAGTTCCCGGTGCAGATGGACTGGCAGCACAATGCGGAGGGGCTGACGAGCTTCAACCTGCAGGGATTGTCGACGCCGCGCGACGTCGCCCTCGCCGCGCGTACCCGCCGCTTCGCCGATTTCTATACCGGCCGCGACCCGAGCGCGCCCAATTACGACTCCGCACGACGGATGATCCGGAGCCTGATGAACGGCAGCCGCGGCCCGATGCTGCGCCGCGCGACGCCGCTCGACTGGGCGGGCGACCCGTTCGACCCGACCCGCTTCCACATGGAGCACGGCGAGCGGACGTATCAGGAGACGCTCGACCATTACGCCGAGTACGGCGACGTCGTCGGCGACAATCCGCTCAACCTGCAGGCGACGACGCTGGGGCTGAACGCCTATGCGCTGGGGCTCGGCGAGCGGTTCCGGCGGTGGAGCCTCGACTATCTGGACGCGTGGGTCGAGCGGGCGCGGGCGAACGGCGGCGTGATCCCGAGCAAGATCGGGCTCGACGGCCGGATCGCGGCGGACTGGTGGGGCGGGACGTACGGCTGGGGCTTCTCGCCCCGCGTGCCGCAGACGGGGAAGCGCGAGAACCGCAACCGGGTGCCGCGCTCGATCACCGCGTTCATGAACGGCACGCTGCTGACCGGCGACGCGGCGTACATCGACGTGTGGCGCCGCCAGCGCGCGGTGCTGGAGGGGCATGCACGGACGATCGACGGCGGCGTCCAGGTGCCGACGATGCACGGGGCCGACGGCTGGTACGGCTGGACGCCGCTGCCCAACCGCACCAACGGCTTCGAGATCTGGTACGTGACGCAGGACGCGGCCGACCGCGCGGCGGCGGGGGATCATCCCTGGATCGGCTTCCTCGACGGTCGCAACGCCGGCTACGCGGAGAAAGCGATCGAGGCGGACCTCGCGCGCGTGGCCGAGCGAGTGCAGCGCGCGCGCGACGATCGGACGACCAAGGCGACGCGGCTCGCCGACTGGCCGATCGACATCAACCCGGCGAGCGTCGAGAGCCTGGTCCAGCTGACGACGGGCGGGCTCCACATCGCGCGGCCGCCGTGGTCGAAGACCTCGCCCGCGCAAGGGGGTGTGACGCTGCACAGCCGGCTGCGCTGGTTCGACGCGGACGCGCGGCGGGCGGGGCTGCCGGCCGACGTGGCGGCGCTGGTGACGGCGATGGACGACCGAAGCTGCGCGGTCACGCTGGTCAATACCGGCGCGCGGGCGCGGACGGTGACGGTGCAGGGCGGCGCCTATGCGGAACACCGGATCGATGCGCTGTCGCAAGGCGGGCGAACGACGACGGTCGGCGGACGGCACGCGACGCTGCGGCTGGCACCCGGCTGCGGGGCGAAGCTGTCGCTGGCGATGACGCGCTACGCCAACCGGCCGACGCTGGCGTTCCCGTGGGACCGGTGAGCGCTACCCGCCCGGCTTGATGTAGGGCGCGACCGCGAAGAGCAGGCGTTCCTCGCGGCGGGGGTCGTTCTCGACCCGGCAGGCGCGATCGAAGATCATCGTGGCGCGCCGCTCCAGGTCGAAGCGCGGCCAGGCGGGGAGCGCGCGGGTGTTCGGATCGCCGGTGCGGGCGAAGGCGACGAGGCTGTCGGCCATCCGCGCCGCCAGCGCGCGGGCGGCGGGGCCGTCGCCGGTGCGCGCGGACGGCACCGCGGTGTTGTCGAACATTAGCCCGATGTCGAGCGAGTGGAACGCGCCGAGCACCCCGCCCGCCTCGGGCGCGGGGAAGTCGAGCTGGTACATCCAGGTCGGCGCGCCGATGCGGGCGCGCTCCTCCGCCTGGATCAGGTGGCCGGGCCACGATCGCCCGGCGGTGGTCGCGGCGAGGAGGATCTGGCCCGGCGTGCGATCGGGATAGAGCTGGCGATAGCGCGCGATCACGTGATCGGGCGCGACGTCCTTGACGCTGTTGGCGACGAGGCGCGCGGGCAGGTTCTCCCACGTCGTGTCGCCGCGCCGGAGGATGTCGCCGATCCACAGCGCGGTCTCGTCGTGCGTATTGCCCACGATTAGCGGGATGTGCGCCGCCTCACGCGGGGCGTCGGGGTAGAAGGGGTGGCGCGGCAGGACGCCGTGATCGAGGGTCGAGGTGAAGCTGATCTCGCCCTTTCCCTCCAGCGGATCGGTCATCGCCATCGCCTCGACGAGGCGTTCGACGGGGAGCGCCGCGAGGTCGGCGGCGGAGCGGGCGCCGGCCTTCGCCATGAAGGCGCGGGCGCGTTCGGTGGCGTGGACGGGACCGGCGGCGGTGACGTGCTGGCCGCTCATCGTGGCGACGCGGTGGATGAGGGGGCGGCCTTCGGGCATCGCCATCAGCGTCACCGCCTTCGCGCCGCCGCCGGATTGGCCGAAGACGGTGACGCAATTCGGGTCGCCGCCGAAGTTGGCGATGTTGTCACGTAGCCACTGGAGGGCGAGGACGATGTCGAGATTTCCAACATTCCCCGACTCGGGCGGGCCGCCGAGTTGGGCGAGGTAGCAATAGCCCAATCCGGCCAAACGGTGGTTGAGGGTGACCAGAACGACGTCGCGGCGCGCCAGATTGGTGCCGTCGGTGAGCGGATCGCTGCCCGACCCGTGCGAATGCGCGCCGCCGTGGAGGTAGACCATCACCGGGCGCCGCGCCGCATCGAGGCCGGGGGTCCAGATGTTGAGGAACAGGCAGTCCTCGGCGGTCGGCTCGGTCGCCTTGGTCTGCGGCGACGCGGCGCCGTATCTGGTCGCGTCGGCGACGTGGCGCCAGGCGGGCGCGGCGACGGCGCGGGCGAAGCGGCGGGGGGTGGTGCCGTAGCGGATGCCCTTGAAGACGAGGACGCCGCGATCGCGCAGGCCCCTCACCCGCCCGCCACGCGTCGTCGCCACCGGATCGCCGCGCGTGGCCGCGATCGTCGGGAGGGCGGCGAGGCCGGCGAGGACGGTGCGGCGATCGGTCACGCCGCGACCTCGGCGCACAGCCGGCGCATCGCGTCGAGCGCGGGGTTCGCGTTGTCGCGGCGCCAGGCCATGTGGAGCTCGACCGGCTGCTCGGGCGCGGTGACGAAGCGCCGGAACTGGACGTCGCCCATGTGGAGGCCCGACGCGCTTTCCGGCACGATGGCGGCGGCGAGCCCCGCCTGCACCAGCCCGAGCATCGAATGGATCTGCGTCACGTGCTGGACGAACACGGGGTTCACCGCCGCCTCGTCGAACAGCCGGACGAGCATGTCGTGGAAATATCCCGCGCCCTGGCGCGCGTACATGATGAGCGGCAGGCCGTCGAAGTCGGAGGGCGCGAGTTCGGCGAGCGACTGGCGCGGATCGCCGGCGGGGAGCGCGGCGACGAGCGGTTCGTGGAGGACGCAGGCGGTGTCGAATTCCTGCCGGTGGATCGGCGGGCGGACGAAGCCGATGTCGATGAGGCCGGTGAGGAGGCCGTCGACCTGGTCGGTGGTGACCATCTCGCGCAGCTCGAGGTCGATGTTGGGGAGGCTGGCGCGCGCCTGCGCGACGATCTGGGGGACGAGGTTGTAGCCGGAGACGGCGGTGAAGCCGATCGCGACCTTGCCGGCGTCGCCCTTCGCGACCCGCCTCGCCGACAAGGCGGCGCTCTCGGCGAGGCGGACGATGCGGCGCGCCTCGATCAGGAAGACGCGGCCCGCCGGGGTCAGCGCGACGTTGCGGCTGGTGCGCTCGAGCAGGGTGACGTCGAGGATGCGCTCGAGCAGCTGGATCTGCCGGCTGAGCGGCGACTGCGTCATGTTGAGCCGCTGCGCCGCGCGGCCGAAGTGGAGTTCCTCGGCGGCGGCGACGAAGCAGCGGAGTTGGCTCAGTTCGAACATGGAGTCAGGTTAGGACCGGGGAGCATAAAGCCAAGCCATTCCCCGGCCGTTCGTGCTGCTCCCTCCCCGTTCGTCCCGGGCGAAGTCTAGGGACAGGCCGCGCGTGCCGCGCAGGGTGTGTCGACGTCGCTCGACACGAACGGGGTGGGGTCGGCGGGGCGCGCGGTGCCTCGACTTCGCTCGGCACGAACGGAGCGGGGAGCACGGCACCGACCGCTATGTCACGCCGCCTTGGCGAGCGACTGCGGCGAGATGCCCTCGATCAGCGCGCGCAGCTCCGCGTCCTCGGCGGCCGACAGGTCGGTGAGCGGGGTGCGGACGGGGCCGGCGTCGCGGCCGACGGCGCGCATGCCCGCCTTGACGATCGACACGGCATAGCCCTGCCCGCGGTTGCGCAGCGAGATGTAGGGCAGGACGAAGCGGCGCAGTCCGTCCATCACCGTCGCCTGGTCGTTCGCGCGGACCGCCTTGTAGAAGGCGAGCGCCCATTCGGGGACGAAGTTGAAGATCGCCGACGAGTAGGTGGTGACCCCCATCGTCAGGTACGGCACCGCGAAGGTCTCGGCGGTCGGCAGCCCGCCGATGTAGGTCAGGCGGTCGCCCATGCGCGCGAAGATTCGCGTCATCAGCTCGATGTCGCCGACGCCGTCCTTGTAGCCGACGAGGTTGGGGTTGCGCTCGCACAGGCGGGCGAGCGTCTCGTCGTTCACGACGGCGTTGTCGCGGTTGTAGACGATGACGCCGAGGCCCGTGGCGCGGCACACCGCCTCGATGTGCGCGGCGAGCCCTTCCTGCTTGGCGCCGACGAGGTAGGGCGGGAGCAGCAGCAGGCCGTCGGCGCCCGCCTTCTCGGCGTCGCGGGCGATGCCGGTGGCGATCGCGGTGCCGTAGCCGCAGCCGGAGATGACGGGGGTGCGGCCGTTGGTCTCGGCGACGGCGGCGGCGACGACGGTCGCGACCTCGGCCGGGGTGAGCGAGAAGAACTCGCCGGTGCCGCCGGCGGCGAAGAGCCCGGTCAGCTCGTGCTCGAGCATCCAGGCGCAGTGCGCGCGATAGGGCGCCTCGTCGAAGGTGCCGTCAGCGGTGAAGTGGGTGACGGGGAACGACAGGAGCCCCTGCCCCAGCGTCTTCGCCATTGCCGTGGGTGCCAGGGTGGTCATGCCATGCTCTCCGTCCATCCCGCACGATCGATGCGCGTCGGGTATGGACGGTGCATTACCCCGCCCCGGTCGCCACCGTCCAAGCCAAAGGCGAGGGCGATCGATGCGCGGGGTGGATCGATCAGGCCTCCATGCGCCCGTCGATGCGGCGCGGCAGGTTCAGCGGGTTGGCGTCGCGCAGGGCCACCGGCAGCAGCGCGTCGGGGAGCGACTGGTAGCAGACGGGGCGCAGGAAGCGGTCGATCGCGAGGCTGCCGACCGAGGTGGTGCGGCTGTCCGAGGTGGCGGGGAACGGGCCGCCGTGGACCATCGCGTGCGCGACCTCGACGCCGGTGCCGAAGCCGTTGACCAGCAGGCGCCCGGCCTTGCGCTCGAGCAGCGGCACCAGCGCGGCGGCGGCGGCGTGGTCGGCGTCGTCGACGTGGAGCGCGGCGGTGAGCTGGCCCTCGAGCGCGGCGACGACGCGGGTCATCTCGGCGACGTCGGCGCAGCGGACGACGATCGCGGCGGGGCCGAAGATCTCCTCGTGGAGGTGCGGCTCGGCGAGGAAGGCGGCGGCGGCGACCTCGAACAGGTGCGCGTGCGCTTCGTAGGCAGCGGCGGGGGCCGCCCCCTGCCCGCGGGTCCGGGCGGCGTCGGCGCGTTTCGCCACGCCCTCGGCGTAGGCGGCGTGGATGCCGGGAGTGAGCATCGTGGTGGCGGGGAGCGCCTCGATCGCGGTCGCGGCGGCGTCGAGGAAGGCGTCGAGGTCGGGGCCGTCGACCGCGATCAGCAGGCCGGGATTGGTGCAGAACTGGCCGGTGCCGAGCGTCAGCGCCTGCGCGAAGCCCGTCGCGATCGCCGGTCCGCGCGCGGCGAGCGCGGCGGGGAAGAGGAGGACCGGGTTGACGCTCGACATCTCGGCGTAGACCGGGATCGGCTCGGGCCGGGCGGCGGCGACGCGGACGAGCGCCAGGCCGCCGGTGCGCGAGCCGGTGAAGCCGACCGCCTTGACGCGGGCGTCGGCGACGAGCGCGGTGCCGACCGCGCGCTCGCCGATCAGCAGCTGGAAGACGCCGGCGGGGAGACCGCAGGCGACCCGCGCCGCGTCGACCGCGCGCGCGACGAGGGCCGAGGTGCCGAGGTGCGCCGAGTGCGCCTTGACGATGACCGGGCAGCCGGCGGCGAGCGCCGAGGCGGTGTCGCCGCCCGCGACCGAGAAGGCGAGCGGGAAGTTGGACGCGCCGAACACCGCGACGGGACCGAGCGGCACGAAGCGCAGCCTGAGGTCGGGGCGCGGCAGCGGCGCGCGGTCGGGCAGCGCGGGATCGATGCGGACGCCCGCCCAGCTGCCCTCGCGCAGGACCTCGGCGAACAGGCGGAGCTGGCCGCAGGTGCGCCCGCGCTCGCCCTCGACGCGGCCGCGCGGCAGGCCGCTCTCGCGCCCGACGATGTCGAGGAGCGGATCGCCGAGCGCCATGATCTGCTCGGCGATGGCCTCCAGGAAGGCGGCGCGGTCGGCGGGGGCGAGATCGCGGAAGGCGTCGAAGGCGGCGTCGGCGGCGGCGCAGGCGGTGTCGACGTCGGCTTCGGTCGCGGCGGGGTAGCCGGGGTCGATCGCGGTGCCGGTCGCCGCCTCCACCGAGCGCAGCAGCGTGCCGGTTCCGGCCAGCCACTCGCCGTCGATCAGTCCTGCGTGCATGGGTGTTCTCCTTGCGCGCGCCCGACGCGCGCGGCTCTCCTAGTCTCGCGCGCCTTACGCGCGCGGGGGGGCGGGTGTCCAAGTCCCAGGGCGCAACGATCGATGCGGGAGTGAGTCGATCCTCCCCCGCCAGGAGGAGGTGGCGCCGCAGGCGACGGAGGGGGCGGCTACGCAAGCGGCGCTGGTCGCCTTCCGCCCCCTCCGTCAGGCTACGCCTGCCACCTCCCCCTGGCGGGGGAGGATTCTGGTATGGTCAGGCGAGGCCCATCGACTTCGCCCAGGCCAGGAACAGGTCGGGCCAGGCCGCGGCGGGCTTGCCCATCGCGCGGCGCAGG
>Ga0182198_1000059_pt1 | contig 7219 bp, 8 predicted proteins | sample G5R1MG_38_FD_128378 | JGI IMG/M metagenome (GOLD analysis project Ga0182198, IMG submission 128378) | Switchgrass phyllosphere microbial communities from Michigan, USA - G5R1_NF_12SEP2016_LD1 MG | ecosystem: Host-associated > Plants > Phyllosphere > Phylloplane/Leaf | place: USA: Michigan... | reverse complement strand
GGGCATGGCGACCACCGCGGAGGGCGTCGAGACCGAAGCCGAGCATCGCATGGTCGAGGAGATGGGCTGCACCAAGGTCCAGGGCTACTATTTCGGCCGCCCGCTCCCGGTCGAGGAAGCGCGAGAGCTGGCCTGCCGCCGGATGGAACACGCGGCGTAGCCGAATGCCCCGACCCGTCACCCCGGACCCGATCCGGGGTGGCGGAATTCCATTACTTCAGCGGATCATGTCCCCAATTCATCAACGACCGTCGCCACGGTGAATCCTCCACGTCCTCGTCCGGCCCGCCCTGCGCCAAATGCCGGTGCACGTACCCGACTACCTTCGCCATGTGCTGGTAGTCGCCGTCCGTCAGATCGGCCTTCTTCTTGTGCTTGATCGCGACGATCTTCTCGCCCTCGTCGTGGCCGACGCCGGTGCCCACGGCGCGGCTCTCGTCGGTCTTCAACCACTTCTCGAGCTCGGCCGGAGTCATGTTGACCGCCTCGCCGAAATCCTTCGCCACCTTGTCGTGATCGTCCACCGGCACTCTCCTTCGAGGCCCTGAACGTCGCGCCCGCGATCAGGGTTGCGCGGCGAGACCGATCGCGTGGCTGTACGCCACCGCCGCCGACGCGAAGTCGATGAAGAAGCCGATCCACATCGCCGACAGCACCGCCTGCGACAGGAAGAACACGCGCGAGCGCTGGCGCACGTCGTTGCCGCCGAGATGGATCCAGCTGTGGACCGCGCGCAGGGCGACGTAGAACCAGGCGAGCACCACCTGCGCGATCCCCGCCTGCTGCGTCCCCATCAGCAGCGGCACGATCGCGAAGAACAGCACCGGCATCTCGAACAGGTTGGTGAGGTTGCGGTCGGCCGCCTCCACCGGCTGGAAGTACCGGCGATACGCCGCGTCCGACGCGAAGTCCTCCCGGCGCGGCGGCGACGCCTTCACATGCCCCATCCTGCGCACCGCCAGCGTCATGAACACGGTGAAGCAGAGCGCGACCATCGCGAAGGTCGGCCAGAGGATGTGCAGCAGGATCATGAAAAGCGCCCCTTTGTGGTGCGAACCATCATGGAATGGCCGCCCGGCCATAACAAGCGTTCGCATCCACCCTCATTCTTCCGAGCCGGCCGCGCCGGGCGGCCCCCTCCCTCGCCCCCAGCAAGAGGGCGCGGGCGCGCTAGCGCCGGAAGGGCGAGAGTGACACGGCTCCCGAAATGATCGCGGCCGCCTCCGTGAGCCCCGCCGCGATCCGCGCGCCCACCGCTGGGCTCGTGCAGACGATCGTCGGACTGGGGTGCGGCACCGCGATCACCGCCGCCTCGGGCCGCGCCGCCGCGATCGTCGCCGCCGCCCCGCGCGCCACCCGCCCCATCGTCACCACCGCCGCCAACCGCGGCAGCAGCGTGAGGAACCCCGGCAGCATCGCCAGCCCGTCGCGCACCTCGCCCGCGCGCACCGCCCGGTTGCGCGCGCCGGGCGCGTGGACCACCCAGGGCACCGCGTTCCAGATCAGCACGTCGCCCCGCGCGATCCCCGCCTGCTCCAGGAATCGCCGCAGGTTGCGCCCCGTGCCCGTCGGATTGTCGCGCGACACGAAGCGCAATCGCTCGGCCCCTGGCCCCGGCGTCTCGAGCAGCAGCAGCACCCGCGCCGCGTCGCCGCCGTCGAGCGGATCGGCGTGCGGCAACGGCCGCGCCTCGCTCGTCGTGCCCCTGCGCCACGCCTCCAGCGCGAGCATGTGCGGCTCGCCGAGCAGCGCGGCACGCGCGTCGAGCGCGTCGGGATCGGAAAGCAGCACGCCCCTTCCTACCCACACCGCCGCGTGGCCGCGCAACCAATTCTTGAACCGGACCAAGGCTCTGCGCCATGGCGGCCGCGAGCTGCCCGTGTCACGGCGGCGGCCCCGCTCTCGAAAGTGTCCCGTTGACCGACCTCGCCATCCTCTACGAGCATCCCGAGTGGTTCCGCCCGCTCTTCGCCTCGCTCGACGCGCGCGGGATCGACTATCGCGCCCTCACCCCCGACGGCGCCTGGGACCCCGCCGAGAGCACCGCGCCCGCCCCCGTCGTCTTCAACCGCATCGCCATGTCGAGCTTCCTGCGCGCCGGCGAGCATCCGATCTTCCACTCGGTTGCGCTCCTCGATCACTGGTCCCGCGCCGGCGCGCGCGTCGTCAACGACGCCGCGGTCCTGTCGATCGACTCGTCCAAGGCGCGCCAGCTCTCGCTGATCGCGTCGCTCGGCCTCGCCATCCCCGCCACCCGCATCGTCCACCGCGCCGCCGACGTGCCCGCCGCCGCCCAGGCGATCGGCTTCCCGCTCGTCGTGAAAGCGAACATCGGCGGCTCGGGCGCCGGCATCAGCCGCTTCGACAACATGGGCGAGCTGCGATACGCGGTCGAGGCGGGCGAACTGCCGACCAGCGTCGACGGCGTCCTCCTCGTCCAGGATTACGTCCCCGTCCGCGACGGCACGATCACCCGCATCGAAACGCTCGACCGCGCCTTCCTCTACGCGATCGACGTGGCGGGCGGGGGCGCGTTCGACCTCTGCCCCGCCGACGCCTGCGTCGAGGGATCGTCGATCAGCATGAAGGCGGTCCAGCCCGCTCCCGCGCTCGTCGCCGGCGCCGAGGCGATCGTGCGCGCCGCGAACATCGACGTCGGCGGCGTCGAGGTGATGATCGACGACCGCGACGGGACCCCACGCTTCTACGACGTCAATGCGCTCTCCAACTTCGTCGCGCGCCCGCTCGACGTGCTCGGCTGGGACCCGCACGAGCGTCTCGTTGATTATTTGACCGGTCTGATCGAGGAACACCGCTGATGCGCTACGGCTATTGGACTCCCGTCTTCGGCGGCTGGCTGCGCAACGTCGCCGACGAGGGGATGGAGGCGAGCTGGGCCTACACGAAGAAGCTGACGCAGGACGCGGAAGCCTGGGGCTACGACCTCACCCTCATCGCCGAGCTCAACCTCAACGACATCAAGGGCGTCGAGAGCCCCGCGCTCGACGCCTGGTCGACCGCCGCCGCGCTCGCCGCGGTGACCGATTCGATCGAACTGATGGTCGCCGTCCGCCCCAACTTCCACCAGCCCGCGCTCTTCGCCAAGGCGGCGGCGAACATCGACCGGATCTCGAACGGCCGCCTCGCGCTCAACGTCGTCTCCTCCTGGTGGGCCGACGAGGCGACGCAATACGGCCTGCAATTCGACCAGCACGACGACCGCTACGCGCGCACCGCCGAGTGGCTGACCGTCGTCAACGGCCTGTGGAGCGAGGATCGCTTCAGCTTCCAGGGCGACTTCTACCGGACGCAGGACGCGATCTGCGCGCCCAAGCCCGCACACCATCCGGTGATCTACGCGGGCGGCGAGAGCGAGAAGGCGAAGAGCCTGATCGCCGCGCAGTGCGACGCCTACGTCATGCACGGCGATCCCGCCGCGGCGATCGCGCCGAAGATCGCCGACATGGCCGCGCGCCGCGAAGCCGCCGGCGGCGCGCCGATGCAGTACGGCATGGCCGCTTACGCCATCGTCCGCGACTCGGAGGCGGAGGCGCAGCGTGAGCTGGAGCGGATCACCACCGTCACCGACCTGCCCGCCGGCTACGCCAATTTCGACCAGTGGCTCTCGGGCACCCAGCTCGAGCGCGAGCTCAAGATCCAGGAATATTCCGTCTCCAACCGCGGCCTGCGCCCCAATCTCGTCGGCACCCCCGAGCAGCTGCGCGAGCGGATCGAGGAATACGAGGCCGCCGGCCTCGACCTCCTCCTCCTCCAGATGAGCCCCCAGGCCGAGGAGATGGAGCGCTTCGCGACGCAGGTCATGCGGACGGCCTGAACCAACTCCCCGTTACCCCGAGCTCGGCCCGGGGTCCCGCTTTCTCTTCGACCTCGATCGAGGCAGCGCGACCCCGGCTCGCATCCAGGGTGATGGGACGGGAATGAGGCTTGCACGCCCCCAAGCAAACCTCTCTGGCTCCTTCCCGCACCCGTACGCATGTAACGTCGATGACCTCGCCCCGCCTCCGCCTGCCGTCGTTCACCGTCCAGGTCTTCCTCGGCATGGCCGCCGGCCTCCTCCTGGGCTTCTGGGCACGCGACTTGGGCGAGGCGTCCGCCGCCGCCGAGGCGCTGCGCATCGTCGGCGAGAGCTTCATCCAGCTCCTCCGCGCGCTGGTCGTTCCGCTCGTCTTCACCGCCATCGTCGCCTCGATCGCGGCGCTTCGCGATCTCGGCAACGCCGCGCGCCTCGTCGCCAGCACGCTCGCCTGGTTCGCGATCACCGCGCTGATCGCGGTCACGATCGGCCTCGTCTTAGGCACCGTCATGCAGCCCGGCGCGCGCGCGGCGGTCGACGTCGCCGCCGCCGTCCGCCCCGCGACCACCGGGTCGTGGCTCGACTTCCTGCGCGGCCTGATCCCCGCCAACATCCTCGGCCTCGGCGCCTCGACCAAGCTGGCGGACGGCGCCGCGACCACGTCGCTCCAGTTCAACGTCCTTCAGATCATCGTCGTCGCGATCGCGCTCGGCGTCGCCGCGGTTCGCGTCGGCCAGCCGGGCGAGGCGTTCCTCGCGTTCAACGCGTCCGCGCTTGCGATCTTCCGCCGCGTGCTTCGCTGGGTCGTCCGGCTGACTCCTATCGGCACCGCTGGCCTCCTCGGCCACGCCGTCGTCCAGTACGGCTGGCAGTCGCTCTCCGCGCTCGGCGCCTTCGCCGGGGCGGTGTATCTGGGGCTCGGGATCGTCCTCCTCGTCGTCTATCCGCTGCTCCTGCGCCTCAACGGCCTGTCGGTGAGCGGCTTCTTCGCCGCCGCCTGGCCGGCGATCCAACTCGGCTTCGTCTCGCGCTCGTCGATCGCCACGCTGCCCGTGACCGAGGCGTCGGCCGAGCGGATCGGCATTCCGCGCGAGTACGCCGCCTTCGCCGTCCCCTTCGCCGCGACCACCAAGATGGACGGGTGCGCCGCCATCTATCCCGCGGTCGCCGCGCTCTTCGTCGCGCAATATTACGGCCTGCCGCTTCACGCGTCGGACTATGTCCTCGTCATGCTCGTGTCGGTTGTCGGCTCGGCCGCGACCGCCGGCCTCACCGGCGCGCTGGTCATGCTCACGCTCACGCTGTCGACGCTGGGGCTGCCGCTCGAGGGCGCCGGGCTCCTCCTCGCGATCGACCCGATCATCGACATGGGCCGCACCGCGGTCAACGTCGCGGGCCAGGTCCTCGTCCCCACGATCGTCGCCAAGCGCCAGGGCCTCATCGCCGGGATTGCCCCCGCCGACCCGGATGCCCTACCCGCGGCGGCATGACCCCGGTCCAGCGCCTCCGCACCCATACCTCGCCCGCGCACGACCGCGTCGACGCCGCATTCGGCGCGCACGACCTTGCCGCCCGCGAGCCCTACCGCGCCTTTCTCCTGGCCCACGCCCGCGCGCTTCCAGCGGCCGAAGCGGCGCTCGCGACCCACGACCTCCCCGCCTGGCGCGAGCGCACCAGCCTCCTCGCCGCCGATCTCGCCGACCTCGGCGAGCCGCTGCCCGCCCCGCTCGCCTTCGTGCTGCCCGCCATCGACGGCGCCGCCTGGGGCGCGCTCTACGTGACCGAGGGCTCGCGCCTCGGCGGCATCATGCTCGCCCGCGGCGTTCCCGACGGTTTCCCGTCGCGCTACCTGTCCGCCCGGCACGAGCGCGGCGAGTGGCGCGACCTCCTCGCCGCCATCGACGCGCGCGGCGAGGCGGCGGGCGACGCCTGGATCGACGCCGCGATCGCCGGCGCCGACGCCACCTTCGCGCTCTACGCCCGCGCGGTCTGACGCCTCACGCACGTCGCTCGTTGAGGCTCAGCAGCCGCGCGCCCCACTCGCCCCACACGATCCGCGTCACCGACGCCACGTCGACGTCGAACGAGAGCAGCCGATCGAGCGGCAGTTCCAGCACATGCGCCACCGCCGCCCGGATCATGTCGGAATGGCTGACGACCGCCACCGTTCGCGCGTCGGCTTCCCGCGCCAGCGCCGCGAGGCAGCCGACGATCCGCGCCTGCGCCTCGCCCATCGTCTCGCCACCGGGGATCCGCGCGCTCCCGCGCCGCTCGTTCCAGTCACGCCACGCCGGATCGTCGCCGAAGTCCTGCCACGATCGCCCCGTCCAATCGCCCAGGTCGATCTCGATCAATCCCGCGGCCGCCGCGACGGGCACGGCGCTACCCCGCGCCGCCGCGATCGCCGCGGCGGTCTCGCTTGTCCGGTCGAGCGGGCTGTGAACGATCCGGTCGATCGGCTCGCTGGCCAGCGCCGCTCCCAGCCGCGCCGCCTGCGCCCGCCCCGTCTCGCTCAGCGGCACCCCCGGCATCCGCCCGGAGAATAACTTGTCGAGGTGGATGTGCGCCGCGTGGCGAATCAGCAGGAACGTCGTCGCCATCGCGTAAGCCCTCAAAGTGCCGGAAAGCTAACCTGTGATAACAGGTACTTAGCTTGCACTGTTAGGAACAAAGATGAAGAAGCATCGTTCCACTTGCGGAGCGATCTCGCGATCGGGGGCCACGCGTGAAGCGGTAACGCCGCCGCACTCCGCGTGTCTTTGACGTGGATCAATAGGGGAAGAACATGACCGAAACCGTCCTCATCACCGGCGGCGCCGGCTTTATCGGGCGGTTCGTCACTGAGGAGCTGCTGTCGCGCGGCCACAAGGTACGCGTCCTCGATAGCCTGATCGAGCAGGTCCACGGCGAGGTCGACGGCTCGAAGCTGCTCTCGCCCGAGGCCGAGCTGATCCGCGGCGACGTCCGCGACAAGGACGCCGTCGCCCGCGCGCTCGACGGCGTCGACAGCGTCGTCCACCTCGCCGCCGAAGTCGGCGTCGGCCAGTCGATGTACGAGGTCGAGCGCTACACCTCGACCAACGACGTCGGCACCGCCGTCTTGTTCGAGAAGCTCATCGACCACCCCGTCCGCCGCGTCGTCACCGCCTCGTCGATGTCGATCTACGGCGAGGGCCTCTACCAGGACGCCGACGGCGCGCTCGTCCAGGACGCCGAGCGCCACGGGCTCAAGGATGGCCTCTCCAACTGGGAACCGCTCGACGCGCAGGGTCGCCCCCTTACCCCCGTCGCCACGCCCGAGTGGAAGCGGCCCAACCTCTCGTCGATCTACGCGCTCAACAAATACGTGCAGGAGCGCACCACCCACATCATGGCCGCGCCCTACGGCATGGAGGGCGTGTGCCT
>Ga0182198_1000057_pt1 | contig 7244 bp, 8 predicted proteins | sample G5R1MG_38_FD_128378 | JGI IMG/M metagenome (GOLD analysis project Ga0182198, IMG submission 128378) | Switchgrass phyllosphere microbial communities from Michigan, USA - G5R1_NF_12SEP2016_LD1 MG | ecosystem: Host-associated > Plants > Phyllosphere > Phylloplane/Leaf | place: USA: Michigan... | reverse complement strand
GGCTGGGAGGAGGCGTATGGCGGCCTGATCGACCAGGTCGCCGCCGCCTTCGCGGGCAGCACGCCCGACCTGACGGTCGAGCTCATCACCCACCGCTACACGCCGGGGTCGAAGGCGGTGCTGGAAAGCTGGTACCCGGGCTCGTCGCTCGACATGGGGGCGGCGGGCCGCGCCGAGAAGCGGACCAAGTTCGGCACCGTCAAGCACGTCTACGATCGCGATACGATGCGGACGTTGCGCGGCTTCTTCGAGGAGCGGATCGCGACGACCCTGCCCTTCGCGCGCGTGCTCTACTGGACCTAGAAGAAGCGGTCGACCACGCCCTTCGCCAGCCGCGACGGCCGCATCGTCTCGGCATCGAGGCAGCACCAGCTCGACTTCACCTCGGCGAGCACCTCCTCGCCGCGCCGGATTACCGTCTCGTAGAAGGCACGTGCGCCCTGCACCTTTTCCAGGATCACGGTGGCGATCACCTCGTCCTCTAGGAAGGCGGGCTTGCGGTAGGTGATCTCGTGCTTCAGCGCGACCCACAGATGCTGCGCCACCGCGTCGGCGGGCGCCAGCTTCCGCCAATGGCTCACCACCGCGTCCTGCACCCAGGCCAGGTAGCGCGCATTGTTGACGTGGCCCATGAAGTCGATGTCGGACGGGGCGACATCGATGGGGAAGGAATGGGCGACGGCGGTCATGGCGTATGCCTAGCACGGCGGCTGCGCCGTTACTAACACCTATGTTTGCAACCACGACGGTAGACGTGGCCGGATCGGTCCGGCAAGGGCGGGGTCAAAGGCTCGGGAGGCCATCATCGACCTCGGAAACTACCCTCGCGGCACCCACGCCGTTCTGCCGGCGCTGCTGCTGGCGGGCTGCAATCGCCATCAATCCGCGCTGGCGCCGTTCGGCGTCGAGGCGGCGTCGACGCGCTCGCTCACGATCGTCCTGCTGATCGGCGCGGTGGTGATCGCGGTATCGATGAGCCTCCTCATCCGCCACGCGATCAGGACGCCGGGCGATCGGCTGACCCACGACGGCGGCATGCGGCTGGTGCTGTGGGCGGGCGGCGTCTTTCCGACGATCCTGCTGTTCGGCCTCCTCGTCGCGTCGCTGCCGTCGATGCGGCCCGAGCCGCTCGCGGCCGAGGACCTGCGCATCAAGGTCGAGGGAGAGCAATTCTGGTGGCGCGTCATCACCGCGCCGGGCCCGGACCAGCTCGTCTCCGCCAACGAGATCCGCCTGCCGGTCGGCCGCACCGTCGCGCTCGAGCTCGCAGGCGGCGACGTCATCCACAGCTTCTGGATCCCCGGCCTCGCGGGCAAGATGGACATGATCCCCGGGCGCATCAACACGCTCGTCGTCCGCGCCACCAAGCCCGGCCGCTACCGCGGCGTCTGCACCGAGTTCTGCGGCCTCTCCCACGCGCTGATGGCGTTCGACGTCGTCGCGATGGAGGCGTCCGCCTTCGATGCGTGGCTGACCCGGCAGCGCACTCCGGTCGCCGCCGCGGCGGCGCAGCCCGGCGCGGCGCTGTTCGGCCGGTACGGCTGCAACGGCTGCCACGCGATCCGCGGCCGCGCGGACGCGGCGAGCGCGATCGGGCCCGACCTGTCGCGCTATGGCGACCGCCACACGCTCGCCGCCGGCATCCTGCCGATGACCACCGCCAACACCGCCGCCTTCATCCGCCACCCGGAAAAGACCAAGCCCGGCGTCCGCATGCCCGCCTTCGGACAGATGCCCGAGGCCGACGCGGCGGCGATCGCGACCTATCTCCAGGGATTGAAATGACCGACACCACCCTGGAGTACGTCGCTCCCGACCAGAACGACCCAGCCGTCCGCGCCGCGCAGGAGGACCGCCTGCGCGCGGTGTGGAAGCCGCCCTCGGGGCTGTTCCTGCGCTGGACCGACGTCAACAACAACCGCGTCGGCGTCTGGTACACGCTGACCGCCTTCGCCTTCATGCTCTTCGCCGGCATCCTCGCGCTCATCATGCGCGCGCAGCTGGCGCTGCCCAACAACGACCTCGTCACGGCGAACACCTTCAACCAGCTGTTCACGCTGCACGGCTCGACGATGATGTTCCTGTTCGCGGTGCCGATGTTCGAGGCGGTGTCGATCATCCTGCTGCCGCAGCTGCTCGGCGCGCGCGACCTGCCCTTCCCGCGGCTCTCGGCCTTCGGCTACTGGAGCTTCCTGATCGGCGGCGTCTTCGTGACCGGCTCGATCTTCTTCGACGCCGCGCCCGACGGCGGCTGGTTCATGTACCCGCCGCTCACCACCCGCACCGACCTGTCGGGGCTCGGCGCCGACATCTGGATGCTGGGGCTGTCCTTCATCGAGGTGTCGTCGGTCGCCGCCGCGGTCGAGCTGATCGTCGGCGTCCTCAAGTGCCGCCCGCCCGGCATGCGCCTCAACCTCATGCCGCTCTACGCCTGGTACATCCTGGTCGTCGCGGTGATGATCCTGTTCGCCTTCCCGCCGCTCATCGCGGGCGACGTGCTGTTCGAGATGGAGCGCCTCCTCGACTGGCCGTTCTTCGACGCGAGCCGCGGCGGCGATCCCCTCCTCTGGCAGCACCTGTTCTGGATCTTCGGCCACCCCGAGGTCTACATCGTCTTCCTGCCGTCGATCGCGCTCTTCGCGATGCTGATCCCGACCTTCGCGCAGCGCCACCTGCTCGGCTATCCGTGGATCGTGCTCGCGGCGGTCGGCACCGCGTTCCTGAGCTTCGGCCTGTGGGTCCACCACATGTTCGCGACCGGCCTGCCCAAGATCAGCCTCGCCTTCTTCTCCGCCGCGAGCGAAGCGGTGGCGATCCCGACCGGCATCCAGGTCTTCGCCTTCATCGCGACCTTGTGGGCCGGCCGCGTGATCTGGTCGACGCCGCTCCTCTACGCGGTCGGGTCGATCGCGATCTTCACCATCGGCGGCCTCACCGGCGTCATGGTCGCGATCGCGCCGTTCGACTGGCAGGCGCACGACACCTATTTCGTCGTCGCGCATCTCCACTACGTGCTGATCGGCGGTACGTTGCTGCCGCTGTTCGCCGGCCTCTATTATTACTGGCCGCTGATCACCGGCAAGAAGCTCTCCGACCGCATCGGCCGCGCCGCCTTCTGGGTGCTGTTCGCCGGCGCCAACCTCGCCTTCTTCCCGATGCACCTGTCGGGTCTCGAAGGCATGCCGCGCCGCGTCTTCACCTATCCGGCCGAACTCGGCATCGGCGGCCTCAACCTGGCCTCGACGCTCGGCGCCTTCCTGTTCGCGGGCGGCGTGCTGATGATCTGCGTCGACATGGCGCTCTCGCCGACTCGCGCCAAGACCACGCGCAACCCCTGGAACGCCGGCACGCTCGAGTGGCTCGCCCATCCCGACGACGAGGATTGGGGCATCCGCTCGGTCCCGCTGATCGAGGGTCGCTACCCGATCTGGGACCAGCAGAACTTCGTCGCGAAGGTCGACGAGGGTCGCTTCTTCCTGCCCGACGCCGAGGAGGGCCGGCGCGAGACGATCATCACCTCGGTGATCGACGCCCGCCCGATCCAGGTCGCGCGCCTCGGCACGCCCAGCTTCGTGCCCATGATCACCGCCGTCGCGCTCGGCAGCGTCTTCATCCTGACCACCTACCACCTCTACTGGCTGGCGCTGGCGGGGGCGGTCGCCACGCTGGCGGCGGTCCTGACCTGGCTGTGGACCGGCACCGCCGAGATCCCGGAAAAGCCGGCCAAGGCGATCGGCCACGGCCTGACGGTCCCGCTCTACCTCTCCGGTCCGGCGGCGAGCGGCTGGTGGGCGATGTTCATCACGATGATGGCGGATGCGACCGCCTTCTCGGGTCTCGTCTTCGGCTATTATTTCTTCTGGACGATCCACCCGGTGTTCCCGCCGGTCGCCCATCCGGGGCCGGGGATCGGCTGGCCGATGGCGGCGCTCGCGCTGACCGCCGCCAGCTGGGGCGCGACGATCGCCGCGCGCGAGACGCACGCGCGCGGCGGCGTCGCCGTCGCCCGCGCGCTGCTCGCGGTCGGCATCCTCGCCTCGCTCGCCAGCCTCGGCGCCGGACTGGCGGGTCCCTGGATCAGCGGCCTCGATCCGAAGGCGCACGTCTATCCGGCCATCGTCTGGACGCTCGCCATCTGGACCGCCGCGCACGGCGGCGTGGCGGCGATCATGCAGGGCTACACGCTGGCGCGCAGCATCGCGGGCAAGATGACCCCGACCTACGACGCCGACGTCCGCAATATCTCGGTCTACCTCCACTTCCTGCTGTTCACCGCGGTGGTCGCCTACGCCACGATCGGGCTGTTTCCGGAGCTGGCGTCGTGAAGCGGATCGCCGGTCGTCTCCGCCGCCGTACCGTCACGCTGTGGACCATGGTGGTGCCGCCGACCGTCTGGGCGGCCCATTTCCTCTTCTCCTACCTGTGGGCGGCGCTGATGTGCGCGAAGGTCGGCGCCTTCGCCGCCTTCCCGACGCTCTACGTCGCCGCCACCGCCGTCGCGATCGTCGTGATCGTCGCCTCGGGCGTGATCGCCTGGGTCCAGGCGCGCGAGCCCGGCGACGCGCCCCCGCACGACGCCGGCACCACCAAGGACCGCCAGCGCTTCCTCGCCACCGCCACCGTCCTGCTCGCCGCACTGAGCACGATCGCCGTCGTCTTCACCGCGGCGCCGGTGGCGTTCCTGACGGACTGCCGGTGATGGACGATAGCGACCGCATGCCCGTGCTCCTGCGAACGCAGGCGCCCAGGGTCACGAGCGCCGACCCTGGTAATGCTGGGTCCCTGCGTCCGCATGAACACGGAACGCGGATGATGCGCTTATCCCTCATTCTTGGCCTCGCACTGGTGCCCGTCGGCTGGGCATGCGCCTGGACCGGCGGCATGACCGGCCACATGGCGGGCCACATGATCGCCGTCGCGATCGCCGCGCCGCTCCTCGCCTGGGGCCTCGCGACCACGTCGCTCGATCCCGCGACACGCTGGCCCCGCGCCGCATCGCCGATGGCGGCGATGGTCGTCGAGCTCGCCGTCGTCTGGGGCTGGCACCTCCCCGCCGCCCGCGCGCTCGCCGACGGCGGCGGCGCCTGGTTCGTCGTCGAGCAGGCGAGCTTCCTCCTGGCCGGTTTCTGGCTGTGGAGCGCGGTCCTCGGCGTCGGACGAGAGCGCCGCGCCGCGGGCGTCGGCGCCCTCCTGCTCACCTCGATGCACATGACCCTGCTGGGCGCGCTCGTCGGCCTGGCTCCCCGCACCTTGTACGGCCATTCCCACGGCCTCGCTGACCAGCAGCTCGGCGGCGTCGTCATGCTGATGGTCGGCGCGGGCAGTTACCTCCTCGGCGGCCTGGCGATGCTCGGTACGTTGCTCACCACGCGAGAGGCACGCGCATGACGATCCGGCTCACCGCCAAGCGCATCTCCCTGACGCTGGCCGCCCTCTTCGCCGCCGGCATGCTCTACGCCTGGTCGGGTGCGTTCAACGTCGCCGCGTCGAGCGGCCATTGGGGGGTTACCAACTGGTTCCTCCACTGGGTGATGGAGAATTCGGTCCGCACCCGCGCCGCCCTGACCTCCCCGAAGGATCCGATCGACCGCGGCGGCCTCGTGAGCGCCGCCGGCCACTTCGCCGCCGCCTGCGCCTCGTGCCACGGCGCCCCCGGTCGCCGCCCGTCGCCGGTGATGCAGGCCGCCACCCCGCATGCGCCCGACCTGCAGAAGAACGCCCCCCTCTGGACCGACAAGCAGCTCCACTGGATCCTCCAGCACGGCGTCAAGTTCAGCGGCATGCCCGCCTGGGCCGTTCAGGACCGCCCCGACGAGGTCGCACGGATGGTCGCCTTCGTCCGCGCGCTGCCGGGCATGACCACCGTGCAATATCGCGCGCTGACCGAGCAGGCGGCCGGGGCCGGCAGCACGGGCGTGGACGCCCTTCGCCCCGGCCTCGTCGCCAGTTGCGCGGGCTGCCACGGTGGCGACGGCCGCGGTCGCGGCCAGCCCGACATCCCCGTGCTCGGTGGCCAGAAGCCGGAGTATCTCCTCGCGTCGCTGCGTGCCTACGCCGTCGGCACCCGCCACAGCGCGGTAATGGGCAATGCCGCCGCCGCGCTCGACGAGGCGGAGATGCGGACGCTCGCCGTGCATTACGCCGCGATGCCCGGCATCGGTGCGACGACCCCCGCGGGCACTGCCGCCGCGCGCGCGCTGGTGGAGCGCGGCGACCCGCGCGCGCAGCTTCCCGCCTGCGCCAGCTGCCACGCACCGGGCAAAGGATACCCCGTCCTCGCCGGCCAGAAGGCGAGCTACATCGCCCAGCGCCTGCGCCACTGGCGCGGCGACGAGACGGTGGTCGACGCGCGCAAGCCGCATGCCACCATGCCCGTCATCGCGCGCCGCATTCCGGAGGAGATGATCGATCCCCTCGCCCGCTACCTGTCGGGCGGGCGTTGACGCCGGACCGCGGCATCCGCATCTCCGGTCGATGAAGATCATCCCGTCATGAGCGTCGCCTTCCGCCGCGAGAGCGACGAGGAGCATCTCGAACCGCGCTTCGAGCTGCCGATCCCGCCCGGCCCCAACCTCGTCACCGCCGCCGGTCCCGCGCTCATCGCGGCCCGCATCGCCGCGCTCGAAGCGACGGAGGCCGACGACCGCACCCCGGTCGATCGCGAACTCCGCTACTGGCGCACCCGCGCCGCCACCGCGGAGGTCGTGACGCCGCCGGGCGACGGCACGGTCGGCATCGGCAGCACCGTGCGCTTCCGCCTCGCCGGCAAGGAACGCGCGCTGACGGTCGTCGGCCACGACGAGGCGGACGGCGAGGAGCGGATCGGCTATGCCGCGCCGCTCGCCCGCGCGATGATGGGGCTGGAGGCGGGCGACCTCGCCGACTTCCAGGGCCGCGCCGACGCGATCGAGATCACCTCCGTGGAGCCCGTATGATGGCCGAGAAGTTCGAACGCCACCGCCAGCCTTGGACGCAGGACGAGATCCAGAAGCTGCACACGCTCGCCAAGAAGGGAATGGCGCTCAAGGCCATCTCCAAGGCGATGACCCGCAGCGAGGAGTCGATCAAGACTCGCGCCAAGGAGGACGGCCTGTCGATCGCCAAGCTCCGGTGATCGGTCCGGCCGCGTCCTTCCCACCTCGTCGTCATCCCGGACTCGGTCCGGAGCCCAGCTTCTTTGAGCGGTCGAGAACAGCGGGACCCCGGATCGAGTCCGGGGTGACGGAAACGTTCGACGACCGGGC
>Ga0182198_1000056_pt1 | contig 7260 bp, 6 predicted proteins | sample G5R1MG_38_FD_128378 | JGI IMG/M metagenome (GOLD analysis project Ga0182198, IMG submission 128378) | Switchgrass phyllosphere microbial communities from Michigan, USA - G5R1_NF_12SEP2016_LD1 MG | ecosystem: Host-associated > Plants > Phyllosphere > Phylloplane/Leaf | place: USA: Michigan... | reverse complement strand
CGCACCGGCCTCGCCCCCGGCAAGACGCCACTGGCGGTCGAACTGAAGCTGGACAAGGCGACGCCCGCGCCGTTCCGACAGCACGCCCATCACTGGCTGATCCTGCACGGCCGCTATGTGTGCAAGGCGCGCCGGCCCGAATGCTGGCGCTGCATCGTCGCCGATCTCTGTGCGTTCAAGCCCAAGACCCCGCCGCCCGCCACCAAGGCGGTGCGGGCGGCCTGACGGAGGCGAGGCGATGACGCGATCCTGGCGACGGTTCTTCCTGCTGCTGGCGATCGCCCCCGCCTTCGCCGCCTCCGCCAGGGACCGCGATCATGGCACCCCGCCCCCGGCCGAGCCGACGGGCGCGGCGGTGGACTGCATCCCGGCCCATCTGATCCGCGAGAGCCAGGTCCGCAGCGACCGGGTGATCGATTTCCTGATGCGCGACCGCCGCGTCTTCCGCACCACCCTGGCCCAGGCCTGTCCTGGCCTCGGCTATGAGCGGCGGATCAGCTACCGCCCGATCGGCAACCGGCTCTGCTCGACCGACATCCTGACGGTCATCACCAGCGCGCCGATCCAGACCGGCGCCGCCTGCGGCCTGGCGCCCTTCGAGCCCGTCACCCTGACGCCGACGCGACGATTCCCTGCACGTTAGGGCTGGCGCTCCGCCAAAGGCTTTGCTAGGCGAGCCCTCCAGGCACCCGTAGCTCAGCTGGATAGAGCGCTGCCCTCCGAAGGCAGAGGCCACAGGTTCGAATCCTGTCGGGTGCGCCATTTCCATTCAGATTTGCACACTGCCGCACCGGGCTGCCGGGACGCCCTGGTCGCGCGTTCCAGCATAGCGTCGTGCTCCGTGATCCGCACCTCTTGGTCGCGAACCGCGACGCCATAGGCATCGTCGCCGACATCGCCAATGATGTTCCAGCCTCGAATCAAATCCTCAAACCGCACGAAACCCTATGGGTACAGATTGCACCTAGAGCGATCACAGCACCCGCAAATCATGGTTAATATAGTGATTAACCATGACGGGCTTCATATTGACACAAAGCTGCCCTCAACAACCTGTTGCGCGATAACGGAAATCCACATTAGGAGATTGTTCATCAGATTACGGGGAACGACATGAAGAAGATCATCGCCGCAACGGCAGCATTTGGAGCCTTTGCTAGCGCCGGGTCGGCGCAGGCCGCAGATTTCGTGTTCAACACGGTCAATTCCGGTAAAGTTACCGGCTCGGGCTACGGCAATGCTTTCACTTACTCCGGCAGCGACGGGTCGCGGTCGATCACGATGAAGGCGACCGGTTGGTCGCGTGGCTTCGATGGTGCGTTCACGGCCGGCGAGATCGCGTCTTTCGGCTCGGACGGTCTCGGCATCTACCAGCAGGGTGAACGTCGCGACGGCGGCTATCACCAGATCGACAACATCAATGGTTGGGAATTCCTCGTCCTCCAGTTCAGCGAGGCCGTGACGCTGCAATCGGCAAAGCTGAACAGCTTCGGCATCGACGACCGCAACTATACCGACAATGACGCCTTTATCGGCTGGAACTCCTCGACGCTCGGCCTCGGCACGGCGCTGACGGGCACGGATGCCGCGAAGCTGTTCGACACCCGCCTCGGTGGCTTCAACAGCAACAGCGACGCCTACAAGACCGCTCTCCAGACCTATGCCCTGCCGCTGGCCAAAGCGTCGAACGTCTGGATCGTGGGCGGTTCGTTCAACGGGCCGGACGATCGCAACGACTTCTTCAAGGTCGCGCAGCTGACGGTGGCGGCGGTTCCCGAGCCCACGACCTGGGCGATGATGCTGGTCGGTTTTGCGATGGTCGGGGCCGCAGCCCGCTATCGCCGCCGGTCGACCAAGATCGCCTTGGCGTAAACCCATATCCGGTTTGAAGCCTGAACTCCCATCTCTGTACGGCTTCAAGAAAGGCCGCCGGCCGAAAGGCTAGCGGCCTTTTACCGTTTGCCGGTGCCGGTCTGACGGTCCCCCGGCCGCGCCGGCGGTTCTGCCGGATGCAAGTTTCTGGATGCGGTCGCTCGATCGGTTTCAACCGCTTTTCGTCAGGATGAAGGCCAGCAGGAACCCGACGACCGCGATCAGGCCAGAATAGTCATGCGTGGCCTCGGTGGCCTCCGGGATCATCGTGTCCACCAGCATGGCGAGGATCGCGCCGGCTGCGACCGCCGTGACGCCCGCGATCAGGTCCGGGCTGCTGCCGGCCAGCGCCACATTGCCGATCATCGCGGCGATCGCGGAGGCGATGGCGATGCCGCCCCAGACGCCGAACACATATTGGGGCGAGCGGCCGGCCGCCTTCATGCCGGCCGCGCTCGATAAGCCCTCCGGCACATTCGACAGGAACACGGCCGCCACCGTCACCGCGCTCACGCCGCCGCCGCCGAGCAGGCTGACGCCAATGACGACCGATTCCGGAATGCCGTCGAGCAGCGCGCCGATCGCGATGGCGGCACCGGAGTCGCTGTGCGCATCGGACTGGCGTTCGTCGGGGTTGGAGCCCGACCGCTTGCGGTGACGGGCTCCGCGCCTGGAGACGATGATGTTCGCGGCCGTGTAGGTGATCGCTCCGCCGAGAAAGCCGATCGCCGTGGCATCGAAGCCGCCCTGGTGGAACGCCTCATCCATCAGGTCGAAGGCGACGGCGGAGATCAGCACGCCCGCGCCGACCGCCATCACGGCGGCGATCAGGCGCTGCGGCAAAGTCGCGAACCACGCCACGACCGCGCCGAGGACCAAGGCCGATCCTCCCACCAGCCCCCAGAAGCCGGCGGCCCATAGTCCGGTCATGGCGAATCCCCTATCGTTGCAGGCGCGCAACGCCATCGTCTGGCGAAGGCTCCGTCGATCCGGCTAACAGCCTGTTCGCCCGTGACTTTTCGGCAGGGGATACATCCAGAACCGACCAAGGAGTCGTGGACGCGGCCCGTCTCGGAAGACTAGGTGCCCCGACAGGGGGACGTCTATGAGACGCATGGTGATTCTCGGTTGTGCCGCCCTTTCGATGCTGGCGGTCGGCACGGTGCCGAGTGACGCCCGCCGATCGTCGACGTATAAGAACCGGAAGCACAGTGCACGCGCCCGCATCTTTGTGCCGTCGCGCGGCACGACAAGCGGTGAATGCCCGTGCAATGGCGGCACTGTCTGTGTCGGCCCGCGCGGCGGCCGATATTGCATCACCAGCAGCGGGAACAAGCGCTACGGGGTTTGACGGCGGTACGGATCGGCCATTCGTCGCGTACAGGCCGCAACACATCCTTACCAGACACGGCGCAGGGTGTCGGACGGCACACCCAAAATCACATTAACCTACGATTAACTATGCAAATTTCCCTTGGTTATCAGAGACTTTACGCGCACAGGCCGTGCGGCAGTTTCGCCAACAGGGACAATTGAGATGAAAACGGTTTTACTCGCCGCAGCGATTGCGACGAGCGGCCTTATTGCCGCTTCGTCGGCGCAAGCGGCAACCTTCCCGGTGGGCAGTGCCAATTTCAAGGCCTCCGCTGGCCCGAACGGCACCTTCGCCGGTGCCTTTTTCAACACGGGCATCGCGTCGGGTGCGTTCACCGACACCTTCACCTTCACGATCCCCGCCAATGGCTTCGGCAGCGGCACGGTGACGACGAGCGCGAACTTCCTCGGTAACGCGAACGATCTCGATTTCACGTCCGTCCTGATCAACGGTGTGGCTGCGCAGATCTTCGTCGCGGGCGGCGGTGTGTTCGAATCGGCCTTCCAGAATCTCATCCCCATCACCGCCGGACAGCTCAACACGATCACCGTGACCGGCTTCTCGCGCGGCAACGGCGCCTATGGCGGCCAGGCCAGCTTCGAGCCCCTGGATGTCCCCGAGCCGTCCACCTGGGCGCTGATGCTCGCCGGCTTCGGCATGGTTGGCTATGCGATGCGTCGTCGCAAGCTGGCGTTCGCCTAAGCCTGTCGGGGCCGGCTACGGTCGGCCCCTACTCCGCCGCAGACGGCGCGAGTTTACAAGCGGTGATGCCGCGAGGCTTCCCGCAACCGCCACCCTCTCCTTACACCCTCACCAGCACCAGGCCTGGCGAGGCGGCCATGGCTAGGTTCGCGCCATTGCAGTGATGCGATCGGCCTTGATCCTGTCACGCTCGGCATCCGTGCGATCGGCCCGTTCGGCGAGTGCGTCCCAGTTCAAGGCGGACGATTCCCAGCGCAGGCGGACATTTTCCAAGATGGCGGCGCCAGCCGTGCGTCGGCAATCCGCCGCGCGCGAACGATAATCTAATGCACTATCGGACATGATAATTCCCGGCATGTGGAAGCGGGAGCACGATGTCTCTCAGCCGTCGACGCTTCGAGAGAGGCTGTCGACGATAGGTCTTACTATCATGATTCAGCGAATACGCTAAGCGCCAATCGGTCTTTGCCGAATCTCGACCCAATTCTGGTCCGGTTTTATAGGAAAACCGGTTCTTTTTCGCCCGGACAGTCATGCCTGCCCTGGTCCGACGAAATTTGCACGGACGGGCCCCGCCCGATGACCCGCTCGGCAAGCATCGCAAGCACGGACGCGTCGGCGACGCCGTCACGCACCATTGTGGCCATCACTCAGGCCCGTCCGGATGCGTCGCATGTCGCGCGCCGCATCCCCGGACATGGGCTCAGTAGCCGGGGGCCTTGGCGAAGTCCGCCTTGCCGAACGGCCGGTCGCGGAAGATATAGCCGTAATAGAAGTCGCGCAGCCGACGGTGAAAGGCACGGATACGGTCCTGATAGGCGAGTTGCGCCGCCAGGTCGGTATGCGCCAGCCGCGTCAGCAGCGCCTGAACGCCCACCGACGGAAGCAGCCAGCCGAGCGCGTCGGCGGCGCTGGCGCGGCGCTCCAGCCGCTCGCGATAGGCCTTGACCCGATCGGCGACGCTGTCGTCGCCATTCTGGTGGAAGGCGAAATACCATTTGTAATGGAAACCCTCGGGCAGCGGCGGCGAGTCCGCCCATTCGGGATGGCGGGCATAGAAGCGCCGCATCGTGTCCTCGCGCGGGATTTCCCAGGCGTGGTGGACATTCTCGCGCTGCGCCAGCGCGATCCGGGCACCTTCGTCGACCGGAATGGCGCGATTGATGACGACATGGGCCAGCGTCGGAATGACCAGCACGAGCACCAGCCACAGTCCGGCGAGCGTCGCGGCATTGGCGGTCGATCCATGGCCCAGTCGCGACACCAGTCCGGCCAGGCCGATCCAGAACAACAGATACGCACCCGCCACCGCGACGACCAGCAGCATCGCCCAGGCTTCGACCCCAGACAGAAGCGCACCGATCATGAACGGCACCGCCAAGGCCGCCAGCAACAGCGCGAACCGCAGCAGCCCACGTCGCAGCCACAGCCGCCCCGCCCCCGGCAGCGCGCCCAGCATCCGGGCGCGTCCCGCCTCGCGCTCGCCCGACTTCAAATCGTGGAACAGCGCGATGACGAACAGCGGCGCCAGGAACACCAGCACGAAGGCGAAATCGAACCGCCCCGGCAGCGCCAGTTCGGGATTGAAGGTATCGCCATCATAGATCTGCGCCTCCAGCCCCAGCGCCCGGACGCGCAGGATATACGGTGCGACATCGCGCATGCCGATCGCGGCGAAGGCGAGCGGCGCGGGCGCGTCCCAGGTGGGGTGGAAGGTATAATAGGCGGCGCTCCCGGCGTCCTTCTCCCGGTCGACATAGCGGGCGATCGCCTCGACATCCTCCGCCTGCGCGGTGGAGATCGCGTCGATGGCGGCGCGCTGCCGTGCCATTTCGCTCATCCCGGCGGCGACGGCGGCGGCGCTGAGCACCGCCAGCAGGACCAGCGCGATGCTCGCCATGCGCGACCGCAGCAGCAGCCGTAGCTCATGCTTCCACAGTGCCATCACTTCGCTCCCAGCCGGCGGGTCGCCCATGCCAGCGCGGCCCCGGCCACCACCAGCCAGCCCAGGATGATGGTCAGTCCCGGCAGGCTCGCCCGCACCAAGGTCGCCGCATCGGGCGGGACGAAGGCGAATTCGGGAATCCCCCGCCAATGGTCGGCGCCGATCCGCTTGCGCCGGTCGGCGCCGGCGTCCTTGGCGACATCGTCGGCATAGCGGACCGCCTCGGCCTGCAAGCGGTTCAACCGCTGGACGAGGGCGTAGCGATAGGCCTCCGCCTGTTCGAGAAAGCGGCGATGGCCGGTGAAGTCGGTCCCCGCCGCCGCCATCGAAGCCTGGCGCAGCGCGATGGTCGGGCTGAGCAGGCCGATCCCGGTGACCCATGCATTCTGCCGGGCCTGCGTCGCGAAGCTGGCCGCGGCATAACGGTCGAACAACTTGCTGGTCAGCGCTTCGCCTTCCAGCGCGAGCAGACCCTTATAGTTGACCGGCAGATCCTCGACGCGGGGCACGCCATAGCGTTTCAGCACGTCCGCCTTGAACCGGGCGAAATGCGGATCGTCGGGATCATGGCTGTCGCCCATCCGCCGCAGGTCGCGGGCGATGGCGACATCGGTCTGCAGGCGGTTGGTGAGCGGATAGGCCGCGCTCGCCATGTCGGGCGCGACGCGCGGCAGCAGCACCACCGTCACCGCCCACACCGCCAGCAAGGCGAGCAGGGCATCGCGGCGGCGACGGACCAGCATCGACACGAGGATGATGGCCACCACCCACAATGCCAGATAGGCGGCATAGCCCAGGGCGATGGCCGTCATCGGCCCGGCAAAGGCGCCCGGCTGGCCGGCGATCAGCACGAAGCCGATCATCGCCGGAAGCCCGACCAACAGCGCGACCACGCCCAGCGCGGCGAGCTTGCCCAGCACGATCGATCGTGCCGATGCTCCCTGCACCATCAGCGGGCGCAGCGTTCCCCCCTCGGTCTCGCGCGCGACCGCGCCATAACCGAGGAAGATCAACAGCAGCGGCGCCACCGCCTGAAGGACGAAGGCCGGGGTGAGCTGGCCGAAGCGGACCAGCGCCGAGCTTTGCCGCACATCGCCGAAATTGCTGGTATTCTGCCGATGTCCTTCGAGGAACATGGTGTTGCCGGTAAAGGCGTCGACGCCCGGATCGAAGGCGGCGAGCGGCCCCAGCGGGCGGAAGATGAAATGCCCATAATGGACGACGCGGTGCGGGTGGCGATCGGGCTGCGCCTCGAACGCATGGTTCGCCTCCGCCTGATTGCGTGCGCGACGGTCGGCGATGCCCTGTTGATGCGTCCAGGCGGTGACGACCGCGACCAGCGTCAGGACCAGCAGCAGCAGGATGG
>Ga0182198_1000054_pt1 | contig 7385 bp, 8 predicted proteins | sample G5R1MG_38_FD_128378 | JGI IMG/M metagenome (GOLD analysis project Ga0182198, IMG submission 128378) | Switchgrass phyllosphere microbial communities from Michigan, USA - G5R1_NF_12SEP2016_LD1 MG | ecosystem: Host-associated > Plants > Phyllosphere > Phylloplane/Leaf | place: USA: Michigan... | reverse complement strand
GGAGGGATCGAGATTCAGGATTGCCGCGGGATCACTCCCCCTTGCCGTTCGCCTCGAGGAGCCGTCGAGCTTGCCACGGCGGCGTCTCGAGAGGTCGCGGCGGCAAGGGCGGGTCGCTCGATACGGGATCTCGACTGCGCTCGATCCCTGCTCGAGACGAACGGATGGGGTCAGTGTCGGTCCGGGCTAGAAGTCGCGGATGACCTGGAGGAATGCGTCGCCATACGCCTCCAGCTTGCGCGCGCCGATGCCCGACAGCATCGCCAGCTGCTGCGGGCTCGACGGCCGCTGCGCCGCCATGTCGCGCAGCGTCGAATCGTGGAAGATGACGTACGGCGGCACGCCCGCCTCCTTGGCCAGCTCGCGCCGCCGCTCGCGCAACGCCTCGAAGAGCGGATTGTCGGCGGGATTGGCCCCGACCGGCGCGCCGCGCCTGGCCCGGCGCTCGCGCTTGGGCGGGACGGCCACCGCCAGCGTGTCGTTGCCCTTCAGCAGCCCGCGCGCGCCCGGACCGAACTCCAGCCCGCCATGCTCGTTGGCGCGGATCGCGTCGCGCAGCGCCAGCGCGCGGCCGACCGGCTTGATCAGCGCCGCCTCGTCGGCCGACGCGATCCCCCACACCGACAGCGCCTCGTGCCCGTTCTGCACGCTGCGGTCGGTCGATTGGCCGAGCAGCACCTGCTCGATGTAGCCGTGCCCGAACATCTGCCCGGTGCGGAACACCGCCGACAGGAATTTCCGCGCCAGCTCGGTCGCATCCACCGCGTCGGACGATCCGAGGCAATTGTCGCAATTGCCGCAGTCTTCCGCCCGGTCCTCGCCGAAATGCTTCAGCAGGATGCGGCGGCGGCAGCCCCCCGTCTCGACCAGCGCGCCCAGCGCCTGCAGTCGGTGGCGCTCGCCCGGCTGGCGCTCGGCCTCGACCTCGCCGATCCGCTGGCGCGCGCGGACGAAGTCGTCGGCGCCCCAGAACAGGTGCGCGACCGACGGATCGCCGTCGCGTCCGGCGCGGCCGGTCTCCTGGTAATAGGCCTCGATCGACTTGGGCAGCCCAGCGTGCGCGACGAAGCGGACGTCGGGCTTGTCGATGCCCATGCCGAACGCGACGGTGGCGCAGATCACCATGTCCTCGCTCGCGACGAAGTCGGCCTGGTTGCGCGCGCGCACGGCGGGGTCGAGCCCGGCGTGATAGGCGCGCGTCGGCCGGCCGGTCCGCGCCAGCGCCTCGGCCAGCTTCTCGGTGCCCGCGCGCGTCGGCGCGTAGACGATGCCGGGGCCGGGGGTGGCGGCGATCACGTCGGCAATCTGCCGCGTCGTCTGCGCGCGCGGGGTGATGTGGTAGCGGATGTTGGGCCGGTCGAACCCCGACACGATCGTGCCGCCGTCGGGGATGCCCAGCTGCTTGGCGATATCGGCGCGGGTATGCGCGTCGGCGGTCGCGGTCAGCGCGAGGCGCGGCACGTCGGGAAACGCCTCCATCAGCGGGCCGAGCAGGCGATAGTCGGGGCGGAAGTCGTGCCCCCATTCGCTCACGCAATGCGCCTCGTCGATCGCGAACAGGCACAGCCGGCCGCTCGCGAGCAGGTCGCGGAAGTGCCCGCTCGATGCGCGCTCGGGCGCGACGTACAGCAGGTCGAGGTCGCCGTCCCTGAACCGCGCCATCGTCTCGGCCCGGTTCTCGTCGACACTCGTCAGCGTCGCCGCGCGGATGCCGACCGCGGTGGCGGCGCGCAGCTGGTCGTGCATCAGCGCGATGAGCGGGCTCACGACGACGCAGGTCCCCGCCATCATCGTCGCGGGCAATTGGTAGCAGAGCGACTTGCCCGCGCCGGTCGGCATCACCGCCAGCGTCCGCTCGCCGGCCAGCACCCGCGCGACCACGTCGCCCTGGACGCCGCGGAACTGGGGGAAGCCGAAGATGCGCTGGAGTTCGGGGAGGGGATCCATCGCCCGCCATATAGCGAGTCCGCGCTTCCGCGGGAGTGGGCGCGGAACCGGCGCGGCCGCCGGGCGGTTGATCGGAATCGTTTCGGGAGAGCATCGATGACGGTGAAGTGGATGATCGCCGCGAGCGGGCTGGCCTTGGCCGCCTGTTCGGTCAAGGAGCAGGACAACAGCCAAGCCCCCGATCCGGCCGCGGCGACCTCGGGTGTGGTACGCACCGAAGCCCCTGCCGCCGCGCCGAGCCCGGTGCCCGTCGCCGTCGCGCCCGCCGCCGCGCTCCAGACCCAGCAGGGCCCCAAGGGCAACAGCGTGGCGTTGACCAAGGTCGCGGTCACCGGCGACATCCTGACGGTGTCGATGACCTTCTCCGGCGGCGAATGCTGCGTCCACATGCCGATCGACCAGATCAGCGTCATCGACGACGCGACCTCGCAGCGGATCAGTGTGCTCAAGGACAACGGTGGCCAGCCGATGGCCGCGCCGCTGGAGTACGGCGGCAAGAGCGTCGGTCCCGACAGCTTCAGCAAGCCGTCGGTGGTATGGTTCAAGTTCCCCGCGCCGCCCGCCACCAGCCCGACCGTGTCGATCACCGTCCCCGGCGTCGCCCCGTTCGACGCGGTGCCGGTGACACGGTGAGGCGCGCGGCCGCGTTGGCGCTGCTGCTCGGCGGATGCGGCAGCCCGCAACCGACCGCGGCGCCCACCTCCGCAGCCGTCCCGACCTCCGTTCCGCAAGCCGGCCGGGCGATCGGCACGACCAGCGCGCTGACCGGGCAGACCAGCGCGCTGACCGGTGCGATCAGCGACTTCCAGGTCGAGCGCACCGCGACCGAGACGCGCGTCGCGCTGGCCGCCGACACGCTCTTCGCCTTCGACGAGGCGACGCTGACCCCCGCCGCCGAATCGAACCTGACGCGCACCGCGGAACTGGTCGAGGCGGGTGGAGAGGGCACCGTGCGCGTCGCCGGCTTCACCGACGCCAAGGGGGAGGAGGCCTACAACCTCGACCTGTCGCGCCGCCGTGCCGAAGCGGTGGTCGCCTGGCTTCGTGCCCGACCGACGCTCGCCGCGCGATCGTTCGAGGCGGTGGGCTTAGGCGAGGCGGAGCCGGTCGCCCCCAACGCCGGCCCTAATGGCGTCGACGATCCACAGGGCCGCGCGCGCAACCGCCGCGTCGTGGTGGCGATTCCACGGTGAGCCGCTAGAGCGGCACCATGGCCAACCAAGTCCGCGACAACCGCGCCGAGCAGGAATTCACGCTGGATGTCGACGGCGAGACCGCCGTCGCCGCCTATCAGCGCGAGGGTGGTACGATCGTCTTCACCCACACGCTGGTGCCGCCGCGGATCGAGGGGCGCGGGGTGGGCAGTCGCCTGATCCGCGGTGCGCTCGACGCGGCGCGCGACCAGGGGCTCAAGGTCGTGCCGCAATGCCCGTTCGTGCGGACCTACATCGACCGCCATCCCGCGTACCGCGACCTCCTCTGACTACTCCGCCGCCAGCGCCTCCTCCCGCTCCCGCGCCTGGCGCGCCCACATCCCGGCGTATAGTCCGCCGCGACGCAGCAGCTCGGCGTGCGTCCCCTGCTCGGCCACCCGGCCCTGGTCGAGGACGACGATCTTGTCGGCGGCGACCACCGTCGACAACCGGTGCGCGACGACGATCGTCGTCCGCCCGCGCTCGACCTGCTCGAGCGTGTCGAGGATGTCCGCCTCGGTCCGGCTGTCGAGCGCCGAGGTCGCCTCGTCGAGGATCAGGATCGGCGGGTTCTTGAGCAGCGTCCGCGCGATCGCGACGCGCTGCTTCTCACCGCCTGACAGCTTCAGCCCGCGCTCGCCGACCCGCGTGTCGTAGCCATCGGGCTGGCGCTCGATGAAGTCGGCGATCGCCGCCCCCTCGGCGGCACGGCGGACCTCGTCGTCGCCGGCACCTTCCCGGCCGTAGGCGATGTTGTAGCCGACGGTGTCGTTGAACAGCACGGTGTCCTGCGGGACGATGCCGATCGCGCCGCGCAACGACGCCTGCGTAACCTCGCGAATATCCTGCCCGTCGATCGTGATCCGCCCCTCGCCGACGTCGTAGAAGCGGTAGAGCAACCGCGCGAGCGTCGACTTACCCGCCCCCGACGCGCCCACCACCGCGACGGTCGTGCCGGCGGGCACGTCGAGGTCGAGCCGGTCGAGGATCGTTCGCTCTGGATCGTAGCCGAAGCGCACGCCCTCGAAGCGGACATGACCGTGCGGGACACGCAGCGGCACTGCGCCCGGCGCGTCGATCACCTCGGCGGGCGTGTCGATCAGGTCGAACATCGATCCCATGTCGATCGCGCCCTGCCGGATCGTGCGATAGACCATGCCGAGCAGGTCGAGGGGGCGGAACAGCTGCGCGAGCAAGGTCGACACGAACACCACGTCGCCCGCCGAGAAGCTGCCGCGGCTCCACCCCCAGGCGACGTAGGCCATGCCGCCGCCCAGCAACAGGTTGGTGATGAATGCCTGCCCGACATTGAGCCACGCGAGCGAATTCTCGCTCTTGGTGGCGGCGCGCGCATAGGCGTCGACCGCGTTCTCGTACCGGCGCGCCTCGCGCTCCTCGGCACCGAAATACTTCACCGTCTCGAAATTGAGGAGCGAATCGACCGCATGCGCGACCGCGCCGGTGTCGAGATCGTTCATCCGCGTGCGCAGCGCGTTGCGCCAGTCGGTCACCATCCGCGTGAACCAGATGTAGACCGCGACCATCACTACCGTCGCGCCGACCAGCCATCCGCCGAAGTTCGTCCAGAAGATGCCGAGCACGAGCGTCAATTCGAGGATCGTCGGCGCGATGTTGAACAGCAGGAAATAGAGCATCGTGTCGATGCTCTTGGTGCCGCGCTCGACCACCTTGGTCACCGCGCCGGTGCGCCGCTCGAGATGGAAGCGCAGCGACAGGCCGTGGAGGTGGCGGAATACGTCGGCGGCGAGGCGTCGGGTAGCATCCTGTCCGACCCGCTCGAACACCGCGTTGCGCAGATTGTCGAACAGCGTCGTCGAGAAGCGCGACGCTGCGTAGGCGAGGACCAACAGCATGACGAGCATGCCGACGCCGCGATCGCCGGTCGCCATGCGGTCGACCGCATATTTGAGCGTGTAGGCGGCGCCGAACACCTGGACGAGCTTCGACAGCAGCACGAAGCCCATCGCCAGCACGATCCGCGCGCGCAGCGCCGGCTCACCCGCCGGCCACAGATACGGCAGGAAGCGCCGGAGCGTCGGGATCAGCGGCTGTTCGGACGAAGTCGGCATGGAAGGGGGCATTGCCAACCTATGTCGGCGCTCGACCGGGTCGTCGCAACACCCCGCAATGCGACAATCGTGTCAATCTCGAAACGACCCTCGCCGGAACCGCTTCACCGCATGCGTCGTTTGATACCGCGGAGTGGAGGCGTGTATGACCCCGATGTTCTTCGTAGTGGCGATCCTGGGATGCGGCGACGGTTCTGGCCAGTGCACCGAGGCACGGGTCGTGCCCGCACGCTACGAGACGCTGGCGCAGTGTCGCGCGGCGCTGCTGCAGCAGATCGCCGCCAACACCGACATCTCGTTCCCCGTCATCGGGGCCGACTGTCGCCAGCAGGGCGGCACGCGGATGGCGGCGGTCGACAAGGGGTCGCGCGGCTGAGCTGGGCAGGTCAGCGCGGCCGTGTCCACAGTCCCGGATCGCGCGGCGCATCGGCGTAGAGTGTCCGCCGTCGACCCGCGGCAACGCCGCTGCGGGCGAGATACTTCAGCTTCTGCCATCCCGACGTCGTGACCCGTCGATCCCAGGCACGTTCGCCGCGACGTGCGACCGCGCGGCCGATCGCGCCGTAGATGTCGGCGGCGGCGAGCACCGCCCAGGCGGAACGGGTAGTAAGCGCACGAGTGCCGGTCCGTGCGGACGCTTCGAAGTCGGCAGCGCGATCGGCCAGCCGCCGCGCCAGCACCGCGATCCGGGCGCGGTAATGGGGGCGCATCGCCTCGCCGGGAGGAATGTCCATCTCGACCAGCCACTCGATCGGTAGGTAGCAGCGTCCGGCGCGGTCGTCCTCGTCGAGATCGCGGGCGATGTTGGCGAGTTGGAACGCCATGCCGAGATCGCAGGCGCGGTCGAGCGTCGCGTCGTCGTCGGGCGACACCCCCATCACCACCGCCATCATGCAGCCGACGACCCCCGCGACGTGGTAGCAATAGCGGTAAAGGTCGTCCTCGCTCCGCGGCCGCCATTCGTCGACGTCGAGGACGAAGCCGGCGAGCAGGTCGCGCGCCCAGGCGGACGGCAGCCGCGTCTCGGCGGCGACGATGCGGAGCGCGTCGAACGCGGGATCGCCGACGACCTCGCCCGCCAGCGCCGCCTCGGTCTTGTCGCGCACCTCGGCGAGCCGCGCGGGGGCGTCGGCGACCGCGCGCATGCCGTGGCCGTGGTCCTGACCGTCGACGATGTCGTCGCAAGCGCGGCACCACGCGTAGAGCAGCCAGGCGCGCTCGCGCGTCGGCCGGTCGAACAACAGGCTGGCGGCAGAGAAACTCTTCGACCCACGCGCGATCGATTCGCGCGCGGTCGCGACGATCGCCTCGCGCGTGGGCAGCGTTCCGCTCAAAGGTCGGCGGCGCTCATCCGCACGATCGGCTGGGTCGGCACGTGCGCGGCCATGCGGTCGAGCAACGCCGGCAGCGTGTCGGCGACGATCAGCAGGTCGCGGTGCTGCGGACGGAGGAAGCCGACCTCGCCCATCTTCTCCCAGAAGGCGATCAGCGCGTCGTAATAGCCGGCGACGTTGAGCAGCCCGACCGGATCGGCGTGGTAGCCGAGTTGCGCCCAGCTGAGCGCCTCCCACAATTCGTCCATCGTGCCGGTGCCACCGGGAATGGTGACGAAGCCGTCGGACAGCTCGGTGAACTTGGCCTTCCGGTCGTGCATGCCGGACACGACGTGGAGCTCGGTCAGCCCGCGATGCGCGACCTCGGCGTCGACCAGCGCCTGCGGGATGACGCCGATCACCTCGCCCCCCGCTGCCAGCGCCGCATCGGCGACCGCACCCATCAGCCCCAGGCGCCCGCCGCCGTAGACGACGCCGATCCCACGCTCGGCGAGCATCCGCCCAACCTCGCGCGCCGACTCGAGATAAACCGGATCGGCTGGCGTGGCGGAGCCGCAATAGATGGCGAGACGCTTCATGCCCGCGGCGCTAGGCCGTTCGACGAGGGTGGACAAGCGCTGTCCGACAAGCATCGACTAGGGCCACACTCCGCTCCGATGTTTCTCATGGTTGACGGGATACCGACGCACCAAATGTAGGAGCGGCCGCGGACAGCAGCGCGTGCAGGCGTCACCTTCCGTTACCTCTGCCCCTCCAGCATCAGCTTGGCGGTCGCTTTGGCGCTGCCGACGACGCCCGGGATGCCCGCGCCCGGATGCGTG
>Ga0182198_1000053_pt1 | contig 7468 bp, 4 predicted proteins | sample G5R1MG_38_FD_128378 | JGI IMG/M metagenome (GOLD analysis project Ga0182198, IMG submission 128378) | Switchgrass phyllosphere microbial communities from Michigan, USA - G5R1_NF_12SEP2016_LD1 MG | ecosystem: Host-associated > Plants > Phyllosphere > Phylloplane/Leaf | place: USA: Michigan... | reverse complement strand
TCTGCTGGCGCGAGAAGGCGAGGAGCTGACGCGTCAGGCTGGCGGCGCGATTGGCGTTGGTGCGGACCTGCTGGATGTCGTCGTAATCGCTGTCGCCGGGCGAATGGCGCATCAGCATGAGGTCGCAGTGTCCGAGGATGCCGGTCAGAATATTGTTGAAGTCATGCGCGACGCCGCCGGCGAGCTGGCCGACCGCCTGCATCTTGGTGGCCTGAGCGACCTCGCGCTTGAGGCGCGTCTCTTCCGAATTGTCCTTGAGGCTGAGGAGGACGGCCGCCTCGCCCAGGCCGCGCGCACCGGCGATGGTCAGCGCGACGGGCTCGTCGGGATGGCCCTTCAGGCGAACGGCCATGTCGGCGGAGTGCGTGGCACCGCCGGCGAAGCGGCGGATCGCGTCGGCCACCGCGCCCTTGTCCTCGCGCACGACCAGATCGCCGGGATAGACCGGCGCGTCGCCCGCCTCGACTCCGGCGGCGCGCGCGAAGGCGTCGTTCATCTGGAGGAAGCGTCCCTCGCGGTCGATCAGCGCGATGCCGAAGGGCATCAGCGACACGAGGCTGCGGACGTGCGCCGCCGCCGACGCGCCGATCGCGGGCGCATCCTCGCGATCGTCGAGCAACGCGACGAGCATCGCGCCGCTGTCGGCGTCGCGCGCACCGGGCAGCGGCAGCTCGACGACGCGAAGCGGCGAGCCTTCCAGGCCCTCGCGCTCGAAGCGGACGAGGCCGCGGCTGTCGGTGATGAGCGTGTGGGCGAAGGCGCGGCCGACGAGCGCCCCCTGCCCGCCGAGTGCGCGCGACGACAAGACGCGGTTGGCGGCACGCACCTGGCCGTCGGGGCCGAGCAGCGCCGCCATCACGCCGGCGCCGCCGAGCCGCTCGCCGAACTCGCCGGCCAGTCCCGCCTCGACGTGCGAGGCGGGGTCCTCGTCATGACGCTCGGCGAAGCGCCAGACGAGCATATCGGCCTCGTCGCCCGCGCGCGCGATCGTCGCGTCGAGGATCGCATCGTCGGCGGCGATCGCGTCCGCCCTGGCATTGCCCTCGCGCCACGCCTGCTTGCCGGCGGCGGCGAGGCGGTCGACCGTCGCGCCGTCCAGCGGCAGGCCGGGCGGAGTCGGCAGGTCGGCGAACCGAAGTTCGAAGGCGCGATTGGCGCAGACGAGACGACCGGCCTTGTCGGTGACCGCGATCGCGTCGCTGCCCGCGTCGGCCAGCGCGCGGGCGACCGACCAGTCGATCGCGCGCGCCTCGACCGCGGCGATGGGGGCCAGAAGGCGCCAGGCGACCGCGACCCCGCCCGCGACGATCGCCGCCGCGACGAAGCCGGCGGCGGCGATCCAGCTACCCGCGACCGCGAGCACCAGCGCGCCGGCCGCGATCCCGGCGAGGAGCGCGACGAGCGCGGCGACACGGGGCGGGGTCAGGCGGTCCATGCCGTGGTGGTCGCCGGGGTGGGGCGTGGCGTCAAGCTGCCGCTTCGTCACCCCGGCTCTTCGACCGGGGTGACGACACGGCGAACTACCAGATCCGCACGCGCTGCTGCGGCTGCAGGTACAGCTTCTGCGCCGGCGTCGGCTTGTAGGCGGCGTACCAGGGGTCGAGGTTGCGGACGACGTCGGTGCGCTGTGGCGACGGCGAGTGCGGGTCGGTCAGCAACCGCTGGCGCAGGTTCGCCTCACGGTAGTTGCGCCGCCAGACCTGCGCCCAGCCGAGGTAGAAGCGCTGGTCGCCGGTGAACCCGTCGATCGTCGGCGCAGCCTTGCCGGCGAGCGACTTCTTGTAGGCGTCGTACGCGACCGTCAGCCCGGCGAGATCGGCGACGTTCTCGCCCAGCGTCAGCTTGCCGTTGACATGCAGGCCGGGGAGCGGCTCGTAGGCGTCGTACTGCGCCGACAGCGCGCCGGTGCGCTGCTCGAACGCGGCGACGTCGGCGGGGGTCCACCAGTCGGCGAGTTCGCCCTTGGCGTTGTACTTGGCGCCCTGGTCGTCGAAATGATGCGACAGCTCGTGGCCGATCACCGCGCCGATGCCGCCGTAATTCACCGCCGCATCCGCCTTCGGATCGAAGAACGGCGGCTGCAGGATCGCGGCGGGGAAGACGATCTCGACCATGCCGAAATTGGCGTAGGCGTTGATCGTCATCGGCGTCATGCCCCACTCCCAGCGCTGGAGCGGCTTGCCGAGGTGCTGGACGTTGTAGGCCTGCGAGAACTGGTTCGAGCGCCACTGGTTGCCGAACGCGTCGCCCGCGGTGATCGTCAGCCCCGAATAATCCTTCCAGCGATCGGGGTAGCCGATCTTGGGGGTGAAGGCGGCGAGCTTGGCGTGCGCCTTCACCTTGGTCGCGGGAGTCATCCACTCGAGCTGGTCGATCCGCGCGTTCATCGCGGCGATGACGTTCTTGACCAGCGTGTCGGCGGCGGCCTTCGTCTCGGCGGGGAAGTAGCGCTGGACGTAGATCTTCGACACCTCGTCGTCGAGCGCGTCCGAGGTGAAGGCGACCGCCCGCTTCCACCGCGCCTCCTGCTCGGGCGTGCCCGACAGCGTGGTGCCGTAGAAGGCGAACTGCTCGCGGTCGAACTTGGCGGGCAGCACGTCGGCGTAGCCGTCGAGCGAGCGGAGAAGCAGCTGGTCCTGCAGCACCCGGACCGGCGCGGCGCCGACCAGCCTGGCGATCCCGGCGACCGCGGTCGGCTGCGACACGATCAGCGTATCGACCGGCGCGCCGATGCCCTTGAAGTAGGTCGCGAAGTCGAAGCCGGGCGCGGTGCGCTGGAGATCGGCGACCGACATCTTGTTGTAGGTCTTGGTCGCATCGCGGCTGTCGACGCGGGTCCAGCTGACCTCGGCGATCTGAGTCTCGAACGCGACCAGCGCCGCGGCACGCGCCGCCGCATCGGCCTCGCCCGCGTTGGTCAGCTGGCGGGCGATGTGCGCCTGGTAAGCCGCCTTGGTCTCGGCGAGCTTGGCGTCGGGCTTCAGGTAATAATCGCGGTCGGGCATGCCGAGCCCCGCCTGGCTGAGCGTCAGCGCGTAGACCTCGGGCTGCTTGTCGTCCTGACCGACGTAGCCGGCGAACGGCCCGCGGATGCCGGCACGCGTCGCCTCGGCGAGGAGCGCGGGATAGGCGGCGCGATCCTTCAGGCCTTTCACCTTCGCGATCCACGGCTGCATCGGCGCCAAGCCCTTCGCCTCAATCGCAGCGGTGTCCGAATAGGTCGCGTAGGCGCGGCCGATCTTCGAGCCGCCGTCCTTCGCCGCCTCGTCGAGGATGCCGCGGGTGCGCGCCTCGGACAGGTCGGAGAGGATGTTGAACGAGCCGTAGCTCGACTTGTCGGCGGGGATCGCGGTCGCCTTGGCCCAGCCGCCGTTGGCGAAGCCGTAGAAGTCGTCGCCGGGCTGGACCTGCCGATCCATGCCCGCCGAGTCGAAGCCGAAGCTGCCGTAGGTCGGCTTGTCGGCGGCGCGCGGCGCGGCTGCCTGCGACGCGGGCTGCGACTGGGACCAGGCGGCGGTGCCCGCGACGGCGGCGATCGCGAGCGCGGAGGCGGAGAGGAAGAGCTTCATACGTCTGCCTTCTTGAGAAAAACCAAGCCCCGCCGATCGGAGCAGATCGGCGGGGCGGAGTTGATTACCAGACCTTGATGCGGTCGGCGGGTGCCAGGTAATAGGCCTGCCCCGGCTTGACCTCGAATGCCGGATACCATGGGTCGAGGTTGCGCACGACGTAGGCGCGCCAGTTGCCCGGCGTGTGCGGATCGGTGGTCAGCTGCTGACGCACCGAGGCGTCGCGCGCCTTGGTCTGCCAGACCTGGCCGAAGCCGAGGAAGAAGCGCTGGTCGCCGGTGTAGCCGCCGACCACCGGTGCGGGCTTGCCCTTCAGCGAGATCTTGTACGCGTCGTAGGCAACGTTGGCGCCCGCGAGATCGGCCATGTTCTCGCCCAGCGTCAGCTCGCCGTTGACGTGCGCGCCGGGCAGCGGCTCGTAAGCGGCGTACTGCTTCACGACGCGGTCGGTATAGGCCTTGAAGCGGGTGACGTCCTGCGGCGTCCACCACTCGGTCAGGTTGCCCTTGGCGTCGAACTTGCGGCCCTGGTCGTCGAAGTGGTGGCTGATCTCGTGGCCGATCACCGCGCCGATCGCGCCGTAGTTGACCGCCGGATCGGCGTTGGGATCGAAGAACGGCGGCTGCAGGATCGCGGCCGGGAAGACGATCTCGTTCATCAGCGGGTTGGCGTAGGCGTTGACCGTCTGCGGGGTCATGAACCACTCAGACCGATCGACGGGCTTGCCGATCTTGGCGAGCTGGCGATCGTACTCGAACATGGCCGCGCGGTCGGCGTTGCCGAGCACGTCGCCCTTGACGACGCGGAGCGACGAATAGTCCTTCCACTTGTCGGGGTAGCCGATCTTGGGCGTGAACGCCGCGAGCTTCGCGCGCGCCTTGACCTTGGTCTCGGGCGCCATCCACTCGAGCTTCGACAGGCGGATATCGTAGGCGGCGATCAGGTTGCGGACGAGTTCGTCCATCTTCGCCTTCGACTCGGGCGGGAAGTAGCGCTGGACGTAGACCTGCCCGACCGCCTCGCCCAGCGAGCCGTTGACGGTGTCGACGCCGCGCTTCCACCGCTCCTTGAGCTGCGGCGTGCCCGAGAGCGTCGTGCCGTAGAAGGCGAAGTTCTCGTTGACGAAGGGCGTCGACAGGAACCGCGCGGCGTTGCTGACCTCGCGGAAGGCGAGATAGTCGCGCCAGGTCGCCATCGGCGTCGCCGCGACGATCGCGGCGGTGCCCTTCAGCGCCGACGGCTGCGTCACGATGACGCGCGGCTGTCCGGCGAGACCGGCTTCCCGCAGCGTCGTCGCCCAGTCGAAGCCGGGCATCTGCGTGGCCAGCTGCCCCGTCGCGACGGGATTGTAGATCTTGTCGATCTGGCGCTGCTCGGCGCGCGTCCAGTGAACCTCGGCGATCTTCTTCTCGAGGTCGTAGATGCGCTGCGCGGCGGCCTGCGCGTCGGGGTAGTTGGCCAGCCGCAGCATGGTGGCGATGTGCGCGACGTACTTGGTCCGCGCCTCGGCGAACTTGGGATTGTCGACCAGGTAATAATCGCGGTCGGGCAGGCCGAGCCCGCCCTGACCCGCGTAGACCGCGTAGACGGTGTTGTCCTTCAGGTCCTGCTGGACGCCCAGACCGATCGGCACGTCGATGCCGCGCTTGGTGTCGTCGGCGAAGGCGCGCGCCAGGTCGGCGGGGGTCTTCACCGCGGCGACCCTGGCGAGGTACGGCGCGAGCGGCTTGGCGCCGGCGGCCTCGATCGAAGCCTGGTCCATGAAGCTGGCGTAGGTGGTGCCGATCTTGTCCTCGACGCTGCCCGGCGCGTTCTGCTTGGCGGCCGACTCCTCGATCAGCGTGCGGGTGCGCTGGTCGGAGAGGTCGCGCAGGATGCCGAAGCCACCCCAGCTCGCCTTGTCGGCGGGGATCTCGGTCCGCTCCTGCCACTTGCCGTTGACGTATTTGTAGAAGTCGTCGCCCGGCTTGACGCTCTTGTCCATGTTGTCCGTCGCGACGCCGAAGCTGCCGAGCTGGGGCTTGCCGGCGGCAGTGGACCGAGCATCGGCGGCCGGCGCCGCCTGGTCGGGACCGGCGACGGCGACCGTGGCGGGGGCGACCGAGGCGAGAAGAAGGGCGGCGAACGTCAAGCGCATCGATGATCCTTTAGGAGGAGGAATCAGACTGATGGCGCGTGTTCTATCTCACTAAAACGGTTCGTCAATGATCCTGACGCTGCCGTCGGTTGCGCCACTTGGCCGCGATCCACCAGCGCCACGACAAGGCGGCGATCGCATATCCGGCGACGGCGCACGCCGTGGTGAGGACGATCAGTCCGAGCCCGAACGACGGCCCCTGCGCCCACAGCCAATGGAGCCCGCTGGTCGCCCAGTGCAGCCAGCCGGTCGCCTGCTCGGCCACCGGTTGCGCGACCTGCGACACGACGGGAACGTCGGCATGGAGCAGCCACGAGCCGATCCGGTAGGCGACGTACCAGAGGATCGGCGTGGTCAGCGGGTTGGTGATGAAGGTCGTCAGCGCCGCCACGGGCACGTTGGCGCGAAACGGCAGCGCGAACAGCGCCGCGATCGCGATCTGCGCGACCGGGAAGAGGAACCCGGCGATCATCCCCAACGCGACGCCGCGCGGCACCGATCGCCGGGTGAATCGCCACAAGGCGGGCGCGAGCACGCGGTGCGCGACCGGACGGAGCAGCCGGCTGCGCTCCATCGACTCGCGCGTCGGCATGTTGCGGCGGCACCAGGCGGTGGTGCGCGTCCAGTGCGAAGGCGAGGTCATCCCCGGTCGCGCATGATCCGGCCGGCCTCGCGCTTCCACTCGCGTTCCTTGATCGCCGCGCGCTTGTCGTGATCCTTGCGGCCCTTCGCGAGCGCCAGCTCGACCTTGGCGCGACCCTGCGTGTTGAAATAGACCGAGAGCGGGACGAGCGTCATGCCCTCGCGCGCGACCGCGCCGTGCAGCTTGTTGATCTCGCGCTCGTGCAGCAGCAGCTTGCGCGGGCGCTTTGCCTCGTGATTGTAGCGGTTGCCGTGGCTGAACTCGGGCACGTTGGCGTTGACCAGCCACACCTCGCTGCCCTTCACCTCGGCGTAGCTCTCCGCGATCGAGCCCTCGCCGAAGCGCAAGCTCTTCACCTCGGTGCCGGTCAACGCGATGCCGGCCTCGTAGACGGTATCGATGTCGTACTCGAAGCGCGCGCGGCGGTTCTCGGCGACGACCTTCTTCTTGTCGAACGTGGCGGGTTTGGGACGGGACATGTGCGATGCGATGTAGGGAGGCGGGGCGCGGGAGGGAAGCGCGGATCAGCCTGCCAACGCCGGCTTCATCCCCAGCGCCGTCGCCAGCGCCGCGTGCCGCTTCTCCGCCGCCTCGCCGTAGAGCGCGCGGTCGCCGTCGCGCAGATGCAGCAGGACCCGCCCGTCGTCGATCGACAGCGACGATCGCTGCAGCGGCCCCGCGAGCCCACCGCTCAGTCGCTGGCCCAGTCGCGCCGCCAGGCCCCAGGCGACGGCGCGGAGCAGCCGCTCGACGTCGGCGAGACGCGACAGCGGGTCGGGCATCGTCGTGCCGCCGCCGAGGCTGGTGAACAGCGCCTGCGCCAGCTGCGCGCGCTCGGCCGGCTCGATCGCCACCCACGCGCCGTGCAGCGCCGCCTCCAGCCCGCGCTCGGCGCGGAACTCCGGATTGGCGCGCCAGCCGACGTCGGCGAGCAGGCACGCGGCGTGGCGGATCCGCGCCTCGGCGGCGGGATGGCCGGCGAACAGCGGCGCGATCCAGGCGTCGAGCAGGTCGCCGTGCTCGGGAAAGCGGCCCAGCACCCGCCCCTCCTCGCGCGTCGCGACGATCAGCGGGTCGAGCATGCGGTCGGCGTCGGTCAGTTCCTCGAACAGCAAACCC
>Ga0182198_1000052_pt1 | contig 7482 bp, 6 predicted proteins | sample G5R1MG_38_FD_128378 | JGI IMG/M metagenome (GOLD analysis project Ga0182198, IMG submission 128378) | Switchgrass phyllosphere microbial communities from Michigan, USA - G5R1_NF_12SEP2016_LD1 MG | ecosystem: Host-associated > Plants > Phyllosphere > Phylloplane/Leaf | place: USA: Michigan... | reverse complement strand
TGCCGAGGAACCGGCCTTCAAAGCGCTGCGGAGCGGCGTCCGCTCCGTTCAGCCGCTGCGGCACCGCCGTGATCTCCAGCGCCGCGCGATCGCCGACGCCGGGGTTCCGCAGCGTCGTCGGCGGTGCGTAGGCCGCCTCGGGGATGTCGAGCGCGAGCTGGAAACCGTACCAGGCGGCCTTGTGGTTAGCGAGCTGCACCGTCCACTCGATCGACGCGCGGTCGCCGAGCCCCGTCAGTTCGCGAACGATCTGTCCCCGCGCGTTGACGCCGTAGATACGGAAGCGCGCCGCCTGCCGCTTCAGCCGCTTGCGCGCGTCGCGGTAGCTGCCCGGCGCGAGCGGCGGTGGATCGGTCACCTCGGGGCCGAAGAAATATTCGTCGCTGCTGCCGACGCGCGCGATGCCGATCGCCGGGTGGATCACTGCCTGGACGATGCACGCATCGTCAGGCGGAACCACCGGCTGCGCGGCCCGCGGATGGGCGGGATCGCCCGTGGCTTGGCCGTTGGCGCGATGCCGCATCGCGGCACCGGCGGCGTAGACGCTGCGCCGCGCGACCGCGATGCTCGACTGGTCGCTCGGCCTGTTGGCGGGCGGGACGCGCCAGATGTTGAAGGCCAGTCCCTGCCCATAGTCCGCCTGGCCCGGCGCATCGATGCGCTGTTGCGGGATGACGAGCGTCGCCACGGGGATGTACGGGCTCTCGTCCTCGGGCCACGTCTCGTTCGCCGCGTCGAGCGGCATCGTCGCCGGATCGGTGCGACGCTGCAGTTCCAGCGTGAAGCGATAGTCGCGCTCGGCGAGGCGGTTGGTCAGGTCGGTACGCAGATAGTCGTTGGCATCGTCGGTTACGTCCTCGGGCGCGGTTTCCGGTCGGAGCCGGTAGCGGATGAGGTCGTCGCCGAGGTGAAACGGCAGGATCGCCCAATAGGTATTCGTCAGGCACGATCCGCGGACCGCGGCCATGTCGGTGAGTATCCGATCGATCGCCGGGTGATCCGCCAGGTACGAGGCGTAATCCTTGCGCACCACGCCGGCGAAGGTGAAGTCGACCATCGTCGCCGCAGTGTCGAGGAAGAAGCGGTCGATGTTCTGCATGATCAGATCGGCGGTACCGCCGGGCTCGCCCAGCGCGTTGTCGCCCGTGAGCCCGAACAGCTTGATGCCGATGCCGCACATGCTGCCCTGGTCGGGCGCGTCCGGAGCGGTGTCGCTCGAGAACCGAAGCCACGCGTCGAGGCGCTCGTGCGCGAAAATCCCGACCCTCCAGGCCTCCGGCATGTCGGCATGTCGCTCCAGGCGCGCGTGCGCCACGCCGTGCAGCTTGCGGAAGACCGCACGCTCCGCCGGCGGCGGCGTCAAGGCGGTGTCGCGCGCCTGCCCGATGTCCACGAACATCTCGACGAGCCGCTCGGCGGCCTGGTCCGGATCGCCGAAACAGGCCGGCATCGACGTCGCTCGATCGGTCATGCAGTGCTCCCCTACGTCACCAGGTCGCAGCTTCGGCGATCGAGGCGGCAAGGCAAGTCGAACCGTGTCCATTTCAGCCGTATCGCGCGTTGCGATCGCGCGACATCGACAGAGCTACACCGACCATGACCGGGGAAGCCTGCTCTCGCGAAACGACGCGCGACTGACCTAACGTCGGCCGAGGAGCTGTGCTCGCGCCATGTCCTTGGGTCGTCCGAACGCCTCCAGGATGTACCGCAGTTCGACGCGCCCAGGCACGAATATGGATGCTTGATCGACGTCGATCCGCTCGCGGGTTCGTGGCTCCACCCGCCGCCATTCACTCCGGTTCCTGACACACATGTCGGCCATGAATTCCACTGGCATCGGCGCTCCGTCCCAGCGAAGGAACCGCTCCGAGAGGAAGAGCGGGTCGTTTCCCGCTTCGATCGCACGCGCACCCGTCGCCGCCGCGATCGCTTCGACGTCGTCGATCCCGACGATCACGTCGACATCACGCGCGTTCGTGGTTCCGCCGTGAAGCACCACCGCCGCGCTGCCGATCACCCACCACGGCCGCTTTGCCGCGATCAGCACATCGGCGACCATCGTCAGCGTCGCGGCGAGCGCGGGGGTCAGGGCAGCGCCTCGGTGGGGGAGACGCCCCACAACCCGCCGACCTCGACGAACCCGACCTGGCCCTTGACGTCGAGGCGGCACCAGCCGCTCGAGCACTGGCTGATCCGTCCGACCACGCCCGGCGCCGCGCGCCAGGCGAGCGTCGCGCCGGTGGAGGGCTGCGCACGCATCGCGACCGGCTCGTTGCCGCGCACGATCGCGGTCCGCGTCTCGCGCAGCAGATTGCCCTGCATCCACCCCTCGGTGCCGTCGGGATCCTGGACCTTGCGCCACTCCTTGTAGACCTGGATGACCCTGACCGGCAGGTCGGCGCGCTGGTAGAGCCAGCTCGCCGGATAGGTGCGCGCCGGCCCCGTCCGCATCCGCGCGCGCCCCGCGCCGATCGAGGCCCAATACGGCACCGCCCGCTTGGTCTGCGCGGCGACGTCGGCGGCGACCAGCCCGGTCGCGGCGGCGATGATGATCGCGGTGGTGACGAAACGCATGGCGGGAACCCCTTTCCCGCTTCCATTTCACGAAGCGGCACCGCGATCAACGCCGCGAACGCCCGCCGGCGCACGTTGACGCGACCCCGGGCGTCGGCCACTCCGTCGCCATGCCCGCCACCCACCGCCCGCGCGTCGATCGTCCCCGCGTCGTCGTGACGCGCGAGTTGCCCGACCGGGTGATGGAGCGGATGGCGGCGCTGTTCGACACCCGCCTCAACGTTACCGACGCCAAGATGTCGCCCGACGAGCTGCGGACGGCCGTCGCCGACTGCGACGTCCTCGTCCCCACCGTCACCGACGCGATCGATGCCGACCTGCTCGCCGCCGCCGGCGCGCGACTCGGGCTGATCGCCAATTTCGGCGCGGGCGTGAACCACATCGACCTGCCCGCGGCACGCGCGCGGCGGATCGTCGTCACCAACACGCCGGGCGTCCTCACCGAGGATACCGCCGACATGACCATGGCGCTGATCGTCTCGGTCCCGCGCCGGCTCGCGGAGGGCGAGAAGCTCGTGCGCTCGGGCGAGTGGCGCGGCTGGAGCCCCGGCGGGATGCTCGGCCACCGCATCGGCGGCAAGACGCTCGCGATCGTCGGCATGGGGCGGATCGGCCAGGCGGTCGCGCGGCGCGCGCGTGCCTTCGGGCTCGCCGTCCACTACCACAACCGCCGCCGGCTGCCGTTGGTGCTCGAGCAGGAACTGGGCGCGACCTGGCACGCCGACCTCGACGACCTGCTCCGCGCCGCCGACATCGTCTCGATCCACACCCCGCTCAACGCCGACAGCCGCCTGCTGATCGACGCGCGACGCCTGGCACTGCTGCGCCCCCACGTCTTCGTCATCAACGCCAGTCGCGGCGGCATCCTCGACGAGGAAGCGCTGGTCGCGGCGCTGGAGGACGGCCGCCTCGCCGGCGCCGGCCTCGACGTCTGGGAGCACGAGCCACGAATCGACCCCCGCCTCCTCGCCCTCCCCAACGTCGTCATGACCCCGCACATGGGCTCCGCCACCTACGAGGGCCGCGTCGCCTCGGGCGAGAAGGTCATCGCCAACATCCGCGCCTGGGCCGACGGACACCGCCCGCCCGATCAGGTACTCGACGGCTGGATGTGAGGTTACGCGGCCGAAACGGCTGGAACGAATTGACCTCGATCATCTTTACTGCGGCACCCCCGGAGCAAACAGGAGTGTCCCGATGAAGAAGATCATGCTGTCCGCCGCGCTCGTCACCGCCGCGGTCTCGATGTCCGCCTGCTCGACGCTACGTGGCGCGGCGATCGGCGGCGCGGGCGGTGCCGGCGTCGCCGCCGCGACCGGCGGCAGCGTCGAGAAGGGCGCCGCGGTCGGCGGCACCGCGGGTGCCGTGGTCGGCACCGTGGTCGACTGACGTGCGCGCGGGCGGCCGACGGGCCGCCCGCCGCCTCAATCCCCGGTCAGGATGCGATCGACCAGCTGCTTGACGCTCGGCACGAAGCCGTTCGAGTAGAAGGGGTCGCGCTTGAAGTTGTACGCGGCGTGGCCGGCGAACATCAGGTTCTGATCGACGTCGCCGCCGTGCGCGATCTCCTGCAGCGTCTTCTGGATGCAGAACGACCGCGGGTCGGCGAGCCGGCCGGTCGAGTTGGTCTCGGTATCCGCCCAGCTCGAGAACAGGCACTGCGACAGGCAGCCCATGCAGTCGGCCTGGTCCTTCCTGATCTCCTCCTTCTCGCCCGGCGAGACGAAGACCAGGGTGTTGTCCGGCGTCTTCAGCGCGTCGGTGAAGCCGTGGCCGAACCACTCGCGCGCGCGCAGCAGGTCGCCCTGCGTCACCCAGAAGTTCTTGCCCTTCACGCCGACGTCGAGCTGGAAGACATGGTCGCCCGCCTCCTGCCGCGAGAAGGCGATCTGCCGGTCGGAGCGCGCCTCGAGCGAGCGCAGGAACGGGTTGCGCACCGCGCTCGAGTAGAAGCCGGTCGGCGAGAAGCGGTGGAGCAGCACGTCGCCCTCCTCGATCCCCATCAGCCGCGCCTTCCAGTCGTCGGGGATCGGGCTCTCGCGCGTCAGCAGCGGGCGGGTGCCGTACTGGAACATGATCGATCCCAGCTCGGGATTGTCGATCCAGTGATCCCAGTCGCGCAGGTACCAGACGCCGCCCGCCATCACGATCGGCGTCGTGTCGGGAATGCCGCCCTCGCGCATCGTCTCGCGCAGCGCCTTCACTCGCGGGAACGGGTCCTCGGGGCGGAGCGGGTCCTCGGCGTTCGACAGGCCGTTGTGCCCGCCCGCCAGCCACGGGTCCTCGTAGACGACCGCGCCCAGCAGGTCGGCGACCTTGGAATAGGCCCGCTTCCACAGCGCGCGGAAGGCGCGGCCCGACGACACGATCGGCAGGTAGTTGACGTTGTACGAGGCGGCGATCTCGCTGAGCTTGTACGGCATCCCGGCGCCGCAGGTGACGCCCGCGACCAGCCCCTTGGTCCGCTCGAGCACCCCCTGCAGCACGCGCTGCGCGCCGCCCATCTCCCACAGGACGTTGATGTTGATCGCGCCCTTGCCGCCGGCGATGTCCCAGGCGCGCTGCACCTGCTGGACGGCGCCGTCGATCGCGTACTGGACCAGTTCCTCGTGCCGCTCGCGCCGGGTCAGCGCGCGGTAGATCTGGGGGATGATCTTGCCGTCGGGATCGTAGCTGTCGGCGTTGACCGCCGACACCGTGCCGATGCCGCCCGCGGCCGCCCAGGCCCCCGCCGACGCGTGGTTGGTCGCCGCGACCCCCTTGCCGCCCTCCACCAACGGCCACACCTCGCGGCCGGCGTACATGACGGGGGATAGACCTTTGAACACGGAGGCGCACACCTTTCGGACCTAACTACGTCCCCTATAGCGAATGGATGCACGCGCGCGAGAGAAACGTCGTTCAGCCGCCGAGCACGCCCGGCCGCCCCATCGCCTCCTCGTAGAGCGCGGCGTAGCGCGCCACCATCGTCGCCTCGTCATACTCCGCCGCCGCCTTCGCGCGGTTCGCCGCGCCGACCTGCGCGCGGATGTCGGGGTGGTTGATCAGCCCCTGGATCACGTCCCGCAGCCGCACCTCGGTCGGCCATTCGGCGACGAACTGCGCGTTCTCGGGCGACAGCATCCGCTTGACGTCGCCCACCGGCATCGACGCGACGGGCAGCCCCGCCGCCATCGCCTCGACCACCGACACCGGGAACTGCTCGCTCTTCGACGACAGCGCCAGGATGTCGAACAGCCGCATGAACTCGTAGGGGCGCGGCAGGAAGCCCGGCAGCACCACCCGGTCGGCGATCCCCATCGCCTGCGCCGCCTGCTCGATCGCGGCGCGCTCCGGTCCCTCGCCGACGATGACGATCCGGAACCTGCCCGACAGCCCGCCCGCCGCGCGGACCAGCGCCGGCAGGTCCTTGACCGCGCGCAAGCCGGCGACCGCGCCGATCACCACCTCGCCGTCGCGCCGCTCGAAGCCGGGGATCGCGCCGCGCTTCGGGACGGCGGCGTAGAGGTCGGTGCGGATGCCGTTGGCGATCCGCCGCACCTTGCCCGCCGGCTGCTTCCACGCCTTGAGCGCGATCGCCTCCAGCGTCTCCGACGGCACCACCAGCGCGTGCGCCGCGCCGAGCGCGAAGCGGCGGTAGAGGTTGCGCTCGATCTTCAGCCCGTCCGCCTCGTCGGCGTTGAACCCGTCCTCGTGGTGGACCAGCGGCGGCGCGTCCTTGCCGAACACGCGCCGCGCCATCACCCCGTCGACCGCGCCCCAATTGTAGGTCAGCACCAGGTCGAACCCGCGCATGAACCGCGCGATCGCCTCGAAGCGCGCGACCGACGGCTTGCCGGTCAGCGGCGGCGGCACCTGCGCGATCTCGTACGCCACCCCCTTGCCGATCCGCTCGCGCGCGCCCGTCGCCCCGGCGACCCCCGACACGATCACGTGCCGCGCCCGGTCGCCCCAGGCGTTCATCAGCTGGATGCTCCGCGCCTCCTTGCCGCCGAGATCGAAGGAGGAGTGGAGATGGAGGATGCGGACGGGGGCGGGCATGGTGATCGATTAGCGGCTCGGCGCCCGCCGCGCACGCCCCTTCGACGCGCGGCCGCCAGTCACGCCGGCGGGGCGAAGCGCGCCTTGTCGACGTACGTGATCCGGCACGCCAGGTCCGCCTCGCCGCTGGCCACGACGTAATGGTCGCCCGCGTCGGCGATGCCCGTGGTGAAGACGACCTGGTCGACGTACATCCGGTCCTTGAGCGGCTCGGTCAGCGCCTGCGCCGGCTCGAGCAGCGCCGCGTGCTCGCTGCGCACCGTCACCGACGGATCGTCGCGGTCGAGGATCGACCAATAGGTCCGGTACACGCCGACCACCCCCGACGGCTCGACCCCGTGCCACAGCGTCAGCCAGCCCGCCTCGGTCAGGATCGGCGGCGTCCCGCCCCCCATCCGCGCGGTCGAGACGGTCGCCGCGTGCGGACGGATGCCGGGCCTGTCGTACGGTTTCCAGTGAAGCGCGTCGGGCGAGGTCGCTAGGTTGATCGACGGTCCGCTGCGCCACTCGCTACCCGGAGGATAGGCGAAATACAGGTCGCCGAGCGGCCGCGTCTGCGCCCAGTATTTGCCGCCGACCAGCCCCTCGAAGATCAGCATGTCCTTGTTCTGGTGGTCGAGGACGATCCCGTCCAGCCGCCAGTCGAGCGCGTCGTCGCTAGTGTAGAGCGTCGTGCAGTGCCGCTCGGGCGATACCGAGCAGGTCGTCATCAGCCAGCGCTCGCCGACGCGGCTGATCCGCGCATCCTCGACGCCGTAGCATTGGTAGGGCGCGGCCGGCGCGATCGCGCGGTGGTAGTGGACGGCGACCACCGACCGCCCCTCGGCGTCGAGCTCGACCGGCAGCAGCCACGACAGGCTGGTCAGC
>Ga0182198_1000050_pt1 | contig 7543 bp, 5 predicted proteins | sample G5R1MG_38_FD_128378 | JGI IMG/M metagenome (GOLD analysis project Ga0182198, IMG submission 128378) | Switchgrass phyllosphere microbial communities from Michigan, USA - G5R1_NF_12SEP2016_LD1 MG | ecosystem: Host-associated > Plants > Phyllosphere > Phylloplane/Leaf | place: USA: Michigan... | reverse complement strand
TCCTCGACTTCGGCCGCAACCGCGCCGCGACCGCCGCGTCGGTCGCCGACCGCGACGGTGCTGAGGCGACCTACCGGCGCACCGTGCTGGCGGCGTTGCAGGATGCGGAGACCGCGCTGTCCCGCTTCGGCAACACGCGCGCGCAGCTGGGCCAGCTGATCCAGGCGGAGGCGACGACCGCGCGATCGGCGCGATTGAATGCGCAGCGCGTGGCGACGGGCACGAGCACGCTGATCGACCAGCTCGACATCGAGCGTCAGCGCCTTTCCGCCTCGATGGCCAGCGAACAGGCCCGCGCCCAGCTCACCCAGAGCTATATCGTGATCAACAAGGCACTGGGGCTCGGTTGGACGCCGCTTCCTCAGCCGTGACGCTTCAAATCGCGAGGGCTGTTCGAAAGCTTGGTTGGGTCGACTATTCCGGCCGGTCTGGAGGACACGGTACGTCCCACGCTTGCCTGCGCCGGCAGCTTGTCGACCAGTAAGACCGACATGAGTAGATGTCTTCGTTGGGACGCGCGCAACTGCCGCTGGACGGTCGATCTTGGGTCGAAGTGGCCGCCCGCAGTCGAGAGGGCGGGCGGCCACGAGTGATCACGCGAGTGTGCGGACGTTGGGCTCGCGGTCCCAATAGCGCTTCTTGGCCGCCTCGACGAAACCGTCGAGATCGGTCACCCCCTCGTCCGCCTCGACGCCGGCCTTGTCGAGCAGCGGCTTCGCTTCGGCGTTGGCCCCGATCGCCTTCAGATGGCCGAAGCCGTCCATCACCCATTGGACCGCGGCGCCTTCCTTGACGAGCTTGGCGGCCGCCTCGGCCGACAGCACGACCGCGCAGGCATCGACGGTGACCGAGGGTTGGCCGAACAGCTGCGCGTCGGCGGCGATCGCGGTGCCGTCCGACAGCGGCACCTTGCCCACCTTCGGCGCGATCAGGAGCGCGCGGCCCTTGGCGGCCGAGATCGCGGCGGTCAGCGACGCGAGCGCGCCGGCATCGGTGCCGTCGGCGATCAGGATGCCGACGGTGCGGCCTTCGAGCGTGTGCTTCTCCAGCGGTCCGCGGATGATGCGGAGTGCGGGCGACGGGTCCATGTCGAGCACCGGCGCGGCGGTCGGCGACGCGTCGGGCAGGTCCATCGCCAGCCCGTCCGCCACCCGCGACGCGAGGTCCTCGTCGACGTTGCGCAGGTTCGCCAGCACGGCGAGGCGAACATGCTCGAGCGACACCTTCGACAGTTCGAACACCAGCGCCGAGGCGAGATGCGCCTGCTCCGCCGGATCGATCGAGCGGAAGAATAGGCGTGCCTGGCTGTAATGATCGGCGAAGCTCTCCGGCCGGATGCGCAGCTTCTGGCCCTGCTCCTCCGAGGGGAAGGTCTTGTAGCCGTTCTCCGCATCCTCGCGCGCGCCGGCCGGCTCGCCCGCCTTGGCCAGGCTGTTGGGCTCGTAGTTGGCGCGGCCCTTGGGCACCGCCATCTGCATGTGGCCGTCGCGCTGCTGGTTCATGAAGGGGCAACCCGCCGCCTCGGCACGTCCCTTGGCCGAATTGATCGGCAGCTGGTGGAAGTTGACGCTGCCGAGCCGCGACAGCTGCGTGTCGGTGTAGCTGAACAGACGCCCCTGGAGGAGCGGATCGTTCGAGAAGCCGATGCCGGGGACGACATGGCTCGGCACGAACGCCGCCTGCTCGGTCTCGGCGAAATAGTTGTCCGGATAGCGGTCGAGCACCATCTTGCCGACGATGCGGACGGGCAGCACCTCCTCGGGGATGATCTTGGTCGCGTCGAGGACGTCGTAGGGCTGGCTGGCGGCGAACTCCTCGTCGAACAGCTGCAAGCCCAGCTCCCACTCGGGATAGTCGCCGCGCTCGATCCGCTCGAACAGATCGCGGCGCTGGAAGTCGGGGTCAGCGCCGGCGATCTTCACCGTCTCGTCCCAGATCGTCGAGGCGAGCCCCGCCTTGGGCTTCCAGTGGAACTTGACGAAGGTGCTCTTCCCCTCCTTGTTGATGAAGCGGAAGGTGTGGACGCCGAACCCCTCCATGTTGGCGAAGGTGCGCGGCAGCGTCCGGTCCGACATCGCCCACATGATCATGTGGGTCGATTCGGGCATCAGGCTGATGAAGTCCCAGAAGGTGTCGTGCGCGGTCGCCGCCTGCGGATAGCCGCGGTCGGCCTCCATCTTGGCGGCGTGGATCAGGTCGGGGAACTTGATCGCGTCCTGGATGAAGAAGACGGGTATGTTGTTGCCGACGAGGTCCCAATTGCCCTCGCGGGTGTAGAACTTGACCGCGAAGCCGCGCACGTCGCGCGGCGTATCGACCGATCCGGCGCCGCCGGCGACGGTCGAGAAGCGCGTGAACACCTCGGTTCGCTGACCCTTCTTCTGAAAAAGGTCGGCGACGGTGATGTCGGCCAGGCTTTCGGTGCATTCGAAATAGCCGTGCGCCGCGGAGCCGCGGGCGTGGACGATCCGCTCGGGAATACGCTCGTGGTCGAAGTGGTTGATCTTCTCCCGGTAGACCTCGTCCTCGAGGAGGACGGGGCCGCGCGCGCCCGCCTTCAGCTGGTTCTGGTTGTCGCTGATCGGCGTGCCGTGGTTGGTCGTGAGGACCGGATGGTCGTCGTCGGCGACCTGATGGGTTTCGCCGCCATTGCCGGCGTTGAGAGCGTTGAAGTCGGTCATGGTGTTCCTGATGGGATCGAAGAAGGGGAAGGTCGGTCTGTTCAGTACATCGGCATGCCGCCGGTCACCGGGATCACCGCGCCCGTCATGTAGCTGCCCTCCGCCGAGGCGAGCAGGACGTAGGCGCCGGCAAGTTCGCCCGGCTGTCCGGCGCGGCCGAGCGGCGTGTTCTGGCCGAGCGTTTCGAGTTCGTCCGGATCCTTGGCGATCGGCTGGATCGGCGTCCACACTGGGCCGGGCGCGACGGCGTTGACGCGGATGCCGTTCGGCGCGAGCAGGTTGGACAGGCCGATAGTTAGGCTCGAAATCGCACCCTTGGTGGTCGCGTAGACGATCATGTTCTCGGTCGCGACCTTGGCCTGAACGCTGGTCGTGTTGATGATCGCGGCGCCCGGCTTCAGGTGCGGCACGGCGGCCTTGGCGAGGCGGATCATCGCGAAGACGTTGGCGGCGAAGGCCCCCTGCATCTCGTCGTCGTCGATGTCGTCGAGCCGCTCGTTGATCGTCTGCGCCGCGGCGTTGTTGACGAGGACGTCGAGGCGGCCGAACTCGGCCACGGTACGGGCGACGAGGTCGGCGCAATGGTCACGGTCACGGATGTCGCCGGGTAGCAACAGGCAGCGGCGGCCGGCCTTCTCGACCCAGGCGCGCGTGTCATCGGCGTCGGCCTGCTCGTCGGCGAGGTAGGAGATGGCGACGTCGGCGCCCTCGCGGGCGTAGGCGATGGCAACCGCCTTGCCGATCCCCGAGTCCCCGCCGGTGATCAGCGCAGCGCGGCCGTCAAGCAGACCCTTGCCGGTGTAGCTGTCTTCGCCGTGATCGGGCTTGGTGCGCATCGACTGCTCAAGCCCGGGGCGAGGCTGTGTTGGTTCGTCGGGAAAGCTGGTCGGTTCGCTGCTGCGGGGATCGTCGGTCATCGTCCACCTCGTTCGGGTCGTCGGCAGGGGGGAACGATGCAGCGGGGGTAACGGTCCCCAAACGCCAGGCCTCGTGAACAACGTTGATCCAGGATGCTAAATCTAGCGATCAGGCGGCAAGCTTCGACGGCTCTCCGGCGCATTGTCGATACAGTCGTTCGCAGCCGTCCAGCCAGCGTTCGCGCGAGAACAGGCGCGCCGCGCGATCGCGGGCATGGGCGCGGGGGATGGCGGCGACGGCGACGATCGCGTCGGCCAGACTGGTGACATCGTCGGGGGACGCGTAGCGGCCCGCATCGCCGGCCACCTCGCGCGCGGCGCCCATATCGAAGGCAGCGACGGGAAGGCCGCACGCCATGGCTTCCGCCGCGACGAGGCCGAAAGGCTCGTCCCAACAAGGCGTGAAGAGGAAGACCGACGCTCCGCCGATCGCCGCGGGCAGCCGGTCGGCGGAGAGGTGCCCCGCGTAGCGGACGTCACCGCCTAGGGCGGGTTCGACGACGTTGCTCCAATAGTCGGCATCGTCGATGGCGCCGTACAGGGTGAGCGCGACACCCGCACGGCGCGCCGCGGCGATCGCGAGGTGCGTGCCTTTGTTGGGCGTGATCCGGCCACACCAGGCGGCGCTGCCGTCGCCGGACGGCTGGAAGCGCCAGCGGTCCAGGTCGATGCCGTTGTGAAGGACAGACGCTTCTGGCGGCGCGCCGTGCGGCCACCAGGCGCGAAGCTGGCTGGACGAGGTGACGGTAAGCCGATGCCGCGAGGCCGGACTGTCGGTGACGAACCAGTGAAGCGCGTCAAACGGCGGCACGTGCAGCGAGGTGACGGTCGGCGTCGCATCGGTGCGGCGGCGTTCGAGCGGGAAGCGGTGGAGACTGTTGTTGTGAACGACGTCGAAATTACCGCGTGCGATCCGGTCGCAAGCGGCGGCGTAGCCCGCATCGACGTGCGCGATCAGCGGCGGGCTGCCCCGATGTTCCGCCCACGGAAAGGTCGCCTCATAGTGTTGGGCGAGCACGGGATCGATCGTGAAGCGCCGATCGCTGTCGCCGCTCGCGAACAGCACCACATCGTGGCCGCGTGCGGCGAGCCCGTCGGCGAGGTGCCAGCTGTGCGCCTCCATGCCGCCCATGAAGGGCTCGGCAATGGGGTGGCGTACGTGCGCCAGCACCGCGATCCTCACGCTGCGACGGCTTCGCGCGCCGACTGTTCAAGATTTGCCGCGCTGGCTTCGAGCTGTCGGATCACGCTGGCGCTGTTCGCGTAGGGCTGATGGCTTTGCTGCGCGGTCAGCGCGAAGTCGGCGGGGCCCGGACGGCGGAGGATGCGGACCGGAGCGCCCTTGCGGTCGTCGACCAGGCCCATCAGCCGAAAGGCGTGCAGCCAATGGCCCATGGTGCGGTAACCCCACTTGGCCTCGAACAGCTCCGCATTGCGGACGACGCTGTCGAGATGGTGGACGGGTGGCATGTGGTGCGGATGGTATTGGTGGTAGGCGAGTCCGCCCCGAATCCAGGCGATGGGGATGCCGGCGCGGTCGACGACCTTGCCGAAGTCGGTGTCCTCTCCGCCGTAACCGACATAGCGCTCGTCGAACCCGCCCGCGCGCCAGAAGGTATCGCGGCGCATCGCGAAGTTGAGCGACCAGAAGCAGCGATAGTCGGCGCAGACCTCGATCGAGCGCGCCGGCGCGCCTTGCCGGTCGGAGTGGCGGACGGCGATCGCGGCGAAATCGTCGTAGCTCCAGTCGCCTGCGGTAGCACCGCCGGGCAGGTACATGACCTCGCCCATCAGGAGCCCATCGATCTCCGCCAGTCGCGCGGCGTAGTCGGCGAGCAGGGTCGGCGTGGGAATGCAATCCGTATCGAGAAAGACGAGGTTGTCGCCCGTCGCGGCGCGGGCGGCGGCGTTGCGCGCGGCGGCGAGGGGCAGCTGATCGCCCGTCACGAACATCTGGGTCACCGGAAAGGAGATCGCCGGCAGGTCGTACGCCTCATCCTGCATGACCGCGACGATGAGCTCGCGCGGCGGCATCGTCTGCCGATCGAGGCCCAGCACGACGTTGCGGAGGTGGTCCGGTCGGCCCTTGGCCAACGTGACGACGGACATCAGCGACATGGAAGATCAGGCTCCTGGAGATTGGATGGAACGGACGTCATGGGGGCGACCGGCCATAAGTGGGCGGAGAGCGCGTCCAGCCAGGCGGCGGCGACCGCGGCCGGATTGGGATCGATCAGGGCGCGCTGGCCATCGGGATCATGCGCCGACCGCGTCTCATCGAGCGCCCGCGACCAAGCATGCGCGGAGGCGGGCAGGTGGGGGCGGATGGTCGCCACCCCTGCCGCGGCGAGCGCGTAGGCCTTGCGATGCTGCTCGTCGAAATAGCGCCACTCCGGCACCGCCAGCCAAGGACGGCCTGCAGCGAGCATCTGTTGGCAGGTGGTGTTGCCGGTGGAGGCAATGACGAGGTCGGCGGCCGCGACGTAGTCGGCGACATTCTCCACCCAGCCGCGATGCTCGACGTTGCCGAGCTCGGTCGCGTGCCAGTCACGGGCGACCTTGCCGACCGTGATCCACCGGGTGCCGGGCAGGGTACGGGCGCCGACGCCGATCGGCGCCTGCGCGAAGCCGTCGCCGCCCGCGCCCGAGAGGACCAGGATCATCTCCTCGCCCGCATCGACGCCGATCCGCTGGCGTGCCACCTCACGTTCGGGCAGGCGGACGTCGACGCCTAGTCCGCCGGCGAAGCAGGTCTTAGCCAGCATCTCGGCAGTCCATTCGGGCTGAGCGAGCGCGCGGCTAAAAGGCGCGAGTAGTCCCGCGGCGCCGTCGTACGCCGCGCGGTGACCCGGATCGCTGCGGTCGCCGTGCTGGAGGATCTTGACGTGAGGGACGCTGCAGATCCGCGACAGCTGCGCGATCTCGGCCGAAACGTCGCAGATCATCAGCTCCGGGTCAGCGGTGTCGAACCAGGCCGCGATCGTCGCCATGGCCTTGCGAATGCCGGGCCAGCCGAGCGGCGCGCAGTGCAGCGTCGAGGGCGTCGGCAGATGATCCATCGCGCCAGCTTCGTCACCGCGCGGCTCGAACAGCGACGGAATGAGGATGACCGACACCGTCGCCGGCAGGACCGGGAAGATGTCGTCGCGCGCGCAGAAGATCGTGACGGGACGATCGCTCGGTAGCGCGTGGACGACGGCGGCGCACCGCTCGGCATGGCCGCGGCCCTGATGGTGGACGAAGTAGCCGAATGGACGCTTCATGCGGCGGCCAGTCCGTGCGCGGCCAGTCCCTCAACCACGCCGCCGGCGTAGGGACGGCGCGATCGATAGAGACCGCGTCGCCGCGCAAGCCCGTCGAGGTCGCGATCGGCGTTGGCGACCACGATCGCGCGGCCGCAGCGGGCGAGCATATCGCGATCGTTACCGCTGTCGCCCGCCGCCACGCACGCGGCCAGCTTGGCGCCGTGGCGTGCGGCGTAGGCGGCGATCGCGGCGGCCTTGCCGCCGGCGGGCGGCAGGACGTCGATCAGACGGCCGTGCGAATGGACGACGAGGGCGGCAAGCCCGGCCTCGGCGAGCCGGGTGCGGATGGTGGTCGCCTCGGCCGCCGTGCCGAAGAAGCTCAGCTTGTGGCGGGATTGACAGGCGGTCGGCTGCGGCGCGATCCGCAGCGTGGCGATCAGGCGGGCGACCTCGTCGCGCGCCCAGCCTACGTCGAGGGTGCTGGCATGGTCGGAGCAGGGCCGCCATGCGCCGCCAAGTCCGCGCAGCATCATGGTAGAGCCGACATCGCTCAGATAGGCATCGGGCTCCGGCAAGTCCCACTTAGCGACGATCGCCTGTGCCTCCTCGAAGCGGCGGCCGGTCGCAACCACGAACGGCACGTGGCGGCCACTTGCCCAGTCCGAGAAAGCGACAGCGCCTTCTCGGCACCCGGTCAGCG
>Ga0182198_1000045_pt1 | contig 7698 bp, 6 predicted proteins | sample G5R1MG_38_FD_128378 | JGI IMG/M metagenome (GOLD analysis project Ga0182198, IMG submission 128378) | Switchgrass phyllosphere microbial communities from Michigan, USA - G5R1_NF_12SEP2016_LD1 MG | ecosystem: Host-associated > Plants > Phyllosphere > Phylloplane/Leaf | place: USA: Michigan... | reverse complement strand
TCCGCTCGCGCATCTCGGCACCGGTCGCCTGCGGGCTCGCGGTCAAGTCGGCCTGGACGTGGCTCGGCACGCCCGCCTTGATCTCGTCGAGCACCGCGACCGCCGAGCAGATCTGCCCCGGCGTGCAGTATCCACACTGGTAGCCGTCGTGCTTGACGAAGGCCGCCTGCATCGGGTGCAGCTTGTCGGGCGTGCCGAGCCCCTCGATCGTCGTGATCTCGTCGCCCTGGTGCATCACCGCGAGGCTCAGGCACGAATTGATCCGCTCGCCGTTCACCAGCACCGTGCACGCGCCGCACTGGCCGTGGTCGCAGCCCTTCTTGGTGCCGGTCAGCTTCCAATGCTCGCGCAGCGTGTCGAGCAGCGTCGTGCGCGTGTCGAGGTCGAGCGTGCCCGACTTGCCGTTGACCTTCAGCGTCACCGGCATCGTCGCCGGCGCGGTGGTCGGGGCGGGAGCCTGCGCGTGCGCGGCCGGCACGGCGGCGAGGGCGGCGGCACCGGCGCCCCCTGCGAGCACGCCGCGGCGTGAGAAGTCGAGTTCACCAGCCATGATCGGCGGGTCCTTTCTGTCATGATGCGCTGGTCGCGACGCGACCGCGCGGCGGCACCGGGCGGTGCTTCTGCACGTCCTTAACGCAGGCGAGGCGCCGAACGGTTCCCCGATCGACGGAAACGCTGCTGTGGCGAGCATGCGCTTGCGCTTCGGCTAGATATCGCGATAATCCTCATCACGCGCAGTATCTTGCGGGATACGGCGAACGCGAGCGGATCGCTCCTATTCGGCCGCGACCATGCCCTCGTCGACGTCGGCCTGCTCGTCGGCGTCGGCACCCTCGTCCAGCCGCGCCTCGTCGGCGGCGAGCGCGTCGGCATCGGCCGCGGTGATGCCGAAGCGGGCGGCGACGTCGGGCGCGAAGCGGAGGAGGTCGGGGCGCAGCCGCAGCAGGCTCAGGTCCTTCGACTTGCCCTCCATCATCACGTCGAACTCGAGCCCCTCCGCCATCCGCATGAAGGTCGCGAACTCGAAGGGGTTGGTGAAGTCGGCGTGGCCGGTCCAGATCGGCGGGCGCAGCACCGTCTTGACGCGCGCGGTCGGCTTGACCGGTGCCTTCAGCAGCTCGCCCTTCCTGGGCTTGCTGCCCGCCACGATCTTCTGCTTGATCTCGCGCAACTCGGTACGCGGGCTCGAGAAGTGGATCTTCGGCCGCACGCCCTTCGGCCAGGTGGCGAGGAAGCGTTCGAGCACCGCGCGCATGTCGAGCCGCTCGGGGTTGAGGCACCACATGTGCTGATAGTCGAAGACGCAGCGAACCCCCGTACGCTCGTGGATCCACAGCACGTCGGCCGCCGAGAAGCGAATGTCGTCGTTCTCCAGCACCAGCCGCCGCCGGACGTGCTCGGGGCACGCCTCCCACCCCTCGATCCAGCGTGCGCGGCTCGCCTCGTGGTCGTCGTAGACGCCGCCGACGTGCGTGATCATCACCGCCTCCGGTCCAAGCTCCATCCGGTCGAGCATCTCGGCCTGGCTCGACAGGTCCCAGATGCTCTTGCGGGTCAGCTCCGGATTGGGCGAGTTGAGGAGCACGTATTGCGACGGGTGGAACGACAGGCGGATGTCGTACTCCTTCGCCTTCGCCCCGAACGCGCGCAGCTCGGCGTCGCTGTCGGCGACCATCGAGTGGAATTGCGGCATGTCGGGATGCGTGGCGTAGGGCGCGATGTCCGACGACAGCCGGTACATGTCGAGCCGTTCGGACTTCAGATAGTCGAGCACCTTGTCGAGGAGTTCGAGCGAGCATTTGAGGTGCGGGTTCTTCTGCCAGCGCCGCGTGTCCTGCGACTTGAGGTCGGGACGCCCCATGACCTTGACGGGAAAGCCGAGACGAAGCGGGCGGGTCATGGGGATACCTGTTGTTCGGGGAAGCCGAGGCCGGCGACGAAGTCGTTCCACAGCGCGTACGGCAGCGCGCCGCCGGTCGCCTGCGCGTGGCCGTTGCCGTAGCGGCGGTCGGCGCCGGCGGGGCGGTGGTCGGCGAGGAAGGCGATCAGGTCGCGACCGCTGGCGGAGCGCGCGGCGAAGTGGACCCAGCCGTCGCGGTAGCCGGTGTTGGCGGCGATCACGATCTTGTCGCGGAGCCGCCCGCGCCACTGCTGCGCGACGAGCGGATGGACCTGGGCGCCGCTCGAGAAGCCGATCAGCGCGACGTCGCCGACCACGCGCGGGGCCACGCGCTTGGCCATGTCCATCGCCGCCTTCACCTCGGCGCGCGCGTCGCGCAGCGCCTGCGCGTCGGCGCCTTCTCCCTTGGTGATCGCCTTGGGGCCGTCGCTCGCGAGCAGCAGCCGGAGCGCGGGCGAGGCGTCGGCGGCGGCGGTGCGGCGCGGTGCGTTGACGAGGACGGTCGCGTCCTTGAGCGCGGTCTTGCCCCAGCGCGCCTGCGCCGCCGCCAGCTCGGGCCAGCCCTCGTCCGCCATGTCGCCGATCAGCCCGAGCGCGGCGAGCCAGAGGAGGTCGTCCTGCGCGCCGATCCCCGTTGCCGCCCACCAGGCGAGGAGCGCGCTGGTCGGCTCGGGATCGAGGCCATTGCCGCTGATCGTCGTCGCGTCCGCCGGCGCGCCGGTCGGCACGTGATGGTCGATGATGACCGTGGCCACCCCCGGCAGCACCGGCTCGGGCCGCGTGCCAAGGTCGGCGACGACGAGCAGCGCCGGCGCCCCGAGCCGCGCGCGCACCGCATCGTCCCACGGCGACTCGCCCTTGCCGACGATCACCGCCCGCGCGTCGCGCCCCGCCGTCCGCAGCGCGCGGACCAGGATCGCGGCGGCGGCGAGACCGTCGGCGTCGAAGTGCGACAGCACGACGATCGGCCCGTTGGTGCCCGCGACCGCGCGCGCGAAGGCGGCGGCCGTAGCGGCACGCGGGTCGGCGACATTGGCGAGTATCCCCAGCATGTTGGCCGAACGAAGCAGCATCGCTCCGGCTCCCTTCGCGCGGGCGTTCCGCTCTGCTAGCGGTCGCGCGACAGACGACAGGAGAGCGCGCATGACCTTCGACGACCATTATTCGATGACGATCGGCGGCGAGGCGGTGACCGGCGCGGACGGCTTCGACGTCGTCAACCCGGCGACCGAGGCCGTGGTCGGCCGCGCCCCCGACGCGTCGCGCGCCGACCTCGACGCGGCGGTCGACGCCGCGCGCGCGGCCTTCCCCGGCTGGGCGGCGACGCCGATCGACGAGCGCCGCCGCCTCCTCGTCGCGCTGGGCGACGCGGTGATCGCGCAGCTCGACCCGATGATGCGCCTGCTGACCGCCGAGCAGGGCAAGCCGCACGGCGACGCCAAGATGGAGGTCTACGGCGCGGCGATGTGGCTGAAGGGCGCCGCGAGCCTGGAGATGCCCGTCGTCGTCAACGAGGACAGCCCCGCGCGCCTGAGCGAGACGCGGCGCGTGCCGATCGGCGTCGTCGGCGCGATCGCGCCGTGGAACTTCCCGCTGGTGCTGGCGATGTTCAAGGTCGGCCCGGCGATCCTCGCCGGCAACACCGTGGTGCTGAAGCCGTCGCCGTTCACCCCGCTCACCTCGCTGCGCTTCGGCGAGATCGCGGCGTCGATCCTGCCGCCGGGCGTGCTCAACGTCGTCACCGGCGGCGACGCGCTGGGTCCGTGGATGACCGAGCATCCCGGCATCGACAAGGTCAGCTTCACCGGCTCGACCGCGACCGGCCGCCGCGTGATGCAGTCGGCCTCGGCGACGCTGAAGCGCGTGACGCTGGAGCTCGGCGGCAACGATCCCGCGATCGTGCTTCCCGACGTCGACGTCGGGAAGGTCGCCGAGCAATTGTTCTGGGCGGCGTTCCGCAACAACGGCCAGGTCTGCATCGCCACCAAGCGGATGTACGTCCACCGCGACGTCTACGAGCCGCTCAAGGAGGCGCTGGTCGCGTACGCCAGGACGGTGAAGGTCGGCGACGGCGCCGAGCAGGGTACGCAGATCGGCCCGCTCAACAACCGGCCGCAGTACGATCGCGTCCTCGAGCTGATCGCCGATGCGAAGGACAAGGGCTACGACTTCCTCCTCGGCGGCGACGCGGCCGACGTGCCCGGCTATTTCATTCCCGTCACGATCATCGACAACCCGCCCGAGGACAGCCGCATCGTCCAGGAGGAGCAGTTCGGCCCCGTCCTCCCGCTCCTCGTCTTCGACGACCTCGACGAGGCGGTCGCCCGCGCCAACGCCAGCGACTACGGCCTCGGCGCCTCGGTGTGGAGCGGCGACGAGGATGCCGCGCTCGCGGTGGCCGAGCGGATCGCCAGCGGCACGGTGTGGATCAACGAGTCGCAGCACCTCTCGCCGCTCGCGCCGTTCGGCGGGGTCAAGCAGTCGGGCGTCGGCGTCGAGGGCGGCGTCGAGGGCTTGCTCGAATACACCAACCCGCAGACCGTGGTGCGGCGCAAGCAGAAGGCGTGACGCATGGTCGGCACCGCCGCCGCGCCCCGTCGCGGGCGCGACGGCGGTGCCGATCGATCGACTGATCTGCGTTAGATCCCGGAAACCCAACGACTTTTACTGCCGCTCACGCGGAACCGACCTCCACCGGCGCGCGATTGATCGCGCGACAACAGGTGGAGGACGAAACCCATGTCGCTGAACAACCCGCAGGGCGACGACGCGCCGCTCGACACGTCGAAGCGCCGCGGCGTCGGCACAGAGGCGGCGGCACAATTGCCGGACGGCCAGGGCGACACGGTCGTCGCCAGCATCGTGACGATCAACCGGCCGGTCGGCGAGGTGTTCGCGCACTTCCGCGACTTCGCCAACCTGCCGACCTTCATGGAGAACGTCGCGCGGATCGACGTGCTCGACGCCAACCGCTCGCACTGGGTGGTGAAGGCGCCTGCCGGCAAGACGGTCGAGTGGGACGCGCGGATCACCGAGGAGCAGCGCGACCGATCGATCGCCTGGACCAGCGAGGATGGCGCCGACGTCGCCAACTCGGGCCGGATCGAATTCCGCGACGCGGGCCCCCGCGGCACGATCGTCAAGCTCACGATCGTCTACGACCCGCCCGGCGGCGTCATCGGCCAGTGGATCGCCAAGCTGTTCCAGCGCGAGCCCAAGATCCAGTCGCGCCGTGACCTCCGCCGCTTCAAGCAGCTGATGGAGACCGGCGAGATCGCCACCCCGGCGATGAATCCCAAGCAATTCGAGGAGATGGGACTGTGAAGGCTCTCGCCTGGCACGGCAAGCATGACGTGCGCATCGACAACGTCCCCGATCCCGAGCTCGTCAACCCGCGCGACGCGATCATCAAGGTCACCTCGACCGCGATCTGCGGCTCCGACCTCCATCTCTACGACGCCTATATCCCGACGCTGAAGGCGGGCGACATCCTGGGCCACGAGTTCATGGGCGAGGTGGTCGACGTCGGCCCCAAGTCGACGCTCAAGAAGGGCCAGCGCGTCGTCGTGCCGTTCACGATCGCGTGCGGCAGCTGCTACCATTGCGGCAAGCATCAATATTCGGCGTGCGACAACGGCAACCCGGCCGACAATCAGGACATCGGGCAGGAGCTGTACGGCCACCCGATGTCGGGGCTGTTCGGCTACAGCCACCTGACCGGCGGCTATGCCGGCGGCCAGGCGGAATACGTCCGCGTGCCGTTCAGCGACGTCGGGCCGATCGTCATTCCCGACGGCGTCGCCGACGACAAGGTGCTGTTCCTGTCGGACATCCTGCCGACCGGTTGGCAGGCGGCCGAGTATGCCGAGATCGAACCCGGCGACACCGTCGCGGTGTGGGGCTGCGGCCCGGTCGGGCTGTTCGCGGTGCAGTCGGCGTTCCTGCAGGGCGCCGAGCGCGTCATCGCGATCGACCACTTCCCGCACCGGCTGGAGCTGGCCAAGAAGTTCGGCGCGGAGACGATCAACTTCGAGGAGACCGCGACCTACGAGGCGCTGATGGAGATGACCGGCGGGATCGGTCCCGACGCGGTGATCGACGCGGTCGGGCTGGAGGCGCACGGGCTGTTCGTCGACAACGTCGTCGACCAGATCAAGGCGTCGACCTTCCTGGGCACCGATCGCACCCACGCGATCCGCCAGGCGATCCTGGCGTGCCGCAAGGGCGGCCGCGTGTCGATGCCCGCGGTCTACGGCGGCTTCGTCGACAAGTTCCCGCTCGGCGCGTTCATGGAAAAGGGGCTGACCCTCAAGACCGGCCAGACCCACGTCCAGCATTACATGCCCGCGCTCCTCAACGCGATCATGGAGGGCAAGATCGACACCGAGTTCATGATCTCGCACCGCATGCCGCTGAGCGAGGCCCCCAAGGGCTACGACATGTTCAAGAACAACCAGAACGAGGTGACGAAGATCGTGCTGAAGCCCGGTCTGGATCGCTGAACGGGACGAACGACCATCCATCGACCGTCATCCCGGCGAACGCCGGGATCGCCCTCGACCTCGGCTCGTACACTCGATCGGGCGCGACCCCGGCCTTCGCTGGGGTGACGGTGAATCTGGAAAGATAGGAGAATCCGCATGGCCAACAAACTCGCGATCATCACCGGTGCCTCGACCGGCATCGGCTTCGAACTGGCCTCGCTCGCCGCGCGTGACGGTTACGACGTCATCGTCGTCGCCGACGAGCCGCTGATCGACGCCGCCGCCGCCGACTTCAAGCAATTCGGCACGCAGGTGACCTCGGTGGAGGCCGACCTGTCGACGCTCGACGGCGTCGACCGGCTCCTCGCCGCCGCGAACGGCCGCCCGGTCGACGTGCTGTGCGCCAACGCCGGCCGCGGGCTCGGCCACGCCTTCCTCGACCAGCGCGTCGAGGACTGGCGCAAGGTCATCGACACCAACATCACCGGCACCGCCTACCTCCTCCAGAAGGTGCTGAAGGAGATGGTGGCGCGCAACGACGGCAAGGTGCTCGTGACCGGCTCGATCGCCGGTTACATGCCGGGCTCGTTCCAGGCGGTGTACAATTCGACCAAGTCGTTCGTCGACTATTTCACCGACGCGCTGCGCGACGAGATCCGGGACGCCGACGGCGTGACGATCACGACGCTGAAGCCGGGCCCGGTCGACACCGAGTTCTTCGCGCGCGGCGACATGCTCGACACCAAGGTCGGCGATCCCGAGAGCGACAGCCGCCGCGATCCGGCGCTGGTCGCCAAGGACGGCTGGGACGCGATGATGAAGGGCGAGGCGTCGATCTTCTCCGGCCTGTCGGTGAAGGTGCAGGGGATGCTGGCGAACGTCCTGCCCGCGAAGGTGCTCGCGGCGATGCACCGCAACATGGCCGAGCCGGGGACGGCGGAGGGCTGAACCTCGATCCTCCCCTGCAAGGGGAGGTGGCATGCCGAAGGCATGACGGAGGGGTGTCGCCGCCGGTGATCGGACCGATAGACGGCGACACCCCTCCACCAGCTTCGCTGGTCCCCCTCCCCTTGCAGGGGAGGAACGACGGCATCCCCGGCTTGCCGAGCGGCGCGTACCTCGCGAAGGTGCGCGCCGCTTCGTTTGTCGGGAACATGCCCATGCGCCGTCGTGACTTCATCGCCGCCATCCCCGCCGCCGCGATCGCCGCGCCCGCGCTCGCCCAAGGTACACCGTCCGCCGGCAAGGTCGGGCAGCAGGGCGCGCCCGCGGCGGGGCAGGGCGGCGCGCCGCAATCCGCCGCCGCGCCGCTTC
>Ga0182198_1000044_pt1 | contig 8092 bp, 6 predicted proteins | sample G5R1MG_38_FD_128378 | JGI IMG/M metagenome (GOLD analysis project Ga0182198, IMG submission 128378) | Switchgrass phyllosphere microbial communities from Michigan, USA - G5R1_NF_12SEP2016_LD1 MG | ecosystem: Host-associated > Plants > Phyllosphere > Phylloplane/Leaf | place: USA: Michigan... | reverse complement strand
GTCGACACCGACATGGCCGACGACGCGGGGGGTGGCGGCGAGGCTACCGTCACGGTTGAGCCGGAGGATCAGGTTCACCCGGATGCGCGATGCGCCCGGCCCTGGATTGACCTGCCGATCAGCGCACGGCTGGATCTGACGCCCGATCACCGATGCGATGTTGGCGGCAGCCTGCGCGCCCATCACCGCCGCCGGTGCGGCCTCGGCGCGGCTCGAGCTCGGCCGGTCGCTCAGCCCCTTGAGGAAGTCGTCGCCCAGTCGCGAGCCGCGCGGGCGCGCGGCGGTGGCGGTCGGCGAGCCGCCGGACCCGCGAGCCTGGCTGGGCCGCGCCGGGGTCACCGCCGCCCTGGCGGGCTGGCGCGCGGGGGCCGCTTTCGCGGGCGCGGCGGCGGCGGGTTGCGGCCTGGCGGGGGTCGGCTTGGCGGGCGCGGCCTTCTCGGCCGCGGGCGTGGGACGCCGGGGCTGCGGTTTGGGCTGCGGCACCGGCTTGGGGGCGGGTGCGGGCTTCGGCGCGGGCTGGACGACCGGCTTGGGCGCCGGCTGCGGCGGCGCGGGCCGCGGCGCGGGGGCAGGTTCGGGCGCCGGGGCGGGCTCGGGCGGCGCGGGTTCGGGCGGGGCAGCGTCCTCGGGGGCGCCCTGCTCGGGCGCGATCGACGGCGCGGCCTCCTGCGACGGCGCGGGCGAGGCCTGTTCGAGCGCCACCTCGGGCACCAAGCTGACGTCGACCGGCTGCGGCTGCAGCTTCAGCGGATTGGGCGTCGCGAGGAAGCCGACCGAGAGCAGGCCGAAGAGCACGACGTGCCCCGCGACCGCCGCGCCCAGTCCGATCTTCTCCGCGCGCTCCATCATTCGTCGCCCGAATCCTGGCCTGTCACCAAGGCGACGCGGTTGAGCCCCGCGCGATTGAGCTCGCCCATCACCCGCATCACGCGGCCATAGTCGAGCCCGCGGTCGGCGCGCAGGTAGATCTGCGGCGGCTCGGCCCCGCGCGCGGCCGCGGCGACCTGCTCGAGCCGGCCGGCGAGCGCGGCGTCGGCGATCTCCTCGTCGCCGAGGAACAGCTTGCCCGTCCGGTCGATCGACAGCTGCACCGGCTCCTGGTCCTGGTCGAGCGCCTTGGCGCGCGCGTCGGGCAGGTTGACGGGCACGCCCGCGGTGAGCAGCGGCGCGGTGACCATGAAGATGATGAGGAGCACCAGCATCACGTCGACCAGCGGCGTGACGTTGATCTCCGCCATCGGCGCGCGATTGCGGCGGCGCGAGGAGGGGAGGTTCATCGCCATCAGCTAGTCCTCCCCAAGCTCGCTTGGGGAGGGGGACCGCTCGGCGCAGCCGAGTGGTGGTGGGGCCGGCGAAGCCAGTGCTGCGCACTGCCCCTCCACCACGCCCTACGGGCGCGGTCCCCCTCCCCGAGCGAGCTCGGGGAGGACTTGAAAGGCATCCCCCTCACCGCGCCGAATCCAGCTGGCGGCTCAGCGTCGTGTGGAAGCCGTCGGCGAAGCGGTTGAGCCCCGCCTCCACCTTGTTCACGCCGTGGCTGAAGCGATTGTAGGCGATCACCGCGGGGATCGCCGCGAACAGGCCGATCGCGGTGGCGAACAGCGCCTCGGCGATGCCCGGCGCGACCACCGCCAGCGACGAATTCTGCGCCGAGGCGATGCCGGTGAACGAGCGCATGATCCCCCACACCGTCCCGAACAGCCCGACGAACGGCGCGACCGAGCCGACGGTGGCGAGGATGTTGAGCCGGTCGGACAGTCGGTCGATCTCGAGCGCCGCCGCCGACGCCATCGCCGAGGCGAGCCGCTCGCGCGTGCCCGCCTTGTCGATGTTGCCGCCGGCGGTCGACCGGCGCCACTCCTGCACTCCCGCCGCGAAGACGCGCGCGGAGGGCAGGTCGCGGTCGCTCTCCGCCTTGTGGAAGGCGTCGATGTCCTCGGCGCGCCAGAAGTCGCGCTCGAACCGCGCCATCTCCTTCTTCGTGCGGCGCAGGCGGACGGTGAAGGCGACGATGATCGCCCAGGTCCAGATGCTGGCGAGGAGCAGGCCGCCCATCACCACCTTCACCACCACGTCGGCCTGGATGAAGAGCGCGACCGGCGACATCGTCGCGGCGTCCATGTTGAAGACGGGATTCATGACTGGCCCCCCTCGGCCGTGAGCTGGCGGTAGATGGCGAGCCAGGCGGCGGGCTGCCGCGTCGGCCGGCCGCTCGCGGCGACGAGCACCGCGGTGACCTCGGCGACGGCGAGCGTTCGCTGGCCGCACCTGACTGTCTGATGAATGACCGTCCGCGACGGCGTCGCCGCCTCGACGGTGCTGACGACGACGAGCGGGTCGTCGAGCCGGGCGGGCGCGTGGTAGCGGATGTGCAGGTCGGCGACCGCGTAGGCTCCCGCGCCCGCCTCCCACACCGCGCGCTGGTCGATCCCGGCGAGCCGCAGCATGTCGGAACGCGCACGCTCCATCCAGCGCAGGTAGTTGGCGTGATAGGCGACGCCCGAGAGATCGGTGTCCTCGAAGTAGACGCGCAAGGGGAAACGGTGCTCGCGCCCGTCGAAACGCCCCTCGGTCGGCTGGTCCTCGCCGGTCATGCGAGGGGCGTTGACCGAACCTCCGGCGCGGCGAAACCCCGGTCAGGGCATCCGGTACACCGCCGGGTCGATGCCGAGCCACGGCTTGGCGGGCGGGATCGCCATCGCGATCGTCACCGCGCCGGTGACTGGCGGGGCCGCGACAGCGTCGCCGCGCCAGGCGGCGTAGGCGTCGAAGAAGTCGGCGAAGGGCCGGTCGAGCAGCGGCAGCCGCTCGTCGGCGAAGGCGGTCAGCCGATCGTCGGGCAGCGTCGCGAGGTCGGCGAGCGTGGTCGCGGCGGCGGCGCAGAACGGCGCCCGCGCGAACGACTGGCCGTAGAAATTATAGGCGCGGGTCATCGCGTCGTCGTAGGCGTCGCGCCAGTCGCCGCCCTTCGCCTGCCACGCGGCGGCGTAGCGCGTCTCGGCGCCGGCGAGGGCGGCCTTGTGACCGGTCAGCAGCGCATTGTACGCCGGCACGATCGTCGCGGCATCGTCGCGGCAGACCAGCGCGGCGACGTTGAGCGCAGCGCGCAGGTGCCACACCGCGCCGTCGCCGGCGAGCCCGCGGGCGGGGGTCGGCCAGCCGCCGTCGGGCAGCCGCACTGGGATGACCATGCCGGGCATGCCGCCGGCGGGCATCGCCGCGGCGACCACGACGGGCGGCGGTGGCGCGGCCTCGACGACGACGGGCGGCTTGCCCGCGCAACTGGCGAGAAGCGCCGTGAGGACGAGCAGCGACGACGAACGAACCACGCGAACACCTTTCCGGCCCCCCGGTCCGATCGATGTCGCAGGAAAGGGTTAACGGTCGGTCACTGTCTCCATCGGTTCGTCCCGGGCGACGTCGGGGGACGGGTTCCAGCGCGAACTCACCGTGTCTCGACTTCGCTCGCCACGAACGGAATAGATGGAGCGGTTCACTTACTCCGCCGCGATCCTACGCCGCGCGGCGCTCCAGCGCGCTGGCCGCATCGGCCATCAGCTCGCCCAGGATGTCGGCGAGCGGCTCCTCCCTGGTCACCATGCCGACCGACTGGCCGGCCATGACGCTGCCGTGCTCGACATCGCCGTCGATCACCGCGCGGCGCAAGGCGCCCGCCCAGTAATGCTCGATCTCCAGCTGCGCCTCGGCCATCGCCACCACCTCCTCGTCGAGGCGCTGCGCGACCTCGCGCTGCTTGGCGGTGAAGCGCTCGTTGCCGGCGTTCTTGAGCGCGCGGACCGGGATGACCGGCAGCCGCGGGTCGATCTGGACCGAGGCGATCGCATCGCGCGCCGAGGCGCGGATGAAGGCGCGCTTGAAATTGGGGTGCGCGATCGACTCGGTCGCGCAGACGAAGCGCGTGCCGAGCTGGACGCCGGCGGCGCCCATGTCGAGGTAGCCCGCGATCGCCTGCCCCCGGCCGATGCCGCCGGCGACGAACACCGGCAGCTGCTCGGCGATCTCGGGCAGCATCTCCTGCGCGAGCACGCTGGTCGAGACCGGGCCGATATGCCCGCCCGCCTCCATCCCCTCGATGACGAGCGCGTCGACGCCCGAGCGGATCAGCTTCTTGGCGAGGCTCAGCGCGGGCGCGAAGCAGATCACCTTGGCGCCGGTCGCCTTGATCGCCTCGAGCGACCCCTTGGGCGGTAGTCCGCCGGCGAGGACGACGTGGCCGACGCCGTGGCGCCCGCAGACCTCGATCAGCTCCATCAGGTCGGGATGCATGGTGATGAGGTTGACGCCGAACGGCCGGTCGGTGAGCGCCTTCGTCGCGGCGATCTCGCGGTCGAGCAGCTCGACCGTCATCGCGCCGCACGCGATCACGCCGAAGCCGCCCGCGTTCGACATCGCCGCGACCAGGTTGCGCTCGCTGACCCACGACATCGCGCCCGCCATCACCGCGACCTCGCTGCCCAGGAAGTCGGCGCCGCGCTGCATGCGGCGGTGGAGGCGGGCGGCGCCGGAATTGGGATCGGTCATCGCCGCCTCATGCCCGCCGCCGCCACGCTCGGCAAGCGACGCGGGGTCGGGGCCGGATCGAGTAGCCATCGCGCTGGTCACCCGTGCTTCGACGGGCTCAGCACGACCGGGGGTGGGGATCGTTCGCCCCGCCCCATCGCGTTACAGCCCCACCACCCCGCCGTCGTCGCGCGTGATGACGATCGTCGCCGAGCGGGGCCGCTGCCCCGCCGCGGCGGTGCCGCCCTGGTTCGCCGGCCAGTTGCTGGTGATGCCCGCGATCGAGCCGTCCTCGCCGGGATGCTGGATGTTGACGAACAGCGATCGACCGTCGGGCGTCGAGTGGATGCCGGTGATCTCGCACTGCTTGGGCCCCACCAGGAAGCGGCGCAGCGTCGCGCCGGGCGCCCGGCCGATCCGCGTCGTCACGCTGTTGGTGACGCCGTTCAGCGTGCTCGTCACCGTCCGCGTGCCGCCGTCGCCGACGGTGCCGGGGATCGCGGCGAGCATCATGCAGTTGGTGACGTCGGTGTAGGCGCCGTCGTCGGTCTGGATCCACATCACCGGGGTGACCTGGCCCGACGGATTGCTCGGCAGCCCGAACCACAGGCCGTCGGGCGACGAGAAATCGTTGGTCTGGTCGAGCCCCGACAGGTTGATCGTCGACGGATCGAGGTCGGCGCCGGCGCCGAAGGCGTAGATGTCCCAGGCGAAGGTCGTCGCCTCCGACGTGTCGCCGCTCTCGCGCAGGCGGATGACGTGGCCGTTGACGTTGCCGGTGCCCGCGGCGCGGCCGTCGGTCTTGGGATCGGTGTAGGCGCGCGGGTTGGGCGCGTCGACGCCCGCGGCGGTGCGCGACGAATTGTTGGTCAGCGTCAGGTACATCTCGCCGGTCGCGGGGTTGACCGCGGTCCATTCCGGCCGGTCCATCCGCGTCGCGCCCAGCGCGTCGCCGGCGAGGCGCGCGTTGATCAGGACGTCGGCCTGGCTGGTGAAGCCGTTCGCCTGGGTCAGCGGCCCCTGGCCGAAGACCAGCGGCAGCCACTGCCCCTGCCCGCTCGCGTCGAACCGCGCGACGTAGAGCGTGCCGGCGTCGAGATACTTGTCGCCGACCGCCAGCCGGTCGCTGCGCGTCGCGTCCGCCGCCGACCACGGCTGCGCCGAGACGAACTTGTAGACATATTCGTTCTGCGCGTCGTCGCCCATGTAGAAGGCGGGGCGGACGCCCGCGATCGTGCGGCCGACCTCGCACCCCTCGTGGTTCATCCGGCCGAGCGCGGTGCGCTTTCGCGGGGTCGAGGCGGGATCGAACGGGTCGATCTCGACCACCCAGCCGAACTGGAACGGCTCGTTGCGGAAGTCCGCCTCGGCGGCGACGCCCGCGGTGGCGGTCGCGTTCCAGCGGCGGAAGCGCGTGTCGCCGGCGGTCGCGGCGGCGACGGTGCTCCAGCCGTAATTGCCGGTGCGCCCCTCGGTGATGCCGTAGCGCGCGAGCGAGCTGTTCTGCCGCGACTGGCCCGCGGCGGTGCGGACGGCGGCGTCGCCGGCGGTGCGGCGGAAATAGCCCGCCCAATTCTCCTCGTTGGTTAGGTAGGTGCGCCACGGCATCGTGCCGTTGGCGCAATTGTTGATCGTGCCGCGGCCGGCGGTGCCGTCGGGCGAGAAGGCGGTGCGCAGATTGGCGTCGCCGCGCACCGGGCCGCTGAACGCCATCGGCGTGTTGGGCGTGATCCGGCGGTTGAGCGCCGAGATCGCCGAGTAGCTCCACGTTCCGGCGGCGCTGGCGCGCGACACCTCGATCACCGACACGCCGTGCGCCTCGATCTCCTTCAGCGCCTCCGCCTCGGGCCGCACGCCGCCGGTCGTGGTCGGGCCGTTGGGGTGGAGGTAGACCTGGGTGATGTTCTCGTGGTTGAGGACGAGGAGCCCACGGGTGTTGCTGGTCGGATCGGGCGCGTTGCCGCTCGCGGCGAGGCCGAAATAGCTCATGCCGTCGTGGTGGTCGCCGGCGCGCTGCGCGAAATTGCCGTCGGCGCCGGTGTTGGCATAGGCGCCCACCCCCGCCGCGATCGGATCGCCGAGGCGGTAGAGCACCGTCACCGAGTAGCCGGCGGGCACCGCGACCGTGTCGGCCAGGCTCTTGGCGATCGCCGTGAACCCGAGCGCCGGCGCGCCCGCGCTGACCGTGACGGTCGCCGACACGCTGGTCAGGTCGCGCGCGCGCGCGTTGAAGCGGAAACCGAGCTCGGTCGCGGCGGCGACCGCGGGGGCGACGAAGGTCGCGACGCTGGTGCCCGCGTTCATCAGCGCGACCGTCGGCCCGCTCGTCTGCTCCCAGCCGACGCTGTCGGCGGCGCCGCCCGAGACGGTGCCGGTGAGCGTCACGATCCGCCCCGCCGTCGTCGCGCCCGATGCGGTGGCGGTGACGGAGAGCCCGCTCGCCGCGCCGCCGTCGTCGTCGTCGCCATCGCCGCAGCCCGACAGCATCACGCCGCCGAACACCGCCGTCGCCATCGCGGAGATGCCGCCCATCAGCGTTTGCCGGCGCGAGTAGCGCTCGGCGACCAGGTCGGCGAGGTGCGGCGCGGTCGAACGGTTGGTGTCGACGTCGCCGTCGTCGTAGCCGATGTCGAGATGGGTCATGCTGGCTCCCCCCGGAATGTCGTTGATCGTCGAGGGAGCCTGTGGCGGGCGATCGTGGCGCGGTCGTTACGGGGGCGCGACGCTCACGTGTCGGCGCGATGACGGGACGATGACACCGCCGTCACGCCACCTCGGCGTCCAATCCGTAGGCGGTGTGCAGCACGCGCACCGCGAGCTCGGTGTAATCCTCCTCGATCAGCACGCTGACCTTGATCTCGCTGGTCGTGATCGCGAGGATGTTGATGCCGCGGTCGCCCAGCGTCGTGAACATCGTCGAGGCGACGCCCGCGTGGCTGCGCATGCCGACGCCGACCACCGAGATCTTGGCGACCCGCGTGTCGTGGACCAGGCCCTCGAACCCGATCTCGCCCTTCGCCTGGCCCAGCACGTCCAGGCTGCGCGGCAGGTCCGACGACGGCACGGTGAAGGTCACGTCGGTCGACCCCGCCGAATGCGCAACATTCTGCACGATCATGTCGACGTTGATCCCCGCCTCCGCTAGCGGCGCGAAGATGGCGGCGACCGCGCCCGGCTTGTCGGGCACGCTGGTCAGCGTGATCTTCGCTTCGTTCTTGTCGTGCGCGATGCCGGTGATGAGCTGGCGTTCCATCGTGATCTCCTCTTCGCCGACGATCATCGTGCCGGGCAATGTGTCGGCCATCGGCGCATCGTCGCCGACGAACGACGACAGCACCTGGACGCGGACCTTCTCCTTCATCGCCAGCCCGACCGAGCGGGTCTGGAGCACCTTCGCGCCCACGCTCGCGAGCTCGAGCATCTCCTCGTAGGTGACGCGCTGGAGCTTCCGCGCGCGCGGGACGATGCGCGGGTCGGTGGTGTAGACGCCGTCGACATCGGTATAGATGTCGCACCGGTCGGCCTTCATCGCCGCCGCCACCGCGACCGCCGAGGTATCCGACCCGCCCCG
>Ga0182198_1000040_pt1 | contig 8460 bp, 4 predicted proteins | sample G5R1MG_38_FD_128378 | JGI IMG/M metagenome (GOLD analysis project Ga0182198, IMG submission 128378) | Switchgrass phyllosphere microbial communities from Michigan, USA - G5R1_NF_12SEP2016_LD1 MG | ecosystem: Host-associated > Plants > Phyllosphere > Phylloplane/Leaf | place: USA: Michigan... | reverse complement strand
CGTCACCAACGCCAGCTTCGCCGACGCGCAGGGGACCGGTACGATCACGAACGACGACACGCGACCGTCGTTCGCGGTCGGCGACGTGACCATCAGTGAGGGCGACAGCGGCACCAAGACGGCGACCTTCACCGTCACCATGACGGGTGCCAGCGCGCTGACGAGCATGGTCAATTACGCGACCGCCGATGGCACCGCGACCGCCGGGTCGGACTATACCGCGGCCAGCGGTACGCTGACCTTCAATCCGACCGCAAACGGCACCAGCACCGCTACGGTATCGGTGACGATCAGCGGCGACACGGTGTTCGAGGACGACGAGACCTTCTTCCTGAACCTGTCGGGCGCCACCAATGCCACGATCAGCGACGACCAGGCCCTCGCCACCATCACCAACGACGATGCGCAGTTCACCATCGCCAATGCGTCGGCCAACGAGGGCAACGTCGGCAGCTCACCGCTGACCTTCACGATCACCGCCGATCGCGCCGTCACGGTGGACACCGTGGTCTATCTCCGGCTTACTGGCGGGTCGGCGACGGCGGGCACCGACTTCGACGCGTCGGATCTTACGACGACGATACTGGCGGGGCAGTCGTCGGCGACCTTCTCGGTGCCGATGATCGGCGACAACGCGATCGAGCTCGACGAGACGTTCACGGTTGCGGCCTTCCGCGACGCGGCGCGGACCCAGGCGACTGTCACGCCGGCAGGAACTGCGACGACGGCGACCGGCACGATCCTCAACGACGACACCGCGGGCGTCTTCTCGGTCGCCGACGTTTCGGTGAACGAGGGGGACACCTTGTCCACCCCCGGCTTCTTCACGATCACCCGTTCGGCGACCGGAAACCTGGCTGCGGCGACGATCGACTTCACGGTGCAGCCCGCGGGCTCGTCGGCAGCGTCGACCGCGACGGCGGGGGTCGACTATAGCGCGCAGTCGAGTGGGACGATCAGCTTCGCGGTCGGCCAGACTTCGGCGACGGTGCCCTTCACCGTGATCGGCGACACGGCGGTCGAGCAGAACGAGACCTTCCGCCTGCTGCTGGCGAACGCGTCGGGCGGCGGCACGATCGCGCGCGGCGTCGGCACCGCGACGATCGTCGACAACGACGTCGCGCCGCCGCCGCCTACGCCTACGCCTACCCCCACTCCGACCCCGACGCCTACGCCGACCCCCAGTAACCCGGGCGAGCAGCGCGGGACCGACAACAACGACGTCCTGATCTCGACCAACCAGGGCAATTCGGTGCTGATCGGCGGCAAGGGCGACGACACCTATCTCGTCTACGCGCAGGGCGACCGCGTGGTGGAGGGGGTGAACGAGGGCAACGACATCCTCTACACCACGGTCAGCTACAGCCTGGGCGAGAACCAGGTCGAGGCGATGTCGGTGGCCGACCAGATGTCGACGACGCCGATCAACCTGATCGGAAACTACGTCAGCCAGATCATCGTCGGCAACTACGGCTACAACACGCTGAACGGCGGCTCCGGCGGGTTCGACACCTTGGTCGGGCTGTTCGGCGACGACATCTACGCCGTCGGCGACAGCCGGACGATGGTGATCGAGCAGGCGGGGCAGGGCTTCGACACGCTCGTCAGCACGGTCGACTACACGCTGGCGCGCGGGGTCTCGGTCGAACTGTTCTCCGCGCAGAACCGCGCCTCGACCACCGGCCTCCGCCTGACCGGCAACGAGGTCGGTCAGACGATCGCGGGGACCGAGGGTGCCGACACGCTGAACGGCGGCGGCGGCAGCGACGTGCTGCTGGGCGGCGGTGGTGCCGACCGGTTCGACTTCACCGCCGCACTCGGATCGGGCAACGTCGCGTCGCTCGCGGACTTCCAGGCAGGGACCGACCGGATCGGGCTGTCGAGCGCGGTGTTCGCGGTCGGCACGACGCTCGACGCCAACGAGTTCGTCGTCGGCAGCGCCGCGACGACGGCGGACCAGCGGGTCGTCTACAACCAGTCGACCGGCCAGCTGTTCTTCGACGCGGACGGCAACGGAACCGGGGCGGCGGTGCTGTTCGCGCTGGTCGTGCCAGGCACCGCGCTGACCGCCGCGAGCTTCGAGGTGATCGCGCCCCCCGCGACCACTGCCTGAACCTTGGAGAGCCGGCGCGGCCGTCAGGCCGTCGCCGGCTCTTTCACGTCCTCTAGGGCGCCCAGGAACAGGCGGCACCACCAGAACACGTCCTCGCGGCGTACGCCGTCGAGGAGCGACCGCCAGCGGCGCAGGCGCTCGTCCCGCGGCATCGTCAGCGCGGTCACGATCGCATCGGCCATCTCCTCGGCGCTGTACGGGTTGACCAGCACCGCCTCGGTCATCTGCGCGGCGGCACCGGCGAAGATCGACAGGACGAGGACGCCGGGATCGTCGGGGTCCTGCGCGGCGACGAATTCCTTGGCGACGAGGTTCATGCCGTCGCGCAGCGGCGTGACCAGCCCGACGCGCGCGGCGCGGTAGATTCCGGCGAGCTCCGCGCGCGGATAGCCGCGGTTGACGTAGCGGATCGGCGTCCAGTCGATGTCGGCATATTCGCCGTTGATCCGGCCCGACAGCCCGTCGAGATCGGCGCGGATCTCCTGATAGGTGTCGACCTTCTCGCGGCTGGGCGGCGCGACCTGGAGAAAGCTGGTGAGCCCGCGTCGGTCGGGATGGTTGGCGAGGAAGCGGTCGTAGCCGAGGAAGCGCTCACGCAGGCCCTTCGAATAGTCGAGCCGGTCGACGCCGACCATCAACGCGCGGCCGGTCGCGGACATGTACATGCGTTCCCGCGCGAAATCGGCGTCGGGGGAGCGTGCCGCCTCCTCGAACTCGGCGGTGTCGATGCCAATCGGCGCGATGATCGCCCGGATCGTCCGGTCGCCGACGGTCACCGCATCGCCGTCGATCCGGCCGCCCATCTGGCTGGTGACGTAATGGTGGAAGCTGTCGAGCCAGTCGGCGGTGTGGAAGCCGATGACGTCGTAGGCGAACAGCGCCTCGACCAGCTGGCGGTGGCTGGGCAGCGCGGTCAGCAGCCGCGTCGGCGGCCACGGCGTGTGGAGGAAGAAACCCAGCCGGTTGGTCATCCCGTGCGCGCGCAATCGGCTGCCGAGCGGGATCAGGTGATAGTCGTGGACCCAGACGAGATCGTCGGGATCGACCAGCGGCATCACCGTCTCGGCGAAGCGCTCGTTGACGCGGGCGTAGCCGCCGGCGAAGTCGCGCTCGAACTCGGTCAGGTCGATGCGATAGTGGAACAGCGGCCAGAGCGTGCGGTTCGCGAAGCCGTTGTAATATTCGTCGATGTCCTGCTCTTCGAGGTCGATCGTCGCGGTGGTGACGCCGCCGCCCTCGACGTGGTGGATGTCGCCGGTGAACGTCTCCACCGTATCGCCCGACCAGCCGAACCACAGCCCGCCGTGCTCGCGGAGCGCCGACAGCAGCGCGACGGCGAGCCCGCCCTGGTTCGCGCTCGCATCCTTCGACGGCACCGCGACGCGGTTGGAGATCACGACGAGACGGCTCAACGGACGAGACTCCACGGTTTGCTCAACAGGCCGGCGCAATTGATCAGCCCCACCAACGAGTAGGTTTGCGGATAATTTCCCCACAGTTCGCCGGTCTTGGGATCGATGTCCTCCGACAGGAGGCCGGCGGGGGTGCGCCGCTTGAGCATTTCCTCGAACAGCGCGCGCGCGTCCTCGACTCGGCCGGTCGCGTGGAGCGCCTCGATCAGCCAGAAGGTGCAGACGTTGAAGGCGGTCTCGGGCAGCCCGAAATCGTCCTCGCTGTCGTAGCGCAGCATCGTCGAGCCGCGACGCAGCCCCTTCTCCACGGCCTCCAGCGTACCGAGGAAGCGGGGGTCTTTCGGAGCGAGGAAGCGCAGGTCGAGTAGTTCGATCAGGCTGGCGTCGAGGTCGTCCCCCTCGAAGGTCGCCGACATCCGGTTGGTATCGGGGCGCCATGCCGCCTCCTCGATCCGCGTCCTCATCGCCGCCGCGCGTCCGGCCCAATGGTCGCGGCGTTCGGACAGGTCGAGCACCGCCGCCGCCGCGGCCAGCCGATCGCACGCCGCCCAGCACATCGCGGCGGAATAGGTGTGGACCGCGGTCTTGGTGCGCAGCTCCCACAGCCCGGCGTCGGGCTGGTCGTAGACCTGCCAGGCGAGGTCGCCCACCCGCTCGAGCGAGCGGAACTCGGCCTCGGTGGCGATACGGTAGAGACGCGTGTCGTGGAACGCCTGGACGCTCGAGAGCACGATCTGGCCGTAGGCGTCGTGCTGGTTCTGCACCGCCGCTTCGTTGCCGACGCGCACCGGCCCCATGCCGCGGTAGCCGGGCAGCTTGTCGGCGACCCACTCGGGCAGGTGCGCCTCGCCCGCGACGCCGTATAGCGGCTGGACCTTGCCGCCGTGCGCGTCGTCGACGATGTTGCGGAGATATTCCAGATAGCCCTCGAGCACGTCGAGCGCGCCGAGCCGGTTGAGCGCCTGAACGGTGTAGTAGGCGTCCCTGATCCAGCAGTAGCGATAGTCCCAGTTGCGCCCGGAATCGGCGTATTCTGGGAGCGACGTGGTAAGCGCGGCGACGATCGCGCCGGTTTCCTCGTGCTGGCAGAGCTTCAGCGTGATCGCCGCGCGAATGACGACGTCCTGCCACTCGAGCGGGACGGCGAGCCCGCGAACCCAGTGCCGCCACTCGTGCGCGGTCCGCTCGAGCATCACCTCGATCTCGTCGGCAAGGCGGCCGGCGAAGCTCTCGTCGGGGCCGAGGAAGAAATAGAGCGGGTGCTCGAGCCGGAAGAAGCGTTCGGCGCGCAGTCGATCGATCGGCGCGGCGGTGGTGAGGCGCAGCGTCAGGTCACGCATCAGGTAGCGAACGTGGTTCGAGCCCGTCGTGATGCTGGTGGGCTCACCCCAGGCGGTCGCGACGCGCAGCACGACGCGGATGCGCGGGGTACCCGATACCGGCCTGGCGATGCGCGCGTAGGCGGTCGGACGATAGGCGCGGCCCATCCGTTCGTATCGGGGCGAGAAGCTGGTGATCTCGACCGCATTGCCCTCGTCGTCCTCGTGGCGGGTGACGAGGATCGGCGTGTTCTTGAGATAGGATTGCGTCGTCCGGGTCGCGCCCTCCATCTCGATCGCCCAAAAACCGGTCTCGGCGTCCTGGTCCAGCAGCGCGGTGAAGCACGGGTCGCCGTCGACGCGGGGCACGCAGCCCCAGACGAAGGTACCCGCCGTGTCGACGAGCGCCGACACCTGGCAGTTGCCGATCGGCCAGAGGTCCATGTCGGCGGTCATGCCGCGCCCTCCGCGGCATCGGCGAGGCGGGTGAGCCAGTCGCGAACGGCGGCCGTCCCGGCGAGGCGGTAACGCGCGGCGGTCTCGCGCAGGTCGTCGACCAGCACTCCCGCGCCGCCTAGCGCGGCAACGGCGGCGAAACCGTCCTCGTCGGTGACGTCGTCGCCCAGGAACCAGGGCTGCGTGCCCGCCATCGCGCCGGCCGCCATCAGCGCCTTGACCGCGCGTCCCTTGTCGCCGGGCAGGCGGACCTCGACCATCATCTTGCCGCGGTTGGCGCCGAGCCCGTGCTCGGCGGCGACCCGCTCCGCCGCCGCGATCGCGGCCGGGCCGCGCGCCGGGTCGGCGCGGTAGTGGAGGGTGACGCCTAGCGTCTTCTCCTCCAGCAGCAGCCCCTCACGATCCGCGTAGGCGGCGAGGGCGGCGGCGGCGCGGTCGAGCGCCTCGGACCGCTTCGGCAGCAGGTGCCCCTCCGAAGGCGTGCGCCGCTCGGCGCCGTGGCTCCCCGCCACTGCGATCGCGCCGAGGTGCGCCGCGAGGAAGCCGTCGATCTGCGCGACCGACCGCCCGCTGACGATCGCCACTCGTCCGGGCATCGCCGCGGCGAGCCGCTCGAGCAGCGGGCCGAGGCGCGCGTCGACGATCACCGCCTCCGGCGTCGCGGCGAGCTCGACGAGGGTGCCATCGAAATCGAGAAACAGGCTGGCGGTCGCGGGATCGGGAAGTGGCGGTGCGGGGAGATCGTTCATTACGGGGGAGAACCGATCGGCGAGGCCGGGTGTTCCCCTCTACCGGGTAACGGCCGGGACTTGGGTGGCTCGCTCACGCCCCCTTGTCGCGCGCCGACCTCGCCAGGGTGGCCGCCTGCGTATGGGCGCGCGCGGCGGCGCGCTCCCGATCGCGCCGCCTCGAACCTGCTCAAATCGAGGTTGGAATTGCGCAGCTTGAGGATTCTTGCGAGGCGGGATCGGTGCGGCCGAGATCGTAACGAACCGAGGTGGTCATGTCAGGTACGATGAAGCAGGTCTCCACCGGCAACCAGGGCCTCGACCTGATCCTTCGCGGCGGTCTTCCCGCCAACCGGCTCTACCTGCTCGAAGGCCAGCCGGGGTCGGGCAAGACGACGCTTGCGCTCCAGTTCCTGCGCGACGGTGTCGAGCGCGGCGAACAGGCGCTCTACATCACCCTGTCCGAGACCAAAGAGGAGCTGGAGGTCGTCGCTGGCTCGCACGGATGGCGGATCGACGACTTCAACGTGTTCGAACTGAGCGCGGTCGAGGAGGTGCTGGGCGACGGCCGCGATCAGTCGATCCTCCATCCCTGGGAGATGGAACTGACCGAGACGGTCAAGCTGATCGAGGCGGAGGTCGAGCGGGTCAATCCCTCTCGCGTCGTCTTCGACAGCCTCTCGGAGATGCGGCTGCTGGCGCAGGACCCGCTCCGCTATCGCCGTCAGGTGCTGGCGCTGAAGCAATTCTTCGCGGGGCGTGCGATCACCGTCATCCTGGTCGACGACATGTCAGGCTCCGCAACCGGCGTCGACGCGCACCTTCACAGCCTGTGCCACGGTGTCGTCACGCTGGAGCGGCTGACGCTCGATTTCGGCGCGGCGCGGCGGCGGATGCAGGTGCAGAAGCTGCGCGGGGTCGACTTCGTCGCCGGCTATCACGACCTCGTCATTCGCCGCGGCGGGCTCGACATCTTCCCGCGGCTGGTCGCGTCCGACCATCATCGTCCGTTCCTGGGCGAGCCGGTAGAGAGCGGGGTCGGCGAACTCGACAAGCTGCTCGGCGGCGGTCCGCTACGCGGCACGTCGACGCTCATCACCGGTCCGGCCGGCACCGGCAAGACGACGATCGCGTTGCAATACGTCTACGCCGCGTGCGAGCGCGGCGAGAAATCGGTGATCTACGAATTCGACGAACGGATCGGCACCATGCTCGCCCGCGCCAAGGCGTTCGGGCTCGACATCGCCCGCCATATCGAGAGCGGCTGCCTGACCGTCGAGCAGATCGACCCGGCCGAGCTGTCCCCTGGTGAGTTCGCCGCCCGCGTTCGCCGCCAGGTCGAGGACGGCGCGCGCATCGTCGTCGTCGACAGCCTCAACGGCTATCTGGCCGCTATGCCGCAGGAGCAGCAGCTGATCCTGCAGCTCCATGAACTGCTCTCATATCTCAACCAGCAGGGCGTGGTCACCTTCCTCATCAACCCGCAACAGGGCCTGGTTGGGACGATGGTGAGCAACCTCAACATCTCCTACATCTCCGACGCCGTGCTGATGCTGCGCTTCTTCGAGGCGGAGGGGCGTATCCGCAAGGCGATCTCGGTCCTCAAGAACCGCGCCGGCGCCCACGAGGACGCGATCCGCGAATTCCGGATCGATGGCGGCGGGATCCGCGTCGGCGCGCCGCTCGTCGCCTTCAAGGGCGTGCTGACCGGCACCCCCAAATATACCGGTGATCGGTCGCCGCTGATGGAAGATCGGTAGGTTGGGGCATAGGACCGCCACCGAGGGTCATCGCGTTCTCGTCGTCGCGCCGTTCGGGCGCGACGCGGAGAGCGTCGTGCGGCTGCTGCACGAGCAAGGCTATGACGCGCAAGCCTGCGCCGACCTCGATCAAATCGCCGAGCGCCTCGACGAGCATGTCGGCGTCATATTGCTGACGCAGGAGGCGATGCGCGGGTCGACCGTGCGGTTGCGCGCAGCGGTCGCGGCGCAGCCGGCCTGGTCGGACGTCCCCTTCATCCTGCTCGCCGCGCGACCGAGCAACGCCCGCGGCTCGGCCGACGCGTTCCGTGCGCAATTGCTGGAGTTCACCGGCAACGCGATCGTTCTCGAACGTCCGCTGGGGTTGTCCTCGCTGCTCAGCGCCACGGCCAGCGCGATGCGCTCACGCCAGCGCCAGTTCGACCTGCGCGACCGCCTCGCCGAGCTGGAGGCCGGCCGCGCCGCGCTGGCGGCGAGCGAGGCGGAGCTGCGCACCGTCGCTGATGCGCTGCCCACGCTGATCGCGTTCATCGACCGCGACGAACGCTATCGCTTCGCCAACCTCGCCTATGAGAGCTGGTTCGGCCTGCCGGTCGCCGAGGTCGTCGGCGCACGCGTGCGAGACCTGTTCACCGCGGAGGCATATGCGATGCGCGCCGACGGCATCGCCCG
>Ga0182198_1000039_pt1 | contig 8471 bp, 6 predicted proteins | sample G5R1MG_38_FD_128378 | JGI IMG/M metagenome (GOLD analysis project Ga0182198, IMG submission 128378) | Switchgrass phyllosphere microbial communities from Michigan, USA - G5R1_NF_12SEP2016_LD1 MG | ecosystem: Host-associated > Plants > Phyllosphere > Phylloplane/Leaf | place: USA: Michigan... | reverse complement strand
GGCTCGATGGGCGACTGCGTCCGCCACCTGATCGCGAGCCGCACCGCCGACGGGCGCGGGATGCGGCCGGGGGATGCCTACGCGGTCAACGACCCGTACCGCGGTGGCACCCACCTGCCCGACATCACCGTCGTCCAGCCGGTCTTCGCAGGGGGCGGCGACGCGCCCGCCTTCTTCGTCGCCGCGCGCGGCCACCACGCCGACGTCGGCGGGACCAGCCCCGGATCGATGCCTGCCGACAGCCGCAGCATCCACGACGAGGGCGTGGTCTTCGACGACGTGCTGATCGTCGCCGCGGGGCGGCTGCGCGACGCCGACGTGCGCGCGCTGTTCGCGGGCGGCCCGCATCCGGCGCGCAACGTCGAGCAGAACATGGCCGACCTCGCCGCGCAGCTCGCCGCCTGCGCGCGCGGTGCGGCGGGGCTCGAGCGGCTCGTCGCCGAGCAGGGATCGGGCGTCGTGACCGCCTATATGGAGCACGTCCAGGCGCACGCCGAGACGCTCGCGCGCCGTGCCGTCCGCAGCCTCGCCGACGGTGCCTTCGCCTACTCGACCGACGACGGCGCGACGGTGCGCGTCGCGGTGCGGGTCGACCGCGACGCGGGCGCGATCACCGTCGACTTCACCGGCACCAGCGACCAGCGCCCCGGCAACACCAACGCGCCGCTCGCCGTCACCCGCGCCGCCGTGCTCTACGTGCTGCGCACGCTGGTGAGCGAGGACACGCCGCTCAACGACGGCTTCCTGCGCCCGGTGACGCTGATCGTGCCGGAAGGATCGATGCTCAACCCGCGCTTCCCCGCCGCGGTCGTCGCCGGCAACGTCGAGACCAGCCAGGTGGTCACCGACGCGCTGATGGGCGCGCTCGGCGCGATGGCGGCGAGCCAGGGCACGATGAACAACTTCACCTTCGGCGACGAGGCGCGGCAATATTACGAGACGATCGCGGGCGGCGCCGGCGCGGGCGACGGCTTCGCGGGCGCGAGCGCGGTACAGACGCACATGACCAACAGCCGCCTCACCGACCCCGAGGTGCTCGAGACACGCTTTCCCGTCCTGCTCGAGGAGTTCTCGATCCGGCGCGGATCGGGCGGCGCGGGCGAATGGCGCGGCGGCGACGGCGCGACGCGGCGGGTGCGCTTCCTCGAGCCGATGCGCGCCAACATCCTGTCGAACCACCGCCGCGTCGCGCCGTTCGGCCTCGCGGGCGGCGACGACGGTGCGGTCGGCGCCAACCGGATCGAGCGCGCCGACGGCCGCGTCGAGCGGCTCGGCGCGGTCGCGGCGGCCGACATGGCGCCGGGCGACGTCTTCGTGATCGAGACGCCGGGCGGCGGCGGCTACGGGAGCGCGGGCTGATGCTGGTCCTGTCCGGCGTCGCGGTGATCGCGCTCGGTTTCCTGCTGCGCTTCAACCCGCTGCTCGTCATCGTCGTCGCGGCGCTGGTGACGGGGCTGGCGGCGGGGCTCGACCCGCTGGCGGTGCTGGCGCGGTTCGGGCACGCGTTCAACGAGACGCGCTACGTCACCGCGATCTACATGGTGCTGCCGGTGATCGGCCTGCTCGAACGCGCCGGGCTGCAGGCGCGCGCCCGGTCGCTCGTCGCGGGGTTGAAGGGGCTGACGGTCGGGCGGTTCCTGACGGGCTACCTGCTCTTCCGCCAGCTCTCCGCCGCGCTCGGCCTCACCGCGATCGCCGGCCCCGCGCAGACCGTCCGGCCGCTGGTCGCGCCGATGGCCGAGGCCGCCGCCGAGGGCCGCACCGACGTCGACCCCGAGCGCGTCCGCGCGCTGGCCGCCGCGACCGACAACGTCGGGCTGTTCTTCGGCGAGGACATCTTCATCGCGATCGGATCGATCCTGCTGATGAAGGGCGTGCTCGACGGCTACGGCATCCATATCGAGCCGTTCCACCTCTCGGTCTGGGCGATCCCGACCGCGATCGCGGCGTTCCTGATCCACGGTTTCCGGCTGTGGCTGCTCGACCGACGGCCGGCGGGGACAACGCGATGATCGGCATCGGCTTCGTCTACCTCGTCGCGGGGAGCTTCTTCGCCGCCTGCGCGGTTCTCGGCGTCGTCGACCGGCGCTGGGCCAACGCGCTGTTCCACGCGCTGCTCGCGACCTCGTTCTTCGCGGGCGACCGGATCGGCGACCTCGGCAACGGCGTGCTGGTGCTGGCGCTGGTCGCGGTCGCCACGTCGGGGCGGATGCGGCGCGGCGAGCCGGCCGAAGCGGCTAGCCCGCGTGGCCCGCTCCTCGCACTGGCGCTGGTCATTCCCGCCGCGGCGCTCGGCGGCACGCTCCTCTTCAAGCAGGTCCCGGCGCTGGTCGATCCGAAGCAGGCGACGCTGGTCGCGCTGGCGACGGGCGTGCTCCTCGCGCTCGCGCTCTGCTGGGCGGTGCTGCGCCGGACGCCGCTCGAGGGCGTCCGCGCCGGACGGCGGCTGCTCGACGAGATCGGCTGGGCGGCGGTGATGCCGCAGCTCCTCGCCAGCCTCGGCGCGGTGTTCGCGCTGGCGGGGGTCGGCGAGGTCGTCGGCGGCCTCGTCGGCCAGGCGATCCCGGCGGGCAGCGTGCTGGGCGCGACGATCGCCTACGGGCTCGGCATGGCGCTGTTCACGATCGTGATGGGCAACGCCTTCGCCGCCTTCCCGGTGATGGCGGCGGCGGTCGGCATCCCGCTGCTGGTCCAGCAATATGGCGGCGACCCCGCCCCCGTCGCCGCGATCGGCATGCTGGCGGGGTTCTGCGGCACGCTGCTGACGCCGATGGCGGCGAACTTCAACATCGTCCCCGCCGCGCTGCTCGAGCTCAAGGACCGCTACGGCGTGATCCGCGCGCAGGCCGCGACGGCGCTGCCGCTCCTCCTCTTCAACATCCTGCTCCTCTGGTGGGTGGTACGATGACGACGCTGACCCCCGATCTCGCCGCCCGCTTCGCGCGGATCACGCTCGAGCACATCGGCCGCGAATATCCCTTCAAGCTCGACCAGGTCCTGACCGGGCCCGGCGACGTCCTGACGCCCGCGCAACTCCACCCGATCTTCCACGGCAGCTTCGACTGGCACAGCTGCGTCCACGGCTGGTGGCAGCTGCTGACGATCGCCCGCCTCTTTCCCGAGCTGCCCGAAGCCGCGGCGATCGCGGTACGCGCCGACGCGATGCTGACCCCGGCGCTGGTCGCGGGCGAGCTCGCCTACCTCGACCGGCCGATGACCGCCGGGTTCGAGCGACCGTACGGCTGGGCCTGGGCGCTCGCGCTCCACGCCGAGGCGGCGCGCCACGACGCGGGCTGGGGCGACGCGCTCGCCCCGCTCGCCGCTGCCTTCGCGGCGCGGTTCACGGCGCATCTCCCCAAGCTCACCTATCCGATGCGCGCGGGTACGCATTCCAACACGGCGTTCGCGCTGGTCCACGCGCGCGAATGGGCGGTCGACCGCGATCCGGCGCTCGTCGCGCTGATCGACGACCGTGCGCGCGACTGGTTCGGCGGCGACCGCGACTGCCGGGCATGGGAACCGTCGGGCGACGACTTCCTCTCACCGGCGCTCTGCGAGGCGCTGCTGATGAGCCGCGTCCTGCCGGCGCGCGCGTTCCGGTCGTGGTTCGACGCGTTCCTCCCCGAACTGACGCGGGGCACCCCCGCTACGCTGTTCATTCCGGCGACCGTCTCCGACCGGAGCGACGGCAAGATCGCGCACCTCGACGGCCTCAATCTCAGCCGCGCGTGGTGCTGGCGATCGATCGCCGCGGTGCTCGGTCCCGCGCATCCGGCGGCGGACGCGATGACCGACGCGGCGGACCGCCATCTCGCCGCCAGCCTGCCGCACCTCGCCGACGACTATATGGGCGGCCATTGGCTGGCGACCTTCGCGCTGCTGGCGACGCGCGGCGTCGCGGCCGACGACACCGCGACCGGCGATGCGCCGAGCGCATGACGCGGTCGGCCTCCGGCGGATGCGGCACGCAGGTCGCCGGACGAGGCGCTTCGGCGGCGCGACGATCGGGGGTATAGGAGCGCGATGGCTTCCCTGCAGCGTGTCAACAACGTGGCCGATCTCCGCCTGCTGGCGAGGCGGCGGCTGCCGCGTCCGATCTTCGACTACATCGACGGCGGCGCCGACGACGAGGTGACGCTTCGTCGCAACGCAGGCGCGTTCACGGATTACGAGCTGATCCCCGACGTGCTGAGCGACGTCTCGGCCATCCGCACGGAGACCACGATCTTCGGGCAGCGGACGCGTTGGCCGCTGATGCTGGCTCCGACCGGCCTCACCCGCATGTTCCACGGGGAGGCCGAGCTCGCCGTCGCGCGCGCGGCGGCGCGACATGGATTGCTCTACAGCCTGTCGACCATGGGTACCACGCGGCTGGAGGAGCTCGCCCGGGCGTTCGCCGGACCCAAGGTCTTCCAGATCTACATCTTCAAGGATCGCGGCCTCACCGCCGAGTTCGTCGCGCGCTGTCGCGACGCGGGCTTCCACGGCCTGGCGCTGACCGTCGACACGCCGGTCGCCGGGAACCGGGAGCGCGACCGGGTCAGCGGTCTGTCGCTGCCCCCGAAGTTGACGCTGCGATCGTTGCTCAGCTTCGCGCTTCACCCTTCCTGGTCGCTTCCCGCGCTGACCGGGTCGAAGTTCGACCTGGCGAACGTGAGCCACAAGGTGGATGCGCTGGCGGCGGGACCGATGAGCCTGTTCGATTACATCGGCGGTCAGTTCGACCGGTCGGTCGGCTGGCGCGACGTCGAATGGTTGGCGCGCGAATGGAACGGCCCGCTCGCGATCAAGGGGGTGATGACCCCCGAGGACGCGCGCCGATCGATCGCCTCGGGAGCGACCGGGATCATGGTGTCCAATCACGGTGGCCGCCAATTGGACGGCGCGCCCGCCCCGATCGACCAGATCGAGGCGGTGCGCGATGCCGTCGGTGATGCGCCGGACGTGATCTGCGACGGAGGGATCCGTCGCGGCTCCGACGTCGTGAAGGCGCTGGCACTCGGGGCGACCGCCTGCTCGGTGGGACGCCCCTATCTCTATGGTCTGGCAGCCGGCGGCGAGCGCGGCGTCGACCGGGTGCTGACGCTGCTCGCCGAGGAGTTCGAGCGCACGCTGACGCTCGCGGGGATCAACGACGTGTCCCGGTTGTCGCGCCGTCACGTCCGCAAGCGGTCGAGCGGCGGCGGACCGTCGCCCTCGGACGCCGACCGGTAGGCCTCGATCCCGGTGGCGGCCATGCCGCGCTGCGCGGTCGATCACGACACGACCGCTTCACACTCCACGAACTGATCTCCTACGAGACACTCGGCGTGACGCCGTAGGAAAACGCCGAGTAGTCGCTTGAGCGCCTTCGCCGTGAAGCTGAGCCCTCCACCTTCTCGCGGCTCCCGGTAAACGTCGCTCTCGAGCACCTCGCTCTCCTGATCGACCGCTCGCAACAGCTAGGCCACCTCGCCGTCCAGCTTGACGGAGCCCACGTGCGAGCTAGCAACATCGACGCGATCAACGCGGTCATGAACGATGGCTCATGCGTGATGGCGATGCAGGAGGCGGAGGTCCCATGTCTCAGCGCCGATATCTTCTGGCGGGCGTTTCCGGCTTGGCGCTCCTCGCTGCCGCGGGGACGCTCTACATCGCGCCGCTTGCCGCCGATCCGGCAGGACCAAAGGATTGCGCCGGGATCCTTCCAGCTCTCCCCGCTGTCGCGATCTCAGCGACGGTGGCCGAGCCGCGCTGGGCGCAGCGCGGGGGGACCGTCAACGACGCGAGCTGCCTCAGCCGCACCGCCGTCACTGGCGTCGTGCGACCGCGCACCGAGGCCGACGTCGCCGCCGCGCTCGCCTATGCCCGCGCGCACCGCTTGCCCGTGTCGGCAGCAGGGGTGAAGCATTCGATGGGCGGGCAGGCGTTCCGCGCCGGCGGCGTCGTGCTCGACATGCGCGGGATGCAGGCAATCCGTCTCGACGAGGCCGCGCGGACGGTCACCGTCGGCGGCGGCGCCACGTGGCACGCGATCCAGCAAGCGGTGCATCCGCGCTTCGCGGTGAAGGCGATGCAGTCGACCGACATCTTCTCGGTCGGCGGGTCGATCTCGGTCAACGCGCACGGCATGGATCACCAGGCGGGCGCGGTGATGGGATCGCTGCGCAGCCTGCGCGTCATGCTCGCCGACGGCCAGGTCGTCACCTCGTCGCGCGCGGAGAATCCCGAGCTCTTCCGCCACGTCGTCGGCGGCTACGGCCTGTTCGGGGTGATCGTGTCGGCGGTGCTCGATGTCGTGCCCAACGACGTCTATCGTTCGGAGCGGCAGTTGATCGACTATCGCGCCTTCCCGGCGACGTTCGCGCGGATCGCCGCCGATCCCAGCGTCGGCCTCAGCTACGTCCACCTGTCGACCGCGCCGAAGACGCTGCTACAGGAGGCACTGGTCTACGAGTATCGCCGCTTTCCCGAGGATCAGGCGCTGGTCCGCGCGCCGCTCGGCGAGGTCGCCTCGACCAAGGTCCGGCGGCTGACCGTCAACCTCGCCAAGAAGAACGACCTGTTCAAGTCGCTGAAATGGTGGAGCGAGAAGAACATCGAGCATCGGATCGAGACGTGCACCGTGACGCGCGCGCAGGCGCAGGGATCGGGCGAGGCATGCCTCGTCGCGCGCAACGACCCGATGCACGATTCCGTCGCCTACCTCTTCAACGACCTGCCCGGCGAGACCGACATCCTCCACGAATATTTCGTGCCGCGGGACCGGATCGTGCCCTTCATCGACGGGATGCGCCGGATCTTCCGCGCGCAGGACGCCAACGTCGTCAACGCCTCGATCCGCGCGGTCGGGGTCGGGGACAATGCACTGTCCTACGCGCCCGCCCCCGCCTTCTCGGTCGTGCTCTACCTCAACCAGCCGACCACCGCCGAAGGGACCGAGCGGATGCGGCGGCTGACCAGCGACCTGATCGACCTGACCGCGGACGAGGGCGGGCGTTTCTTCCTTCCCTATCAGCTTCACTACACGCCCGCGCAGCTCGAGCGGTCCTATCCCGACATCGTCGCGTTCTTCGCGGCCAAGCGCCGCTGGGACCCGGACGGGCTGTTCAGCAACACCTGGTACGCGCGCTACGCGCCCGCCTTCGCGAAGCAGCCGGCGGCGATCCGCCCCTCGATCACCAGCGGCGCACCCTCGGCATAGAGCGCGGCGACGAAGCCGCGATGGTCCGATCGCGCCAGCGTCGCGCCGCGGCGGACCTCGACGACGGTGCCGCCCGCCGCCGCGATCGTGCGCACCGCCGCCGCGCCGTCGCCGATCACCGCGACCTGTCGCCCCGCGGACCCGACGAACGGCAGTGCGATCATCACGAGCGTCCACAGCCCGAGCACCAGCCCCGCCAGCGCGACGCCGCGCGCGATCCTAATAATCATAGACGTGCTCGACGATCCCGCCGGTCGCGCGGGTATCGCGCAGCAGCGCGGTCAGCTGCGGCACGGGAACGCCGACGCCGACCCGCCGCCACCCGGCGCGCTCGATCGGCATCGTCAGCAACGCGCCCGCCGGATCGGGCCGCGCGGCGGGCAGCAGCAGCGTGACGAAGATCGTGTGGTTGCCCGCGATCTCCACCAGCGGCACCCGCGCCGCCGCCAGCTTGTCGAGCAGCGCGTTGAACTGCTGGTATCGCGGCGCCCCAACCACGGTGGCGCCGCCCGCCAGCGTCCTGACCGGCGTGAGCCGCGGGTCGATCGCGCGGATCGCGGCGGGCGACGCGGTCGTGACGAAGCGCAGCGTCGGCTCGTCGCGGCCCAGCGTCGCGCCGGTCGCGCGATCGATCGCCCAGGCATAGCCCGCCTTCACGCCGTACTCGCTCGACAGCGCGACGCGGCGTTCCCAGTGGCGCGCGTGCAGCTCGGGCTCGTGCGTCCGCCACAGGCCGGCGAGCGCCTGTCCGAAGCGGAAGCGATACCACGGCGTCTCGTGCATGAACGCGCCGTAGCGCGCCTGGACCGCGGCGGCGTACCGATCGTCGGCGCTGTGCCAGCCGCTGGCCCATTCGAACAGCCGCCCGATCGTGCGCTCGTAGGCTGCCTTGATCGCCAGTTCGACCGTGTAGCTGATCCCGATCGTGTAGATCATCACCTTGGCATCGCCCGCCGCGGCGTGGCCGCGGGTCACGCGATTGACCGCGCAATAGGACGTCCAGAAGCTCGCGATCTGGGTGCCGTAGGCGAAGCTGCTCGGCGGCTGGCCGCGCATCAGGTGGCGCGCGAACGCGTCCGCTTCGTAGACGATGTGCCATTCGGGATAGGTCAGGAAGGTCCGCGCGAGCGGGCGGCGTTCGGCGGGCGTCAACAACGACGCCGGCGGCGCGACTGGGGGTGTCTGGACAGGCGTGCCGCAGCCGCCCTCGATATACGCGACCGGCACGACGACGATCGCCGCGACCAGCACGCCGAGCGCGATGCCGATGCGCCACCGCCGTTTCACG
>Ga0182198_1000037_pt1 | contig 8564 bp, 12 predicted proteins | sample G5R1MG_38_FD_128378 | JGI IMG/M metagenome (GOLD analysis project Ga0182198, IMG submission 128378) | Switchgrass phyllosphere microbial communities from Michigan, USA - G5R1_NF_12SEP2016_LD1 MG | ecosystem: Host-associated > Plants > Phyllosphere > Phylloplane/Leaf | place: USA: Michigan... | reverse complement strand
TCAAGCCGGGCAAAATGGACAAGCTGCCGTGCGATTGGCGCGACGGCCGCGTGGTATCCGCGCACGACCCGGCGAACCGCTGCCATTTCCACGAGGCGGCCGCCGCGGTCGCCGCGGGGCGCGGCCACGGGGTCGGCTTCGTATTCACCGCCGACGACCCGTTTTGGTTTCTCGATATCGACGGCGCGCTGCAGAGCGACAACACGTGGTCGGCAGTCGCGGCCGAGTTGTGCGCCGCGCTCCCGGGCGCCGCGGTCGAGATTTCGCAATCGGGCACCGGCCTGCATATTTTCGGAACCGGCGCCGTCCCCGAGCACGGGTGCAAGAATATCCCGCTCGGCCTCGAGTTTTACCACGAGGGCCGGTTTGCCGCGCTCACGGGGGTCGGGGCGGTCGGCGACGTGATGACCGATTGCACGGCGCTCCTGCCCGGCATCATCGCGCGCTTTTTCCCGATGGGCGCAGCCGTGACCGGGGGCCCCGACGAATGGACAAGCGAGCCGGTCGCCGAGTGGGACGGCCCGACCGATGACGACGACCTGATACGCCGTGCGCTGCATAGCGCCGAGCGCTCGGCCGCGACCGCGTTTGGCGGCGACGCCGTGACGTTCCGCGACCTATGGGAAGGCAACGCCGATGCGCTCGGCAAGCGGTGGCCGGACACGGGGCAAAAGGGCGGGCCGTACGATGCCTCGAGCGCCGACGGCGCGCTGGCGGCGCACCTCGCATTTTGGACGGGCAAGAATTGCGAGCGTATCCGCGACCTCATGTACCGCTCGAGCCTCGTGCGCGACAAATGGGAGGCGCGCGGCGACTATTACCTGCCCCGCACCATCCTGCGCGCGTCGGGCCTCTCGACCGAGGTTGCCAAGGGATCGAGCAAGCCGCTACCCGAACCGGTCACGGTCGAGCAGGCGCAGGCGGCCAATGTTACGTTGCGCACCGCGGGAGAATTCCTCGGCGTCGACGGGCAGCTTTCGTATTTCGCCGGCTGCGTTTACGTCCAATCCGACGACCGCGTGTACGTTCCCGACGGCGGGTTGCTCAATAAATCGCGGTTCGACGCGACGTACGGCGGGTATCAATTCGTCATCGACCCCCAAGGGCAGAAAATGACGACAAGCGCGTGGGAGGTTTTCACGTTGAACCGCGTGTACGCCGCCCCGTGGTGCCATGCCCTTTGCTTTCGCCCCGAGCAGCCAAGCGGCGCGTTAATTGCCGAGGAAGGGCGCACAATGCTGAATACGTACGTCCCGATCACCACGCGCCGGGTAAAGGGCGATGCGAGCCGGTTTACGGGGTTCCTCGAGAAAATCCTGCCCGACGACCGCGACCGCCGCGTGCTCGTCTCGTACATGGCCTCGCTCGTGCGCAACCCGGGCTATAAATTCCAGTGGTGGCCGGTGCTGCAGGGCGCCGAGGGCAATGGCAAATCGCTCCTGCTGCGCGTGCTCTCGCACTGCGTCGGGCAGCGCTATACTCACCTCGTCGACGTGCATAAAATGGCCAAGCAAGGCACCGGGTTTAACGGGTGGATTCAGGGCAACTTGTTCCTCGGGATCGAGGAAATTTACGTTGCCGAGCGCCGCGACTTTCTCGAGGCGTTCAAGGCGTATGTCACCAACGACCGGCTGCCCGTCGAGAAAAAGGGCGTCGATGCTTTCACCGGCGACAATCGCGTAAATGGCCTGATGCTGACTAATCACCGCGACGGCGTGCCTATCAGCATCGACGGCCGCCGCTACGCCGTGTTCTTCACCGCGCAGCAGACCGCCGAGGACGTGATTGCCGCGGGCATGGGGGGATCGTATTTCCCCGACCTTTACGATTGGCTCAAAGGCCGCAAGGCGTACGCGCACCTCGGCGCAGACTACGGCTATGCGGTCGTCAACGACTACCTGCGCGAGTACGCGATTGCCGAGGAATTCGACCCGGCCGGCATCTGCATGCGCGCACCCGAGACGAGCAGCACGAGCGCCGCGCTTGTCGCCAGCCGCGGCCGCGCCGAGCAGGAGATTGTCGAGGCTATCGAGCAGGGCCGCCCGGGCTTCGCAAACGGGTGGATTTCGAGCAAGGCCCTCGACGACCTCCTAGAGCGCATTCGCGCGCATGTGCCCCGGGGCAAGCGCCGCGACCTCCTGCTAGGGCTCGGGTACGACTATCACCCGCACCTGCCCGAAGGCCGCACGAATGGCGTGGTGCAGCCCGACAACGCAAAGCCCCGGCTCTACGTCAAGCGCGGCCATCTCGTCACGCAGCTTTCAACGCCCAAGGAAATCGCCGCCCGCTATACCCGCGACCAATCGCCCGCGACGGGGATCGACGCGGAGGCCGCATTTGCTAGTTGACGGCGCGGTCAACTTGCTCGATATGGGAATTCCCGCAACGCTTTGGAGAAAGCCCGCATGACCGACCCCCGCCCTATGATCGCCAGCGTCGAGCGCGTGGCGCAGCATCGCAACGGAAAGGGCTCGGAGCCCTACCTTTCGATTTTCTGCACGACCTGCGCGGGCCTACGCCTGCACGCAGTGCTGTTCGCCGAGCCCGGTCGGTGCGCCGTGTTCAACCTTATCAACCCGAGCGACCGGCTTTGCGCGGGAACCTACGAGGCCGACCTGCGCGCCATCGCCGCCGACGTGGGCCTGCCGTACGATAACGCCGACCCGCTCGACGCGCTGCACGACCGCGCAACCGCGGTGCTCGCCTTGGTGCGCAAGCGCCGCGCCGAGACGCCGCCGGGGCCCGACCGGGCAAAAATGCGCGGGATTGGCCGCCACCTCGATAGGGCCGTGCACTCGGTCAAAAGCGCTGTGGAAAGGGCTGCACAATGAATAGCAATTGCAACCGCGACCCGATGACGTGCCGGTGCCTATATCACTCCGGCTATGTTGCGCCGGAGCCCCCGCCGCGCGCGCCGATTGCCCCGCGCCTTCCCGAGCCGTGGAAGCCGACCGAGGCGCAGATGCTCGAGGCCGCAGGTATTACGCGGAGCGCAACGGGCTCGTGCGACGTTTGCCACGGCAGCGGGGAGAATTGGTGGGACCAACTTTGGCCGGAGAGCCCATGCCGCATTTGCGGAGGCTCGGGCCTGATCTATGCCGAGTCGGGGCTTCCCGCCCCGCGGCCGCCTATCGCCCCGGGGCTGCTGCTCGAGGACGATGAGGCGCGGGTGTATGTCTCGCGCGGCGTGCTGCGGATCGTGGCGCGGTGGGCGGTCGGGCTCGGCATGATCGTGACCGGCGCGGCCGTGATGTTCGCCGAGGGGCAGTTGCAGGCGCAGCCGGGGCCCGGGTTTGCGGTCGGCCTCGCCTTTATCGTCGGCGCGGCGTTCGTGGTGGCGCGGCGATGAGCCTCGCGAGCGCAGCTTTGCAGCAGTCGATACGCGAGGCCGAGGCCCGCGTAATCTTGGGGGAGAAACCGCGCGACCCGTTCGAGCGGGTGCTTTTCGCCGAGGCCCGAGAGCAAATGGCCGAGCGCGCTAAACGTGCGTAGGGCCGCGCACCTCGCGTTCCCCGATGCTGCCGGCGAGCCGCAATGCCGCCTCGTGCTCGAGCGAGACGGCGGGCCCGGTCCGACGGCGGCTTGGCTTATGTGCAACCCCTCGCGCGCCGACGGCCTAAGCGACGACCCGACTATGGCGCGCGTCATCGGGCATTCGGCGCGATGGGGCTACCCGCGCTCGCTCGTCGGCAATGTGTGGGCGTGGCGCACGCCGTACCCCGCGGACCTATGGCCGGCGCTCGCCTCGGGGGCCTACACTCTCGAAATGATAGACGCGAACGTCGAGGCCCTGACGATGATCGGCGGGCAGGCCGACGTGCATATTGCCGCCTTTGGTGCCGAGCCCGGTCGCCGGCTGCCGCGCGCGATTATGCGCGCAATCGACGCATTCACGCTCGGCGGCCGCTTTCCTCTCTACTGCATCGGCACGACCGAGGATGGCTTGCCGCTACACCCGCTCGCCCGCGGTAAATTGGCGATACCGCGTGACGTGCAATTGCAGCCGTGGGACCGCGGCGAGCGCATGCGGCTGGCGTTCGAGGCGTGCAAATAAAAGTTGACGGTGCCGTCAAGTCGATGTAGGCAGGTTGCAACGCAGCCAATCGAAAGACGCAAAAATGCCCGCTCCTAAGTTGATCCTGACCAACGGCCCGTTCGAAGTTTACAAGGTCGGAGCGGTGCTTATCGTCAACGAAAACGGCGACCTCTTTTGCAATTTGCGCAAGGCCGACCGCGGCTATGCAAACCCCGCCTTTTTCGTCTCGGAAATCCTGCGCTCGCGCGCCGAAGCTGCCGCCGAGTGGGCCGCGGTATCCGACGAACGCAAAGCGCGCCTCGAGGCGTATCTCGCCAGCCGTCGCGGCCGTGTCGAAGCGCAGCCCCGGTTTGCGTTCTAATGGTCGAGGGGTATTATGTCACCGTCATGCGCGGCGCGGTCGCTAACGGCTGCCATAAGCGAAAGGTCGGTTTTCTGCTCGGACCGTTCGAAAGCGAGGCAAATGCTCGCTCGCGCGTTCCCGATGCGCGACGGGCAGCCGAGGATATTGACCCGCGTTGCGCTTTCGATTTTTTCGGTACCGCTCGCGTAGAGGGAGCACCGTTGCCGGTCGGCGTGCTAAATGACCGATGCTGACGATTTGCGCCACCGGCCACCGTTGGGAAGGGCTCGGGATTGCCCGCACCTTTCGCAGCGATGCGCGGTTAGAGTTGGTGGCGCGGTCGTTCCTGCTACACCTGCGGCCCGATGCCGCCATAAGCGGGTTTGCGCTCGGGTGGGATATGGCGTTTGCGCGGGCCTGCGTCGCGCTCGACATACCGCTGCTCGCCGCCCTCCCCGGCGGCCCGGGCGAGCAATCGGCGCGGTGGAAGGAATCGGACGCCATGGCGCACCGGCTGCTGCTCGAGCGCTGCGCGATGGTCGAGCATATCGGCGAGGGCTACGGGTTCGGCCGGGCCTGCGTGATGCGCGATAAATGGATGGTCGAGCACTCCCACGCCGTTTGCGCGATGTGGTCGGGCGCCACCTCCGGTACCGGAAAGACGGTAGGATTTGCCGAGCGGGCCGGGCTGCCCGTGATTAATCTATGGGGATTGCACCAATGACGCATACGCACCTTTTCACGCACGAATTCGAGGAAGGCCCCTCGGGCCCGGCGCGCTCCTATTGGGAGATTCGCCGTGGTACGCGCACGCTCGGAACGGTATGCCTCGGGCCCCGCTCGGCGTTCGCACTGCTGCACGTGCAGTCGATTTGCCATATGCTCGACGGGGCATATCAGGCCGGCCGGGTCGCCAAGGCCACCGAGGTGCGGGAAGTGCTCGGGGTGCGGCCGTGAAAGAAACGCCATACAGCCGGCGTATCGACGCCGCCCTTACTGCGGCGGGGGGCAGCATGGAATTCTATGCTCTGGCGGTAGCATTATATCCCTCGCGGGAGTCGCACCGATACTCGTCGAACGGGGGGCCCCCGGGATGCTATATGACCCTCTCGGCAGGGCTCCGACGGCTCGGCTATTACGTTGGCCCTTGGCCCGAACGCATCGTGATAAAGCGCGCGTGACGCGCCCCTGCGTCCATTTCGTATGGTTCCGCGGCGACGAGTACGCGCGCGCCGTGGCGATATGGGGGCAGCCGGATTACGTGCACCACGGTTACGACCTGCGTGCCCGTCGCGATACGCAGGACGGGGATACGGTCGTGTTTGCCCGCGGTGGTCACGACCAAGCGCCGGCCGAGCGCAGCTATGCGGACCTGCCGGGCGTCAAGCTGCCCGAATGATAAAGCACGGCTGCCCGCCCTACCTCGAATGCTCTAGCCGAGGCGACGCACGTTTTAGCGCGTTCTACGCTCGGCTAGCATGCTGTGCGGGTAGGAGTGTCGAGGAACTATACCAAGCCTCGAAAGTATTTGACGGCGGAGAAACGGGTTTAAGCTGGCGCGCAGCCAAAGGCCGGAAACCGATTAATGCCGAATGGTGCGCTAAATACTATTCGTGGCTTTGGGATCGTTATATTTTTGAAAATCCCGCCTTGCTCGAGGTGCTACGCGCGGCGTCGGGCTTATCCGATATGTTCGGGCAGCCGGGCCGATGCTGCCAAGCGACCGAGTTGTGGCGGATACGTAGCCAGTGACCGTCTATGTCGACAATCCGCGGCACGCCCTCGGACGCATGCGAATGTGCCACATGATCGCCGATAGCCTCGACGAGTTGCACGCCATGGCGGCAGCCGTAGGAGCCCGCCCCGAGTGGTTCCAGCCCGCAAGCTTCCCGCACTATGACCTGCCGTTGTTCCGCCGGGCCCGGGCCGTGGCGCTCGGTGCCGTCGAGGTCGACCGGCGCCAAATTGCCGTGATTATGCGGCGGGTGCGAGCAGGCATCGGCGCTGCTGCGCGATAGATACAGCCGCCACCCGGCTCTTTTGCCACTTCCGACGCTCCCATATTGCGCAGTGATGGCAAGGCTCTTGGTCGAAAATGGCTCGCTCAGCGTACATCGGCGGGGCTCCTTAGTTGACCCCGCCGTCATATTGTCCCCCGGTTAATTTTCCGTTACCGCTTTGCGCGGCTGCCCGGTGGTATTGAAGCACCGCAGGCATTTGCCGCGCAGGACGCTAAACGTCGTCTCGCCATGAATTGAGCACGTCTCGCTATACGTCGCCTCTCCCGCTCGTCGTGCGGCCGCCCGCGCGTTACCGTGCTCGAGAGGCCGCCCCGATGCCTCGTGCGAGCATTTCCGGCACTTGCCGCTGCGCATATGGAATAGAGAGGGGCCGTGCTTTTCGCACGCGTCGTCGTAATGATCCGCCCCGATCAATTCGGCGACTTTGGCCGGGGGCAGACCGCAGGCCGCCACGGACTGTTCGCACGCCAGACACCCGCCGCGGGCGGAATCGAACAACGTCGTGCCGTGCGCATAGCAAAGGGCGGTAAAGGTTTCCTCGGTCGTTGCTCGACGCGCAGATAGGTAGCCCGCCATATCAGGACGCTTGAAAACGCTAACGCGGCGCTCGCCAACGGGAACGGGCAAGGGTTCGCGCCGCAAAAGCAACGACACGTCGGCCCACGGATTTATCGCCTCGCCGTGACTTCCCGCAATTTTCTCGCTTGAAAAGGAGTCGTGCTCGGGTTCGTTTATCATAAAATCCTCCTTATCCCCCTTTAGGTGCTAGAATTTGTCCCGTCAACTTCCCCGAACCAAAGGCGTTTCCCCGTACGTTTTTGGCAGTTTTCCGCGGGTTCCCCGTTTTCCCCATAGTTGCGCAGTTGCCCCTAGTATTTGCCCCACTTATAGAGTTAGGTACCCAACTATATATGGGGGGCAAAAGCTGTAGCGATTACTCAAAGTACGGGGAGTTGTGGGAATCTCCTATAAAATCTATATAAATCAAAGGGTTAAGGCTCCCCATAGGTTCGGGGTTTAACCGGGGAAAACTTTAGGGTTCGGGGAGTTTGCGAGCGGGGTTGTGATTACTTGACGGAACGGGCATATTCCGGGGATGCGCAACACCCCCTCTAGGCCGTAATCGGATGGCGACCCCCGTGATTATCGAGGGCGGAACGTCGCGCCCCGTGTGGTCCGATGGCCTGACGGACAAGATGGCGGCGTTTGTCGACCACTACGCCGGGTACCGCAACGCGACGCAGGCATACGACCACGCTTACGACGCCCGGGGCGGCTCGTACGAGGTTCGACGGTCCGAGGGGAGCAAGCTACTCCGCGACCCCCGTATTCAGGCCGCAATCAAGGCTCGGCAGGCCATCGCGACCCAAGAGAGCGGAATGGGCGTTGCATGGCTGCTCGAGCGCTTCCTGCGCATCGCCAACGCCGACCCGCGCGAGTTGATCGGGCTGAAAATCGGCTGCTGCCGCCGCTGCTACGGCGAGGGGCACGAATTCCAATGGCGCCAGCACGAATATCTCGAGGAAATGAAAAAGGTCGACGCGGCGAACGCGCAGCGCGAGGCGGGCGGCTGGAAAGCCCGTCAGGAGCCCCCGGTGCCCTATCCCGACCTCGCGGGCGGTTTTGGCTTCAATGCCACTCTAGCCCCCCTAGAATCGTGTCCTCACTGCCACGGCGAGGGCGTCGAGAGGTTCGTGCCGCGCGATACGGACAAATTGAGCGACGACGCCCTGCTGCTCTACGGCGGCGTAAAGGTGAAAAAGGACGGATACGAAATCATCATCGCCGACCAATCCAAAGCCGCCGAATTGGCCGGCCGGATCATGGGGGCTTTCAACGACAAGCTGCAGGTATCGGGCGCTATCGGGGCGATGGTCGCGGTTTCCGACCTGCGCAAAGTCGACCCGGCCGAGGCGGCCAAGGCGTACCGCGATATGATCGCCGGGCACCTCCCCGCGAAATAGGGTTGACGGTGCGGTCAAGTGCCGTGTAGGCAGGTCGCTCCTTAAATTGGAGTGGCAAGAAATGTTGACCGGCAAGAATAACGTTGCAATCGGCATCGGGGCCGCCGCGGACGCGACGACGCAGTGCGATACGTGCACCGTCGGCCCCCACGTCCCGGCCCCCGTGAATGACGGTGACGTGCGGATCGGATCGGGCGGCG
>Ga0182198_1000036_pt1 | contig 8568 bp, 8 predicted proteins | sample G5R1MG_38_FD_128378 | JGI IMG/M metagenome (GOLD analysis project Ga0182198, IMG submission 128378) | Switchgrass phyllosphere microbial communities from Michigan, USA - G5R1_NF_12SEP2016_LD1 MG | ecosystem: Host-associated > Plants > Phyllosphere > Phylloplane/Leaf | place: USA: Michigan... | reverse complement strand
CGCGCCTGCGGCGTGCGGCTGGCGGATGGGGAGGTGATCGCCTGCGACGCGGTGATCGTCGGGATCGGCATCGTCCCCGCGACCGGACCGCTGACCGCGGCGGGTGCCGCGGGCGAGAACGGCGTGGCGGTCGACGCGCATGGCCGCACCTCGCTGGCGCACGTCTTCGCGATCGGCGACTGCGCCGCGCACGCCAACGCTTTTGCCGGCGGTGCGACGATCCGGCTCGAATCGGTGCAGAACGCCAACGACCAGGCGGTCGTGGTGGCGCGGGCGATCGTCGGCGACCCGGTGGCGTACGACGCGGTGCCCTGGTTCTGGTCGAACCAGTACGACCTGAAGCTGCAGACCGTCGGGCTGTCGGCGGGGGCGGACGAGACGATCGTGCGCGGCGATCCGGCGACGCGAAGCTTCTCGGTCGTCTATCGCCGTGGCGGAGCGGTGGTCGCGCTCGACTGCGTCAATGCGACGCGGGATTACGTCCAGGGACGCGCGCTGGTGGTGGCGCGCGCGGTCGTGGACGCGGCTGCGCTGGCGGACCCGGCGGTGCCGCTGAAGGAGTTGGCGGCGGGCAGGTGAATTTCCCCATTCGCCCCGAGCGAAGTCGAGACACCAAGCGCGGTACGCGGCGCCTGTCCCTCGACGTCGCTCGGGACGAACGGAATCCTGGCGGTTACCGCGCCGGCTTGACGAACTTCAGCGTCATCCGGTCGCTCTCGCCGACCGCGAGATACTTGGCGCGATCGACGTCGCCGCGGCGGAGGACCGGCGGCAGCGTCCAGACGCCCTCGGGCCAGTCGTGCGTGTCCTTGGCGTTGGCGTTGACCTGGCTCTCGCCCGCGAGGCGGAAGCCGGCCTGTTCGGCGAGGCGGACGACCGTGGAGCGCTTGAGGTAGCCGCTCTTCATCTCGGCCGCCGTGTCGGCGCCCTCGGGCAGGCGGTGATCGACGACGCCGAGCGTGCCGCCCGGCTTCAGCATCCGGTAGAAGGCCTTGAAGCTGTTCGGCGCGGTCTGGCCGCCGGCCATGATGAGGTTGTGGACGTTGCGGAAGGTGAGGACCACGTCGGCGGAGCCATCGGGCACGCTCGACGTGCCGGCGGCGGCATCGAGCGTCGCGGCGGTCGCGCCCTTGTAGCGATCGCCGCCCTTGGCGAGCACGCCCGCGAGGCCGTCCTGCGCCTTCTGCGACGTTCCGGTCAGGCCGACGTAGCGGCCCTTGCCGCTCAGCAGCGGCGCCAGGATCTCGGTGTACCAGCCGCCCGACGGCAGGAATTCGACCACCGTCTGGTCGGGGCGGACGCCGAAGAAGGCGAGCGTCTCGGCGGGGTGGCGGTAGCGGTCGCGCGCGACGTTGGCGGGGGTGCGCGACGGCGAGGCGACCGCGGCGGCGATCGCGGGGGACGCCTTCTGCGCGACCACGTAGGCGGCGGGCAGTGCGAGCGCGGGGACGACGAGCGCGACGAGCATCTTGTTCATGGGCAACCCTCTCCTGATCTATGCCGCGACGGGACCAGATTACGCCCGCGGGCGCAAGCATCGCGGACCAGAGGAGAAGTTCAGTGAGCGACCAGTACGTACCCCCCGCGGTGTGGGCGCCCGGCAAGGAGAACGGCGGCCAGTTCGCCGCGATCAACCGGCCGACCGCGGGTCCGCGCTTCGACCGCGACCTGCCGGTCGGCGAGCACGCGCTCCAGCTCTACTCGCTGGCGACGCCCAATGGCGTCAAGGTGACGGTGATGCTCGAGGAGCTGCTCGCCGCGGGCCATGCCGGCGCCGAGTACGACGCGTGGCTGGTGCGGATCAACGAGGGCGACCAGTTCGGCAGCGGCTTCGTCGCCGCCAATCCCAATTCGAAGATCCCGGCGCTGGTCGACCGCAGCGGGCCCGAGCCCGTGCGCGTGTTCGAATCGGGCGCGATCCTGCTCTACCTCGCCGAGAAGTTCGGCGCGTTCCTGCCGACCGACCATGCCGGGCGCACCGAGACGCTCAACTGGCTGTTCTGGCAGATGGGCGCGGGGCCGCTGCTGGGCGGCGGGTTCGGCCATTTCTACGCCTACGCGCCCGAGAAGATCGAATATGCGATCGACCGCTACGCGATGGAGGCCAAGCGGCAGCTCGACGTGCTCGACCGGCAGCTGGGCGAGCATCGCTTCGTCGCGGGTGCGGATTACACGATCGCCGACATGGCGATCTGGCCCTGGTACGGGCAGGTCGTGCTGAATCAGGTGTACGGCGCCGCCGAGTTCCTCGACGCCAAGAGCTACGCCAACGTGATGCGCTGGGCCGAGGAGATCGCCGCGCGGCCGGCGGTCAAACGCGGGCGGCGCGTGAACAAGGTGATGGGGCCGCCCGAGGAGCAGCTGGCGGAGCGGCATTCGGCGGCGGATCTCGACTGAGGCCCGTCACGCGTAGCTCTTCTCCTCGACGAGGTCGGAGCCGAGCAGGTCGTTGATCCGGCGCTTGATCGCCGCGCGCTCGTCGTTGGTCCGGTAGACCGCGCGGGCGAGCGCGACGAAGGCGTCGCCGAAGCGGCCGGCGGCGTCCTCGGCGCGGATGTCGTCCTCGATGTCCCATAGCGCCTCGTTGACGTGGGTGAGGTCGGCGACGAGCGCGGCGACGCCATCGACCGCAAGCGCGGGCGCGGCGATCGGGGCGAGCGCGGCGTGCTCGCGCGCGACGTTGGCGAGCGCGGCGGGCGCCGCGATGCGGGCGCGCTTGATGGCGAGGATCGTCAGCTTGTCGAGCAGCTCGCCCCAGGAGACGGGGACGGTGAGGGTGGTCAGCATGGCGCGGCCTCCAGGTCGGCGGCGACCGCGGCGACGACGCTCGCCCAGTCGCCGGGGCGGGGTTGCGGGTAGAGGCGCATCGACGGGTACCAGGCGCTCGCGCGCGCGGCGGGGTCCCAGCGCCAGTCGGGATCGGCCTTGAGCAGCAGCGCGGTCGGCCGTCCCATCGCGCCGGCGAGGTGCGCGATCATCGTGTCGACGGTGACGACGCGGGCGCAGCCGGCGACCAGCGCCGCGGTCGCCGCCATGTCGAGCGGGCAGCCGGCCGGGTTGGCGACCGGCAGCGTCGTCGCCCCCGCGACCAGCGTGACGCACGGATGCGCCGCGGCGATCGGACGGAGCAGCGGCTCGGCGATCGAGCGGTCGGCGTCCCAGTCGCCCGCGGTCGCGCAGAGGCCGATCGTGCCGGGCGGGAGGTCGGCGGCGGGCCAGGCGAGATAGGGCGCCGCGCAATCCTCGGGCGCGACGCGGAGCGCGGCGGGCAGTTCGGTGATGCCGACGTCGCACTCGGCCGGCGGCAGCGGGCGGGCGACGTCGAACGGCACGATCCGGTCGACGCCGAGACCGGCGAGCAGCGGCACGAGCCGCGGCTGCACCTCCAGCGTCACCGATCGCGCGCGGGCGGCGAGGACGGGGAGGTAGCGCGCGAACTGGATGGTGTCGCCGAGGCCGTGGTAGCAGCGCACCAGCACGTCGCGGCCGTCGAGCGGGCGGCCGTCCCACAGCCAGCGGCGGTGGTAGGGCAGCGCCGGGTCGTCGCGCGTCGCCGGGTCGCGGCCCGCGATCGCGCGCGCCTCCATCTCCCACGCGTCGGCGTAGCGGCGGGATCGCATCGCTTCCGTCCACGCCTGCATCGATCCCGTCACGGGAAGCGCAATGGCCGCCAAGTGGTTGCGGTTCCCCAGCTTTGTAGCTGATCTGGGTTAGCGTTCGGGCAGAAATCCGGAACGGCGCTGGACAAGGATCGTTCGCGAAACGACTGGTCGCGTCGACCGACGAGGGGGAAATATGGACCGGACGGCCCTGCGGGCGGAGATCGACGCGCTCGCGCCGTGGTTCCACAACATCGACCTGGACGGCGTCGCGACCGCGCCCGACCATTTCCTCGGCGACTATCCGGCGAGCAAGTTCGCGCGCTTCGAGCACGCGGTGCCCGCCGACCTGACCGGCAAGTCGGTGCTCGACATCGGCTGCAACGCCGGTTTCTACGCGATGGAGATGAAGCGGCGCGGCGCGGCGCGCGTCGTCGGGATCGACAGCGACGAGCGCTACCTGGCGCAGGGACGGCTGGCGGCGCGCGCGCTGGGCTTCGCCGACGTCGAGTTCCGCAACCTCGACGTCTACCAGGTCGCGAGCCTCGGCGAGCGCTTCGACCTCGTGATCTTCATGGGCGTGCTCTATCACCTGCGCCACCCGCTGCTCGCGCTCGACCTGATCCGCGAGCACGTCTCGGGCGACCTGATGCTCTTCCAGACGATGCAGCAGGGATCGAACGAGGTCGCCGAGGTGCCCGAGAACCACCCGTTCTTCGTGGCGGGGACGTGGGACAAGCCCGCCTATTTCGACGATCCCGGCTACCCGAAGATGCACTTCATCGAGCGGCGCTACGCCGACGACTGGACCAACTGGTGGGCGCCCAACCGCGCCGGCAGCGCGGCGATGCTGCGCGCGTCGGGGTTCGAGATCCTCGACAATCCCGATCCCGAGGTCTTCCTGTGCCGCGCGGCACCCGTGCCCTACGCCGAGTTCGGCCCCGCCGCCGTCTACCCCGCCCATGGAGTGAGCCACGCGTGATCGAAGCCGCGATGATCTGGAACGAGCCCAACAACAAATCGCACTGGGACCCGGCGCTCGATCCGACCTGGGACATCTTCGCCGACACGGTGATCCGCGCCGGCGCCGCGATCCGCGCGGTCAACCCGGGCGTCACGCGCGTGCTGGGCGGCATGTCGCCGATCGACGCGCACTGGACCAACACGATGCGCGCCAAGGGGGCGCTGGACGCGGTCGACGTGGTCGCGGTGCACGGCTTCCCGATCGACTGGAACCTGTGGCCGATCCACGCCTGGCCCGACAAGATCGCCGAGATCGAAGCGGTGGTGCCCGACAAGCCGATCTGGGTGACCGAGGTCGGCGTCGGCTCGTTCGGGGCCGAGGAGGTACAGACCTTCGGCGTCCAGCGCACCGCCGAGCTGCTGATCGGCCGCGTGCCGCGGATCTTCTGGTACTCGCTGTTCGACCTGCCGATGGACTGGGGCGCCGAGACGCGCCACCGCGAGGCGGAGGGGTCGAGCTACTACCGCCACTTCTACATGGGGCTGATCCGCCCCGACGGGACGCCCAAGCCCGCGCTCGACGTCTACGCCAAATACGCTGCCGAGATGGGGCTGATGCAGTGGTTCCACTTCGAGGACCCGCGGCTGGACGAGGCGGTGCAGTGGATGAAGCGGCTCGGCACGCGGCACCTGCGCACCGGATTGAGCTGGGCCGACAGCTTCCGCCCGAACGCGGTCGACTGGTTCGATCGGCAGATGGAAGCGCTCGCCGACTTCGACGTCACCGTCACCTTCTGCTTCACGCCGGCGCACCTGGGCCTCGCGCCGCACCACACCAGCCCGGCGAAGGATCCGCAGGCGTTCGCCGACTTCTGCGCGTGGATGATCGACCGCTACGCGCCCGCGGGCACGAGCGTCGCGCCCGCCGCGCCGTTCGGCGGTGGCGACGGTGCGGGCCCCTCCCCGCTCGAGTTCGCGACGCGCAAGGACGCGGCTTGATCGGGGTCCTCACCTTTCACGAGAGCATCAACTACGGGTCCTACTGGCAGGCGCGGTGCCTGGTGGAGGGGCTCGCCGCGCGCGGGCGCGAGGTGGTGCTGCTCGACCACCGCTCGGCCGCGGTGCGCTCGGCCGAGCTGCGCAGCGCCTACCAGCCCGAGCTGCCGGCGCGGACGCCGCGCGCGCATCACGCCGCGACGACGCGCAAGGTGCGCGCCTTCGCCGAGGCGGTGGCGGCGCTGCCGCGCTCGCCCGGCTTCCCGCTCGAGCAGCCGCACCTGGCGCCCGAGGTCGATACCGTGGTGGTCGGCAGTGACGAGGTCTGGAACTTCTCGCACCCCTGGTACAGCGCCGCGACGCTGTTCTTCGGCGACGGGCTGCGGCGGCGGCGGCTCGTGTCCTACGCGGCGAGCTTCGGCAGCCACGCCGGCGCGCTCGACGGCCACTGGGCGGCGCGGCTGCGCGCGTTCGACGCGCTGTCGGTCCGCGACGGCAACTCGCGCGCGCTGGTGGCGGCGGCGACCGGGCGCGACGCGGCGCTGGTGCTCGACCCGTGCCTGCAGTTTCCGGACGCACTGCCCGCCGGCGGCGCGGGCGGCGACTACCTCCTTCTCTACGGCCACGGGCTGCCCGACTGGTTCGCGCGCGCGGTCCGGCGGCACGCGGACGCAGCGGGATGGCGGATCGTGACCGTCGGCTACCCCCACCCGCTCGCCGACGAGGATCGCAGCGACGCCGGGCCGCTGCAGTTCGCGGGCCTGATGGCGGGCGCCGCGGCGGTGGCGACGAGCTTCTTCCACGGCAGCGTCTTCGCGCTCCACTACGGCAAGCCGTTCGTCGCCGCCGCGTCGCCCTATCGCCGGATCAAGCTGGAGGCGCTGACCGCGTCGCTCGGCGCGGCGCACCGGCTGGTCGACGCGGGCACCGACGACGACGCCTATGCACGGCTGCTCGACACGCCGGTCGAGCCCGCGGTGCGCGCGGCGATCGACGAGGGCCGCGCGCGCTCCACCGCCTATCTGGACGCGGCGCTTGGCTGAGCTCGCGCCCGCCGACGTTGTCAGGGGGGGCATGTGCATCGGCTGCGGCGGCTGCGCCGACGCGCCGGGGCGGACGATGGCGTGGGACGGCTACGGCCTGCGCAAGCCGGTCGGCGCGCTGGCGACCGCGACCCCCGCCTTCGCGCGCACCTGCCCCTTCTCGCCGACCGCGCGCGACGAGGACGCGATCGCCGCCGACCGCTTCCCGCACGCGCCGCACGTCGACGCGCGGATCGGCCGGTTCGAGACCGCCTTCGTCGGGCACGTCGCGGAAGGCGGCTTCCGGCCGGGCGGCAGTTCGGGCGGGATGGTCAGCTGGGTGGCGGCAGAGCTGCTGCGCACCGGCGCGATCGACGGCGTCGCGCACGTCGTGCCGGTTGCGGGCGAGGCGGGGACCTTCTTCCGCTACCGCGTGTCGCGCTCCGGCGGGGAGATCGCCGAGGGCGCGCGGTCGCGCTACTTCCCGGTCGACCTCGCCGCGGTGCTCGCCGAGATCAGGGCGACGCCGGGCCGCTACGCGATCGTCGGGGTGCCGTGCTTCATCAAGGCGGTGAACCTGCTGCGCGCCGAGGATCCGGTGATCGCCGAGCGCGTCACCCACCTGCTCGGGCTGTTCTGCGGCCACGTGAAGAGCGCCGCCTTCGTCGACAGCTTCGCCTGGCAGCTGGAGGCCGAGCCGGCCGACGTCCGCGCGGTCGAGTATCGCCGCAAGGACGCGGGCCGCCCCGCCAACTGGTACACCGCGCAGCTGACGCTGGCCGACGACAGCGTGCGGGCGCGCGACTGGTGGAACCTGGCCGACGGCGACTGGGGCGCGGGGTTCTTCCAGGCGTCGGCGTGCAACTGGTGCGACGACGTGGTGGCGGAAACCGCCGACGTCGCGTTCGGCGACGCCTGGGTGGAGCCCTATTCCTCCGACGGTCGCGGCACCAACGTCGCGGTCGTCCGCTCGCCCGCGATCCGCGACCTGATCGCGGGCGCGATCGCCGACGGGCGGCTAGCGCTGACCGCGGTCGATGCCGACTTCATCGCCCACACGCAGGCGGCGGGGCTCCGGCAGCGGCGCGAGGGGCTCGCCTATCGGCTGACCTGGGCGAAGCGCGGGCTGACCCCCCGCAAGCGGGTGGCGCCGGGCGCGGCCGGGCTCGGCTGGCGCCGCCGCCTCGTCTACCGCACCCGTGCCGGCATCTCGGCGTGGAGCCACCGGATGGCGTGGGCGGCGCGGCGGAGCGGGCGACCGCGGCTCTACGTCGGCTGGGCGAGCGCCGCGCTCATGCTCTACCAGGGGCTGACCTACGGCCGCGGACGGATCGGGCGCGTGCTCGACCGGATCGAGGGGACGACCCGCGACGAGGGCTGAGCCCGATCTAGGGCGTGCGGCGGATCGTCAGGATGCGGACCGGCGGCGCGAGAATCTGCCCTTTCATCGCCCCCTCCCCCGCATCGGGGTCGGTCGGCCCCGACCAGATGCGCTTGACCACGTCCATGCCGGCGACGACGCGCCCGAACACCGCGTAGCCGGCATTGTCGCCGGGCGCGCCGGGCTTGGCGTCGAGTCCGGTCATGTCGCCGACCGTGATCGACCATTCCGACTGCCCCGTCCCCGGCTCGCGCCGCGCCAGCGACAGCACGCCTTCGACGTGGCTGAGCCCGGTCACGTTGGTCGGCTCGTGCGCGATCGGCGGGTAGAGCTTCTTCGGATCGCGCTGCCCCGCCTGGATGACGCCGGCGTTCCACGGGAGCTTCATCGACCGGTAGAAGGTGATGCCGTCGTAGCGTTTCGCGTCGACGTAGCGGAGGAAGTTGGCGGTCGACCTGGGTGCATGCGCGGCGTCGAGCTCGGCGACGATCGGCCCCTCGGCGGTCACGATCGTCACCCGCACCGGTGCCGGTGCCGGTGCCTGCTGCGCGGCGACGGGTGCCGCCACGAACGCGACCAGCGCGAGGAGCCGACGGATCATCCGCCT
>Ga0182198_1000035_pt1 | contig 8665 bp, 6 predicted proteins | sample G5R1MG_38_FD_128378 | JGI IMG/M metagenome (GOLD analysis project Ga0182198, IMG submission 128378) | Switchgrass phyllosphere microbial communities from Michigan, USA - G5R1_NF_12SEP2016_LD1 MG | ecosystem: Host-associated > Plants > Phyllosphere > Phylloplane/Leaf | place: USA: Michigan... | reverse complement strand
GTTGAGTAAACCACACCTACTAATTAATCCTCTTGCGCTTTCGTCCTCGCTTCGCGCAAAAAGGATCGATCCGGAATTAATTAGCTTCCCGTGACTCGGTATTTAAATTGGTCTGGCTCTCAACCAACTTTCAGTATGGGACAATTCCCGCGGATGAACAGTGTCGCGACGCTACAGTACCCGACGTGCTACAGTGCTCGAGCTACAGTAACCGCCATCAGGCCCGGCCCAATTCGGCTACAGTACTCTAGCTACAGTAACCCGTCTTGCTACAGTACCCGGCCCGACACTGTTCCCCTGGGCTGTTACAGGGACGGCGCTCCTGATTTCGCGGCGAGACGTCGCCGTGCCTCCGGGTCGCGGTCACCACCGCCGACTGCATTGGCTCCTTGCTTCTTTCTCCCTTCACGGCCCTCGAAGAAGGTGGCGGCGGTGTGGGCAGCGCCCAAGGGCGAATGGTTAGGGTTCGCGTGAGGGCGGTGTGGCTTATTTGTAGTGCGGCAGCAAGAGGAGCGGCTAGGGGATGGCGGTGATTATCGGGGCGCACACCGGGGGTACGTGGACGGCTCTCGGTTTCATGATGCTAGGGTTAGGGCAGGGGCAGCGAGGGCGCGTGCGCGGCGGGAAACGGGAGAGGGCGCGACGGTGGCCGTGGCTAGCGTCAGCGAGGTTTTCCCCTTCTCTGCTTTTGCTTTAGTCACGTGATTAGCGTGAACCCGATGGGCATCCGAGGAATGGAATCGTTTCCCCTAGGTGAGCGGGGAAGTCCTACAATAAAGTCCATGCTTACCTTCTCCCATTTCCACACTGGCATGTCCAAGGGTTGTAGTAAGCCTCTAGGCTTTTGATGTTCAGCCTTTACCCTACGGCAAGTATCACCGTGAGCAACATAACTGGCGATGTCCCTCTTCATTCTACGCCACCAGAACATGGTTTTCAGATCCTTGTACATCTTGGTGCTACCAGGGTGAATGGAATACCTCGTATCATGGGCTTCAGCCATAATTACCTCACGAATCTTCTCATCCTTTGGCACACACACACGATCCTTCAACCAGACAGTACCATAATCATCAGTTCGAAAATCGGGAAGTAAACCCTTCCTCATTCCGATGCGGAGGTCTTCAGTCTCGAGGCAATTTCTCTGAGCCTCATGAATCTGATCCAATAGGTTGTACTTCACCCTCAGCTCGTTCAATTGTTCTGCGCTAACAATGGACACTCTCATCTGCTCAAAGTCCCTGCACAACTCTTATGACAACACCTCTCCAGTCAGATGGTTCAGATAGCTCTTGCGACTCAGTGCGTCTGCAACTACGTTGGCCTTGCCTGGATAATAGTGGATCTCTAACTGATAATCCTTGATTAACTCAAGCCAATGTCTCTGCCTCATGTTCAACTCAGACTGTGTGAAGAAGTATTTGAGACTCTTGTGATCTGTGTAAACGGCACACTTATTTCCGATCAGGTAGTGCCTCCAAATCTTCAATGCGTGCACTACAGCTACTAACTCAAGGTCGTGAGTGGGGTAATTCTGCTCATGAACCTTCAACTGACGTGAAGCGTAAGCCACAACTTTACCCTCCAGCATGAGAACACAACCTAGTCCATTCTTCGAGGCACCACAATATACCACGAAATCCTTATGGATATCCGGGAGTGTCAAGACTGGTGTGGTAGTGAGCTTCTCCTTCAAGAGTTGAAAGCTCTTCTCACATTTTTCATCCCATACAAACTTTGTGTCATTCTTCAATAAGTTGGTTAGGGGCTTAGCAATGGTAGAGAAATTCTCTATGAAACGCCGATAGTACTCGGCTAACCCAAGGAAACTCCTGATCTCAGACACATTACTGGGCTGCCTCCAGTTTACCACGGCCTCTATTTTAGTTGGATCCACAGCTACTCCCTCAGCAGTAATCACATGACCAAGAAATGCCACTTCTTCAAGCCAGAAATCACACTTGCTGAACTTGCCATAAAGCCGATTCCTCCGAAGTTTCTCCAACACAATCCGAAGGTGCTTCTCATGTTCCTCTCGTGTCTTGGAATACACGAGAATGTCATCTATGAAGACGACCACAAATCGATCAAGCTCCTCCATAAAGATCTTATTCATCATGTTCATGAAGTATGCCGGGGCATTTGTCAACCCGAATGCTACTACAGTGAACTCAAACTGCCCATGCCGAGTGACAAAGGCTGTCTTAGGTATGTCCTGCTCACGAATCTTCATCTGGTGATATCCTGAGCGCAGATCGATCTTGCTAAAGTACTTGGCACCTTTCAACTGATCTAGCAAATTGTCAATGCGTGGGAGTGGGTACTTGTTCTTGATCGTGACCTTATTCAACTCACGATAATCAATGCACATGCGCATCAACCCATCCTTCTTCTTGACAAATAGCACTGGTGATCCCCAAGGGGAAGTGCTTGGCCTTACGAATCCCTTTTCCATCAGTTCCGCCAATTGTTTCTTCAACTCTTCTTGCTCAATTGATGACATACAGTTGTGCCTATTCGCTATTGGTGTTGTTCCAGGCAACAGATCTATCACAAATTCCACTTCCCGATCAGGTGGTAACCCTGGTAACTCCTCTGGAAACACGTCCATGAACTCTCGAACTACTGGCACACTCTCCACGGGTACACCCTCCAAAGCGTGTAACATGTGGGCTGGTCCTGATCGAATGGGCACAAACTCCACCTCATGTCCACTTGGGTGTCTCAACTTGACCGAGCGAGGACTGCAAGTGATAACTCCTCGGTACCTGGTAAGCCAATCCATGCCTAAGATCACATCAATCCCTTGGGACTCCAGGATAGTCAAATCTGCCTTGAACTCAAGTCCTCCAATCAGAATACTGACTCCCTTACAACCCCAAGTGCAGTGGATTTCCCCTAGCGGGGAACTGCTAATCAAAGGTCTCCCTCGGGGTGTAACACTCAAGCTTTCATGAGAAACAAATGCGGATGAAACATATGAACTTGTTGCCCTTGAGTCAAAAAGTACCATGGCATTAGAATTATTAACAACAAACTCACCAATCACGACGTCTGGTGCCTCAGAAGCGTCCTCAGCAATGAGGTTGTTCAGCCGGCCGCGCACTGGTGGAGGTGGGGCGCGGGCCAGAGGATGCTGAGCAGCACCACCAGGAGCAGGTGGTCGGTACTGGCCTGCCTGCTAGCGTGTAGGGCACTTGTTGGCCTTGTGGCCAGTCTTGCCACAAGCGAAGCAGGTCCAGACGAGTGGAGCGCCCGTAGTCGTAGCAGGTGTAGGTGGCTTCCATGTGTTCGCAGCCGTGGGCTAGAACTGTGGCCTCTGGTACATGGGCCCAGTGAGAGCATGACTGGCCTGGCCATAGCCAGTAGTCGGGCACTGAGCTGCCCTCATGGGCGGAGCTAGGCCATTCCTGGGCCTCTGAGAAGGACCCGGGCGAGCAGAGGAATCCGAGCGCTTCTTCTTGAAGGCAGTGCTGTCCTCATAGTCCAGCCTCTCCCTTTCCACTGCGATAGCCTTGTTGATCATTTGGCGCAACGAGGAGTAGTCCGTGGATGACAGGAACTGTCGTATCCCACGGTGAAGATCCAGCTTGAACCAATACTGCCTCTTCTCTTCAGAGTCAGTGTCGTCTGGTGCATACCTCATCATTTTGGTGAAGACACTAGCATACTCCTGAACACGAAGCTGGCCCTGCTTGAGTCTACAAAACTCAGCGGCCTTGTGCACCATTATCTCCTTGGGCACGTAGAACTCCCTGAAAGCCTTGGTGAACTCATCCCACCCAATGTGAGTGGGGTCAGGGTGAGTCTCACTGAAGCTGTCCCACCAAGCTCGTGCAGTGCCAGTCAGCTGGTGTGTAGCTAACGTGACGCACTCCTCGTCAGTACAAGTGGTCAGATCTAACTTCTTCTCAATCTCCCTCAGCCAGTCATCCGCCTCCAGCGGATCCTCAGAGAACTCAAAGGTAGGAGGCCTCAGCTTGATGAAACCCTCGATCTTTCTGGTAAGTGTTTCAGGCTGGTGGTAGTGGTGTGGCTGACCATCTGGTGGTGGGTTCTGGTTGTGATTCCCTAGGAGAGTGGCTAGGTTTGCCATGAACTGGTGCTGGCTAGCTAGGACCTGGGCAAAGGTAGGTGCGTTAGCATCTGGTGGTGGTGGTGGGATCTCTGGCTTAGGCTGTGGTGCTCCTCTATCATCGTGTCCTCCACCTCCTCTCCCTACCTATCTACCCCCTCTCAGGCCCTGCCTTCCTTCTCTCTGACCTCCTGGTCTAGCTCCTCCTCTAGCAACTTGCCTGCCCCCTCTACCAACCTGTCTACCGCCTCTCTGACCTCCAGCAGGTGGATCCTCCACCTCGAGCTCTTGTTCGAGCTCTAGCTCAGGCTCAGGCTCAGGCTCAAGCTCAGCCTCCCGCCTGTGTGCGGCCCTGTGAGCCACTCTTGCGGAATGTCGAATCATCTGAAAATTTTATACGTGTGTTTGTATGAGCATATATAAAGTAACTTATATTACAAATTTTTAATATGATCACGCAAAATGTGTAATCACTCAAACATGAAGAAGCATAAAATCCATAAAAGGCGAATAAGAAACAATCACCAATCATCATTTCGTCTACCAAATCGCAGTTTTAAGCATTACAGGGTCATGCTAGACGCGATACAAGCGTGGGATACAACTCTAACTAACCATACTCTAACTCATGACGTGGCCATGCTCGGCATAGGATACAGACTCCGACTCTGACTCATGATAGCCTAAACACAACTAAAGCCTCGGTACTCCCATCTCTGGTAGACGGCATCTACTGTATCTAGGTTAGCTTCACTAGCTGCCTGTCAAAAAGTGTCGGACATCCACATGTCGCAGTGTCTATCGGGTAATCCTCAAGGTCGGGGGATAGGGTATCAGAACCCGTATGTCCCCCACGTCACTGTCCTCCTCTGCCTCCACTCGGGTGCCCTCTGGAAACTTCACAACTCTCTCTCTAAGAGACGTGTCTCCATCGCACAGTATGTCCACGATGCGAATGGCCTCTGCCATCTCACGTGTCAGACTGGGCTCTCCACTGATAGGTCTCTCGCAAGCTCTGTAGTCGAGGCGACTGGGGGGAAGCTCATACGTCTCTGGCTGCAGTGTGGGCACAAGCCACACGGGAAAGTCCTCCTGCAACCTCTGGAACTCAGCAACACGGTGGGTGTCTGTCTTGCGCCACGCGGCTACCGCTCTGTCGAACCGCTCCAACTGGAAGACCGTCTTCCACAGCAGGTGGGTCAGGTTGTTCTTGTTAGCCTCTCGGTTCTTCTCCAGGAAGGCAACGTTCTTCCTCAACTCACGGTTCTCCTCCGTGAGTGAATACATCACCTCAAGCTGCTCTTGAATCTTGTTCTCCATTATCAGCAGCACCTGAGCCATGTGGCTCCTCTCTGCCTCAGCATGGAGCTGGCGGTTCTCGGCGGTGACCCGTCGGTAACGCTCAGCAGTGAGTCGCTCCTCGGCCACTCTCTGGTAGTCCTCAAACTCAGACCGCATCCTCTGCGCAGTCGACCTCAGTGACCCAATCATGCTAGTCTGAACCTCCGAGAAACGGGTCGTGGCACGCCTCTGGTCGTCAAGCTGACTGTACTCCTACTCCAAAGAGGAAAGGTAGGCATCCTGAAGGAGCACAAACCTCCCCAGTGCGGTGGTGCACAGGTCTGCCTCACGGAACGGAGCCTCCTGCATCTCTCTCTCCAAGTGGTGTAGGTGGGGCGCAGTGGGTAGTAGACGTGGAAAGAGGCGAAACTCCGAGTGCTGCAAGTAAGCTCTGTAGTCACGTCCAATGACCTTGATTGCTGAGATAGCTGCCTTCTGAATCCCCCAAGGAACTGTGGGCGAAGTGGCCACCAAGTGAACTGCCGGGAAAGGAACCCCTGGAGCAGCTGTCTGTACGGCGTCGATGTACAACATCACGACAGCTGGGTCCCAGTCGCGTCGTATCTGCGCAGTGAATTGGACGTGCTCAGGTCTAACACCCAAGTGCTGAAGCATCCCCTTCAAGAGGTCCACCATGCCGTTGAGGTGTCTTTCCTCAGTCAGCCAGTCAGTCCACGGCTCCATCTGTTACAGTTAGGAGGCCAGAGTTAGTAAGTTTGTAAATGTATTTATAAAGCAAAATGTTAACTGAGTCAACTTTGAGTTAGATCAAATAAGTACAATGTAGTTTTTGGAAATTATTAGTTGCTAATGTCCATTTCTATGGCTGCATGCTACGGTCAAGAGCCTCGCTCTGATACCAGTTGAAACGCCCTAGATTTCATGGAGCCGAAATCCAAGGTTTAACAAAATAATATGTCTATCTCGTTGATATCATCACCATGCTCAAATCGTTTAACTGACTTGATTACAGCCTTATTCAGGCTTACTTCGGTACGCAGACCGGTACAAGCCAACTTGGCTAAACATGAAGTGAAATAACATTAGAGTAAAGCAGCTAATCGCGTCTTCAGGTCCATCTCCATGATCGCTTCTCGAGCATAGCACAGCAACCGCCTAGTCATACCATCCATTGTTGTTAAAGTCATAGTCCGGCTCCTCATCCTCAGTTTCTGTACGATAAGCGTACAGGTCACTAATTCGAGCACCCCAAAGCCGCCTAACTAGTATATCAAGTGAAGGCTGGGTTTCCTATGCGAGCAATAAATATATATATAAACCATAATCATATTATTAACACCATTTCACGATAACCATCCACATCTCACCTCCAAACACCTCATCACCACATCACTCGACTAAGTCTGCGAAAAGAGCAGCTCCTTCCCGTCCTTGCCTCATCGGCCAACGCCGGACCAATCACTCGAGGGAGAGAAGAGAACCCCAAGCTAGCTATAGTGACTCCGCCTTTGGGCCGTCCATAACCGTGGACTCGGCTATAAGTATAGTTTACACTCTGCAGAGGTTGTCCTATATCTTATGAAGAGAGGCTAAGTCAGCCGCCACCGGCAAAGCGCCCCTTCCCAGACGGTAAACCTACGCCTAATGGCACCAACCTACTTTTCCGAGCTAGAACTAGTTTGGATACATACCACCGCACACTCGGAACTGTGAAACTCGGTTATCCAGGGCCTTAACACGGGCCGAGTATATCGGGGAGACGAGAGGGCGAACCACACCCCGCTCCCTTACACTATCTCCTCACTGCCTACAGGCTGGCACCACTAGGAGCATGTTCCCACCTGAGCCCTGCGGGCATAAGACAAGTCCGATCAGTCCCAAAATACTATCACTCTAACGATTTACCTTATGCGGTAGGAGCGAGCCGACAATAATGGGCTGGTTGCCACCCTCAGCGGTGGGCCGCTCACCCCCAAACACCCAAACACTCCACTCTACGGAAAGTTCTAGTTCCCCCTATTTTCGAGTGCCAACTCCTGCCATCCCCTCTCAACTCACACAACCACTCAACCATTTTCTTCACACACGCCAAGAATATCCACCACAATCCCAATATACCAACTCATCATGTTCATTTTATTAGTGGATATGTAGTTATCAAGCAGGGGCTAAAATAAACAAGTCAGGATTAAATGGGTTTGCAGTAGATCACGGGTAGTTGCATATGCACTAAAAATATGCGCGTGGCTATGGGAGAAATGCGCGGGGTGTTCGCTAACCTGGAAGCCCGGCAGCGTAGTCCTCCTTCTCAGGGGTGTACTCCGGGTCGAGCTCCTCCCCCGTCGGCTCCGGTCCTAATCCGGGTTTAAGTGCAAATAGAAAGATTCGAAAAAGAATCATGAAGAGAGCAACACTCAAGCAAGCGCTATCTCACACGCATGTTCACTTTTTAGAAAAATATTGAAAGTAGTTTTGTATTTTTCAGAGTTAAAATAGAATAGTTATAAATTTTACAAGTTTATTCTTATTTTTATTTATTAATTTATTAAAGTTGAGGGGCTGCGCGTAAAGTTCAAGGGGCCAGATCAAACTTTAGTCAAAGTTCGTAGTTTTAGGCCCGCTGGGCCGGCCTGGTACTGCGTAGGGGGTAAAAGTAGACTAAGGGCAAAGTTCAGGGGTCAGCACGGTCTCTGGGTGTCGCAGACCTTAAGTCCTGGCTAAACGGGCCAGATCCGGCCCATACGTGCATTTGGCGGCCCAAGTCCAGCACTTAAAGTCCCATTTTCCTCCACCCCCCATTCCTCTTCCCGCGACGAGGCGTGGCCCGTCCGTCCGCTCAGCCTAGTTGATGGCGCGGCATAGGTAGAAGTTCTTCAGCGCTCTGGTTCCATCCTCCTCCTTCGCATTTTCGGTTCCCACCAAGTGCTCGACAAAATCACGCAAAGGTTCGCCCGAGTGGCCGTGTCCGTGACCACGCGGACACGCGCGCTCGGCGCGAGGCCTTTGATCCTACGCGTCCAGTAAGGGCTCGGCGCGACGGTTTGATGCGCGCGGTTATGGCGGTGCACGCTAGCCGCGGTGGCCTAGAGACGGTGACAGGGTCACGGCGGCGTGCGCTGGTCCGGCCCCCAACTCGACTACGGCGGCCTAATATTTCCTCAACCAGAGGTTTCGACGGCGTTCATGGCGCGCTAGCTCGGCAGGGTACGCCGTTCGTGGTGCGGTCCGGGTTGCGAAGCCCGGCACGGTGGTGTCGGAGTGCGCGGACACGGCGCAAACGCCGGCTGC
>Ga0182198_1000033_pt1 | contig 8770 bp, 1 predicted proteins | sample G5R1MG_38_FD_128378 | JGI IMG/M metagenome (GOLD analysis project Ga0182198, IMG submission 128378) | Switchgrass phyllosphere microbial communities from Michigan, USA - G5R1_NF_12SEP2016_LD1 MG | ecosystem: Host-associated > Plants > Phyllosphere > Phylloplane/Leaf | place: USA: Michigan... | reverse complement strand
TTGATGATAAACTCCCCTGTGAAAGTTTCCTGACAGAGGTTGAGATGGCTGTGACTCTGGACGAAGGTAAATGGAATTTGGAGGTTGGTGACCGGATCGAAAGGTCAAGGATAAGGGAATCTGATTTATGATACATGCCTGGAGCTATTGTGATACATGTGATACAACCCAGATTACTTTTCTTTATTTACTGATGAGTGTTCATCAATGGAGAGAGATCCTACTCAAACCCTACTCAGTACAGGTTTAGGGATGCAAACTTTTTCACACTCAAACACAGACCACGACTTCTTGAAAATGAGCTTAGGCAACTTCTCACCTAGTTGACTAGTCACATCTTTATCTGCTGGCTTCCCTCTCTCCATTCCTCCTTCGGCTTTGAAGTAGACATTGAAAGCGTATATGATACTTTCTAACTAGAATGACTCCAGCTAATCTTCTACTAATAGGTACTACAAAAGAGCGCACTTAGAAAAGAGAGTGTCATTTCGAAGAAAGGCAAGGCGGATAGGAGAAAAAGAGAAGAGTGGGGTCTACCTATTGTGTAAGCATCAACAAATTACTTTGAAATCGGGAGAACCTATTTTGTGACTTGGTCGGCATCGTGCTCTCTTTCACACAGTCTTCTCAAGTCACTAATGGCACAACAACAGGAACGAGTACACAATTGAATAAAAAAGGGAATTCACAATAAGGTGGCAAGATCCTTGTCCGTGGCAAATCTATGTTGTTGGCTACCTGGCTATTGTCTTTTCGAAAGTAGTTTATCAATTGTTATTTTATTCTTGCTTAGGCCCTACTTCTGAAACAAGTTCAAGTCATCTAGAAAAGTATAGAATGCTTAGGACAAACATGGTGTTATTTCACATAGGCTTGTAGTGAAAGTATTGAGTGCTTCTTTGAGTGGGTAATCGATTTCAACTCATCTTTCTGGATTGTGTGAGTTCTTCCTCATTGAATAGGAGAGTAGGATGTAGCATTCTTTCTATCTTGATGTGGAGTGATCCCCGAGAACGGTATGGTCAGGAAGAAAAAGTACTTTGAATGAATGATGTAGGCTGTGGATCCCTTTTGTTGATGAAGAGATAGCGCCAATTTCCTTTGCTTCTTAAAAGACTTCTAACTGCTAACAGCGAGAGTGCCTTAGATCAGGAGCATGAACAGCACAATTACCCGGTTCTCATTGAAGAAGAAAGAGAGCTTGCTTGGTATACCTACTACGCCCTAATAGATTGTAGTTTTTTACAATGAATTCTTTCATTCGTATTTCTCTAATCCAGTCTTCCCTATCCCACAGAACGAGGGAGGTATCCACTAAATCAATATTTTCTTAAGCAAGTGAGCGGCTTAATAACCTTGATTTTTTCTCGTATCTAAATAAGAGAGAACATCTGAAAAAATCAACATTATACTGATTTAGAGACCTGTGCACTTTGATTCTAGGATGTCTAGCCCTTATTGCTAGTTATAGCATTTGGAGATCAAACAAAATCTTAATGAATTTCGAGTTGTGTGCTAGCCTAGTATGCTTTCTTTCTTCTTCCCTTAGACTGCTGTGGTTCCTCTCTAAGACCCGCTGTGTGAGCTACGCGGTTCTACTTGATTTGTCAAATCCGGTAGATTGGTATTCCATTGCAACATTCTAAACCAAGCCAAATTACACTTAAGGAAGGCTTATCTATGATTCAAACTAAAAGCTAACACTGTGTGTGACTAACAGATGGTTGTTGATTCGTTCATGGTATGATAAGCTTCTTCTTCATGAAAACTCCTCCTTTGGCTTTTCAAAGCATATAACACTTATAACCAGATAGCGCTCCAGGTCGAATCTATCGTTCTGGAATTCTTCACTTCCACGACGGCGATCTTTTCTCTGAGAGTTCACTCTTTTCCACCACAATTGAATGCTTCTTATTTATTGGTCATAAAGCACACATGACCTTACCGTGTTTAGTAACAAATGTTATGAAATATAAGGCTCAGGGTGTCGCCCTCACATTCATCAGAGCAAAAACCCGAAGAACTTGTTTAGCCAGGGATGTCCCTCCAAAGAACAACCTTTTTTTTCTCACTGAAGAAAGAGGTTTCAGCTTTAGACAAAAGAAGTCTGCTCTGCGGGTGATACAAAGGGAAAACGAGTGTGGTAAGTTGTAGACATCTAGAACTCAAATAACTTATCAACAGAGCTATCTTTTGATAGCATTTCAATGGCTTATTCAAGGTCAATCCGTTTGACATACTGCACAGGTGCTGTTCTTCATAGCTGCTATTGGTCAACTTGCATTCTTCACTGACATACATCAATTTCCCAATCCTAAATTCAATAACAAAAGAATGTCCTCTCAGAACCAAAAACTCTTCCCCGCCTGCTTGCATCTGGAAACTATGTGGTGCTCGGGATGAACCGATGTCTAGAGCACTTTCTCAAAAACAAGAAGACTACAAATAGAGCTATTCAATCAAACTCAGGTACTATGATGGTGGACTACCAATTCTCTTTCTTGTTGAATGCAAAAGAAGCAAGATTATAGGCCGTATACTATGTGATTTCATCTTAGACGATCAAATCACTAAATGATCTCTCTCTACGGCACTCTTATTTCAATGTTTGGCTAGGCTTCTTCTTTCCCGAAGGACCTCTCACTCTCTGGAATGTCCGATTAACCGCTGCTTAGTGGTATCGAATGATACAAAGTTGTTCAAGGAGCTAAACGCGAACACAAGAAATTGCGTACCTTAGATGCCATAAGTGTTCCTTACCGAGGGAAAAAGCATTGGGACTACTTCCCTTATTAGCAACCTCATCATAAAGAGGACCCAGAAGGACAATATGCGGATCTTCTCCTTGCCTTCCTTACAGCTACGAGAGACGAAAGGTGCTTCAGAAAGCTGAGAGAAAGACACCAGGATCTACTGCCACAGTATGATACCAATGAACATACTTGAGCCACTGCTGTTCCCTTTTACTCATAATGGAAAGAAAAGAGATGCAGAAAGAAGAGTCTAAAGAAAAGAATCGAATATATAACGATTATAGCCGTGTATGTAGTAGGAAGAGGAAAAGAAAAATCCATTATATATGCTATATCTCATTCACTGAGTAGTGCAATAAGCAACTATTCGTTGACACCAACTCACTTATACTTGAAGACAGGAACATAGTAAAGTCAGCTAATCCATTGACACATTCTCTATTCTAAGACAAGAAAAAAGAGTAACTGAAGAATAGTACTCTTTCTATTGTTCATTTCCTATGAATCTTTCTTCATTCACTTCATTGAAAAGATATTGTGCATTTACCGAATTTCCTGTCATAGATAGTCTAGTGAAGCTAGCTTACTAATGCCAAGAACTACTACTCACCAAAACCTATCCTTACTAATACACGGCTATATGATATTCTTATTATTCTATTTCTATATTTACTCATATTCTAGTTTCGTAAAGCTATACTTAAGAGAAGGAAAGAGAGATTCTAGGACCACTTGCCCATAAGAATAAGACCGAACTTAACTACCTGTAACTGTCCCAACTGCCCATGTGTACTAACCCCCCGAAATCACTTTCCCTACTGCTACGTTGAAATGAAAATGCCCGCCTCCAATCCGCTTAGTTAGACCAGACTCTCAGACATATGATTGTTGAGTTAGCCAAGTGAGGGGTTCGTTCAGCCCGTCAATAAAGCTATTCTCGGTATAGAAATAGATAAGAAGAGCTCCAATTAGGGGCAGGCGCAATAAGGAAGGTAATCGATTGACGAGACCCACCGGAACTTCAACTTTCAGTCTTCTATACGTTACCTGCCTGGAAACATGTAAGTTCGTGTCCCGCGGGAATAACTAGTTCTCTAATTGTTTCGGTTGAGGAATGCCCTGTTCTAGTTAAAGTTCCAGGCATCATAAGTAAGAAGACCTACCAGATGAAAACTATATAACGATCCCTCGCGGCTTCTTGTATACCCAAAACTCTAGTATCTACTCACCTACAATGCTTCCCGCCTCGGGTGAACAGTGCTTCGTTGAAGGACAAGCCGTGGTGAATTTATCGACGATAGGACTTTTCTAGAATTCAAGTAGACTTAAGATAAAGTAAATCTCTCTTTTTATGTGAAAAATATCGATTTTGAACAGACAAAGGATACACCGAGACTCGGTTTACTCCGACGCAACCATCTCCTCTACTTCTACTAGGCGGGCCTCCTTACTCTATTCTTATTTCTCCTTCCGATAAGAGACTATTTATTAAATTCTCTGGCTGGGTCCTTAGGCAACTCGGCAAGACTGGACTAGTGGAACACGGCTATCTAGTGGTTCACTATATATAGGACTTGTAGAGCTTGAAAAAAAGCTTGTTTTGGTCTTTTTGTCTCTTTTCTATTTGGTGTGATAGGCTTAGTTAGGTGGTTTTTGAACTCTTCCCCTTTTACGCTGTTTATTCTTCAGCATTCTTTGTACATTCCCCAACCGGTTGATAAGTGGTGCTTGATTCTCTTTATCTTGCTTTTGATGGAAAAGTCCTACCACTATATAGACTATCTTTTCCTAAAATACATGCTGAACAGGTTGATTTGGACATCCCTTTTTCCATCTTCTTTTATCAAGTGCAAATGGCCAAATCTCATATGCCAAGGCCATGCTTCATCTTGTGCTCTTACACTCTTGGGCTTGCCTTCTCTACTCATTATTTGACTCATTATTTTACTTGTCTCCCCTACTGTCCACGACCAAAGCTCCACCTTCCTATGCTATGTATGCCAACCTTGATCTAATAAGTGGTCTTAATTAATTTTTAGGATAATATTTTACAAATGGTTGGTTTTGTTCAATACTTAGGTAGGGCTGACTACGCCACCTCAGCAGCTGGGACTGGAATTGCTTACAATGCATCTGGCCACTGACTGAATTCGAAGTAGGGCCAGTGTATAAAGACCGGCTTATCTCTCTTAAGACTTAGTCCACTTTCTACTAGAATCAGATTTTCTAGTTTGCAAGCAGGTGTGCCAGCTGTAACAAAAACTTACGGCTTAGGTGGATTTCTTTAGTCAGTCTATAACTCAGGCTTTTCTTTATAGGATAGGACTCCCACACAAGTAAGTAGCTAGCTAGCTGGTATTGCCAAAGCCAAAAACACTGCTGCATTCGAAAAGGCGAACCGCGCGGACCCGACTTCTTCCTTGCCCCATCCAAAAGAGTGATAAAAAGCAGCTTTGAAGTCAGGCGAAAACCTACACAGGTTGCTGGCAAGCGTTGGCAAGGCGGAGTAGCTTGTTAAAGGAAAGCGGTAGCGAAGGGTCAGGATGAACTATAGATACTCATGTGTCAGCTAATGTTGGAAGGATAGAGAGCGGTAGCGATGGGCTAAAGACATGCATGCAAGTTCAGCAGGAAGATGAGTTGATCGCTCACCTGGAACTTCTTAGCCTCTTTCCTTTAGAAGAAACCTTTGTGAATGCTCGCCCGGGACCAAGGCAGGCTATAGTATAGGCGGATTGCCCAACCGATCATAATCATAGGTTCAACCACACCAGAAAAGTGTTTATACATTTGGAAGACTTACTACACTGGAACCTAGATATCAATGCAACTAGGAAGTAGAAGCTAGGGCAGAGCCGTTTGTTTACCAAACGAACTTATCGCCGTGCTCGTGGGCTATGCTTCAAGTGCGGGGAACTACCCTGTATGCGGTCCATGTACCCTCGCCTGCGGCTCCTGTGCTCATGGTCCCGTTTTTTCTCTTCGCCAAAAAGAAAGGAAGAGAAGAGGTCGGAAAGATCACACACAGTACGAAAGCAAGCATAAACCAAACGAAAACCGATGTAGCGAGAAAGAGGGCACCGTCCTTCCTTTTTGGAGCCAAGGGAGCCTTTGGCCTATCTGTCAGTATGTTGTGCATTCTCTCACTTCCAAAATAGCATATAATGGATGTCATGTACCAGCTATCTCTGAAAAGGTAGAAGGGCCCTTTAGGGACAGCAAGAGTTGCTTAGTGCTTAATAGTGCTTGCAAAGAACGTTCAAGATAGCTGACTGACTGAGCTACTTCCGTAATAGGGGTCCTTTCTTTTCAAATCCGACCCACCCCCATCGATTTTCAAATATGCATTGAGAAAGAGCTTACCGGTAAATACCCTATCCCCTGTCTGAACTCTTGGAAGAACTTAGACTTGGGCACTTGTAACATGGTTGGAGGCATAGACTTGGAGTCCAAACGCCATTCCCTAAAACCTTATGAGTAGCTTACTATCCTGCCAGGGTACTTCGCAAGTCCTGCTATCCAATTAGGCTGGCTTCATTACGTAGAGCGGATCCACCCATACATAATAGGAGTACTCTTAAAGTAAGACCTTTAGAGCCTATAGTATAGCTTAGTAGCGGCGAACTTCTTTGAAATGAAAAACGATGTGCCTGCGACCTTTTGTTTCCAAGCTAGCTAAAGCCAGTTTTCGATGATCCCATTCGATTTGCTTTTTTTCATGAGTATAGTGAGGCGTTAATTCAATCTTTCCTCTTCTACTTATAGTGTTTGTGATTTGCTAGTAGGTGTCCCATCCCAGTGGTCATTAAACTCTTTGAAGCGAGTCCACCTCCCCTCTCAGATTTCTTTCTTTGATGCGCCTGCTGCCAGTTTCACATTCATTTCTAAGTCCCGACCATCCAATGCTAAAATGATTTTTGAGGACGGCGATTCTATTGTTTACAAATGTGACCATCCCTCGTTGGTTGCCCGCGGGACCATATGATAATGTAGAGTAGGCTAAGCTTGGATTGGAGATGAACATCTTAAGTTTATTATTCAAAATATGTAATTTCCCGCTTTTCTGTACTTAACTTCTGGTAAGTATCATCGGTCTTATGGAAAGAGAAGGCATATAATCGATATTCTTTGACCGGCTTTGGTCGAGCAACCGCTACATGAACGGCTACTGCCTACATAACTTGTCTTCCTTGAAAAGGAAGTAAGTATCAGACCATATGTAGTTCTCGTCTCCTTTAAAACCTTTATTTTCAATTCCGAAGAAGAATTGAAAGACGATCCCTCCGAAGAGGAGGAGAAGTCTTTAGTCGGGGTACCTCTTTAGTCGAGGTACTTTTGTTGCTTTGGAGAGTGGAAGAGGAATAAAAGATTCTTTTATTTATTTTTTTTTTTCAATTTAGTTTGATGTTTCTTTGATAGTTGGAAGTTCTCCAAAAGTATGAAAGGCTGGAGGGCTTTGTACCAACCATTCTAGTGTGGTTGGATTCTGTTCAACAGTCCAAGGACTTTCCGCACATCTTTTGTTCTTTCCACTGCTTGAAGTGATTGCGACAACTACGAAGAAACGACAAATCCCAACTACGGATATATAAGAACCGAAACTGCTCAGAGCATTCCATCCGGCGTAAGCATCTGGATAATCTGGAATGCGACGTGGCATACCCGAAAGCCCTAAGAAATGCATGGGAAAGAAGGTAAGATTAACCCCGAAAAAAGTGATCCAAAAATGGATTTGGCCTAAAGTTTCAGGATATGTCCGACCAAAGATTTTACCCACCCAATAGTAAAATCCAGCAAATAAAGCAAAAACGGCTCCCATAGAAAGTACATAATGGAAATGTGCAACCACATAATAAGTATCATGTAGAGCAATGTCTAGCCCAGAGTTAGCTAGAACTATTCCAGTGAGTCCCCCTATGGTGAACAAAAAGATGAACCCTACAGCAAATAACATGGGTGTTTTGTATTGTATGGAACCTCCCCACATGGTAGCGATCCAACTAAAGATTTTGATTCCAGTGGGCACAGCTATGATCATGGTAGCTGCGGTGAAGTAGGCACGCGTATCAACGTCTAAGCCCACAGTAAACATATGATGAGCCCAAACTAGAAATCCAAGAACACCTATACTTATCATGGCATAAACCATGCCTAGATACCCGAAGACCGGTTTTCTTGAAAAGGTCGATACGATATGACTAATAATACCGAATCCAGGCAGAATGAGAATATACACCTCTGGATGACCGAAGAACCAAAAGAGATGCTGGTATAATATTGGGTCTCCCCCTCCTGCTGGATCAAAAAAGGTTGTATTAAAGTTTCTATCGGTTAATAACATTGTAATTGCCCCTGCCAGTACCGGAAGTGATAATAAAAGTAGGAATGCTGTCACTAGAACGGACCACACAAAAAGTGGTAATCTATGCATAGTCATTCCAGGTCCACGCATGTTGAAGATAGTAGTTATAAAATTGATAGAACCCAAAATTGATGAAACACCTGATAGATGAAGACTAAAAATTGCTAAATCAACTGCTCCTCCAGAATGGCTGGTAATACCACTTAAGGGCGGATAGACCGTCCACCCAGTGCCGCTGCCCACTTCTACTAAGGCTGAGCTTAATAGGAGCAAGAGACTTGGTGGCAACAACCAGAATGATATATTATTTAATCGTGGAAATGCCATGTCAGGTGCACCTATCAGAATCGGAACAAACCAATTCCCAAATCCACCTATCATCGCCGGCATAACCATAAAAAAGATCATTAAAAAAGCGTGAGCCGTTATTAAAACATTATAAAGTTGATGATTCCCACCAAGAATTTGATCGCCGGGTCGGGCTAATTCCATACGAATCAGTACGGAGAAGCATGTGCCCATCACTCCTGCAATGGCACCGAAGATGAAATATAGAGTACCGATATCCTTGTGGTTAGTGGAGAAGAGCCATCGGACCAGATTTGTCATTTTTTTTTCGTTTTGAAAACTTTCAAACCTTATCAGAGAGGGGCCA
>Ga0182198_1000028_pt1 | contig 9150 bp, 10 predicted proteins | sample G5R1MG_38_FD_128378 | JGI IMG/M metagenome (GOLD analysis project Ga0182198, IMG submission 128378) | Switchgrass phyllosphere microbial communities from Michigan, USA - G5R1_NF_12SEP2016_LD1 MG | ecosystem: Host-associated > Plants > Phyllosphere > Phylloplane/Leaf | place: USA: Michigan... | reverse complement strand
CGACTCAGGTCCCCCCGTCGATCTTCCGAGTTCGGCGGGTAGGCGCGGTTCGTGACGGTTGCGTGCGACTTCAGCGACGGGACCGTGACGCCGACGTTACGGTTCGGTGACGGGGCGCGACCAATCCGGCCAGGCCGGATCGACATCCATCGCGTCCGTTCGTCTCGAGTAGGGGTCGAGCGAAGTCGAGAGCCCGTATCGAGAGACCTTCACTCGTGGCCACCTCTCGATACGCCATCTCGACAAGCTCGATGGCTACTCGAGGCGAACGGATGCCTGGTCGACCTCCGAGATCGAGTATCGATCCGGCCTAACTGCGCAAAAGTTGCTCGGTCGAGCCCACCTCCACCAGCGCGTGCCCGTCGCGCGCGATCACGAGGTGGTCGTGGAGGCGGATGCCGAGGCAGGCGCCGGCGGTGACGAGGGCGCGGGTGAAGCGGGCGTCGGCGCGACTCGGCGTCGGGTCGCCGCTCGGGTGGTTGTGGACGAGGAGCAGCCCGGTCGCGCCGAGTTCGAGCGCGCGGACGACTACCGGGCGCGGTTCGGCGAGGAGGCCGTCGGGGCCGCCGCGCGCGATCACCTCCTCGGCGATCAGCTCGCGGCGGCGGTTGAGGAAGAAGACGCGTAGTTCCTCGATGGCCGCCGGCGCCATCCGGTGGTGGAGGTATTCGACGAGGTCGTGCCGGGTGGCGAGGAGCGGGCCGCGCACCGCCGGCTCGCGCAGCGCGACGAGCATCGCCTCGCGGTGCGCGGCGAGGAGCCGCGCCGACGCCGGGCCGACCAGCGCGGCGAGTTGCGCGAACGACGCGCTGCCGATCGCGGCGATCGAGCCGAAGCGGCGCAGCAGCCGGTCGGCGGCGGTGTCCGCGTCCGGGTCCACGGCGGCGAGCAGCGCGGCGAGGACGCGGCGACGTTCGTCGTCGTCCGACCAGGACGCTGCGGTCGCGTCGTCGAGGGTCACCGATGCGGCTCCATGCACTCGATGTACCGTCGCGGATGCCGCTGCCCTCCCCCGGTCTCCCCCGATCCGGTGGCGCTTTGCTCCGTTTCGGACGGATCGCGCTCGCTCGCGGATCGGCATTGCACGCGCGCGGCTTTGCCGACAGGACGCGGGCAAGGGAGAATGACACATGCCGACCGGCCTCGCCGCGCTGCTCGACGACATCGCCGGGATCACCCGCCTCGCCGCCGCCTCGCTCGACGACGTCGGTGCCGCCGCTGGGCGCGCGGGGACCAAGGCGGCGGGCGTCGTGATCGACGACGCCGCGGTGACGCCGCGCTACGTCGTGGGACTGTCGCCGGCGCGCGAGCTGCCGATCATCGGCAAGATCGCGCTGGGATCGATCCGCAACAAGCTGCTGATCCTGCTGCCGGTCGCGCTGGCGCTGTCGGCGTGGGCGCCGTGGGCGCTGACCCCGCTGCTGATGGTCGGCGGCGCCTATCTCTGTTTCGAGGGTGCCGAGAAGGTATGGGAGGCGGTGTCGGGCCACGGCCACGCCGCCGCGGACGAATCGACCGCGACGACGCCCGAGGAGATCGAGCGCGAGAAGGTGTCGGGGGCGGTCCGCACCGACTTCATCCTGTCGGCCGAGATCATGGCGATCGCGCTGGCCGAGGTCGCGGGCGGCAGCATCCTGAGCCAGGCGGTCGCGCTGGCGATCGTCGCGATCGCGATCACCGTGGGCGTCTACGGCGCGGTCGGGCTGATCGTGAAGCTCGACGACATCGGGCTGGCGCTGGCCGAGCGCCGGTCGCCCGCGGTGCAGGCGATCGGGCGCGGGATGGTGAAGGCGATGCCGATCATCATGGCGGTGCTGTCGGTGGTCGGGATCGCGGCGATGATCTGGGTCGGCGGGCAGATCCTGTGGCACGGGCTGGAGACGCTGGGCGTCGAAGGCCCCGCGCACGTCATCCACGCCGCCGCCGAGGGCGCGGCGGGCGCGCTGCCGGGGGTGCACGGGCTGGTAAGCTGGGTGGTGACGGCCGTGTGCTCGGCGATCGTTGGGCTCGTCGTCGGCGGCATCATCGCCGCCATCGTCCACGCGGTGAAGCAGCGCCGGGCGCACCCCTGACAAAAAACCGGCCCGGCGCGAGGCCGGGCCGAGGTGTCCTAGGGAGCTACCTAGGTCGGGTGACGCCCGGTCGGGCGAATGGGATCAGCGCGTGTTGGTGGCCGCGTCGTTGGCGAGCGGCGCGTCGGCGTTGCCGAAGTCGGTCGCGTTCACGTCGACGGGCGCACCTTCCTCGTTGAGGATCACCGTGTCGTTCGCGGTCGCCTCGTCGGCGCGCGAGCAGGCGGTGGTGCCGAGCGCGAGCGTCGCGAGCAGCGTCGCGGTGAGCAATGTCTTCATGGTCGTTCCCCTTCGTTGATGAAATCGCGGTCGCCCCCGCGCAGCGACGCGCCGAACAGGGCGAAAAAGTCGTCGCCGGCGGCATCGTCGGCGCCCCATTCGGGGTGCCACTGGACGGCGAGGACGTCGCCGCCGCACGGCCGCGCGGCGATCGCCTCGACCAGCCCGTCGTCGGCGGCGACCGCTTCGACCGCCAGACCGTAGCCGAGCCGGTCGATGCCTTGCTCGTGGACCGAATTGACGGTGAGGCGATCGCGCGCGGCGGCGTCGTGGAGGCGACCGCCGCGCGTCAGCAGCACGTCGTGACGGTGGTCGAACAGGTCGGGATAGGCGTCCCACGAGCCGCTCAGATGCCGGCCGCCGCACGCGCCGTGCGACAGCGTGCCGCCGAACAGCACGTTGATCTCCTGCATGCCGCGGCACACGCCGAAGACGGGCCGGCCCGCCTCGATCATCCGCGCCGCCAGCCCCAGCGCCACCTCGTCGCGTGCCTCGTCGAGGGGGCCGAGCGGCGCGGCGTGGCCGGGCGAGTGGCGCGACGGCGCGACGTGGGTGCGCGCGCCGGTCAGCAGCAGCCCGTCGAGGATGCCCGCGAGCGCGCCCGCGTCGTTGGCGTCGGCGACGGCCGGAACCAGCAGCACGGTGCAGCGCGAGAGCCGGGCAAGCGGCGCGACGAAGCGCGAGGCGACCGCCTGGATCGGGCGGCCCGCGACCTCGTTGCCGCACATCAGTCCGACGACGGGAAGCCGCGCCGCCATCAATGCCCCCGTGCCGGCACAGTGGCCGGGCCGACCGGCGCGGGCGATGCGATCCGCGCCTCGGGCTGGGTCACCTCGCTATCCGCCGGGACGTCGGCGAGCAGCCAGACGTTGCCGCCGATCGTCGACCGCGCGCCGATCCGCACCCGCCCGAGGATGGTGGCGCCGGCGTAGATCACGACGTCGTCCTCGACGATCGGATGGCGATCGAGCCGGGGGCGCAGGCCGCGCGCGACCTCCGCCGGGCTGCGCGCGCCCAGGGTGACGTGCTGGTAGAGGCGGACGCGGTCGCCGATGATCGCGGTCTCGCCGACGACCACGCCGGTGCCGTGGTCGACGAAGAAGCTGTCGCCGATCGTCGCGCCGGGGTGGATGTCGATCCCCGTGCGGCGGTTGGCGAGCTCGGAGACGATCCGCGCGACGATCGGCGCGCCCAGCGCGTGGAGTTCGTGCGCGATGCGATGGTGGAGGCTGGCGATCGCGCCGGGGTAGCAGACCAGGATCTCGTCGACGCTGCGCGCGGCGGGATCGCCGAGGAACGCCGCCGCCACGTCGGTGTCGATCCGCCGCCGCACCTCCGCGAGCGTGCCCGCGAACATCCGCACGATCGTGCCCGCCTGCCCCGGCTCGAAGCGACCCTTTGCCTCGTGCTGCCAGTATTCGAGTTCCTGGCCGATCTCGCGTTCGAGGACGCCGAGCGCGGAGATGAGCTTGGCGGCGACCACCGCGTCCTCGTCGGCGTCGCGGCCGCGGAAGCCGCCGAGCCGGCGCGGGTAGAGCGCCGCCGACAGCAGGTCGACGGCATGCTCGATCCCGGCGACCGAGGGGAAGCTCGCGACGTCGCGGCCCTCGTCGTGGCTGGCGCGCCACGCGTCACGGGCCCGGCGGAGCGCGGTCACCGCGTCGCCGATCCCGGCGCCGGGGGCCATTGCGGGCTCCGAGCGCGACAGGGCGCGGTCTTGGATCAGTGACGGCATCGCTCACCTCCGGCGGCGAGCATACTCCCCTGACTTGGTAGGAGATGATAGATTTGCTTGGCGCGCTGAAAGTCGCCCGGCACGGCGACCTATTGGTCGAAGTCGTTGCCCTCGCCGCCGTGCATGTTGGACCAGAGTTGCTGCGTCCCCGCCTCCTGCGCGCGGTTGACGAATTGCGACGCGACCAGCCAGCCCTTGATCGGGCGCAGCGGCAGCAGCGTCCCCGCCGCCATGAACGGCACCGAGGTGACGAGGTGAACCCAGAAGGGCGGCGAGAAGGCGACCTGCAGCCACACGACGAAGGCGGTCAGCGGCAGCGCGATGATGCACAGCGAGAAGAAGGCGGGACCGTCGTCGGGCGCGGCGAAGCGATAGTCGAGGTCGCACACCGCGCAGCGCTCGACGATGCGCAGCCACGACTTGAACATCGGCCCCTCGCCGCAGCGCGGGCAGCGGCCCTTCCACCCGCACTTCATGATCCAGCGGAATTTGTCACCGTCGGTGCCGTCGATCGGCGCGCGCGCCTTGCCTGGTTCCATCGCCGGCATGTGGGCGCACGCTGCCGTGATCGCAAACACATTAGCAAACCCGATCTGCTCGCGGTTGAACCCGTGTTGCCCGGCGATTAGGTTTCAGCCGCGGCGACCACGTTCCCGCCCCTCGTGGGAGATCAAGACCGGGACGGCCCGGCGGCGCGTGAAGGGAGCTTGCCCCATGGCGTGGATCGTCCTGGTGATCGCCGGTCTGTTCGAAGTCGTCTGGGCGACGGCGATGAAGCAGTCGCATGGATTCTCGCGGCTGTGGCCGAGCGTGGTGACGCTCGTCGGCATGGCGATCAGCTTCGCGCTGCTGTCGTGGTCGATGCGCGTCCTGCCGCTCGGCACCGCCTATACGGTGTGGACCGGGATCGGCGCGGTCGGGGCCTTCGTCGTCGGGGCGGCGGTGATGGGCGAGGCGCTGACCCCGATGCGGGTGGGCGCGGCGGTGCTGATCGTGTCGGGGCTGGTGCTGATGAAGCTGTCGAGCCCGGCCTAGCCGACGATCTCCACCGGCGGCGCCGGCCTCACCCGCATCGCGAGCAGTGCCACCAGGCTCACCCCCGCCGCCGCCGACAGGTACCAGCCGACCGGCGCCAGTCCGTGCTCGTTCGCCAAGCCTTGCGCGATCAGCGGGGTCAACCCGCCGCCGATGACGCCCGCGACGTTGAACGCGATCGACGCGCCGGTGTAGCGCACCCGTGCCGGGAACAGTCCCGGCAGCCACGCGCCGAGCGGGCCGTAGACGAACCCCATCGCCAACAGCGTCAGGCTGAGGAACGCGAACGCGCCCGCCGTCCCTGCCCCCATCAGCGGCGCGATCAGGAAGCCGACCGCGATCGTCGCCACGCAGCCACCGGCCAGCACCCGGCGCTCGTCGAAGCGATTGTCGGCCAGCCACGCGGCCGCCCAGATGCCGGCCGCCATGAACAGGATCGCGCCGAGCTGCATCAGCAGGAAGCCCTGCATGCTGAACCCCAGCGTCTTGGTGCCGTAGCCGAGGAGGAAGGCGGTGCCGACGTAGTAGGCGGCGAAGCAGGCGATCGCGCCGACGGTGCCGGTCAGCGTCTCGCGCCAGTGATGCCGGCCGAGCTCGGCGAGCGGCACCGCGGGCGGCGGCGCGTGCGCCAGCGCGGCGGCGAACTCGGGCGTCTCGGTCAGCTTGAGCCTGATCCACAGGCCGACGGCGACGAGCAGCGCCGAGATCGCGAAGGGGATGCGCCACCCCCAGTCGCGGAACTCGGCCGGGCTCAGCCACAGGCCGAGCAGCAGGAACAGCCCGTTCGCCGCGATGAAGCCGGCGGGCGCGCCGAGCTGCGGCGCCGATCCGTAGCGCGCGCGCCAACCCGGCGGCGCGTGCTCGACCGCGAGCAGCGCCGCCCCGCCCCACTCGCCGCCCAGGCCGAACCCCTGGCCGAAGCGCAGCACGCACAACAGCACCGGCGCGATCCAGCCCGCGGTCGCGTAGGTCGGCAGGAAGGCGACCAGCGTCGTCGACACGCCCATCGTCAGCAAGCTGGCGACCAGCGTCGACTTGCGCCCCACGCGGTCGCCGAAATGGCCGAAGATCAGGCTGCCCACCGGCCGCGCGAAGAATGCCACCGCGAGCGTCGCGAACGCCGCCAGCTGCGCGGTTTCGGGCGCGCCGACGGGGAAGAACAATTCGCCGAACACCAGCGCCGCCGCGGTCGCGTAGACGTAGAAGTCGTAGAATTCGATCGTCGTGCCGACGAAGGACGCGGCGAGCACGCGGCGGTGCGAGGGTGCGGTCATGCGGCGGGTTGTCGCGTGACGGGGGATGCCGCGCAAGCCTGTCGGCGTTCTCACGTGTTTTCGTCTACGCCCCCCGACACCGTTCGGGAACGCCGGCGTGCTTAACGCCTAGCCCGACGCCAGTGCCGCTCCCATCGCCGCCACCACCGCGTGGAGCGCCTTCATCGGCCGCACCATCACGGTGAATTCGGTGATCCGCCCGTCGTCTTCCCAGCCGATCATGTCGATGCCGTGGACCTCGAACCCGCCCACCTCGGTACGGAACTCGAGCACGGCCGAGCGCGCTGCCCGCCACTCGCCGGCGTAGCGGAAGGCGTGGTTGCCCAGCACCTGCATTGCCGCGGTCAGGTACCTGGCGGTGATCGCCCGCCCGACCTGCGGCGTGTGGACCGCGGGCGAGCGGAACACGACCTCGTCGGCGAGCAGCGCGTCGAGCGCGGCCGCGTCGCGGCTCTCGACGTAGGCGTGCCAGCGCGCGACGGTGTCGCTCACCCAGGGAACCGATCGAAGGTCGGCATCTCGGCGAAACCGTGCCACCAGGCGCCCGCGTCGGCGACCTGGATGCGCGCCACCGGCGGCAGCGCGTTCGCGTCGTCGAGCGTCCCCGTCTGTACGTCGACCTTGCCGGGGAACAGCGCGGCGTTGCGGTAGAACAGCCCGCTGCCGCACGTGGCGCAGAATTGCCGAAAGGTGCCGGGCGACGATTCGTAGGTCCGCGGGCTGCCCTCGATCGTCAGCGCCTCCTCGGCGAACATCGCCCAGCCCACGACGGGCGCGCCCGCCGAGCGGCGGCAGTCGGCGCAGTGGCACAAGGTGCTGTGCTCGGGCTCGCCCGCCGCCACGTAGCGGATCGCGCCGCAGCGGCAGCCTCCGGTGACCGACATCGCTCGCCTCCCGCAGTTTCGCATTTGTTCTCATAGATTGCGCCCGCGCGCAACCCCGCCTACCTGCGCTAGCGTGACCGACAGCCAGCTCGCCGACCCGCCCTATCTGAAGGGCCTCAACCCGCCGCAGCGCGAGGCGGTGCTGACCACCGACGGCCCCGTCCTGATGCTCGCGGGCGCCGGTACCGGCAAGACCGCCGCGCTCACCGCGCGGCTCGCCCACCTGCTCTACACGCGAAAGGCCTGGCCGTCGGAGATCCTGGCGGTCACCTTCACCAACCGCGCCGCGCGCGAGATGCGCGAGCGCGTCGGGCGGCTGGTCGGCGAGACGGTCGAGGGGATGCCCTGGCTCGGCACCTTCCACGCGATCGGCGCCAAGATGCTGCGCCGCCACGCCGAGCTGGTCGGGCTCCAGTCGAACTTCACCATCCTCGACACCGACGACCAGCTGCGCCTGCTGAAGCAGCTGATCCTCGCCGCCGACCTAGACGAGAAGCGCTTTCCCGCTCGCGCGCTCGCCGGGCTGATCGACGAGTGGAAGAACAAGGGCCTGACCCCGCGCGACATCGATGCGGGCGAGAGCGAGCGCTACGGCAACGGCCGCGGCGGCGAGCTGTACCAGCGGTACCAGGACCGGCTGAAGGCGGTGAACGCCTGCGACTTCGGCGACCTCCTCCTCCACGTGCTGACGATCCTGCGCCAGCACCGCGACGTGCTCGAGCTGTACCAGCAGCGCTTCCGCTACATCATGGTCGACGAGTATCAGGACACCAACAGCGTCCAGTACCTCTGGCTCCGCCTCCTCGCGCAGGAGCGCCGCAACATCGCCTGCGTCGGCGACGACGACCAGTCGATCTACTCGTGGCGCGGCGCGCAGGTGGAGAACATCCTGCGCTTCGAGCACGATTTCCCCGGCGCCAAGGTGATCCGGCTGGAGCAGAACTACCGCTCCACGCCGCACATCCTGGGTGCCGCGGGCGGCGTCATCGCGAACAACACCGGGCGGCTGGGCAAGCAGCTGTGGACCGAGCTCGACGCGGGCGAGAAGGTCCGCGTGCTCGGCATCTGGGACGGCCCCGAGGAGGCGCGACGCGTCGGCGACGAGATCGAAACCGCCAGGCGGAACGGCACGTCGCTCGACGACATGGCGATCCTGGTGCGCGCCTCGCACCAGACGCGCGAGTTCGAGGACCGCTTCATCGCGATCGGCATGCCGTACAAGATCGTCGGCGGCTTCCGCTTCTACGAGCGCGCCGAGATCCGCGACGCGCTCGCTTACCTGCGCGTCGTTAACCAGCCCGCCGACGACCTGGCGTTCGAGCGGATCGTCAACGTCCCCAAGCGCGGCCTCGGCGACAAGGCCATCGCCAAGATCCACCAGCTCGCCCGGGCCGAGCAGCTGCCGCTGACCGTCGCCAGCGCGCGCATCCTCGACACCGACGAGCTGACCGGCGCCGCGCGCAAGTCGCTCGGCCGGCTGATCGGCGACATCGCCCGCTGGCGCGACATGGCGAGCCAGCTGCCGCATGCCGAACTCGCCCGCCAGCTGCTCGACGAGAGCGGCTACACCGCGATGTACCAGGCCGAGAAGTCCGCCGAGGCCGCCGGCCGGCTCGAGAACCTCACCGAGCTGGTCCGCGCGATGGAGGAGTACGACTCGCTCCAGGCATTCCTCGAGCACGTCAGCCTCGTCATGGACAACGAGGGCGGGCGCAACGACCCCCAGGTCACGATCATGACCATCCACGCCGCCAAGGGTCTCGAGTTCGACACCGTCTTCCTCGCCGGCTGGGAGGAGGGCCTGTTCCCCTCGCAGCGCTCGCTCGACGAGGGTGGCACCAAGAGCCTCGAGGAGGAACGCCGCCTCGCCT
>Ga0182198_1000024_pt1 | contig 11475 bp, 10 predicted proteins | sample G5R1MG_38_FD_128378 | JGI IMG/M metagenome (GOLD analysis project Ga0182198, IMG submission 128378) | Switchgrass phyllosphere microbial communities from Michigan, USA - G5R1_NF_12SEP2016_LD1 MG | ecosystem: Host-associated > Plants > Phyllosphere > Phylloplane/Leaf | place: USA: Michigan... | reverse complement strand
TGGCGGATGCGCGTCGCGCTCGCCTCCTTGCTGTTCTCCGCCCCCGACCTGCTGCTGCTCGACGAGCCGTCGAACCACCTCGACCTCGAGGCGGTGCTGTGGCTCGAGGTTTTCCTGAAGGGCTACAAGGCGACGATCCTGATCGTCAGCCACGAGCGCGACTTCCTCAACAACGTCGTCGACCACATCCTGCACCTGCAGGGCGGCAAGCTCACGCTCTATCCCGGCGGCTACGACGCCTTCGAGCGCCAGCGCGCCGAGCGGCTCGCGCAAGCCGAGGCCGCCCGCGCCAACCAGGCGGTCCAGCGCGAGAAGCTCCAGGAATATATCGCCAGGAATTCCGCGCGCGCCTCGACCGCCAAGCAGGCGCAGAGCCGCCAGAAGATGCTCGCCAAGATGCAGCCGATCGCCGAGGCGTACAACGACCCGACCTTGTCGTTCGGCTTCCCCAACCCCGCCGAACTCCGCCCGCCGCTCATCACGCTCGACATGGCGTCGGTCGGCTACAACGAGACGCCGATCCTCAAGCGCCTCAACCTGCGCATCGACCCCGACGACCGCGTCGCCCTCCTCGGCCGCAACGGCAACGGCAAGACTACCCTGGCCCGCCTCCTCGCCGCCCAACTGACTCCGATGGCGGGCGACATGGCGTCGTCGCCGAAGATGAAGGTCGGCTATTTCACCCAGTATCAGGTCGAGGAACTCGACGCCGCCGACACCCCGCTCGAGCACATGACGCGCACGATGAAGGGCGCCTCCCCCGCCGCGGTCCGGGCGCAGCTCGGCCGCTTCGGCTTCTCGGGCGACAAGGCGACGACGCTGGTCGGCCGGATGTCGGGTGGCGAGAAGGCGCGTCTCGCGCTGGCGCTCATCACCCGCGACGCGCCGCACCTGCTGATCCTCGACGAGCCGACCAACCACCTCGACGTCGACGCGCGCGAGGCGCTCATCCAGGCGCTCAACGACTATACCGGCGCCGTCCTGATCGTCAGCCACGACCGCCACATGCTCGAGATGACCGCCGATCGCCTCGTCCTCGTCGACGCCGGCGAGGCCCGCGACTTCGACGGCAGCATGGACGACTACCTGACCTTCGTCCTCAAAGGCGACGCCGGCACGGGGTCGAAGGCCGACCGCAAGGCCGACAAGAAGGCGCAGGCGGATCGCCGCGACCGCGATCAGGAACTCCGTCGCGCCGTTCGCGAACTGGAAGCCGACACCGCGCGCCTGACCGCCGAGCGGACCGCGCTGGAACGCGCGATGGCCGATCCCGCCGCCGCCGAGCCGCGCTTCAGCCGGCTGTCGATCGCCGATCTCGGCAAGCGCCGCGCCGAGCTTCAGCAGAAGATCGACGCGGCCGAAGCCAAGTGGATGGAGGCCGCCGAGAAACTCGAAGCGGCCTGAGGTCAGCCCTCGGCCGTCGCTTCCTGATCGCCCGCCGCGGGTCGCTCGAACCACGCCTCGACCGGTCCCACCAGCTTGAGCGTCAGCGGCCGCCCCTTGCGGTCGACCTTCTTGCCCAGCGCGACGCGGATCCACTCCTCCGAGATCGAATATTCCTCGACGTCCTTGCGCTCGACACCCTTGAAGCGGATGCCGACGCCGCGCTCGAGCAGCGACTGGTCGAAATAGGGGCTGTCGGGGTTGATCGACAGGCGATCGGGGGGAGTGTCGGTCATGCCGGCGCGCTTACCTGCGTGCCGCGCCCGCCGCTACGAAAAAGCGGCGCGGGGACAACCCCACGCCGCTCCCCGGACCGTTCCGGTGTTACCAGCCGCCGTAGCCACCGCCGTAATAGCCGTCGCCGTAGCCGTATCCGCCGCCGTAATAGCCGTCATAGCCCGGCTGGTAGACGCGCTCGCGCACCACGACGCGCGGCGGCGGCGGTGCGTAATAGCGGTCGCGGTAGACGACCCGCGGCGGCGCGTCGTAGTAATAGCCGCGATCGTAGTAGCGGCCGCGGTTGTTCGACGCGATCGCCGCGCCGACGCCCAGTCCGACGATCCCGCCGAGCAGCGCGCCCGCCGCGACGTTGCCGCCGCGATGCCCGCGGTATCCGTAGTCGCCGCGCCCGCGCCAGCGCTGCGCGTCCGCCGGCACCGCCGCGGTCAGCGTGGTCGCCGCCAGCACGATGCCCAATCCCAGCTTCTTGCCCAATCCGTTCATCTCGAACCTCCGATACAGATACGCCCCGGTCCGCAAGTTCAAACGCACGAGGTGCGACCGTGTTGCGATCCCTACGCTCCGCCCGCTGAACGGCGACGGAACCGGACGTTTACGGGAGGTTCAGGCGCGCGGCCGCGCCGGAGGCGTCGTCAGTCCTTCCACGCCCAGTAGAGCTGCGCCGGCGGCACGTTCCACCATTCCATGTCGTGATCGATCCGGGTCCAGTGCGGCAACAGGAACGACTTCACCTTGGGGCTGAACTGATAGACCAGGAACGCGCCGTCCGTCCGCAGCGCCGCGTGCGTCTCGGCTGCGATCGCCGGCCCCACCCCCGGCGGCAGCGTCGAGAAGGGCAGTCCCGACAGGACGTAGTCGGCCGTCTCGAACCCGCGCTCGGCGATGATCCGGCGAACGTCGGCCGCCGATCCCTCGACCGCCTGGAAGCGCGGGTCGATGATCGTCGCGTCGAGGTAGCGGACGAAGTCGGCGTTGGTGTCGATCGCGATCAGCGTCGCGTCGGGCGCCATCCGCTCCAGGATCGGGCGGCAGAAGGTGCCGACGCCGGGCCCGTACTCGACGAACAGCTTGCACTGATCCCAGTCGACGCGATCGAGCATCTTGCGGATCAGCTTGTCCGACGACGGGATGATCGATCCCACCATCACCGGATGTTTCAGGAAGCCCTGGAAGAACATCTGCGCGGGCGAGGGAATACCGGCCGGACGTCGGCGGGCGGCGGAGGTCGAACTGGCCATCGGATTCCTGTCGGTCGTGGTCCCCACACGATCGGCGAGGGTTTCTCCCCTCCGTCGCACAGGTGCCGAACGTGTGGCAAGTCGCGGGGTTTCACGGCGCCGGCCAATCGCTGTCGCGGTCGGGTGCTTGCAGGATCGTTGCGAAGGCGTACCATCCGCCGGACTCGCCCGAGTCTCCCACCGGGAAGGCTGCGTCGGACGCGTCCGGTTCCACCATCGCGGCGGACCGTGGCTGGACATCCCGGCCCTCCGGCCCCTGCCGCTCAGCAGGAGGATGACCCATGCGATTCGCCTACGCCGTCCCGCTTCTTCTCGTGGCGGTGCCCGCCGCCGCGCAAAGCGTCTTCGACGGCACGTGGAAGGCCGATACCAGCTCCGCGCAATTCGGCGGCAAGCCGCAGGATCGCACGCTGAAGAACGGCAGCTACACGTGCAGCACGTGCACCCCGCCCTACACCGTCAAGGCCGACGGCCGCTTCCAGCCGGTCCGTGGCAATCCGTACCTCGACGAAACCTCGGTCACCGTCGTCGATCCCTCGACCGTCAAGTTCGCCTATCGCCGCGCCGGCAAGTCGACCGGCGAGGACACCGTCACCATCTCGCCCGACGGCAAGACCGCGACGTGGAAGGGCGTCGACCGCAGCGCCGTCAACGGCACCCCGGTCGAGTACGACGTCCAGGACACCCGCGTCGGCGCCGCGCCCGCCGGCGCGCACGCGCTGTCGGGCACGTGGCTGGCGAAGAGCGGCGGCCAGGTGTCCGACGCGGGCCTGACGGTCACCTTGAAGACGCAAGGCGACACGATCACCGTCATCAATCCCGGCGGCGAGACGATCACCGCGCGCTTCGGCGGCCCCGCCGCACCGGTGGTGGGCGATCCGGGCAAGTCGATGGTCAAGTTCGTCCGCACCGGTGCGTCGTCCTACACCTCGACCACCATGCGCGACGGCAAGGTGATGTCGGTCAATCAGGTGCAGGTCTCGCCCGACGGCCGCACGCTGACCTACAAGAGCGAGAACAAGCAGAACGGCGGCACCTCGCAGTTCACCGCGACCAAGCAGTAGCGTCCAGCCGGCTTGGCGGGGTGGACGCTCCTCGCTAGGCCGGCGCCATGCCACCGCGCCCCGGCTCCCTCCGCACCGGCCAGACCGCCGTCGTCTTCGTCAACCGGCGCAACGGGAACGACGCCGCCGGCTACGCCGAGGCGGCCACCGCGATGGAGGCGCTCGCCGCCGAGCAGCCCGGCTATCGCGGCATCGACAGCGTTCGCGACGCCGACGGTGCGGGCATCACCGTCAGCTGGTGGGCCGACGAGGCGGCGGCGGTCGCGTGGCGGAACGAGGCGCGCCACGCCGCGACGCGCGCGCGCGGCCGCGCCGACTGGTACGATTGCTACGAGGTCGCCGTCGCCACGGTCACGCGCAGCTATTCGTGGACGCGGCGGTGAGGGGCGTCGACCGGCGCTTCGCGCTGATGTTCCTCGTCATGCTGACGCTCGCGGCGGGCAACACCGCGCTGCAATCGGTGCTGCCCGCGCTCGGCCGCTCGCTCGGCGTCGCCGATTCGTCGGTCGCGCTCGCCTTCTCGGTATCGGCCTTGCTCTGGGTGCTCGCGGCCCCCTTCTGGGCGAAGCGCTCCGACCGTTACGGGCGCCGCGCGATGATCCTCGTCGGGATGAGCGGCTACGTCGCCTCGCTGCTGCTGTGCGGCCTGTTCCTCGCGCTCGGCATCAACGGCGCGATCGGCGGCACGGCGGCCTTCGCGCTCTTCGTCGTCGGGCGGATGCTCTACGGCGGGCTCGGCGCCGCCGCGCCGCCCGCCGTCCAGGCGCTGGTCGCCGGCGAGACCAGCCGCGACGAGCGGACCCGCGCGCTGACGCTCCTCGCCTCCGCCTTCGGACTCGGCACCATCCTCGGCCCCGCCCTCGCCCCCTACCTGATCCTCGGCCATCTCGGCCGGATCGAGATCGGCCTCGCCGGCCCCGCCTTCCTGTTCGCGGGCTTCGGCGCGATCGTCTGGCTGCTCGTCCGCCGCCTCCTCCCCGACGACCGCGCCCATCCCGGCGAGCCCGGCGGTGCCTCGTCGGCCTACCCTTCGATCGGCGGCGCGCCGTCGGGTGCCAGCGTCCGCGCCGCGACCGGCAGCCACGGCGAGCACGTCGGCTACCGCGACCCACGCATCCGCCCCTGGCTGATCGCGGGGCTCGTCGCCGGCCACGCGCAGGCGATGACCAGCCAGGCGATCGGCTTCCTCGTCATCGACCGGCTCGGCGTCGCCCCCGCCGACGCGCTCGAGCCGACCGGGCTCGTGCTGATGATGGGCGCGGGTGCGGCGCTGCTCGTGCAATGGGGCGTGATCCCGCTGCTCCGCCTGTCGCCGCGGCGGCTGACGATCGTCGGCGCCGGGCTGAGCGCGGTCGGCGTGGCGCTGACCGGGCTCGCGCCGTCGCTCTACGGCATCGCCCTCGCTTATGCCTTGGCGAGCCTCGGCTTCGGCTTCACCCGCCCCGGCTTCACCGCCGGTGCCTCGCTCGCCGTCGGATCGGCGGCGCAGGGGTCGGTCGCGGGGCGGGTCACCAGCGTCAACGGCGCCAGCTTCGTGCTCGGCCCCTCGATCGGCATCGCCCTCTACGAGCTCGCCCGCCCGCTCCCCTATCTCGTCGCGGGCGCGGCGCTGCTCCTCCTCGCGATCACCGCCGCGCTCCGCCTGCGCGACGATTAGTCGGTGCGCGCCGGGAAGGCGAAGCCGATCGGCTGGATCGCCGAGGCATCCTGCTTCAGCCGCGCCGCCATCTGCTCGTACTCGCGCTCGGTCTCCGCGGTAACCGACGCGCGGCTCTCCTTCAGCGCCGCGTCGAAGTCGGCGGCGGTCACGTCGGTCGCGTCGATCGAGCGCCGGAGCGCCACCAGCCCCGCGCGCCGCGCCACGTCGCTCAGGTCGGCGCCGGTGAACCGGTCGGTCGCCCGCGCGATCGCGTCGAGGTCGACGTCGGCCGCGAGCGGCATCTTGCCCGTCTGGATGCCCAGGATGCGTCGCCGCCCCTCCTCGCTCGGCACCCCGACGTAGATCAGCTCGTCGAATCGCCCCGGCCGCAGCAGCGCCGGATCGACCAGGTTGGGCCGGTTGGTCGCGCCGATGACGACCACCGACTGCAGCTCCTCCAGCCCGTCCATCTCGGCCAGGATCGTGTTGACCACGCGCTCGGTCACCTGCGGCTCGCCCGCGCCGGACCCGCGCGCGGGCACCAGGCTGTCGAGCTCGTCGATGAAGATCACGCACGGCGCCACCTGGCGCGCGCGGCTGAACAGCTTGGCGATCTGCTGCTCGCTCTCGCCGTACCATTTGCTCAGCAGGTCGCTCGACTTGGTGGCGATGAAGTTCGCCTCCGCCTCGCGCGCCACCGCCTTGGCGAGCAGGGTCTTGCCCGTTCCCGGCGGACCGTAGAGCAGGAACCCCTTGGCCGGACGGATGCCGACGCGGCGGAACGCGTCGGGGTTCTTGAGCGGCAGCTCGACGCCTTCCTTCAGTCGCTCCTGCGCGGCGTCGAGCCCGCCGACGTCCTCCCAGCGCGTGGTCGGCGCCTGCACCATCACCTCGCGCATCGCCGACGGCTGGACGCGCTTCAGCGCCTCCAGGAAGTCCTCGCGCGTCACCGACAGCTGATCGAGCACCTCGGGCGGGATCGTCCGCTCCTCCAGGTTGAGCTTGGGCATGATCCGCCGCACCGCCTCGATCGCCGCCTCGCGCGCCAGCGCCGCGATGTCCGCGCCGACGAAGCCGTAAGTGGTCCGCGCCAGCTCGGCGAGGTCGACCTTGTCGCCCAGCGGCATGCCGCGGGTGTGGATGCCCAGGATCTCGCGGCGCCCGCGCTCGTCGGGCACGCCGACCACGATCTCGCGGTCGAACCGGCCGGGGCGGCGCAGCGCCTCGTCGAGCGCCTCGGGCCGGTTGGTCGCCGCGATCACGATCAGGTTGGCGCGCGACTCGAGCCCGTCCATCAGCGTCAGCAGCTGCGCGACGAGGCGCTTCTCCGCCTCGCCCTGCACCTGCCCGCGCTTGGGCGCGATCGAGTCGATCTCGTCGATGAAGATGATCGACGGCGCCGCCTTGGTCGCCTCCTCGAACACCTCGCGCAGGCGCCCCTCCGACTCGCCGTAGGCCGAACCCATGATCTCGGGCCCGTTGATCAGGAAGAACTGCGCGTCGCTCTCGTTGGCGACCGCGCGCGCCAGCCGCGTCTTGCCCGTCCCCGGCGGGCCGTAGAGCAGCAGCCCCTTGGGCGGATCGACCCCCAGCCGCTGGAACAGCTCGGGATAGCGCAGCGGCAGTTCGACCATCTCGCGCAGCTGGTCGATCGTCGCCGCCATGCCGCCGATGTCGTCGTAGGTGACGTCCGCGCGCCGCGCCGCCGACGGTTCCTCATATTCGGCGCGCAGCTCGATCTCGGTGTTCTCGTCGATGTGGACGATGCCCTTGGGGCTCGCCGACACCACCGCGAGGCGCACCTCCTGCAATGCGTAGGCGGGCGCGTTCATGAAGCGGGCGACCGTCGGCGGCATGTCGGCGACGCGCTGGTGCCCCGCGGTCGCGACCACGTCGCCCTGGCAGAACGGCCGGCCGATGAAGGTGCGCTTGAGCGCGTTGGTCGATCCCTGCAGCCGCAGGTTCTGCTGCGCCGGCGCGAAGACGACCCGCGTCGCCGGCTTCGACTCGGCCTTGCGCACCTCGACGAAATCGCCCGAGCCGACGCCCGCGTTGGCACGCTGGAGCCCGTCGATGCGGAGCAGCTCGAGCCCCTCGTCCTCCGGATAGGGCGCGACCGCGCGCGCCGGCGTCGACTGCTTGCCGACGATCTCGATCACGTCGCCCTCGCCGACGCCCAGCGCCGCCATCAGCGTGCGCGGCAGGTGCGCGAGACCACGCCCCGAATCCTCCGGGCGGCTGTTCGCCACCTGGATCTTGCGGGTCGGCGTGTCGGTATCGGCCATCGGTGCTTCCTCTCGCGCGGCAAGCGCCCGAGGTAGGAAGCGCGTTCCGGCACCGCGAGGGCGCGGGACGCAAAAAAAGGGCCGGCGCTCGAAGCTGCCGGCCCAAAAAGTTTTTAGGAGAGGATGCCTGAAAGGCCCGTGTTTTTTGCGCTGCAGCACGGCGTGTTGCAAGTGCGAAGAAACCAACTACGATTGTGCGCGACGCAATCGGTGGAAACCGTTGTCATGGGAGAGGGCTCATGCGCAGACTGCCGCCACTCGGGGCGATCGAGGCCTTCGTCCAGGTCGCGCGGCTCGGCTCGGTCAAGGCCGCCGCCGAGGATCTCGCCTTGTCGGCCCCCGCGCTCAGCCGCCGCGTCCAGTCGCTCGAGCGATTCGTCGGCCGCTCGCTCTTCGCGCGCCGCCACCAGGCGATGGTCCTCAACGACGACGGCGAGCGCCTGCTCGGCCAGCTCGCCCCCGTGCTCGACCAATTGTCCGACGCGGTCGAGGCGATGACGTCGGGTACCGAGCTGCTGCGCCTGCGTCTCGGCGTCCTGCCGCTGTTCGCGTCGCAACGCCTGTTTCCGAAGCTCGGCGCGTTGCGCGAGGCGCATCCGGAACTCCACCTCGACATCGACACCGCCGCGCACGGTATCGCCCGGCTCGGCGAGGGGCTCGACGCGGTGATCGCGCTCGCCCGCGACATCGATCCGACGCTCTACGCCAAGCGCCTCGACCGCAATTCGGTCTACGTCATCGGCGCGCGGTCGCTGCTCGACGGTCCCGATCCGATCACCCGCCCGGAGCAACTGTCGCGGCTCACCGTCCTCCTCCACCGCGACATGCCCGACAATTTCGCCGCCTGGCGTCAGCGCGCGGGGCTGGGCGAGGTGGAGCCGCTCGCGGTCGACCAGTTCGATTCGGGCGCCTTGATGCTCGAGGCCGCGGCGCAGGGTCTCGGCGTCGCGTTCATGATGGCCAGCCACCTCGACGACGCCAACGATCCGCGCCTCGTCCGCCTCTTCGACGTCGAGGTGGAGAGCCCCTACAGCTACTGGTTCGTCTGCCGCCCACGCGCGCTTCAGCAGAAGCCGGTTCGCGTCTTTCACGACTGGCTCGTGGAAACGATCACGAGCGAAAACTAAATCTACATCAAGCTTCCAATCTGAACGTTTCCTGTTCTATCCTGTGCTTTCGTACGGGGGTTTGGGGAAGACGTTGCCGATCAAGGCGGTTGAGATGCGCGGCGGCACCAATCGTCCCGGTGTCGGGCCGGAGGCGTTCGCGATGCCGCCGGGCAAGGCGATCCGCTACGATTTGCCGACGGGATCGCTGCGCGACGACGTCAGCGGCTATGCCATCTACACCGATACCAGTCGCATCCCGGCGACCAACTGGTTCCTGCCCGCGCCCGCGATGATCTGCATCGTCGCCGACGCCGGCCCGGTGTCGATCGATATCCGCAAGGGCGCGTTCGGACCCTTGTCGCGCGCGAGCCTCTACGGTCCGACGAGCTGCGCCTATCGCGCGACCACCACCGGCGGCGTCCAGGTCGGGATCGGCATCACCCCGCTGGGATGGGCCAGGATGATCGGCGCGCCGGCCAGCGCTCACCACAATCGCGTCGTTCCGCTCGCCGCGGTGACGGAGACGGCGCTGGTCGCCGATATCCTCGATCGGCTCGACGCGCTCGACGACGAGGCGGGCATCGCGCCGCTGATGGACGCGCTTCTCGCCCCGCTCTTCGCGCGCGAGCACCCCTACGAAGCGACGATCCGCCATCTCTCGGCGCTGCTCGTCACCGATGGCGTCATCGAGATCGCCGACGTCGCGGCGCGGCTCGACCTGCCGCAACCGTTGATCCGCCGCATCTCCACCCAGGTCTTCGGAATGCCGCCCAAGCTGCTCCTTCGCCGAGCGCGCTTCCTGCGATCGTTCGTCGCGCTGCTGAAGGCAGGCGAGCCGATGACCTACGACGGCATCGACAGCAGCTATTACGATCTGTCGCACTTCCTGCGCGACGCGGAAACCTTCCTCGGGACCACCCCCCGCCGCTTCATGGCGCAGGAGACGACCTTCCTGCGCGCCAGCCTGCGCGCGCGCGCCGCGACGATCGGCGCGCCCGTCCACGCGCTTCACGCCGGCGCGGGCGACCTGCTTCAGTCGAACCGCGCGTAGGCCGCGGCGAACCGCCGCACCTCATCCTCGTCGCGCTGCCCGCGGGCCACGTTGGTCCGCAGTCGCGCCGCGATCCGCCGCAGCGACGCATCGGCGTGCGGCAGCGACGTGCGAAGCGCCCCCAGTACCGTGAGCAGCCGCAGCGCGACCTCGCCCTCGCCCACGCCTTCGCGGACGATCGGCAGGAACGCGTCGTCGAGCAGATCGTCGATCGACGGCCGCGGTACGTGCACGCGCGGGTGCCGCACCGCCGCCCCGGTGTCGGCGGGCAGGAGCGACAGCGCGCGCAGCAACGCGTTCAGCACCTCGATCGCCGTTCCCGGATCGTTGGTCGCGGGCGCCAGCGCTCGGCTCGCGATCTCCGACAGCGCGATCAGTCCCAGTCGCGGGTCATGGTCGAAGCTGCGGTGCCGCTCGATCGTGAAGGCGCCGATCAGCGCCTGCTGCGCCGCGTCCGTCAGGGCCGCACCCGTCACGCGCACCAGCGGCCGCGCCGGGTGGACGAGCGTGCCGGCGATCGCCTCGACATGGACGATCAGTCCGTGCTCGACCGCAACCTCGTCGATCGCGGCGACGTCGACGTGCGTCACGTAGCCGATCTTCGTCGCCGCGACCGGACGCGCGTCGTCTGGCACCGCCGCCGGCGCGGCACCACCCAGATGCGGGTCCGCGGCGAAGCTCGCCATCGCCGCGCAGGCGGCGTTCTCGACCCGGTCGATGACGTCGGCCATCCGCCCGAAGCCGGCGAGATGCGCGATCCAGCGCAGCAAGGTGACGACGACCAGCGCGATCAGCAGCACGGTCGCGATCAGCAGCACCACGCGCCCCTGCCCGCCGTACAGGCTGGTCTGGAGGCCGATGATCCCGACCATCGCGAAGATGAACGCGCCCAGGAAGGTCGACAGCGACCGCTGCGCCGTCGGGTCGCTCACCAGCAGCTGCGTCGCGCGCGGCGTCGCCAGCTGGGTCGCCGAGCCGTAGGCGCTCACCATCGCGGTCAGCGAGAAGGTCGTCACCGCCAGCATGCTCGACGCGATGATGCCGAGCACCGTGCCGACCGAATCCTGCCCGACGTCGCCGGTGAATTCGTAGGGGATGTGCCGCGCCAGCCATCCCGCGGTCGCGGCGACGATCACCGCGAACAGGCTGATCGCCGCGGCACCGAACCAGATCTGCCGCCGCGCCCGCTTCAGCAGCCACGCGGTGCGGCTACGCAAGGGCGCCCATCCGGTCGTTCATGCTCAACTCCCGCCTGTCACGGGAGGAGAAACGTGCGGCGGCGGCGAAGGTGTCGCCGCCGCCCCTTCAGTCGGTCAGGCGGCGTGCGCCTTGACGATCTTGCCGGGCTCGCGCGGCGGCTCGCCCTTGGGCAGCGCGTCGATCAGCTCCATGCCGTCGGTCACCTC
>Ga0182198_1000016_pt1 | contig 15673 bp, 19 predicted proteins | sample G5R1MG_38_FD_128378 | JGI IMG/M metagenome (GOLD analysis project Ga0182198, IMG submission 128378) | Switchgrass phyllosphere microbial communities from Michigan, USA - G5R1_NF_12SEP2016_LD1 MG | ecosystem: Host-associated > Plants > Phyllosphere > Phylloplane/Leaf | place: USA: Michigan... | reverse complement strand
GCCAAAGCACACGCGGACCGGCTCGGCAAATTGCGCGGGCCCGGCGTCGTGCGCGCAATTACCGCGGTCGTTTTCGCCGCGGCGCAGGACATTGCGATTGACGCCGCCCGGTCGATCACGACGGGGGCGACGAGCGGCGCAAAGCACGAGGCATCCGAGCCCGGCGAGGCGCCAAACGCCGATACGCACGTGCTCGACCGCAGCATAAACGCCACCGTGACCGCCCCGCTAAAGGCCGAGGTGACGGCCGACGCCCCGTACGCCGCGGCGCAGGAATTCGGCGACGAAAAGCGCGGCCTCCCCGAGCGCCCTTACCTGCGCCCGGCGACCGAGCGCGGGCGCCCCGCGGCGGTCAAGCGCATCCGTGACGCCGTGCAGCTTGTGGTCGCGCGCAGTGGCTCGTGACGCCTCCCCCTATATCCGCCAAGCGGTCGTCGCGCGCTTGAAGGCTGCTATTTTCAACGGCGCCCCCCTTCCCGCGGAATCGGTCTATCCTGCGAAGGCGCCACCGGACGCGCCTTATGAGAAAATCCAATACGGGCAGCCCGTGACTACGCCATACCTCGCCGGGTGCTTAGACGGCACGACGACGACCTTTGCCGTCCATTCGTACGCCGAGACGAGCGGAGAGGGCGAGGACACGGTGGGCGGCGAGCGCCGCGCGCACGACCTCGCCGCGTGGGCCGCGACCGTCTTGGGAGGGGAGGACGTGCACGGCCTAGCCCTCGACCTGCAGGCGACGAGCGACTGCCCGTTTCCGGCTACCGCGTTTTTCGAATGGACCGGCACGCAGGTTTTCGGCGATGGCGTGGGGACAGACGCGTTCCACGGAATCGCGACCTTTTCCGTCACCGTTTCAAGCTAGGGAGTTACGACCATGAAAACCGAAATCGCGGGCGCCACCTCGACCGCAACCCGCCAGCCGGTCCCGGCCGCGCCACTCGTCGTCGCGGGTAGCGATGTTGCGGCGACCGCCGAGGCCGAGAGCCGCACCGGTCCGCGCTCGCCGGTCGTGCGCTTCAAGTCGAAATTCGACTATACGTGGCCGTCGCGCGCCACGACTTGCTACCCCGCCGGCTATCAGGGCCGGATCAAGGCCGAGGTCGCCATCGCTGCCGAGGCCGCGGGCGTTCTCGAGACGCCGCTAGACGACGCCGCGGATACGCAGTAACAACCGATTTTCAAAGGGAGGCCGCAAAATGGCGCAGCCGGATATCATCAAGGGTACGTACGTCGATATTCTCATCGGCAACGGTGCGGTGCCCGAGGTTTTCACCCCCATTTGCGGCCTCACCGCTCGCACTTTCACGCAGCAGGGCAACACGAATGACGTGTTTATCCCCGACTGCGCCGACCCCGAGGACGTGCCGATTCGTCGCCTCGTACCGACCGGCAAGCAATGGGACTTGTCGGGCGAGGGCCTGCTCAATCTCGCGCAGCGCGAGCAGGTCGACGCCGCGTGGATGGTCACGGAAAACTACCGCTTTCGCATCGGCCGCCCTGTCGGCTCGGTCGTCGGCGCTGGCTATTACGAGGGCCCGGCCATGCTGACCAATATTCAGTGGGGCGGCTCGACCGGCAACGGCGAATTCGCAAGCGGCTCGCTGACCATCGCCAGCGACGGCGAATGGACGTGGACGGCGCAGGTCTAAGCCATGCAGACGCATATCGACCTGTTTTTTGCCGACGGCGAATATCGCTTTGCCCTCGGCCTCGAGCAGATCAACGAACTGCAGAACAAGTGCGGCGATGGCATCGGCGCCATTTACGCACGAGTCCTGCAGGGGCGCGTCAACGGCGACGTCGGCGTGGGGCATCCCGCGTACGCCGCATACAACCTCGCCGACCTCGACGAGACGATACGGCAGGGGCTCGTCGGGGGCCGGCAGGGGATCGTTGACGGGAAGCCCGTGACCGTCGAGCCGATGCGCGCAAACCAACTCGTCGCCAACTATCTGCCCGCGATGCCGCTCGGCAAGCGGTGGGATATGGCGGCCGCTATCCTGTTCGCGAAAATCGAAGGCTTCGAACCGGAGAACCCGGGCGATGCGGCCGACGAAACCGTGACCGAAACGGATAAAAAAAAAGCGGTCGAGCCGGATGGTTCGACTACGCCGGGGCCCTCGCCGACGCCCTAATGATGGGGATACCGCCGAGCGAGGCAAAGCGGTTGACCTATTGGGAATTCACGGCGATGCGGCACGGCTGGAACGAACGCCATAAGGCGCCCGTCGAGGGCGGCGACGTAGAGCCCCCGAGTGTTGATTTCGTGCGCGAGCGTCAAGCGGAGTTGCACGCGCTCGGGATTAGTGGGACACAGCACTAATGGCCGTTGTTGCAGACCGCGTAATCGTCGAACTCGAGGCGAAGCTTGATCGGTACGACGCCAACGTGCGGAAGGCCGAGCAGACCTTTGCGCGCGCGACCGGCGGTATCGAGAAAAACGCGGGCCTCGTCACCAAGGCGACCGGGGCGATGGGCGCGGCGCTCGGCGGGTTGTCCGCGGCCGTCGCCGCCCGTGAATTCCTGCGCCTCGCCGACGCCTCGAAATCAGTAGAGGCGCAGCTTAAACTCGCGACGCGGGCGTTTGGTACCTACGGGCAGGCACAGGCCGACGTCGAGCGAATTTCCGCCGAGACGCGTAGCGGGCTCGTCGAAACTTCGTCTCTATACGCCAGCTTTGCGCGCGCGGCGCAGACCTCGGGCAAGTCGCAAGCGGAAGCCGCCCGAGCGTCGGAAACCTTCAATAAGGCGCTCTTGATCGGGGGCGCAGGGCAGGCGCAGGCGGCCTCGGCAACCCTGCAGCTAGGGCAGGCGCTCGGCTCCGTGACGCCGCAGTGGGAGGAATTGGGGCAGGTATTTGAAGCATCCCCGCGTATTCAAAAGCTTATCGCTGACTCTCTCGGCGTCACGAGCGGCGCCCTAAAACAGCTTGTTTCAGACGGTAAACTTTCCAGCGCGCAGCTATTCGACGCGTTCGCCAACGTGAAGTTTACGGGGAGCATCGACGACGAGTTTAAGACGCTCCCCATCACGTTTTCGCAAGCGATGCAGGCCGTCGAAAACGCGGCGACGATCACGATTGGCGCCTTTGACCGAGGCGGCGAATTCTCGACGGCTATCGCTAACTTTTTCACCGACGGCGCCACCGGCTTTTCGTCGCTGTCGGACTCGGCCGAGCAGTTTGGCGCCGACACGCGGGCGGTATTGGCCGGGCTCGCAAACGTGTTCGACCCGCTCGAGGTTAGCGGCAATGCCGTGTTCGACGCGCTTGGCATCAAAATCTTTAGCGTAAGCGAGCAAATCCGTTCGTTGCTCGGCAGCTTCGACCGGGTAAGCGCCTTTGCTGCGGCGGGTGCGAATTTCATCAACGCCCCGGGCAACGCCATACGCCGCGCGCAGGGGCAGGCCACGACGACCGTTACCGGGTCGGACCTGGCCGGGGATTTCGACCGCGGGCAACGCCGCTCGTCGGCACGCTCGCGTCGGGAAGCATCGGCTCGTCGTCTCGAGGGGCAAGGATTCATCGTCCCGCGCAACGCCGACGGGACCGTGAATGAAGCGGGCATTCGTCGCCGCCCGACCGCGCCCACGCCCCCCAAGCCCGCGGCGGCGGGCAGCGGCGCCAAGCCAAAGAAAGGCCCCAAGGGCCCCTCGGCGGAAACGCTTGCCAATCGGGCCGAGGCGGCCGCGCAAAAGGGGTTGCGCAACGACGAGTCGTACGAGCAGGAAAAAGCCGCGCTCAACCGCGACCTACTGCGCGCGCGCCGTGCCACGGTCACGGCTGCCGACCAAATCGCGGCGTTCGAATTGCAGGAGATCGAAGCGGCCCGCCTGCGGCAGAACGCGGCGTACGATTCCGAGGTTTCGCAAAAGAAACTGACCGAGGCCCGGGCGGCCGAATTGAAGGCCATAAACAACTCGGTCGCGGCCGAGCAGGCAAAGGCCGTGCGCCTCGCGGAAACCGAGCGCAAGGCGCGGGAAGCCGTAGCGCTCGCGCAGGGCGACCTCGACAATCAAACCGACCTGCTCGACGCGCAGGGGGCCCTAACCGATTCCATCGGCGAGCGCCGCGACGTCTCGCTGCGGCTGCTCGACCTCGCCAAGCAAGAGGAAAAGCTACGGCTCGACGCCATCCTTGCGAGCACGCAGGCCAGTGAGACGGAAAAGGAAATCGCGCGTCGTCGCCTCGCCGTGCTCGACGAATTGTACGGCGCGAAAAAGGCCGGCATCGAGCAGGACGCCGAGGGCCCGCTGGCGCGGCGCTCGCGTGAATTGGAAAAGTCGCCCGAGGATTTGCGCCGCGACGCCGAGCAGATCGTGGTCGACCAACTCGACGAGGTGCAGGACGGGATTACGAACGCCCTTGCGAGCAAGCTTGGCACCAAAAATAAGGCGATCACGGCAATCCTCGACCTGTTCGTGCAGCAAGTCATTATGAAGCCGATAACCGAGGCGCTTTCCGGCGCGGGCAAGGGGAAGGGCGGGGGCGGCTTTTTTGGCACGCTGCTAGGAAACATCGGCGGCGCGGCAGCATCGGGCAGCGTGCCGTTCGGTAAGTCGTCGGTCGGAAGCTTCCTCGGCGGGCTGTTCGGTGGCAAGCGCGCGTCGGGCGGCCACGTGAATGCCGGCCGGATTTACGAAATCAACGACGGGGGCGGAACCGAGGGTTTCCAGCCGTCGGGCTCGGGAAAGATCATCCCCCTCGGGCAGATGAACCGCGCCGGCGGGGGCGGGGGCACGAGCCTTAGCCTATCCGTCGCCGTCGACAACCGCGGGAGCGTCAACCCCGACGGGTTCGCCGATGAAATCGCCGCTCGCGTGCGTAAGGAAACCGTCGGCATCGTGACGACCGCGGTAAAGAGCGTCAACAAAGGCGTGCCCTCTCGCGTCGCGCAATTCCAACGGGACGGCATATAATGGCGCTCTATCGTGAGTCCTATATTTTCCGGCTCGAAACCGACGATCCGGCGATGTTTTGGACGGGGCACGGCGACCTGCTGCTGCCAGCCGACCTCGTGCTGCCCGAGCCGTCCATAGCGCTAGGCGGCGGCGACCTTTTGGACATGCCCGACCTCGAGCAGCTTATAAACGGCACCTCTCAGCCGGTCGAAATCACGCTGTCGGGCGTCTCGGAACGAACGATACAGTTTGTCGCGGTCGAGGCCGCGCAGGTGCAAGGCGCGGCCGCCTATATCGGGCGCATCCAATTCGACGAAGATTGGCAGCAGCTAGGCCCGGTGGTTTGGGAATGGACGGGCGAGGGTCGCGGGCTCACGGTCGGCGGCGAGGAAGGCGAGGACGGCCGCACCCGGTCTATCACGCTCAAACTGGCCGCGGGCGATACGACGCGAAGCCGCGCGCCCCTCTCCTTTTTCACCGACGCAGACCAACGCCGAGACTTTCCCGACGACGGGTTTTTTTCGCACGTCGCGGGCATCAACTCGGGCACGAGCCGGCGATGGGGGCCGCGATGATCGACCTCGGCGAATGGCTGCGCGAGGGGCTTTCCCGGCGGCGCGAGGCGGGCGCGTGGGACTGCTGCGCCTTCCCGGCGGCGTGGTCGCTTGCGCAGGGCACGGCCGACCCGATGGCAGCATGGCGCAGCAGCTATTCGACCGACGAGGGCGCCGAGGAAATCTTGGCGCGCGAGGGCGGGCTTGCGGGCATATTCGGCGCGGGGCTCGAGTCCGTCGGATGGCAGCCGCACGAGGGCGAGCCGCAGGCCGGCGACGTCGGCGTGATTGCCCTTCTCGACGACGAGGCCGGCGCGATATACACGGGGCGCCGTTGGGCGTTCGTCGCGACGCGCGGCCTCGGTTTCGTTTCGCTCGAGCCCGAAGCCATTTCGCATATTTGGAGGCTTCCCGCTCGTGGGTAAATCGCTCGGCACGATCCTTGCCATTAGCGCCGCGATTGCGGTCAACGTAATCCCGGGGGTGGGGCAGGCCCTTTCGGCGGTCATCGGCTCTACGCTCACGAGCGCAATTTTTGCGTCAATCACGATTTACGGCGTGCAGGCCGGCGTATCGTTGGTCGCCGGCTCGTCGGTCCCGAAGCCCGACACGACCGAGACGGCGATAAAGACCGCGCGACCGCCCCGGGTTTCGGCCTATGGTCGGTCGCGGCTCTATGGCGCCTCGGTGCTCTACGAGACGGCAAGCAATAGCACCGCGGTTGATGTTTACGCAGTGCACGAAGGCAAGATTGATGGCGTCGAAATGCACTATCTCGGCGACGACCCCGTGACCTTGACCGGCACGAGCGTAAACCCCGGCAGCGACGGGCGGTATAAGGGCGGTGCGGTCGACCTCATTACGACCGACGGCAGCGTGCCCGGCGCGGGGTTCCCGCAGGTGACGGCGCTTATCCCCGAATGGTCGGGCCGCGGCGACGGCGTGGTGGGGATGGCGTTGCTCGCCAAGAGCGTGAAGGCCGACCAATTCCAAGAGGTTTACCCGCAGTCGGCGGTTCCCGTCCCCTCGATTGTAGCGCGGTGGCAGCGTTGCCCCGACCCGGCCGCAGCCGACCCGCTTGACGAGAACGGGTGGACGTGGACGGAAAACCCCGTGCGCCAATTGCTGCATTACAAGCTTGTGCGCGAGGGGCCCCGCCCCGCCCGGCCGCGGTCGTTTCCCGGCTACGCGGCTGCGCTGGCGACGCTGCGCGCGGCATGGTGGGCGCGCAAGATTGCGCCGACGCTGCAGTATTGGATTGACGCAGCGGCCGATTGCGATGCCCCCCGCGCGCTTAAAGCGGGAGGTACCGAGGCGCGCTACCGCTCGGCCGTGGCCCACAAGCATACCGACGACCACAAGGGCCCGAACGCCGCCCTGCTCGCGACCTTTGACGGCTGGCTATCGCCGCGCGCCGACGGGGCCTTGGTCGTGTATTCCGGCCGCACGTACGAGCCCGACCCGGCCGACTTGATCGGTACCGAGGAAATCGTTTCGTACACGTGGGAGGGCGGCGGGGTCGACGATTCCGAAGCGGTCAATGAGGTAATCTGCTCGTATATTTCTGCCGAGCACGACTATAATTCGGTCGAGTGCGACGCGTGGCGCGACGAATCCGATATTACGCAGCGGGGCAAGGTACTTTCGTCGCCGCTCGACGTGCAGGTGCCGAGTAACGGGCAGGTGCGGTACCTCGCGAAGCGGCTTATGGCGCGCAAGAACACGCCCGACCGCGGCAGCGTCTCGACGAACATCGCCGGACGAAAGGCGCAGGGCAAACGCTTTATACCGCTGCACCTCGAGGAAGCCGGGACGGTATTCTACTCAGGGCCGGCCGAGATTATCGCGCTCACCCGCAACGTGCGCGGGGGCGTGACCTTCCAATGGGTCGCGGTCGATCCCAATGTTGACCTATGGAACGCGGCCACCGAGGAAGGCGAGCCGGCGGCCAAGGGCAACCGCGTGGCGCCGCAGCCGCTCGAGGCCCCGGTGGTGACGCTCGCGACGTGGGATGGCCAAACGCTGCACGTCGAGGCCACCGGGCCCGACGCTACCGACCTGACGTGGTACATGCAGCAGCGCGCGGCGGGGGCGGTCGTATGGGGAGAGTTGCAGCAATTCCCCGATTCCGACCCGACGGCAAACGTCGTGATCGAAACGACCAACGTACCGGCCGGCGCCGACGTCGAATTGCAGGTGCAGTATTCGACCGGGGACGGTCGGTATTCCCCGTTGAGCGAGCCTCCCACGACACTCTCGACCGCGCCCCCTATCGACCCGCCCGCCGAACCCGCGTAAGGAGCGGTCATGCCAATCACTTTCCCTACGTCTCGCTTTGGCTTTCTAGAGCAAGAGGTCGATATCGAGCGGCAAACGCTAAAGGGCGGCACGGCCCTAAGCGGCGAACAGGATATCACCTCGACGGACGGGGGTGGCCGCGTGTTCGCAGAGTTTGCCGGAGGGTCGCTTATCGACCGCGACAAAGTGCTGGCGTGGCGGGCGCTTATGGGGATTCTCGAGGAAGGCGTAACGCGCGTCGTCGTTCCTTTTTGCGACGTTCGCCATACCCCCTACCTCGGCAGCGGCAAACGCCGCGTCCCGCATTCCGACAAAACGCCCTTTAGCGACGGCTCGCTTTATGTCGGGAGCGGGGTGACGGGCCTTGTCGGAATCCCGATGGCGCCCCGCGCGACACGCGTATTTTTGAGCGCGGTATTGCGCCGGGAATTGGTCGGCGGCGAGTGGTTTTCGATAGAACACCCGAACAAAGGGTGGCGGGCGTATAAGGTGAAGCAAGTAATCGACGAGGGTTCGTTTACCTTTTCCCCGCCGATACGCGAAGCGGTGGACGCCGCAACGACTTTGGATTTCAACGAACCCCGGTGCCTCATGGTGCAGGACGGCCGCGCTAGTACGCGACTTGTCAACCGCAGGCATACCGAGGCGGCAATTCGCTTTATCGAAGCCCCATAGACTAGGGATATCACAATGGGAATTATCGCAGACCTGTTCCGGTCGGTTTATCGCGATTTTGTTACTGAAGGCGTACCGAGCAGCGGCGGGTACGAGCCGCCAAAGCAAGACCTTCGCGGCATCGGCGAGCAGATCGAGCGGTCGATTGGCGCAGCGTCGGCCGGCATCATCTTCTACGATACGGCGGCCGCCCGGGACGCGGACACCACGCGCGCAGTTGGAACGCTCGGCCGCGTGTCGAACGTCCCGACCATCTTTCGGTACACGGGCGGGTCGCCGCCTTGGGTTCAGGACGACGCGTACTATCAGGGCCTCGCCGCGGTCGTGGCGCCCGTGCTCGGGAGCACGCTCAACCCGCGCAGCGTGACCCTAGCCGACGACACGCGGAATCGCGTGCTTATCGCCAAGGGGGGCGTTTACCAGAACGCCGGGGCGGGCCTTTCCGGCGCGATCAAAATTACGCTGCCGGCCGGCGTCGATGCGCGGCAGATGGCCACGCGCGTCCGCGTGCTCGACCAATATACCGACCTCGTGTTTTCCGTAAGCGGGACCAACAACGTCGGCGGCTGGAATTACATGCGCGCCCGGGTCGACGGGGAAAGCACAATCGAGCCGAGGCACCCCGTACGGTTCGGAAACGACGGGCAGCGCGATTATTTCACCATTGGCAACGTCGATTATGCATTTTGGACGACGCTTGCGGTCACGATTTTGGACGTGACATTTACCGGCGGGCCGATCACCGAGACGTGGTTGGGCGACTGGGAAATTGAACTCGTCTTGAATTACCCGGGAACCGTGAGTGCGCCGATTGTTCCCGCGGGCGTAGTCACGACGGCCAACGTTAAATTCGACAATGGGCGAGTCGCCATGGCGCTCGGGCCGTTCTCTGCCACGGGCACGAAAGCCTCGAACTATAACGTCTGCATCGGGCCGTACGCGGGCGGTTTCCTCGACCAAGGCTTTAACAATACGCTGCTCGGCATGCAGGCCGGCGCCTCGCTTACGAACGGTTCGGCTAACTTTGCCGGCGGTACGCAGGCGCTCCAATACGCGACAACCGCAATCCAGAATACCGCAATCAATATTCACGCGCTCTTGTCGCTTATCGACGGGATCGGGAATATTGCTATCGGCGCCGGCACGATGGAATATCTGCTGCACGGCAATTACAACGTCGCGCTCGGCAATTATGCGGGCCGTGACGTGCAGGGCGACCGAAACGTATTCCTCGGCAACCGCGCGGGCATGACGTTGGTAAATGTCAGTGACAAGCTGCATATCGCCAACAACGAATTCGAGTCGCTGATTTACGGCGATTTCGCTGCGCGCACGGCGGGCGTGAACGGCAAGTTTACGGTCGATCAATTCCTGCTCAAAGACCTCAACCCGGCGCCCGCCTCGGCTACCGCGGCCGGTACAAAGGGCGAGACGCGATTTACTGCCGACTACGTGTACCTTTGTGTCGCGGCGAACAGTTGGAAGCGTACGCCGCTCGCGGCTTGGTAAAGGACACGGGTATGGACGGCGTACTGTCAACGTTGGTTGCGTCTGCAGAGAGGGCCCCGTGGGGATGGGGCCTCTTTCTCTCGGTATCACTTGCGCTTATCAAGGGTTGGCCGGCGATTGCCGACGCAACCCTAAAGGCGAAAATGGCACTCGGCGACCGGCGTACCTCGCGTATCGAAAAACTCGAGAGCAAAATCGACCAACAACGCGTCTCGTACGAGGCCGAGATTGGCGTGCTGCGTCACGGGCTCAACAACGTAACGGCGTGTCTTGACGCGCTGCTGCTGCTAATCGAGGCCGCCCCCGAGGCGGCCCGAGAGCACGCCGCTCGGGTGCGAAAAATGATGGCCGACCAAGCCGCTACCCAAGAGCGCGAAAAAGCGGTAATACGCGCGGCACGGATCGTTAGCGCCGGGACCGACGCCGCCGAGCCAACCGTGACCGGAGCGCCCACGCCATGACCGAACGCTTGACCGTACGGAAGCTGCAGACTCGACTCGGCGTGACCGCGGACGGGCAATTCGGCCCGCGCAGCAAGGCCGCGCTTTTCGCTCACCTCACCAACACCAAGGCGCCCGCGCTCACGTCGGCCGATTTCGAACGGGTGGCGGCCGACCTGCGCGCGCCCGTCGCTATCATTCGCGCCGTCCGTAAGGTCGAGGCCCCGCGGGGCCCGTTCGATGACCTCGGTCGCCCCAACCCCCTTTACGAGCGCCACGTATTCCGGCGCAATTGCGAGCCCCCCGGCCGGTTCGACCTCGCCGCCCCGCTCCTATCCGGCGGACCATACGGCGCGGGCGGCTACGGCAAGTTTTCGGCGCAATACGACAAGCTGGCGGCCGCGTGCGCGCTCGATCCCGAGGCGGCCTTTCGCGCGTGCTCGTGGGGCGCGTTTCAGGTGCTCGGCGAGAACGCGATTGCGCTCGGCTATGCGTCGGCGTTCGATATGGCGGTTGCTCTCACCAAGAGCGAAGCGGCGCACCTCGATTCCTTCGCGCGGTTCGTCAAGGCCAACCGGCTCGAGGACGAATTACGCGCCTGCCGGCCGGGCGTGCCGGATAGCTGCATTCCGTTCGTGTCGGTCTATAACGGAAAGGGCTTTCGTCAATTCAACTATCACACCAAATTAGCCGAGGCGGCGCTATGAGGCTTCTCGAATATCTCGACCGCGTGGGCGAGCGCCGGCTAGAGCGCGACCGGATCATGCCGCCACGCCCGCGCGACACGCGCATGTTGGTCGGAACGCTCTTTTTCCTCGGCTATTACGTGCTCGTTTTCACGATGTTAAAGGTCGTCATCCCGGCCGAAAATGCGCCCCTTGTGCGCGATAGCCTGCTCGTGCTCGGTCCCGTCGTCGGCGCTATCGGCTCGGCGCTTTTCCGCACCGACGTGAAAGACGAAATCGCCGCGACCAATACGGGCGCCGCGTTCCGCGCGGTCGGCGAGCAGGCAAAGGCCACCGTCGCCGCAGCCGCCACCACGCCGCCGAGCGCAGATGCCGGCGACGCAGCCGACGCCGTAGCCGAGGCCGCAAACAATGAAGCCGACCGGATCAAAGGGAACCCCGATGCGTAAGATTTTCACCGCCGCTCTTGCCGCCCTCTCGCTCACGGGGTGCGCCCTCGGGAGCCTGCCGAGCGTCCCGCCCCCGGCGCAGGTGGCGAACGCTACCGTGCTCGACGAGCAGGCCGCGCTCGGCGTCGAACTGGCGTACAAGGCGTTTCGTACCGCGCTCGAGGTGGCCGTTGACGCGGGCGTGCTGCGCGGCGCCGCGGCGAGCAAGGCCGCCGACCTCGACACGCGGGCCTACCTCGCGACGCTCGCCGTGCGCGGGGCGTACCGCGCGGGCAATGCGGCCAACTATGCCGAGGCCGTGACCGACGCGCGCGCAGCCATCACCGCGGCCCTCGCCGCCATCGGGAGCAAGTAAATGTTCGACCTCGCCACTTTCATTCGCGCCGCGCAGGCAATCGGCCCCGTCATCGCGCAGGCCCCGGCCGTCGGTCGGCTGCTCGAGGAAGCCCGGCAGGCCCTCGCCCCGACGGATCAGGCCGCGGCAAAGGAAGCGCTCGCCGACTTGATCGGGGACAATGACGACGGGCACCGCCGGCTGCAGGAGAAGCTTGCCGAGGCGGCCAAGCGCTAACCGATTAAGGGGGCCGCGGCCCCCTTTTTCCTTAGCGTGCGATATGATCGACGGGGCGAACTACGCGGCAAGCATCGCTTTTGTTCACGAACTTGAACGCCGCCTTTTCGGTTGGAAAAACGCGCACTGCCTTTTCCAGATCGTAGGCCGAGCCGTCCTCGTTCCAATCCAAAACTGCGAATTGACCGGAAACCATAGTTAGATTGCCGAGGCGGTTGCGAAGCCAAACCTTGCCGTCAAACTTAACTTCAATCCGTGCCATCGTTCGTTCCTCGTTGCGTTGCACCCTCTCTAGGGAAAGTTGACCGCACCGTCAACTATCCTTTTCGATATCTTTTACCGCGCCAGCCGCCCGAGGCGCGGATAGGCCAGTGCGCGCACCACGTCTCGACCGGCACCATAAGCTGCTCGACCTGCTCGATTGACCCCGCGCCTATCGGCACCTCAACCACGATTTCGTCGTACACGTGTAAGACGGTCGGATAGCCGGCCATGCGCAGTCGCTCGATGGCGCCGCGCAGAATATCGTGCGCAATGGCTTGGTCGGCATTCTCGTAAATCCGGCTGCCCCACGTCGCCATGCGGACCCAACCGAGCGCCCCGTATTTCGGGTTGCTATTCCACGTCATGTAAGAGATTTCGAGGCTACCCGGGCGGCGGCTCGACGGCTGAACGCGCGGATTCCAGTATTTGATTTCGCGCCCGCTCGGCAGCACCATGCGCAGGATATCGTCGCGCACGTAAAAGCCGATTTCGACCGGGAAAGGCTTAATGCCGGGCGGCGGCAGGGGGATATGATAGGTGCCCGGGTATTGGATCGCCTGAATAACGGCGCCCTCGATTCCGAATAGGTCGTTGACCCATCCGTACCCGTGCGGGTTCCGGTAGCGCTGCCCGCCCCAATGCGCGACAATCTGCGGCGACGCCTCGCGCCACGCGCGAATGATGCCCTCTATCTCGGCCGTGCTCTTGTCGCCCTCGGCCGGGTCGAACGCGCGCCACGCGCCTTCCCAACCGCCATAGCCTAGCGCCAACTCGGCGACCTTGCCGATATCCTGCCGGTGCGGGTGGTTTTCGCCGTGCTCGGCGGCATATGCCAAATACGCCTCGTACGTCATACCCGTGATTTTCGACGCCGAGGCTAGGTATATGTCCTTTTTCGCGCGCAGCGTTTCCTCGCGCCACGTCTCGCCCGATATCATGGCAGCAACGACCGCCTCGATTGCGCTATAATCGGACGCGATCAACTCGAGGTCGGGGCCGGCTTGAAAGAGGCCGCGAACGCACCCCTGAATCGCCAGCAAGGCGTCACCAAAAAACCACTCGACGAGGCCGAGGGAGCGGTGCGCCATAATCTCGAGAACGGAGGCCGCCATATCCGGCGACCATTTGCCCTTGCGGTCGATGGGCGGGCACGGGACCGAGCACCACGGGCAGGCCGTCGTCGCCTTTTTGTGCGGCTTTCCGCAGGCGCCGCAGGTCACAAGCTTAGGCCCGGCTTTCGGCAGGTTGAGCGGCTGCGGCCCCTCGCCCGTCGGCCGCCCGGTGCGGGCGCCGTGGTGCACGATGAGGTTGCGTATCCGGTCGTCGCTCGACGCTTGGAATTCCATAGCGTGCAGTTTCTTGACGCTCGCCGAGCCTATCAGACTGCGGATTTCGAGGATGCGTTTCACCGCGCGCGGCAGGGGCGCCACCGCCGGCCGCCCCGCGGTGGTGCTGCCATCGCCGTTTACGATGTACGGGGTCGGCGGGATGCCATCGGCGCGCTTTAAGTAGAGCTCGATTGTGTCGGCCTGCATATCCGGCAAGGTCACGCCGTGGCCGGCCATCCAACCGCGCAACTCGGCAAGCTGCCCCGGCTCGATTCCCCCCGTGATTTCGACGCATTCCTGCCCGTAATGCTCGAGCGCTTCCCCGAGCACGGCGATGCAGTCGCGAATGCCGGCCCGGTCGACGGCGAGCCCGCGGTGGTTTATCTCTTGGTCGATCAGCCAGAACCGCAACTCGTCGGAACTCATTGGCTCCATACGCTGCGCGGCGCCCTGCTCAGCCGTCACGTCGCGGTCGCAATAGGCGTACAGCCGCTCGCCATCCTCGGGGTCGTCGTCGGGCGTGATCCACAAGCGCGGGTCGCCCTTAGTCGGGTTCCGCGGTACGCTGAATTTGTTAAGGAGCCGCGTGCCGTCCTTATCCTTGCCCGAGGGCACCTCGAGCACGGTTGCGAGGTTGCCGAGCGCGCCGGGTAGGTTGTTGACGCGCGCGGTCGCCATGCTGCACCGCTGCAGGTACGGGTCGAGGGGCGGGAAGCCGTACCGCTTTACCGCGACGTGCTCCCATATCAGCCGCTCGAACATCGCATTATGCGCCTCGATGGGGCAGCCCGCGGCGAGGTGGTCGAACAAATCCTGCGGCAAGGGCAGCCCCGGCCGCCAGCGACGCACGCCGAGCGCGTCATAGGGGGCGAGGTCATAGGAGAGCGTGAGAATGTCCGTCGTCGGGTGCTCGGCGTAAACCGACGACCCGACGATTGAGAGGCCCTTTTTCGACTGCGGCGCCGATGGCAGGCACGTCCATTTGTTGCGCTCGGCGTCCCAAAGAAAACCCGCCTCGCTCTTGGTTTCAAAGTCGAACGTCGGGACGATTTGCGAAACGATCATTTCGAGACGACGGGCCCGAAACCATATTCCTGCAGCGTCGCCACGGCCATAATCAACTCGGTCGTAAGCGGCTCGTCATCGGGCGCGATCCATGCGGCGCTGCCGGGCACCCTATAGTCGTTAGAGACAAAACCGGCCGCGGTCATCGTGCGGTACGCCGCCTCGGCATCGGCGGGCAGGTCGAGGCCATCGGGCAGCGGCTCGCCGACCATATGGAACACGTGCCAAACGAACGGGCCGGCGTCGTACGTGCCAACGTAAACCCCATGACGGGGCAGCGGGGCGCCGGTGCCGTACACGACAAAACGGTGCGTCGCGCTCGGTCGGTCGTCGTCGACAATCGCCCATATCGTCGGCACGTTGAATGGATAGGGCCCCGGGTCCGACCGGAACCGCACGATTTCGAAGCCCTCGGGCAGCGTGACCTCGCACGTCGGGTCGTCGTGCTGAAACTCGAGGGCGGCTTTCCAGATACGGCGCATAGTGAAATCTCCTATCGGGCTATTGTCGCCCTTCCCCGGCCATACGCGGCCCCGCACCCGGGACCGAGGTTGACGCGCTTTCGCAGCGCAGGGCGACCATTACTTGACGAGGCGGCGCCCGAACCCGCCCCGAGGTTTACCCGGGGCGGGAGGTCGTTAAGCCATCATGCCGTTTGCGCGCATCGTGTCGTCGGTCCAACCCGCGGCAAGCATTGCCTCGTAGGTTGCACCGCCCGCGGCGGGGAGCATGACCGGACCGGCCGCGACGGGTGCGGGCGGCGGGGGCGGCGGGCTAGTAGGGGATGCCGTCGCAACTGGCGCAGAAGGTGCTTGCGGCGGGATAGAGGGGGATGCCGCAGGAGACGCAGCGTTTCCCATATACCCCGCGTACGGCGCCGGCGCGGGAGCGGCCGGTGGGCTAGTAGGCGCCGGTGAGGCAGGGACAGGGGG
>Ga0182198_1000004_pt1 | contig 27282 bp, 15 predicted proteins | sample G5R1MG_38_FD_128378 | JGI IMG/M metagenome (GOLD analysis project Ga0182198, IMG submission 128378) | Switchgrass phyllosphere microbial communities from Michigan, USA - G5R1_NF_12SEP2016_LD1 MG | ecosystem: Host-associated > Plants > Phyllosphere > Phylloplane/Leaf | place: USA: Michigan... | reverse complement strand
TCCACCCCGCGTGCGAGGATAAGTAGTACAAAAATAATGACGCATTGTCAAAGATTCTCCACTACTGCAGTCCAATAGGACCGGTGCTTGTGACACTGCAAATGTTCCCGCGATTCACGGACATCTCACTTATATTAGATCAGTCCACTTTAATTAAACTGTAACTTATAAGTCCAGAAAGAGTACTTAAATTAGTACTTATTTATGTACCATTTGCCCTTCGCAATTCTACTTATAAATAAATAGTTTTGCTTGTAGTGTGTTAAAATAGCAATAAAGTAACGCTCATTCCAAGCCAGAGCTATACTCTCTATTATATTATCTTACCTATATATTATAACATCTACTTGCTAGGGCAAGTAGATGAGATCAACCAATCATTAAATAATTATTAATTATTAAAAGGAGAGATAGAGTAAGTTACTAAATTATTAAATTAGTAGTTTATATACTCATTATATCAAAAATAACACATCTAGTAATTACAAATTATTTGATATTATTATTTATCAATGAGTTAGTTTACATATGTGTATGTAATAAGGGGGAGAAAAAAGATAGTTATTAAATATTTAACGCTTGATCTTATACATCTATCAACTGTTAGTTGATTACTGTCCTAAATTAAGATATAATTTAATCTACATACAATATTAAAATAGCATAAAGATTATGACTACTTATCCCCGCACGCGGGGTGGAAATAATTAAATATATTTAATTATGTAGTTAAACTTGCTATACCAAGTAAAAGTAGTACACTTAATTAAACAAGAAAAGGGGGGATTATCTACCAATTCTACTTCAATTAATAGCTCCACTGCCTAGTTCGTAAACGAATCCTACAGTTAATATTACAATAAATAATAATACTGTTCAATAGGAAACAATACCTAAAGTACTTAAAGATGGAATTACAGGAACAAGTAATGCTACTTCAAGATCAAAAATAAGATAAAGAATGGCAACAATATAGAAAGAGATTGTAATGGGAGCACGAGTTTGTCCACTTAAATTAGAAAATCCACATTCATATGAACTAATTTTATCTCCATAACCTCTAGATCTACTTAGTGGAGATAAACTAATTAAAGGATTTAATATTAATAAGATACCTACTAATACAGGTGCAAAGATAAAAATAACAACAGTACCCATGGTATGTTAAGATTCCTACAAGTGGAATAAGATGTGAAAGTTTGACATAATTTAACACACCTAGTTAGGTGTATTAACTTAAAGACTTAGGATTACGTATACTACAGAATATTGTAATAAGTATAAAACAACAATAAGTGTTAAAAAAGAAATAATAAGAGTACTTTCATATTGATTACTAGGTTTAACATTATTCATAGCACTAATATATAAATCTTTGTTATATTTATCTTTAGAAGATTTACTTCAGATAGCTTTAATAACACCTAAATAATATACAGTACTAATAATACTAGCTAATACAGCAATTAAAGCTAAAGTAGTATATCCTGATTGTAATGCTAAGATAATAACAGAATATTTAGCATAAAATCCTACCATAGGAGGGATACCTGCAGTAGATAATACTAATGCTGTTAAACATATTGCAATAAAAGTATAGTATAATTGTGCAGATTTATCTTTAACATTTAGGGTGCGACTAGTACTAGGATCACTATGTATACCTTGTAGTTGAGAGATTAAAGTAATATCAGATAGATTATTTTTATTAGATAAATTGATTAAACATAATCAAATTGCAGCAGTAGTAATAATATATTGAATAATATACAATGTAGGATTATAATAATCAAGAGTAGAATTACTAAGTAAAGCTCCCATTAATATAAATCCAACATTTAATACAGAAGAATAAGCTAGTAAACGTTTAATTCTAGGTTGAAATAATCCAGCAACAGAACCTATGATTAATGATAAGGCAATTATTACAATAATAATTTGCACACTAACTTCAACATATAAATTAATATAGTTAGATAAACTATTATTAACAAAGTCTAAATTATTAGTAGTTATTAGAGAGATTAAACGAATTAATAAAGAAAATAATGCAATTTTAGGTAATAAAGATAAAACAGCAGTAGTTCTAGTTGGCACCGCATCATATACATCAATAGATCAAGCTTGTAATGGAGCAGCAGCAACTTTTCAACTAATACCTGCTAAGATTAATATAGTACCAGCATAAGGTAATATTATATCATTTTGATTTAAACTGATCATTAAAAAAGCATGATCTAAGTTAGTACTACCACTATAAGCATATAAAATAGCTAATCCCATAAATACTAATGCACTAGATAATGCACCTAGTAAAAAGTATTTTAATCCTGCAGCTTCACTGGGTTCATAATTACGATAAGAAGCAGCTAAGATATACACGCTATAAGATTGTAATTCTAATCCTAATAAAATAGTTAAGAAATCTGTTGCACTATTAAGAATAATACCACCTAATATAGCACATAATGTAAAAACTATACGTTCTCTACTAACTTCTTGTGTTATATTATTTTGTACTAATGTTGTAATTAAAATAGATCCTATGATAACCAATAGTCATACAACTAGATTTAATTTACTATTAATAAGTAATAAACCATTATACAAATATAGATCTTCATATGCTCTACCTTCTCACAATAAAGGTAAAGTACAAATTAATAATATAATACTAATTCTTTTTCAATAGATATCAATACTTAAACTTAGATTGTTTGGATTTTGAATAGCAAAATCTATTGATGATATGTTTGACGCTTGAGCAGACAAACTACTACTAGGGCTGGCAGACGTGTGACTTAACAAAGGCCTGGCAGATTCTAGTACATTTTGATTAAAATAATTTAGCGAAATCGCTACGATAATAATGATTAAAACAAAAGTTAACATCATATATTTATAAAGAAAATAAGGGGGAAAAGGAGTAATGCAGGAGTGGCCCGAATCGAACAGACGCACGCGCTTTTGAAGAGCACTAGGCTACCATTACCTCACACTCCTTTACTAATTAATTAGTCTATTAATCATTATCTTTACATAATGAAATTGGAGCAATCATAGCAACTAATAGAATAATGCTAATAACAATTAAAGGTAATAATCCTGGACCATAGAATCACTCAGCAATAGATTGTACTTGAGGAGTACTACCTTGTACTGGTGCAAGATCTGTAGAAATATTAATTAAAGTATTTGTTGAAATATAATTAGCAGAGATATCAGATAAGCCCAATAGTGATTTAATATCATGGATATATGTACTACTTAATTCCAAATTACTAGTGTTAATTACTGCATCATTATTTAACATATTATATTGTATAACAATAACAGTTAATAAAGAAATAGATATAATAATTAAAGCTGGACTATTATAAGATAATGGATTCATACTTTTAGTACTAGTTAATAATTTATGGTCTTGAATAACAGGTTGTTCTGACACAGAACCTAAATCTAATAATTGTACTACAAATAAAAATAATATAGCAATAGCTCCAACATATACAATAATGTATAATAAAGCAGTAAATCCTAAATTTAGTAAACCTAATAAAGCACTAATAATTAAGAAAGTAGATACAAGTCACAATACAGAATATACTGTAGATGTAGAAGTAACAACTAACAAAGCAGTAGCTATACTTAAAATGGTAATAATGGTCATGATATATATATTTATTCCTAATAAAATGTATCTATTATAAGATACCATAGCCTAAATAATATGTATATAAACTATAGATAGGGTATGAGTTAGAGACTCTTGAGGAAAGGGGTATACACATATGTTAAACATATAAATTATCTATTTTACTTTAGTTAAATTAATGTAATAATAGAAGAAGTTAATAAAACTAATAAGATTAAAGGATTGAATACGTTAGCTATAATACATAAAATTAAGGTTATAGCAATACTACCTATATATAAGGCGTATTCAGGTACGTTATTAGTGAAACCTTTATCTATATTAATAGAATCAACAGGTAATAAGAGAACACTTTCACTGCTTGGACCAGTTAAAGTATTATTTAGTTTATTAACTAAGATAGATTGACCTTGTGCTCCAATAAGTTCAAGTATTCCTCTATCAACAGTTTTACTACAGAATAAACCTAATCTATATATAGGTCAAGATACTGCACGAGCATAAAAACTATCTACAAATCATTTGTATGATAATGCATTATATCCAAAATCTTTATAACTTAGTGTTCCTGAAGATTTAGATAAGATAGATCCTAAAGAATTAATAAAAGATAGTATAGCGGCAGGAGTATAGATAAATAATAAAATACCAATAAAGGTACCTATAAAAGTACAAATTACTGGTAAGTTTTTAACTAATAAACCTAATGCAAATTCTGCTTCAACTACTGAATTTAAAGTAAATAATTCACTAGATAATGAAGAACTACCTAGTAGTTGACCACCTCTATTAATAGTTGAATTATATGTATAATAATTAATAATAGAATCTGATCCCATTCCAGCTAAAGGTTCTTTAGCTATATATCCAAAGAATATAGATACAATAGATAAGGTGACCATAGGAATGATTAATCCTAAAGGTTGTTCATGAATATGAGAATAAGAAGATTTAGCTGCACTAGGTTCTCCAAAGAAAGTTAATGCTAATAATCTTATAGAATAACAAGCAGTAATACCTGCAACAATAGATCCTAACATCCACATAAAGTTTCCTGGTATAGTAAGGTGAACTGCAGCAAGTTCTAAGATAAGATCTTTACTACTATTACCACTTAAATAAGGCATAGCCATTAATGATAAAGATCCAATTAATATAGCAGCATAAGTAAATGGTAATAATCCTATAGTTCCACCTAATCTTCTCATGTCTTGTTCATCTCTCATAGAATGAATAACTCCTCCAGCACATATAAATAATAAGGCTTTAAATCCTGCATGACTACTTAAATGTAATACAGTACTATAAGTTTGACTTAAACCAGTACTTGCAAACATATATCCAAATTGACTACAAGTACTATAGGCAATTACACGTTTAATATCATTTTGCACTATAGCTGTACTTGCAGCAAATAAAGCAGTAATAGTACCTAAAATAGCAGCTAAGATTAATGCTATAGTACTAGCATTTAATACAGAAGTACATCTTAATAATAGATAAACTCCAGCCATTACTAGTGTTGCAGCATGAAGTAAACTACTAACTGGGGTTGGGCCTTCCATAGCTTGTGGTAATCAAGTATGTAATAAGAATTGAGCAGATTTACCAGCTGCAGCAAGAACTAATAAAACACCTACGATTACTGTAAATGTGTTATTAGTTAAAGAAAGGTTATGTAAAGTAGAAAAATTAAAATTGATATCATGTAAGTCAAGAGTACCTGAACCTACTACAGATATAAATATTACTATAGCTAGAGTTAACATAGTATCACCAATTCTATTAACTATAATAGCTTGTCCAGCTGCTGAACAAGCTAAAGCTCTATCAAATCAGTATCCAATTAAAAGGTAGGATGTGATACCAATACCCTCTCAGCCAAAGAATAATACTGCAAGATTATCTCCAGCAATAAGTAATACCATAAATCCTGTAAAAGCTAATAATAAAGCCATAAATTTCTGTGGACTAGGATCACCAGCCATATAAGATGAAGCAAAGATATGTACCAATAAACTAATAACTAATACAGTACTAATTAATCAAGCATTTAAAGGATCTATAGTAAATCCTCAGGATATGATAGTTTTACCCGTATCTAATCAAGTTCCTGCTTCAAGAGATACAGGACTACCTGATAATATAACTTCATTACTTATGGTTAATGATAATAGGGCAGATATAAGTAAAGTACCTATAACTACAATATTTGTACCTTGAACACCTATTTTTCTTCCAAATACACCTACTAATAAAGATGTAATTAATGGTAAAATTAACATGGGTAATAACATATAATTATATATATACATAGACGATCTATTATTTATGTTAAATAGATTTGTCCATGATTTTTATGATAACTTACTACTAATGCTAAGCCAATAGCTGATTCTGCTCCAGCTATAACAATAGCATAGATACCTATAACTGTACCATTAACATCACTAGTAAAATGACTTTTGATAAGTATTAGTACAGTAACAGCTAATAACATTAATTCTATACTTAATAAAGCTAGTAAGATGTGTCTACGATTAAGTATGAAACCTATAAATCCTACAGAGTATAAAGCTAGTGCGGTGAACATATAAATAGTTAAGATTAACTAAATTTAGAAATAAATGATAAAATAACTTAAAGATTAGATAGATTATATATTTCTAATTAGAATAAATAGCTAGGCTAATTAATGTAAATAATAATAGGGAGAAAAATAAAAGAATTATACGAAAAACATACATTTGAAATAATAAGTACTAGTATACTTTAGACTTTTACAAGTATTACATATCTAGCCTTTTTATCCTATAATCTATAGGATATTTAATTGTTCATAACGTGAGGCTTCAAGCTTGAGATGCTTTCAGCTTTACTCCTCTATGATGTAGCTACTATCTACTAGAAGATTTAGACATTTACCAATTGGTTAATGTATAAAAATAATATAGTAGATATCACCAGAGATCATCGCCCTCCAGTCCTCTCGTACTAGGTTGACATATCGCTTAGAACATTATCTTAGAACAGGTAGTATCTGTACTGTCTCACGACGTACTGAACTCAGCTCACGTAGAGATTTTATAACGGCGAACAGCCGTGCTCTCACAGGCTTATGCACCTGTAAGCTTCTCTGAGCCAACATCGAGGTAGCAAGCCTCCACTCTGATTTGGTCTCGCTGTGGAGATTACTCTGTTACCCCTAGCGTTTCTTTCCCGATTTTCGCTTATAGCAACATAACTTATAGGCTGGTCGCTGTGACATACTTGCATACCTACCACATATGTATATGTAGCAGTCAGGCTTGTGTTTTACCACTAATTACACTAAAAATTACATTTTGTCCTATCAAGGATTTATAACAGCCTTGGTTCCCCGCCATTAGTTTATAGGTGGGGTCTGTCCCAGACAAACTGACCATCAAATACTACTATTATATATTTTAAACATAAACTGGCTAATAATAAACCCGGGCATTTTAAAATATACATATATTTGACTACAGTAAAGAAGCTAGGGTCTTCACGCCCCGTTCTAAGTAGTTTGCATCTTCACAAACTAGCAACTTCGCAGAATACAAGTTGGATACAGCAACGGCATCGTTCAACCATTCGTGCAGGATCGCATTTAACGAACAAGGCATTTCGCTACTTTAGAAAGCTCTTATAGTTAAAGCAGTCGTTTACTCCACTTTTCTTTTTCTAGCAAGTATAATTAAATTTACATTACCAAATAGAGATAAGCTAGGAGCACTGGACAGGTCTCACACAGTATACAAATCGATAGATTAGCACTGTGCTGTGTTTTGGTTAAACAGTCGCACCGTTTATTAATTTTAAATGTCTATCCCATTTAAAGGATAGCACCGGCTCAGCTCTAGACTCAAACCGCTGTTTGCCGAGTTCATTCAACTTGTTTAATTCTTCATCATTTCTATAGCAAGAAGTGTACCAGTGTCGGATTAAAACGGTATAATTAATTTCTAGTCTCTTTATTATTCTCCTCGGCTCCCAAATAGGTTGACGCTTACGTCTTACACCCGCGTGCGGGAGGAAGATATAATTTTAAAGTAAAAGATAATATATCTAGAGAATTCATCCTTAAATTTAGTAATGCTAATTAAATTACATATTTCTAATAAGTTAGAAACCGTATTACCAGATTATGCTTAACATTTACATCTGTACTCTTACACTATGATGCTTAGGATTTACACCTAAGTTACGCTACTCATGACAGCATCGGCTCTACACTTTATAAAGTTTAAAATATTCAAACTTAATAGCTAAAGTGCATGATCAGTTACTCATCTATAAATTAAGTTTATAGAAGACACGTTCAAGGTATAGATTTTCAATACAACCTTAGTTATATTTTAGGCCCGTTGAATTTGTAGCACAAGATTTCCCCAATCAGCAAAGCTGGTTGTTATTAGTTATAAAAATAACTATGTGATGCGATTCTACTCGTTCTTTAGCAGATAGCTGCTTCCAAGCTCACTGTTCACCTGGATAAAAAATACTTGCACCTTAATGCCTAATCAATCTAATTTAGGGACCTTTAATTAGTGTATCGAGCTGTTTCTCGGGAGACTTTAGACCTTAACACCTAAAGTCAGACTATCTAATCTATATTATAATTATTTCTATACATTAACTTGCTACAGCAAGTAATGTCCTAAATAAAGTTAGAAATAGTATATTAACAATAGTTATTCGGGCATTATATTTAACATAGGCCTACCACTAGTAAACTAGCTTGCTAGTAAACAGATCTATTATTTATTGATAGATATTTACAAAACACTTAGGTAATGTAAAGAATTAAAAAAAATAGATCTTTTGTATAAAATTAGATGCTATGCGAAAACATAGTTCACTGATTGCCACCTACTACGTAGTTCGCACTATTTTCTAGTCTAACGCCAACTCTCTCCAGTCTATTGCAACAGACACGGATGTGGGCTATTGTACCCTGGCTGTCGTTTGATCACTACGGATGGGGTTTATCAATTATAACTATATAGCCCATTCCTGGTTGCTATAACTGATAACTGGCTGCCCCATGAAGCAAGAGGTAAATACTTCCATCTTTAATGGGTGTATTGCTCATGACAATAGAGTTTGACTAATTAAATCTAAACATAAATCGTTTAGATGAGTTATATACTCTTTTTTAACCTTTCCTTTGCAGTACTTTTCACTATCGCTGAACAAATTGTATGTTGGCTAAGGATATGTATCCTTCCATACCACCTTAATCTTACCTAAGTAACACCAAAGTAATATAGTAATATATTAATAATGTATACTAGTTAAGGACTATCACCTACTTATGGTATAGCATTCCAGCTATTTATATTACACTACTAATTAGCCAATGTTGATTTCGCTCCACGCTACTATCAACTTCGCTTATGCTTTACTTCATAAATCTACTATGATACTTCACTTCGATTTTTAATTGAAAAATGTTCCCTTTGAGAACAATGGTTTACCTATAGAAATCTGCATTGCAGTTATGTGTTTTATTATACACTCTATAAATTTGTTCGCTAGGGTCTAGCTCTATTGTCTTATATATGTATGTTTAATCTCGTATAAAGATATGTAATAATGGGCATAAAGAAATAAAGAAAAGTGTATAATGAAAGGGGAGAAAAGAGTATAAAATTCCAGCATATTAAAGTAATGCTTAAACTAAATTACGTCAAGGTAATCTACGTTAATTAAATACTTTATCCACAAAAATTTAAGTTCAAAATACAGAGAGATGACGGATTGGATAAGTTATGAATAATCTTTAAAAAGCTTTTAATCTAATAAAGATAAGTAAGGTTTCTAGTAACAAGGCATATTTAACTTTACTACTACTTATGCTCATGTATGAGATGGACATAATAAAATATATTTAATTAAATATATTTAATGATGTAGTCATACTTGCTATAGCAAATTTATGCTATCATATTAAAATTGTCAACCAAATAACCGAGATTATGTCCTTATTTACATCTATAAAAATAACATAATATTATAAAACTATAGTAATAACTCATAATGATAAAGAGCTATCTTTATCAGTATCATTATTGTTATCGTGTTCATTGTTATAATTGTTATCACTACCGGAAGGGTCAAAAGAAACGACCGAAATGGGACTAATAATAGTGGACTCACTACTAGAGTAATCCACAGTATTACTTAACAATACATTATCAATATTAACACTAGCAATAACAACACAATATATTAATTTAACCATGTTAAAGGAATTAACAGTACAAGCGTACAAAGAATCAAATAAATTAAATAAACTAGATACACCAAGAGCAATAACATTATCAGCAACAGTAGTAACACTAAATAATCCAACCAAAGAGTTGTTATTTCCCCAACTAGTCAAAGTATTATTATTATTAGAACAGGTTAACATATTAATTATTAAATAAAGGAGTACAAAATACAATAAAGTTGGTCTCAGAATTCAAAGAGATTTAAACAATGAGCAATCAGAAGGATTCAAGCACTCAATATCATAAGGAGCTAACAATACAACCTCCATAATCCCCAAACAAACAACTTCCAGACCAATTTAGGAAGGAAGCGGTCCACGGCGGCAAATCACTTTCTACGGTTCTCTGCTTATATATGGGAATTATCGCCTTGTACAACTATATAATTACCCCTGTACAGGGGTTTTTTTTGACTTTAAATCAAATCCTCTATGTATATGTAATTAGGCAAATACCCTTTAGTGTCCATTAATTTTATACATCAATCAACTAACAGTTGATAGATGTCCTAAATAAAGGGTATAATATCAACAGGGGGGGGGATAAAAAGAAATGTAACTCATAGGTTAGGTTAAACTATTAAAGATGAGATAGAATTTACATCAAATTAATGTAAATTAATAGCATCGTTTAAGTAACTACAGAATAATAAAGTGAAAACATAGGCTTGAATTACAGATACAGCTAATTCAAGTACAAACAAACCAGTAAAGATGGCAAAAGGGATAAGGCTTAATACTGCATAGAAAATACCAGAAGTTAAGATAATTCATACCATAGTACTAATTACATTCATTAAGATATGTCCAGCAACAATATTAGCTAATAATCTAATACCTAATGAAAAAGCTCTAGCAATATAACTAATGAATTCAATAATAACTAGTAAAGGTACTAAAGCTAAAGGAGATCCTGAAGGTACAAAGAAACTGGCTCAATGAATGCCATGAGTTTTAATACCTATAATAGTAACTCCAATAAATACAATAACACTTAATCCTAAACATACAATTACACTAGTAGTAAAACCAAAACTGTATGGAATGTTACTAATTAAGTTAGCGAATAAGATAAATGAAAATAGTGAAATAGTCATAGGAATGTATTCAGAGAAACCTTCTCCAACTTGATCTTTTAAAATAGAAGATACTGAACTATATAAAGTTTCAGTAGTAACTGTTCATCTGGTACCTACAAAAGGTACGGTGTTCATAAATGGTAAAACAAAGAAACCAAATAATGTGATTAATACAAAGATTCCGTACAATGTTAATTTAGTTAAGCCAATGCTGATTAAAGGTAAAGGTAAAAATAAAATGGGATTTGCAAATTGTTCTAATGGTGAAATGGCCATATTAAAATATATATTAATGCTACATCGTACTCAACTTTCTTTTTTAATTATAAAGCAGAATACTAATTTTATAGTTCTCGCTTTCGCTTGCTAGAGTATAGCCTCTAGACTTTCGCCAACTGATATAATCGTTACTTCCTTAGTACACTAAGAACCAGCTTAGCTGATACTTTACTGAGTCTTTTTCCTCTTATCTTTAATTATATAAGGGGTTTTTTTTATGTATAAATAAAAAGCCTAGTTAAAGAATAAGTATAGAGATGAAGGCTACTTAAGCTCATGTATGAGCTGGACATAATTAAATATATTTAATGATGTAGTCAAACTTGCATTGCTCGTTTACCCATCTAATAATTATTTAATGACTACTGGTTGGTAAACGAGTAGATGTAGGCAAACTTATTTTCTGCCACGTGCTATAAATATCACTACTTTTATTTCAGGATACTAATCACTAGCAGAGCTAATATTTATATGATAGTATACAGTGGTATTTTGAAACATCTCTAGAATTATAGATTTGCAACAAATAGTCTGGTTAATTGTAATCTTGGGAAAATAGGTAGTACTACTACAGATAAAACCCAGATAGTTAAACCTAAGCAGACTAATAATGTAATCATAGAATTAACAAAATAAAATGGTACTAATTGTGGCATCATATAATCTAATTTGTGCTACATATAAAGTGTTCTACCTGTATTAATATTGATACAATTAAGACTATAGCTAGAAATAGGAAAGGGGGGTAATAATAAATAATGTACGATTATAGTATTTATAATTAAAGGCTAGTGATAGATTTAACCACGTGTAGCTAATCAACGTAAAAAGTCGTCTTGAGTAACTACGTCGATTTGGATAGGCATAAATCCGTGCATTACACCACATAATTCACTACATTGTCCGTAAAAAGATCCAATACGTTGAGCTAATACACTACCTTGGTTTAATCTGCCAGGCATGGCATCGATTTTAAGACCTAAGGAAGGGCAAGCAAAATCATGGATAACATCTGTGGCAGTAGTAATAAATCTAACTGTGGTATCTACAGGAATTACTACAGGTTCATCTACTTGTAATAATCTTAATTCTCCTAATTCCAAATCGCTTTCAGGAACTAGGTAACTGTCATATTCTACAGCTTCACCTTCACTAGTGATGTAATCGCTATATTCATAACTTCAATATCATTGATGTCCTACTGCTTTAATAGTAATACCTGGTAAAACTACTTCATCTAATAAATATAATAATCTAAAAGAAGGTAAAGCGATAGCTAATAAAATGAATGCAGGTGAGATTGTTCAGGCTAATTCAATAACGGTACCGTGAGAAGAATGTAAATGAGTTAATCTGTTTTGTCCAAATGTCAAAATAGTACTACTAAGCATTCAAAATACTAATACAGCTAAGATAATTAGGTAAAACATAATAGAATCATGTAAACTTACAATAGCTTCTTGAATAGGAGTGGCCCCATCTTGGAAACCTAGTTGTCAAGGTAAGGCAGCATCACAGAAAATAGTGTTCATGGTTTTTAATAATTTTTATAAACATAACATTATATGTGTATAATGAGATGTTTTATTTAAATCAATTCTAGCTATACTACGATAGGCTAGATCTTAATTAAACAATATCGGTTGTACCTTTAATATAAAAGTTTACCTCTTGTTTACCCTCTCGTCTATCAATAGATTGACGGCTACTAGCAAACTAGTAGACGCTTACTAATTAACAATTAGATTATGAAAGGTAAACGGCTATAATTAATATAAACGAGTTAGTCTAAGCTTTAAGACATCATATTACTGATCTGATAAATACTTAAACGTATTATAATATATGTTATGTATTCGGAAGACGGATCTCAATACTTTAAATTTATTATGTCTAACTATCATTATGATAATGTCTAGATAGATATAATCTGCTATATTAGGTTTCTAAACTTTTAAGTTTACACGTTCACTACGTCATTTATTATTATAATAAATGAAAACCTATTGGAAAATGAGATCAGCTAAGCTGTCGTTTACTAATTAATAAGCGTTGAATAGTGAGCTATAAGGCCTATCTATTAATTAATAATTATTTAATGACTACTTGTATTCCAAGTAGCCTTCTACCGACAGGTAGACGAGAGGGTAAGCGCGTACCCTAACTACTAGGGGACCTGCTGAGCTGATGTATATTTATCCCTTATCTTGGTAAAGAGAGAAAGATGTAGTGATATTAACTTGTTAAATAGATTAGCCCAGTAAATATGTCCTTTAAATACAGAAACAATATTCGGTATAATAAAAATTATATTAAACAACGTATTGCTTATATTATAGTGGTGTTTAACCTTTTTAGTCTGTACACTGCCTAGGGTAAGGTTTTCACTCTTTATCTGCCATACGTTTCTGCCTTTAGTCATAGATTATAAGCGTTTACTAATTAATAAGCGTCAACTAGCAAGCTAGTAGCCGTCTACCGACAGGTCGGTGGACGAGAGTAACCACTTTAAATAAACTTAAAGGTTTAAAGGTATTATGTTGATTAAGAGTAAGTCTAGAGTTTAAACACCTAAAGGCTTAATCAAAGGATTACGTATTTATATGTACATAGATAGTAATATAACTGGTAATAAATATCCTAGACTAATTAATATAGAATTAGTATTATAAGACTGTTATATAAACAGCAGAATCTTAATCAAGTCGTCCTCAATTAAGTCTTTCTCGTCTTAAACAGTGTACTGTTTAAGATATAAGTTGACCCTGTTTTTAATAATATTAAAGATATAATTGAGGTAGAAAAAGGTAAAAAGAACAAAAAGGAAATCAAAAATTTTTACATCAAGCAACAGATGTAGTACTTAAAAGGGAGTTTAATAAAAAGGAATAAGGGGGAATATGATAAGATATTGTTAACATGACCTTGTACACAAGGTAATGTGGTACTCTTTATGTACTATTCAATAGTTAAATTATCATAACTGTGATGAGGTACAGGAGTTCTACATAATCATTCTTGAGATTCAGAGTAAGCTAAAGCGGGAGCGTTTAGTGTACTAGTATCAGTTCAGAAACTAACTTGAGCTCAAGAGTTATAAGTGTCTGTAGGTTCGGCAGTAAAAGATCTGTATAAAGCTACACCAAATACAATAGTGGCAAAAACACTAATAATAGATCCTAAAGATGAGATTAAGTTTCATCCGTAGTAAGCATCTGGATAATCTGGAATTCTACGTGGCATACCGGATAGACCTAAGAAATGTTGTGGTAAGAAAATCATGTTAGCACCAATGAACATCATAATAAAATGTAGTCTACCTGTAAATTCACATACTGGTCTTCCAGTGATTTTAGGCAATCATAAGTAAGTAGCACAGAAAATTCCAAATACTGCACCTAGTGACAAGACATAATGGAAATGAGCTACTACATAATAAGTATCATGTAGTGCAATATCTACACTAGCATTTGCTAAGATTACTCCTGTAAATCCACCAGCTGTAAATAAGAATAAGAATCCTAATGCAAAGATCATAGCAGTAGTGGATCTATTTGAACCACCATAAGCAGTAGCAATTCAACTAAAAATTTTAATACCGGTTGGTACAGCAATTACCATAGTTGCAGCTGTAAAGTAAGCTCTAGTATCTACATCTAGTCCAACAGCATACATATGATGAGATCATACAACAAATCCTAATACTCCAATGGAAACCATTGCATATACCATTCCTAAGTAACCAAACACAGCTCTACCTGAGTTAATACTAATGGCATGAGATACAATACCAAAAGCAGGTACAATTAGGATATATACTTCAGGATGTCCAAAGAATCAGAATAAGTGTTGGTATAGGATAGGATCACCACCTGCTGCAGCATCATAGTAACTTGTATTTAAAGTTCTATCTGTAAGTAACATAGTAATGGCACCAGCTAATACAGGTAAAGATAACATTAATAATACAGCAGTAATTGCAATAGCTCATACAAATAAAGGTAGTCTTTCATAACCTAATCCTCCACTTCTCATATTACTTACAGTAGCTAGTAAGTTAATAGCACCCAATAAAGAACTTACACCAGCTAGATGTAAAGATACAATAGCTAAATCTACTGAACCTCCACTGTGTGAAACAGATCCGGATAAAGGTGGATAAATAGTTCAACCTGTACCTGCACCTTGTTCAACACATAAACTACTTACAATCAATACTAAAGATGGTAATAATAGTCATCAAGATAAGTTATTTAATCTAGGATAAGCCATATCAGGAGCACCTACTTGTACTGGTAATAGGTAGTTAGCAAAACCTCCCATTAAGGCAGGCATTCGATCGCCTCGTACAACTTTATTCAAAATATCTTATACACATTTTATAATGTAGTCTTTTTTTATACTATAAAAAAGATAAGATTATTCAAATAATAGGTATAACCAAAGTTAATACATGCTGTACCAACCGATTGGACTATGTGTTACTCTATTTAGTTTAAATCTTTAAACTTAAAGATGAAAAGGATTAGCAATAGAGCTCCGCTATATAGTCTCTAATTGTACAAACCGTATAATAATACAGAAGACAAAATCTCTATTAAGTAATTTTATATTAAATCTATAAATATTTAAGTATGGAGATTATTTAAACGGAAATGGCCAAACAATTGGTTAGAAAACATACTCTAGGTAGAAAAGGATAGATAAAGAGATATAGATAACAAACTTATACTTCATAAATTCTTCATTGACGTTTATATAAGGTTCCAGTATTCATAGCTCTACGTATAGACGGACGATCCCCTTTTAGAATTTCTGATAGTTCTCTTAAAGAGCGTGCATATATTACAGTACTATCTTTTATATTAATTGCAGAAACAGACTTAGTATTAGGATGACTTCCTCTTCTATCATAGCTTTCTCTACAATCTTTTAAAGTAGTAGAAAATAACTCTTCTGACTGTAATTGAGTACCTTTTTCAAGATCTTGACTATTGTAAAGTTTAAAAGAGAAAACACCTAAGTATTTATTTGCTTTTCCATTTAATTGTACACGTAATGTTTGTCAAGATATGCCAAAAGCTTCTACTAAGAATTGCATAGAAGGGCTAACATAAATAAGAACATCCATGTAATAAACTCCTATACAAGTACCTCGTTCTGTTCTCATAGCATCACGTCTTTCTTGAGAAATTGGAGGAGTGTAAGAACCGCCTGCAACCTTATTAGGGTTTAAAGGACCTAAGTGAATATCTATAAATTCTTGTTCTAAAGCAAGAATATCTTTTAAAGAAGTTCCACTTTGATCGTTAAATACGTATATTTCTAACGTTAAACCTTTAAATCCGTATTTAGCAAAATAATCTATAACTTTTCTACCTCCACTGTTCAATATAGAAGTATAAAAATAAGATAAAATTCTTGCCTTAAGGTTGATAGACTGACCTACATAAACCATTCCATCATGTTTTTTTATTGAATGTAAAGTCATTCAAGAAGCATTTAACGGACCCGTAAAGACATAAACACCTTTAATATTTAAAAAAGCACTTAATAGATGTCGATTATTGACTATATCTGGTATTACATGTACTGTACAGTTGTATTTTAACGCTAAGTTAGATCTTTTAGGAGAATTTCCATTAGATCCAGAGTCTCCTTGATCAGATGCTAGAGAAGTGTTATTTGTACTATATTTAATGTGAGATCAATCACTAATATTATCTACCCATTCCTGGTATTTATCAGGAAACACAATTGTTAAATAAACCATAAAAAAGATCATTAATAAAGCATGAGCAGTAATAATACTATTATATAATTGATGATTACCTCCTAGTAAACCATTACCTGGTGCAGCTAATTCTAAACGTATAATTACAGAAGCAGCAGTACCAGCTAGACCACTTAATAATCCAAACATAATATAGGATGTACCAATATCTCTTGCATTAGTACTTCCTAGTCAACGACTAGTTGTAATATTTGTAAAAACGGCAGACATATTAGTTATATATTTATATAAATTTCTCGATATTAACACGTTTAATATTATATACTGCTAGTTGTAGCATACTAAGATATTAAACCTATATAATACTATTTACTAAAATAATACTTTAGTAAACGATCCATATACTTATTTAGTAGACAGATAAAACCTGAAAACAGGTTCGATTGAAATTTGTGGTACGACCATTTGACTCAAAGGTACATCAGGTCAAAATATTTAATTTATGTTTGATGAGTGCGAAGTTAGGAATCGAACCTTAAACTTCCAGCTCATGAGGCTAGCGTGCTACCACTACACCACTTCGCATAGGGGTCAGTATAGTAGTAAAGGATTAGAGTAAAGGACTATAATAAAGGGTTGACATAATTAAATATATTTAATGATGTAGTAAATAGGGGGGATGAATAGAGATTATGTGAATAAAAGTGTTATGAAACTAAGATAATAGTGGAATAAGTTAGGATGTTTGTAATAATACTAGGTAAAACACCTAATATAAAAGCAGGAACAACTAAATATATCATAAGGGTTCATTCTCTATATGTAAGATCATTAGTTAATGCTAAGTAAGGAGATACGTGACCACCAATAATTTGATTAAATAGTCAGATAGAATAGATGGCACCTAAAATAACAGTAGTACTACATAAGATACCTGCAACAGGTGCAGTTTCAAAAGTACCAGTAATACATAATAATTCACCTAATCAATTTAAACTACCTGGTGTAGCCATACTTGCTACAGTAGCTAAGAAAAATCATACTTTCAAACTAGGCATAAAAGAACCTAATCCTCTAAAATAACGAATAGTTCTACTATGATATCTATCGTAGATGATTCCACCTACAACTATAAATAAAGCTGGACTAATTAGTCCATGAGCAACACTTAATAACATAGCACCTTGAATACCATTAACTGTACCAGAAGCTAATCCTAAGATAACTACCGACATATGCGCAACAGAACTGTAGGCAATGAAACATTTAGAATCTACTTGTCTTAAAGTAGCTAAAGATCCATGTATTAAAGATAAGCAACCAACAGTTAATACAAGAGGTCTAAAATATTCACAAGCATCAGGAAGCATAGAAATAAGTATTCTTAAATAAGCGTAAGTAGCTAATTTAAGTACAATACCTGCTAAAATAATACTACCAGCTAACGAAGCTTCACTATGTGCTCTAAATAATCAACCATGTAATGGAAATAAAGGACTTTTAATAGCAATACTAAAGAATACACCTAATCAGATTCAACGTTGATTTTCAGGTGAAATAGCAGCAGCTTTCATGGATAATAAAATCATGTCAGAAGTACCTGTAACTATAAATAATTGCATAATACCTAATAACATAAAGAAAGATCCTATTAAAGTGTACATAAATAATAACATTGAAGCTCTAATTCTAGCATTAGTACTACCATGTAAACCAATGATAATAAAAAGAGGGATAAGTACTGTTTCAAAACTAACATAAAATGTTATTAAATCTAAAGAAGTAAAAACTATGAAAAGAATTGATTCTAATAAAAGTAATAAAACTAATTGACTTTTACTATTATGTGTTGTTGTATTTCAAGTACTTAAAATAGCGATAGGAATTAAATAAGCAGTTAAAACTACAAAAATAAGACCTAATCCATCTACACCTATTTGTAATTCACCAATACGATTTAAACTTAAAATAGTTGTAACAAATTGATATGTTTCTCCTTTTAAACTATCTAAGTTAGATAAAGTGCCATTTTGTAATGATATAAAACTAACTCATAAAAATGAAGATATAATTCAAACTACTATTGAAGTAAAAAGAGATACTTGACGTATTAATCTATCATAACCTTGAGTTTCTCTACTAATACTTCCTACAATAATAGCTCCAATTAAGGGAAGGGTAATTAATGTTAATAGCATTTAGTATATAATATATTATATGTAATCTAATCTCATTTATTTTTATACTATATGGTATTTATTCGCTAGGCTGATGCAAATAAATTAGTAGAAAATAACGTTTCGTCCCATCAGTAGGTACGCAATAGCTTTGTACTTAGACTTGGGCAGGTTAGACTCGAACTAACTTTATCATATGATAACAGGTTTACAGCCTGCCGTACAACCCTTGTACATCTGCCCACTAAAAATTAGTACTCTTTTCTAACTAATATTTCATATTAAAGAGCACTTCGCTTTAGATAAGAGTTAGAGAGATGCGGATATAAAGGGGGGGGGAATATGGATACTATCTTAAAAAAAAAGACAATTAGCTGAAAAGTACTAAGAAACTAATCATCAATGCGAATAAACCTGTGGCTTCACTTAAAGCGAAACCTAAAATGGCGTATGAGAATAATTGTCCTCTTAATGCAGGGTTTCTACTGGTACCTAAAATTAAGGCTCCGAATACAGTTCCAATACCAACTCCAGCTCCAGCTAATCCAATAGCAGCAGCACCAGCACCAATGTTTTTAGAAGCTTGAATAATATTTTCCATTTAATGTTATAAAAAGTTGATAAATACATTGATAATCTAATGTATTATTAATTACTTTGATATACAATAATGTCTAGTTAATTAGAGATGTATTCATCTCGTCTACCAATCTACTGGTTAACGCTTAAGCTAGAACCCTATTTAATAAATATCGTCATTGTATTTTTATATCTAAGCCAACCAAGCAAAGATAGACAAGCTTTATCCTGCTCCATAATAGACATAATCATATAACATCTAACCATTCCCTAAAAAAGGGGATAAAGCTACCACCCAAATATGGGTAGAGCACATATAACCTATTTATATGTTTTGTAAATGTATGATAAGGGTTAACCTATACTGTCTATATCTAGTTTCCTTTCATTATCTATTTTTAGCGTTTGCCCCAGGGGCAAACGAGTATAATAGAAAAGGGTAAACTAACACTTAGTTATCTCACACAGGTGTAGGATAGTTGTCTTTTTTTCATCTACATTTAGTACTGCAAATTAATGTTTGCATAGGTAAAATGTCAAAAAGACGTGCGGAGTATGCAATAAGAATAAATGCATAAGACCAGCCAAGGCTAATAAATTTAGGATAAAGCTATAAACATGTAAAAAGGACAGTTCAGGTTATATATTGATACATAAATCAAGTATACTTGATGGATTACATTTACCAATTGGAAAATGTTATAAAATGAACAGCTTTTACGCCTTTTTCTCACACGTGAAAAGAAGATATCCTTACACTGCAATAAAGTAGATGGCTACATTTTCCTTGGTAGATGAGGGAAAGGGGAAATTATTAGTTAGTTAAAACGTATAAGCTAAAGATCAAAGTAACTAAGGCAAATACTAAAGGTAAAAAGATACTTCAGCAAGCATACATTAACTGGTCAAATCTTAATCTAGGTAATGTACCTCTAACTCAGATAACAGTTAAAACTAGTAGTAAAGCTTTAACTCCTAATACTATACCTGATAAGTATATAGGTTCATCTATAATAGGTAAGGTATAACCTCCAAGTCAAAGTGTAGCAGAGATAGCACTAATTAATGCAATATTACTATACTCAGCTAAAAAGTAGAATACAAATACAAATCCTCCATGTTCAGTCATAAAACCACTAACTAATTCCGATTCTGCTTCTACTAAATCAAAAGGAGTTCTGTTAATTTCAGCTAATCCACTAATAAGGAATATTAAGAATAAAGGAATTAAAGGAACAGCAAATCAAATATAAGATTGTAAAGAGATAATAAGACTTAAATTAAAGCTTGAAGCTAATAATAAAGCTCCAAGTGCTGCACCACTTAATACTAATTCGTAACTAATCATGTGTGCTGTACTTCTTAAACCTCCTAATAGGGCGTAAGCAGAATTACCTGCTCAACCACCAAAGATGATACCATAAATACCAACTGAAGCTACAGCTAAGTAGAACAATCATCCTAATTCAATATCAGCTATAACTAATGAAGATCCGTAAGGTATTACAGCTCAACCTATTAAGGCAGATATTAATGTAATCGAAGGTGCAAGTAGAAATAAAGTAGTTTGAGCTTGTTGAGGTACTACAATTTCTTTAACTAATAGTTTAAGGGCATCTGCAAATGGTTGTAATATTCCAAATACTCCTACAGTATCAGGTCCCACTCTACGTTGCATACCAGCTAATACTTTTCTTTCTAGTAAAGTAATATAAGCAACAGTTATAAGTACTGGTACTATTACAACTAATATATCAATTAAAGATATTAACATCGTTATTATAATACTATTCACTACTATATCAAGTTATCTAGTTCTTTATTTACGTCTTTCACCCGAGAGGAAGATAACAAAACAGATAACTTAGAAATTAACTCTATCTCTAGATTATTTCTAGTTAATTATATTTCTTTTATATAAATTAACTAGCTCAGTGACTTACAGATTTTTATAAACCAATGGGATTTTATTGTTCAACCATAAAGTAGATCGCTAGATACTACTTTTCCTTTACATCCTCCTCCCGCACGCGGGTGTAGGACGTAAAAAGGAGGAAGAAAGGGGGGGGGAGATTAATATATTATATCTATGATCCTCATCAGTAGAAGATTACATACAGTACTAATCATACAACATCTACAAAATGTCAATATAAAATAGCAGCTTCATATCCTACATGATGTTGACTTGTAGCATGATAAAATACTAATCTTAAGGTAGCTACGGCAATCATAATGGTTCCCATAATTACGTGTAATCCGTGCGCACCGGTGCCCAGGAAGAAGATATTACCATATACACTATCAGACATAGTAAATGTTGCGGTAACATACTCGTATCCTTGTAAAAATGTAAAGATAACGGCTAATACAATAGTTAAGATAGCTCCATTAATGGATCCACTTCTATTACCTGATAATAAAGCATGATGACTTCAAGTTACTGCAGCTCCACTAGATAATAATAAGATAGTATTTAAAGTGGGAATTGCAGCAGCATTTAAAGGTTCAATACCTACTGGAGGTCAAAGAGAACCTAATTCTACAGCAGGACTTAAAGAGCTATGTAAATATCCTCAAAATACAAAGAAAAAGAACATTACTTCAGTAATAATAAATAATACCATACCATTAGTTAACATTTTAACTACAGACATAGTGTGGTCTCCATTTAAGCTACCTTCTGAAATAATATCACTAAATCATAAAGACATGTTTATTATTAATGCAATAGTACTAATTAGTAATAAAAAACTAGCATTTGTAGCTCCATAGAATGTTAAGATCAAAGATGCTGCAACAGTACCTAATATTACAGATGTACTTAAAGGTCAAGGACTTGAATCAACTAAATGAAAAGGATGACCTTGTCCTAATTCACCTGCTCTAATAGAAGAGATGTGAGTACTTAAATCTTGATTACTTTTTGCACTAGTAGAAAAGTTTCTAATACCAGGTCTATTTTGACTTGTTAGACTATAGCTACTTTGAGATAAAGTAATTTCACCAAAGGTATTATCAATTAAAGCGGCTAAAGGTAATAATACTAAGAATCATGCAAAGTAAAAGACTGAAGTAATTTGTCCTAAAGTTACAAAAGGAGCTTCAACGTGTAAAGCACCTAGTTGTAATAAAATAACAAAAGATACAGCTAAAGTTACTAAAATAAAACGAGTAACAGGTCTATGTTGTACTCCTCTAAATCTTCCTAAGTCTAGGATTGGCATAGCTAATAAAATTAATAAACTAGCTAACATTGCAATAACTCCTAATAATTTGTTAGGTACAGATCTTAGGATAGCATAGAATGGTAATAAATATCATTCAGGTACGATTGATGCAGGAGTACTCATAGGGTTAGCAGGAATATAATTATCAGGATGACCTAATAAGTTTGGAGCATAACTAATTAAGTAAGCTACAACTAAGAAGAAACCTACGATTGTTACACAATCTTTCAATGTAAAGAAAGGATGCATAGGTAATTTATCAGCATTTGATGAAATTCCTAAAGGATTACCACTACCATGTTCATGTAAAGCTAACATATGCATAGCAGCAAAAGCAGCTAAGATAAAAGCAGCAGTATAATGGAAGGTAAAGAATCTAGTAACAGTAGGATCACCTACACTAAAGCCACCTCAGATCAAATCTCTTGTAGCATCACCGATTCAAGGCACAGCACTAACCAGATTAGTAATAACTGTGGCTCCTCATAAACTCATTTGTCCGTAGACTAATACATAACCAAGGAAAGCGGTTACAATTAGTAAAATTAAGATAATTACTCCAATACTTCAAGGAAGTGTTCTTGGAGTACCGTAACTACCATATCACATACCTCTAGCGATATGTAAATAAATGATAGCAAAAAATAAAGAAGCTGTATTAGCATGAATGTAACGGATCATTCAACCAGAGTTTACATCTCTCATGATACTTTCTACTGAAATGAAAGCTAAATCAGCACTAGCAATATAGTGCATAGCTAAAAAGATACCTGTAGCAAGTTGAGTAATTAAACATAAACCTAATAGGGATCCTCCATTTCAAGCATATGATAAATTACTAGGTTGAGGACTGTCAACTAAGTAAGAATTAACTAAACCTAATATTGGATGTGTTTTTAAAAGACGCATATTTAAATTTGAGACGTTATATTATATGATAAAGTTCTAGTTTACCCCCGCGTGCGGGGTTATGTCCTATTATATAAACTTAGTTTAAGCACTTCCTTACTTCATTGTGAGGTAAAGAGGTACTTACATTACTAACATGCAAGTATAGACTTATTCAAAATATAATATAAGAGTTAGGATAAAACCTTTAGTAAAATAAATATATAAATATTCATTTGTACTGTTATATAAAATATCTATACTATTAATATAAGATAATTTATTCTATACAAAGTCAGGATCTAATAAATTAGATATTATTAGACCTCCTTCACCTCTAAGACATTTAAACATCGCAAAAGGAGATGCAAGGATATTTCTTAAAGAGAGGATAGACTTACACTAGATAACTTAATACTTTACTGGTTTACGCTAACATTAGTTCACACACTAAGTAGTGTGTGAGCTGATGTATAAGTAGTGTTAAGAAAAGTATAAGATTGCTAGGAACTAGTTAAGATCGATGATTTGTTTGATCCTTTATTCTCACCATTAAATCATCTTTGGTTAGTTGATCAATATGTGTGGGAAGAGAAAATAGCTTTATATGTAATAGCATATTAAGATGCTAGGTATTCCTATTTCTAATTAGGAATAAAATGATTTAAAGGGGGGATTAAAATAAATATCAAACAGCTACACCTTCAGGTGCAATTAATACCAGATTTACAGCGATAAACGAAATCTTATGCAAAAGTAAAAGCTATAAATCACCTTTGACTATTCAACGATTTCTAAAATACAAAGGTTTTTTAGTATTACCGCTGTCGCCTCTTCCAGCTATGCCATTAACCCATCTACTAATAGTAGCAGGAGTGGATTTAAATCAAGCTGCGCATTCAGAAATAGTATCGAAATGTATTTCTTTGCGTTCTATTTGTCAGGTATCTATAACTATCACACCCACTTTAGAAGTAAAAGGATTAAATATATTAGCTGAATCTTTTTTACTATTAATTAAACTAATAAGCTTTTCATAGGGTAAAATAGACTCTGCTGCTCCTTCTAAACGAGTAGAGGTAAGTTTAAATATGTTTAGTCAAAGTTTATTTTCATTTAGAAATTTGCTTAGGGTGGAGTAGGAAATAGCTACTGAACTTATAAAAGTAGATTGACTAGTAAAAATACCGATTAATGTGTAAGAGTCTGTTAAGGTTAATCCAACAATAGGTAAATACACATAGACTGGTAATATTTGAGTACTTCTAATACTACTTTTGTCTTTTGTAGATAAGGTTTCAAACCAGCGGGTTTTATTTGTTTTAGATTGTTGAGCTGAATTTGGACGTGTTCCTGGTGTAGCTTTTTTGTTTACATTTAAATAGGGATTTAAATTATCAATGTAATACTGTTCAAGCATTATTGTTTCCTTTACTGCTCCAATAGGTAGTAAATCTATTGATAAAATTATATCATTAAATGAAAAGGCAGAAAAGTATCTCATTGCTATTCGAGTATGAGTTGCAAGATTGTGTTTTGATAAATAAGTTCTTAATCTAGTATACAGATTTTCAGAGGAACCTACTAGCAAAGCTCTACCATTTTTAGTTCAAAAAATGTATACTCCTGGTCTTCCTAGCACCAGTAATTTAAAAGATTGATGCATAATTTCATGTACATTAGATAGTATAAATCGATCTATAGTACTCACTCCTATAATAGATGCTATAGTATTTTTCAATAAGTTATAGCAATTGAATTCGGACCCTGTTAAATTGCTGGGTGCAATATTGTAATTAATTGGTAAATTTTTCATGTTAGTTTAATAAAATATATACAACGTCATAATGTCTTTTTTGTTTTACAAATACCGATAAAGCCGTCGAAAAGGGGGATTAAAATAAATATCAAACAGCTACACCTTCAGGTGCAGCTCTAATAACATCTTTATCCTATTATAATTATAAGGTAAATGTTATTTCGACTACATTGTAAATATCTATAAAATATAGATAAACCACTAACTTATAGTCTGTAACAAATATATTAAATCTGTACTGATTATATAGTTGCAAAGTCTATAGATTGACTTTTCAGGTTAGTGTTGCCTAGATATGGTAGATCTATAATATAGACGGCATAAATAGACTATGAAATATCTTTATAAGGATATTAAAATTAAGGCATTTGTTTTACCTTATTACGACTTACCACCCTTCCCAAAGGCTTCTTTACTCTCCTATTTCTATATAACAATTTAAAGCGCTAAAAGATTTAGGGACGTCCAGGACCTCTAAGAATTTTGGTTGACGTGTAGTTAGTACAAAGGTTATAAAAAGTTCACCGCGCCATACTATTACGCGATTACTCATGCCTCCTACTTCATGAATCTATTACAAGAGTCAATCTGTACCTTTGACAGTTTTAAGTGTTTTCTTATATTAAATAGCAATAACTATAAAAATAATTATCTTTATTGGTTTCACTTTATGCTGTCTTGTGTCGCACGTATGAAGCCCGATCTAATTTACGTCATGAGGACCTATCTTACCCTACAAACTTAGTAATTTTAATAGATTACTAATTCCTATTATTATATTCAAAACAACAGTTAGGTTGCGCTCGTTAAAAGAACCAGATGGTTAAAAAAACACCTCGAGGCACGAGCTGGGAGATGGCCATGCAACGGCTGTGTTCTAGTATCTCCTACACTTGCTAATCTAAGATTAGCGTGTATTCAAATCTAGACATACAAAGATCGGTAGTATAAACGTGGAAAATCGTGTTAGACAACATGCGCCAGCATGCTACAAACCTTCCGTCTAGCTCCTTCGTTTGTTACGCGTCACGGTGTACTTCCGTTAAGTATTATAAATCTAAACATATTAAGATATAGATAATTTGTACACATAGATGTAATCCCCGGACTACCGCGGTATCGAATCGCGTTTGCTACCCAGGGTTTTGATTTAAGGCTTCTGTTATATTCACTAGTTGCCGGCGCCATTGTTGAGCCGATTTTAGGTATCTAGACATAAACCTTCACTAAAATCTCCTACTAGTGTCATAGTTACTATAGTTTAAATCTTAAGTTAACTTAGGATTTCAGAACGTGCCAATGATCTCTTTACGTGATGATAGGAATAGCGTTCGTGGTAGGTGGTATAACCGATGCTTCTGGCACCACACTTGGCCTCCACTTTTAATTGATGGATCTAAACTCCGACATCTAAAATATGCTAGGCATTTAATAGATGTAAACCAATGTTACCACTTCTATTAAAGATAGATATACGTGGTTATTGCTTACTTGATCACGCCTAATACTACATCATAAATATATTTAATTAAATATATTTATTT
>Ga0182198_1000002_pt1 | contig 56000 bp, 86 predicted proteins | sample G5R1MG_38_FD_128378 | JGI IMG/M metagenome (GOLD analysis project Ga0182198, IMG submission 128378) | Switchgrass phyllosphere microbial communities from Michigan, USA - G5R1_NF_12SEP2016_LD1 MG | ecosystem: Host-associated > Plants > Phyllosphere > Phylloplane/Leaf | place: USA: Michigan... | reverse complement strand
TGCTGCTCGCGGTGCGCGTGGGTCTGGGGGCTTCACTCCACTCACTGTCTGTAACCAACCCGAGGGGGCGTCATGGCTGGTCGTGGTCCCGCCCCGAAGGGTCAGCGTGCTCGTGACCGCGACACCCCGGAGTTCGTCGAGCTCGAGGTGACCACCGAGCTTTATGGCCACCCGCTCCCTGAGGGCATCCTCCCGGACGGCGAGTCCTGGCACCCGCAGACGCTCGCCCTATGGGATTCGCTGCGCGAGTTTCCCCTGATGGCCGGCGAGCCTGCCCTCGGCTGGGCGTTCCTTGTCGACACCGCCCTGCTGCATCACGCGATGTGGACGAACGGCAAGTGGGAGCTGGCCGGTGAGCTCCGGCTGCGGGTCGCGAAGTACGCGGCGACCCCCGAGGACCGGATGCGCCTCAAGGTCAAGATCGAGTCCCCGGGCAAGCCTGCTCCTGCCCCGACGTCCAGCACCGTCAGCAGTGGGGTGACGGACATCCAGTCGCGCAGGTCGCGGCTGACCGAGGGTGCCTAGGCAGATCGTCACGGCGAAGGGCCACGAGCGTTCGCGCTCGCTGGGCTGGCTCGCTGTGGCGTGGATGGAGCACCTCGTCGTCCACGGCCCCGGCGACGTCCAGGGCCAGCCGGTGCGCCACGGCGACGAGTACACCGGGTTCATCGTCGACTGCTACGCCCTGAGCGAGGACGGCCGGCGTCTGTACGACTCGGCGTTCATCTCCCGCCCCAAGGGCTGCGACAAGTCCGGCCTCGGCGCGCGCTTGGTGCTGTTTGAGGCCCTGGGTCCGTGCCGGATCATACGTGAGGATCAGGGCAACCCGGACAGCGCTCCGGTGTTCGCCAAGGGTGGCGAGGTCTACCGCGACCCCTGGGGCCTGGGCTTCGAGTACGTCTACGAGGCAGGCGAGCCGATGGGCCGCCCGGTGCAGACGCCGTACATCCGGTGCATGGCCACCGAGGAGGGCCAGACCGGGAACGTCTACGACACGGTCCACTACAACCTCAACGAGGGCCCCCTCGCCGGGGCCATGGCGCGCCGCGACGACGCCGGCCTGAGTCGCATCCTCCTGCCTGGCGGCGGGGAGATCACTCCCTCGACGGCGAGCTCGTCGTCGAAGGATGGCGGCAAGGAGACGTTCGTCGACTTCGACGAGACGCACCTCTACGACCGGCCCGAGCTGCGGTCGATGTACGCGACGGTCGCCCGCAACCTGCGCAAGCGCAAGAAGATCGCTGAGACCTGGTACATCGAGACCACCACGATGTACCAGCCCGGGGCGCAGTCGGTGGCGGAGGCGACGTACAAGCTCGCCGAGCTGATCGCCGAGGGCAAGACGAAGCGCGATCGGCTGCTGCTGGACCACCGATGGGGCGAGATTGCCCCCGAGGATATGGGCGACGAGAAGAAGCTCGCTGCGGCGCTGACCGATGCCTACGGCGATGCTCTCGCGTGGAACCACCTGCCGGGCCTCATCGACCAGGTCCTCGAGAACCGCTCGGACGTGGCCGATTCGATCCGCTACTTCCTCAACGACAAGTCCTCGGCGGAGAACGCGTGGATCGTCCACCACGAGTGGGCGGCCCGCACGGACGCTGCCGCGGTCCTGGGCGACCGCGACGTGGTGACGCTGGGCTTCGACGGTTCACGCCGACGTAGCCGTGGTGTCGCGGACGCCACGGCGCTGGTGGCTTGCCGGGTCTCGGACGGGCACATCTACGAGCTCGGCGTGTGGGAGCAGCCCCGTGGCGCGGCTGGCAAGGACTGGTCCGCTCCAGTGGGCGAGATCCTTGCTGCCGTTGACGAGGCGTTCACTCGCTACTCGGTCGTCGGGTTCTACGCCGACCCCGCCAAGTGGGAGTCCCACGTCGCGGGCTGGGAGGCGAAGTACGGGGGCCGCTTGAAGGTCAAGGCATCCCGCGAGCACCCGGTGGAGTGGTGGATGACGGGCGCCCGCAGCGGTCTCGTCGTCCGGGCGCTGGAGAAGTTCCGGTCCGCGGTGGTGGACGGGGAGATGACGCACGACGGGTCCTCGGCCCTGACGCGCCACGTCCTCGCCGCCCGCATGGTCCACAGCCGCTCGGGGATCCAGATCGCCAAGGAGCACCCGGACTCGCACAACAAGATCGACGCCGCGGTCGCCGCGGTCCTCGCCTGGCAGGCCCGCCTCGACGCGGTCTCCGCCGGCCTCGCCCTGTCCGTCGCTCCCACGAGGGCGCCACGCCGCATCCGCTGATCCACCCCTGGAGGTGAGCGTGCCCATCGACGTCACCACCGTGCAGTCCGATGGTTGGTGGGCCAAGCGCCTCTGGGAGAAGCTCGCTGCCCGGCGCCCCCGCGCTGAGCTGTTGTGGGCGTACTACTCCGGTCGCCCGCCCCTGCCCGAGGGCGCACAGCAGATGCGCGAGTCCTACCAGGCGTTCCAGCGCAAGGCGCGCACGAACTACGCCGAGCTCATCGTCGAGGCCCCGCAGCAGCGGATGATCCCTCAGGGGTTCCGCACCGGCGCCGAGGGCGACGACAACGGGGACGCCGCGGCGCGGGCCATCTGGATGGGCAACGGCCTGGATGTCGAGTCCGCTGAGGTCCACCGGGCGATGCTGACGACGGGCGACGCCTACGTCATCGTCGGCCATGACGGCACCAGCCCCATCATCACGGCGGAGTCGCCCACGCAGGTCATCACCGAGCACGACCCGGTGCGTCAGCGGAAGGTCATCGCTGCACTCAAGTCGTTCCACGACCCCCTGCTGGGCGAGGAGTTCCTCTACCTGTACCTGCCCGGGCGCGTCGTAGTCGCCCGCCGATCGGTCTCCGCGGTCAAGGACCTTGGCACCTTCCAGCCGGCGCGCTGGGACTGGGACGAGGACCTCTCCAAGGAGTTCGCGCACGACGTGGTGCCGGTGGTGCGCTTCCGGAACAAGGGCGGCGTCGGGGAGTTCGAGCCGCACCTGGACCACCTCGACCGCATCAACCACATGCTGCTGCAGCGCCTCGTGGTGGCCACCTCGCAGGCGTTCCGTCAGCGCGGCATCAAGGGCAACCTCCCTGAGCGCGACGAGGCCGGCAACCTCATCGACTACGACAAGGTGTTCAGCGCCGACCCCGGTGCGCTGTGGGAGCTCCCCGACGGCATCGACGTGTGGGAGTCGCAGCAGACGTCCTTCCAGGACATGCTCGCCTCCGTCCGCGACGACGTGAAGGACCTTGCGGCTGTCACCTTCACGCCGTTGCACTACTTCACCCCAGACGCCGCCTCCGGCTCGGCAGAGGGTGCGGCACTGGCCCGCGAGGGCCTGGTCTTCAAGACCGAGGACCGCATCGCTCGGGTCAAGGACGCGTGGGCGCAGGTGATGAGCCTCGCGTTCCGCTTCGCCGGCGACACGCAGCGCTCCGAGCTCGCGTCCCTCGAGGCGATCTTCGCCTCACCGGAGCGGCACTCCCTGGCGGAGCGCTACGACGCGGCCACGAAGGCGCAGTCGGTGGGTGTGCCGTGGGAGACGATCATGTCGGAGATCCTGCAGTACAGCCCCGAGGCGGTCCGCCAGATGCTCGCCAAGCGGGGGCAGGACCTGATCTTTCAGGTGACCGCCCCGGCCGCGATACCGGCGGCGCCGCGTGGCTGAGCCTGCGAGCTCGGCGCAGGTCGCGACCCTCACGGCGTGGGTCATGCAGCAGGCGACCGCCCGTGAGTCCATCACCGCCCAGGTCGTCCGTCAGGTCCTCGCCATCATCGCGGCGCTGGGCCGAGGCGCTCTGTACAACGACCGGGTCGTGGCCGACGCCGCCAGACGCCTCGAGCGGACCGTTCGCGTCGGGCAGGAGGCGGTGGCCAACACCACCGTCGCGTACCTGCGTCAGACCTACGACGTGCTCGAGGTGCCTTACATCGCGGCCCCCCTGGATCTGCCGGAGCACCTGCGCCCGGTGGACCCGCTCGTGGAGTGGACCCGCCCGGCAGTCCAGTACCGCTACGCGCGGTCGCTGGACCTGACCGAGGAGGAGTCCTTGAACCGGGCCGCGAGGCGCGCCCAGGCGCTGGCCACCGATGATCTGGCGCTGGCGCACAGAGCCGGGATCATCGCGGCCCTCGCGGAGCCCGAGGAGGAGCCCCGCGGGTATCGCAGGATCATCCACCCCGAGCTGGCGCGCGGGGGGACCTGCGGGCTCTGCCTGGCCGCTTCGGACCGCTTCTACTCCTCCGGTGAGCACTTCGACTTCCACGCCGACTGCCACTGCGAGATCCTCCCGATCATCGGAAGCCGGGACCCCGGGGTGCTGCTGAACAACAGCGACCTCGGTGAGCTCTACGACCGTGCCGGCGGAACCGGGCGCGATGCGCTCAAGCGTGTCCGCTACCAGGTGCAGGAGCACGGCGAGCTCGGTCCGGTCCTGCGCGCCGAGGGTCAGTCCTTCCGGGGACCTGACGACCTCGAGTCCCTGGCCGCCTGAGCCCCACAAGCCACCGTTCTGGCCTGCCCTCCGGGGCAGCGACGTCGCACGGCGACGGCGTCATGTCGGACGGGTCATCGCCGGTGCAATGAAGGAGGCCCTCGTGGCCGACGACACCACCGCCCCGGGCGGGTCAGAGAACGCTCAGCAGGCCGCTGCGGCGCCCGAGCCGAAGACGTTCACGCAGGAGCAGGTCAACAGCCTGCTCGCCGACGAGAAGCGCAGGGTCCGGTCGTCCTTCGCGGACTACGACACGTTGCGCGAGAAGGCGCAGCAGTACGACGAGCACAAGGCGGCCACGGCCACCGACCAGGAGCGCGCCCAGATGCAGCTCCAGCAGGCGGTGGAGAAGGCGAGAGGCGAGGCGCGCGCGGAGACGCTGCGCGAGAGCAGCGAGCGGACCGCGAAGGCCCTGCTCAAGGCCACCCTGTCGTCCCGCGGCAAGAAGCCCGACGAGGTCGAGGAGATCCTCTCCGCGTTCTCGCCCGGTGCATTCATCAAGGACGGCGAGGCCGACACCGATCGCATCGCCGCCTTCGGTGAGCGACTCGCCGGCCCCACCTCATCTGCCTTGCCCGACTTCGGTCAGGGCAGGCGCGGTGCGCCCTCGCAGGTCACCGACATGAACCAGCTGATCCGGGCGTCCGCCCGGCGCTGACCGCAGCCCCTGATGGGTCGCTGCTTCACCATCCACACGTAGGCCCCCGGGACTGGGGATCTACCACCCGAAGGAGTGATTCCCATCCCGTACGACAACATCATCTCGCGCACCGACGCCGCCTCTCTGATCCCCGAGGAGGTCAGCCGTGAGCTGCTGACCCGGGCGACCGGCGAGTCCGCTGCCCTCAGCATGTTCCGGCGCATCCCCGTCGGTCGCGCGCAGGTGCGCATGCCCGTCCTCTCGGCGCTGCCGACCGCCTACTTCGTGGGTGGCGACACCGGGCTCAAGCAGACGACCGAGCTGAACTGGACCAACAAGTTCCTCAACATCGAGGAGATCGCGACCATCGTCCCGGTCCCCGACAACGTGCTCGCGGACGTTGACGCGAACATCTGGGACGAGGCCATGCCGCTGCTCGTCGAGGCCGTGGGTCGCACCCTCGATGCCGCCGTCTTCTTCGGTGCTGGCGCCCCCTCGTCCTTCCCGACGAACATCTCCGCTGCGGCCATCGCCGCGGGCAACGTCGTCAACGAGGGCACCTCGAACGCGGCCGCCGGCGGGTTCTTCGGCGACATCGACAAGCTGTACGCCACGGTCGAGGAGGACGGCTACGACGTCAACGGCTTCGTCGCCTCCACCGGCGCGCGCGCCAAGCTCCGCGCCTCCCGCGACACCCAGGGCCGCAAGCTCGACGACGGCCGCGTCAGCGGGTCCCTGGACTCCATCGACGGCCACCCCCTGATCTACCCGATGCGCGGGCTGTTCCCGGCCGCGGCCGGCGCTGGCGTCAACGGCACTCGCCTGTTCGCCGGCGACTGGAACCAGTTCGTCGTCGGTGTCCGCTCGGACATCAGCATCAAGATCAGCAACGACGCCGTGATCCAGGACGGCACCGGGGCCATCGTCTACAACTCCTTCCAGCAGGACCTCACCTTCCTGCGCCTCACCTTCCGTGTCGGCTGGCAGGTCGCCAACAACATCAACTACGACCAGGGCACCGCCGCCAACCGCTACCCCGTCGGCGTGCTGCGCACGCTCGGCGCCTGATCTCGAGGAGCGCCATGACCACCACCTCCAAGTCCCAGCCCGTTACCGACCCCGAGGTCAACAAGCTCGTCGAGCAGGCCGAGGAGCAGGGCTTCTACGGCGAGAAGGTCGACCCCGCCGACAACACCGACTACACCGTGGCCGGCGTCCTCAAGCGCGACAAGCGCTGACCTAGGCAGGAGGCGGGCCGTGCCTACAGCAACCCCCCCGGGCGGCACCGCCTTCGCCACCGTCGCGGACGTCCAGGACCTGTACGAGGTCGAGCTCCCCGCCGGGGCCGAGGCCCGCGTGCAGACGCTCCTGGACTACGCGTCGGCGATCTACCGACGGGCGCACCCGTCGCTCGGCGCCGGGCTGAGCGACGGTTCGCTTGACCCGGTGCTGGTGCGCCTCGCCGTCGTCAACGCGTGCCTGCGGGTCATCCGCAATCCTGGTGGCGTCATCTCCGAGACTGCCGGGGAGTTCTCCTACCGGGTGGACTCGGCGATGGCGGCGGGCCGGCTGTCTTTCACGGCCGAGGAGATGTCCTGGGGGCGCCCGCCGCGCACGGGCGCGCCCAGGACCATCAACCTGATGCTGCCCCTGGCGCCACCGCCGGACACGTCGCGGTACCGCCGCTGGCGGTCGCCATGAGGTTCCCCGGCGGCGTCTCCCTCCTAGTCCTGCGCCCCTCCCCGCCCGACCAGTTCGGCGACCGCGTCCCTGACGTGCAGCGCTGGATCCACGGCGTCGGTGTGCAGTACGGCGCCGGCGGCGGGAGCCAGCAGGAGTCCGAGGACCGCGGCATCACGGTCCGCCAGGACGTGCGCCTGTTCCTGCCCCCGGGCGAGGACCTAGCGGCCACGGACCGCGTAGTCCTCGACGGGCTCGAGTACGACGTCAACGGCAACCAGCAGCCTCGATCCAACCCCTTCACGGGGTGGCGTCCGGGCGCGGTGGTGGCCCTGTCGAGGAGGGCGGGCTGATGAGCAGTCGCTACGTCCGCTCCCCCATCATGTGGTCGCGCCTGTCGCTGTCGGAGAACCTGCAGGCCGCGTGCCTGGCGGTCGCCCGGCGGGGTCAGGAGTACGCGGAGGCCACAGCCCCCCGGTCCGACCCGGGTGAGCGCGAAGCGTTCGATGACCGGTTCGGGCCTCGCTCGGACGATCGCCGGTACGCGGACAGCTTCTCCGTGGAGCCGTCCATCGCGGCGATGCGCGAGGGCCCCAGGGTTTCGGCCCGCTTGGTCAACGACAACGCCGCGGCGGTCGCGGTGGAGTACGGCAACCACGCCACCCCGATCCCGCACCGCACGCTGACTCGCACCGCCGCGTACCTGCGGGGTACGTGATGGCGAGCTTCCCCGACATCGAGGCGGCCCTGCTGCTGCTGCTCGCCCCGCTCGCTGGGGGTGCATCGCACATCGCCACGCAGACGGACCCCGGCCTGGTCGAGAAGCTCCCGTTCGTTCGGGTCTACCGCTTCGGCGGGACCGACGACGGGTTCACCGACGAGGCCCGGGTCGGCGTGGATGCCTTCGCGGCCACCCGCCCTGGTGGGTACGCGCTCGCCGAGTCGCTCCGTCAGCTGCTGGCCGATGGCCCGCACTCGGTGCTGACCCCCGGCGGCTGGGTGGTGCTCGACACCTCCGAGACCGGCGCCGCTCCTGTCGAGGTGCCCTACGGGGACTCCCGGGTCCGCCGCTGGGCCGCTGACTACCGCATCACCGCTCGCCGCCCCGTCGGCGCCTGAGACAGCCCACCCCGCCCTCTCGCCCCGCTCGTCGGGGCATCACCCATGCCCTGATGACAGGAAGGCGCCCCCGTGGCTACCTACGCTTCGATCTCCAAGCTCGACTCCTCGCTCGTCCGCAAGGCCCTCACCGGGTCGCTCATCATCGCCCCCTACTCGGCGGCCCCCCTGACGGCGTCGACGCTGTTCATCGCCGGCGGCGGCCTGGCGGCGACCCTGCCCACGGGGTACCGCGACGCCGGGTACCTCACCGAGGACGGCATCCGCACGACCCGTTCGACGGAGTCCGCGGACGAGACCGCGTGGCAGTCCCTCGAGCCGGTCCGTTCCGACCCGACGAGCGACTCCGAGACCCTGCAGGTCGACCTCAAGGAGACCAACAAGCTCGCCATCGAGCTGTTCACCGGCGCTGACCTGACCGGCGCGACGCTCGTCAACGGGGCCCTGTCGATCAAGAAGCCGGCCCTCCCGCCGTCGCGGTACTACCGCGTCCTGGCCCTGGGCGTGGACAGCATCGACGGCCAGGAGTTCTACGTGGCCCGGTTCTACCCCCGCGCGAAGGTCACCTCGTGGGCTGACCAGGCGTTCGCGAAGGGTTCCGCGTTCCAGTGGGGCGTGACCATGACCACCTACGTGGATGGCGCGCTCGGCTACGCGAAGGACGACCTCATCGGTGGGCCCGGGTTCGCGACCCTCGCCACCCGCATGGGCTTCACCTTCGCCTGATGTCAGCGAGGGCGGCCCGTCTCAGGGGTGGGCTCGGGTCGCCCTCGCTGTTCACCGTCGCCCACCCCGTTCGTCTGCGAGAGAGGCACGTCATGTCCCACGGAACGTTCACGAAGGACGGGCACGCCGCCCGTGTCGCGTACTCCCCCGGCGAGGCCGTCAGCCTCGCGTTCGACGGTTGGTCCGAGACCCCCGTCGAGGAGATCAAGGGCGCCGCGCTCGATGCCGCCCTGGCTGCCGAGGGTGAGTCGACGGCCGGTTCGGTCGCGGACAAGCGCGACCGCCTCACCAAGTCCTGACCGAGACCTGAGAAGGAGCCCACCCCATGGCCACTAAGAAGTCTGAGCCCATCAAGCTCACTGGACACCTCGAGAAGCGGAAGGCTGGCTCGCCGTTCGCGGTCGAGCTGTCAGACGGCCAGGTCTTTACCATTCCTGACGTCAAGACGCTCTCGCCGCGCACGCTGTGGTCGCTGGAAGGCCTCTCAGAAGAGGCTGCTCTGACTGCCCTCATGGGCGCCGAGCAGGCCGAGGCCTTCCTGTCCCACGAGGACGTAGACCTCTACTTCATGGAAGACTTCATGGAGAGCTGGAGGCAGCACGCCGGCCTGCCCGGTGGCTCGGGGGAATCGCCCGCCTCGTCCACCTGATCGACAGGTACGGCGAGGCGATCGAGGCCGACCTGGCATTCCGCGGCTGGGACCTTGAGGAGCTGTGGCAGGAGCGCCGTTGGCGGTTCCTGCTCAACCTCATCGACCGGCTGCCTCGCGCGACGCAGTTCGTTCAGGCCATGGCTGACGACGAGGAGGCTGCGGCCGCGTGGCTGGCGACTGATCCGGACGAGGCCGAACCAAAGGTGCTCCTGTCCGATTGGACGCCGGAGCGCGAGGTCCTCGAGCGGATCAGCGACGGCATCAACGCCGTGGTGCATGCGGTCGTCGCCAGCGCCGGCGCAAAGCCGGGCACGCTCAAGCCGGGCCTGCGACCGGTGACCGCGTTCGACCGGGTCCGCGAGGAGATCGACGAGCGGCGCCGCTCCAGCTTGCACCGCTCACTGATGACGCAGCTTGGGCTGAGCTAGGGCCGCTCGAGCAGGGCCCGCAGCAACCGGTTCGTCTCCTGCTGCTCCGCGAGGAGCGACTCGGTGAGCCGGATCTGCTTGTAGTCCCGGTCGGCCTCGCGAAGGGCCCCCGTGGCGCCTCCCGCCGCGTCGTGCAGCGAGGGCATGTTCGCCGCTGCCGCCGGGTCCACGAAGCCGAGGAGCTTCCTGCCGCGCTCCATGCGCCTGGCCTGCTTCTCCGGTGTGTCCGCCATGACTCCCCCGTGGGCTCGTTGAGCTCCTGACGTTACCCCCGAGGAGGTCCTGTGGCTGATTTCGGCGGCGACAAGGTCTTCATCGAGGTCACCCCGTCGTTCCGGGGTGCGCTGGCGTCGATCATCGCGGAGTCCCGCAAGTGGGGAACCGATGGCGGCAAGGCGTACAAGGAGGCCTTCGAGGCGCAGATCCGCGGCCTGGGCTCGGGCCCGGGTGGCGGTGGCGTCGGCCCGGGTGCCGCGGGTGCTCGTCAGCAGGGCAACACCTCTGGTGGCGCCTACGCGGACGCGTTCCGCCGTCGGATCGAGGCTGCCACCAAGGCTCTGCCTCCCGTCCGCATCGGTCTCGCGACGTCGCAGGCGGAGTCCGACCTCCGCGATCTGCGCAATGACCTCGAGTCGCTGTCCGGCAAGACCGTCGGCGTCGACATCGACGCTGCGGCTGCCGCGGCCGAGCTCGAGCGCATCAAGACCCAGCTCACCGGCCTGGCTGCCAACTCCCCTGACATCCGCGTCCGCGTGGACGCCGCTGCCTCCATAGCGCAGCTGGCCGCCCTGCAGGCGGAGATCAAGCGCCTGGACGGCCAGGACGTCGACATCGACGTGGACACCTCGTCCGCGGCGAACGCGATCCGCCGGCTGAACCAGACCCTCGACGGCGCCAGCATCAACACCTACTCCGGGCGCCTGCTGCTCCTGGGGTCCGCCGGCGCGGCACTGGCTCCTGCAATCGTCCCGGCTGCTGCGGCTGCCGCTGTCGCGATCGTGGGTATCGGCGCGGCGATCAGCGCCGCCCTGGCTGGTGTCGGGGTGCTGGCGCTGGGTCTGTCGGGGATCGGCGAGGCCGTGTCCGCGATGGGCAAGGCGCAGACCGAGGCCAGCAAGAACGCGGTCAAGGCGTCGCAGCAGCAGTCCGGTGCGGCGTCGACGGCCGCCAACTCGGCGCGGCAGATCGAGTCCGCCGAGGCGTCACTGGCGAACACCCGGGCGACGAACGCCGCTTCGGCGCAGCGGTCCGCGCAGGCTGTGGCGGATGCCCAGGCTTCGGTGGCCGAGGCGACCGAGGATGGCGCGAAGCGGATCCGCGACGCGCAGCAGGCCGCGGCGGAGGCGGCGGAGGACGGGGCCCAGCGGGTCGCCGACGCCGAGGAGGCCCTGACCCGGGTCATCGACGACAACAGCCGGCGGATCTCTGATGCCCGCCGCGCGGTCGCCGACGCGACGGCCCGGGCGACCGACACCATCCAGTCGGCCCTGACCCGGTACGCCTCCGCGGAGCGCTCCCTCGCCGACGCGCAGGACTCTGCCCTGCGGGCGCAGGAGTCTCTCAACGACGCGCGCCGTCAGGCTGCGGTGGACGCCGAGGACCTCGCGCTGGACGTGGTGTCCGCGGGGCTGCGTCAGCGTGACGCTGCCCTGGGCGTCGAGGCGGCACAGCTGCGACTGAACGAGACCCTGGCCGACCCCGAGGCCACGGACCTGCAGAAGCGTCAGGCCCGACTCGCGTACGAGCAGCAGGTGCAGCAGCTCGCCGAGATCGGGGTCCGTTACAAGCGGCTCCAGGCCGAGAAGGCAGCCTCGGACAAGGCCGGCATCGACGGTTCCGACCGGGTCATCGACGCGCAGGAGCGGGTCTCCGACGCGGCGCAGAAGCAGGTTGATGCGCAGGCCGCGCTGGCGACCGCCGCTGCTGGTGTCGCTGACGCCCGAGCGGATGCGGCGCAGTCCGTCGCGGACGCTGAGGAGCGCCTGACCCGCACGGTCCAGGACGCGTCGCTGGCGCAGTCCGATGCGACCCGTCGGGTGAGGGACGCGTTCGCGGAGGCCGGCGAGGCGCAGGGCGAGGCGGCGTCCCGCCTGGCCGAGGTGACGGCAGAGGCTGCGCAGTCGCGCACCGAGGCCGAGCAGGGTGTCGCTGATGCGCTGACCGCTCAGGCGGAGCAGCAGCGGCAGGCGGCGTTCTCCGTCGAGCAGGCACAGCGCTCCCTCCAGGGGGCCTACGCGAGCTCGGCGGCCGGTGGCGCCGCGGCGTTCGTAGGGGCGACCGCTGGTGCGGATGCGCTGGCGGAGTCGATGGGCAAGCTGTCCCCGGCCGGCCAGACGTTCGCGACGTTCCTGTTCGACATCCTCCCGCAGCTCAAGGAGCTCAAGGCCGCGGCCGAGGCGGGCCTCCTGCCCGGCCTGCAGACCGCGATCGAGACCCTGCTGCCGTCGATCCCGGCGCTGTCGGGGTTCATCGGTGAGCTCGGCGGGGTCCTCGGCGACCTGGCGATCAGCGCCGCCGAGGCTCTGACGGGTCCGGCGTTCGCGGACTTCTTCGACTACATGTCCCGCGAGGGCGGCGACATCCTGACTAAGACCGCTGAGGGCTTCGGCGGGATCCTCCTCGGGGTTGCGAACCTGATGGTGGCCTTCGAGCCACTGACGGACATCTTCATCACGGGCTTCGCGAACATGGGCGAGAGCTTCGCCAACTGGGCCGACGACCTGCAGGGCAACGAGTCGTTCCAGGGCTTCGTCGACTACTTCAAGGAGAACCTCCCGGTCCTCCAGGAGTTCTTCGGCCGGCTCGGCGACGCCATCGTCACGATCATCGAGTCGATGGCGCCGATGGGGCCGGTCGTCCTGGAGATCGTCGGCGGGATCCTGGCATTCGTTGCGGCGCTCCCCCCCGGCGTACTGCAGGCCATCGTCCTGTCCGTCGTCGGCATCGTCGGTGCGCTGACCGTCCTGGGCCCGATCATCGCCTTTGTCGCCTCGGTGGCGGCGGGCCTGGCCGGGGGCCTGGGGATCGTCGGTGCGGTCATCGCTGCGCTCGGCGGCCCGGTCACCCTCATCATCGTCGGGGTCGTCGCCCTAGGTGCGGCGCTCGTCGCGGCCTACCAGCACAGCGAGACGTTCCGGGACATCGTCAAGGGTGTCGTCTCGTTCTTCACCGATACGGTCGGCCCGGCGTTGTCGAGGTTCTTCGACTTCATCGTCGAGTACGTCACGGTCATCGTCCCCACGGCCTTCAACGTCGGCGTGGCATACATCAAGGACAAGTGGTCCCAGCTCACGGGCATCCTTGACGCGGTCTGGCAGCTGGTCATCTCCAAGGTGCTGCTGCCGATCGCTACGTACGTCACCGTCACCATCCCCACGTGGTTCGTCACCGCCGTGAACCTCGTCCGTGCCGCGTGGGCTGTTCTTGAGACCGCGATCGGTGCGGTCTGGAACGCGGTTGTCTCCAACGTGCTGGCCCCCATCGCGACCTACGTGACGGTCACGATCCCCGGGTGGTTCACCACAGCGGTCGCGCTGGTGCGCACGGCCTGGGCGGTCATCGGCACCGCCATCGGTGGCGTGTGGTCCGGGGTGCAGGCCAGCGTCTTCGAGCCCATCCGCTCCTTCATCATCGACACCGTCCCGGGTTGGTTCCGGACCGGGGTGGATGCCATCAGGACCGTGTGGTCGCTGATCCAGGACGCGGCCAAGAACCCCGTGAAGTTCGTCGTGGAAACGGTCTTCAACAACGGGATCCGGCCCGCGTTCAACCGCCTGGCGCGCATCGTGCCGGGCATCGACGAGATCGAGCCGTTCACCCTGCCCAAGGGTTTCGCTCGAGGCGGCATCCTTCCAGGGTCCTCCTCGTGGCGGGACGGTGACGACCAGCTGCGGCCGATGCGCCGCGGTGAGGGCGTCGCGGTCTCCGAGGCGATGGTGGTTCCGGAGGCGCGTCAGCAGCTGCTGACGTGGAACCGGATCGCGATGCAGGGTGGGCCGTCCGCGGTCCAGGCCTACATGCGCGCCGGCGGGTCTCCGGGGTTCGCGACGGGCGGCATCGTCGGGCGCGCCACCGATGCGATCACGTCCGGGGCGAGCAAGCTCCGGGAGTTGATCGGTGATCCGGCGGGGGTCTTCCGCAAGATCATCGAGGACCTGATCGGTGACGTCCCCGGTGGCAGCAAGGGTATCGGCAAGGTCATCGCCGGGATCCCCGGCCAGCTCGTCAACGGTCTCGCCGGCGTCCTGAGCAACGCCATCGGCAAGGACGACGACGGGGCCACCGGCTCCCTCCCGACGCCTCCCTCGGGGTCCGGGTCGGGCTCGGCGTGGCAGGCGCAGGTCGTGCGGGCCATGTTCCCGTCGGCGCAGATCACGTCGGGCTTCCGCCCCGGGTCGATCACCGCGTCGGGCAACCTCAGCTACCACGCGAGGGGCCGGGCGGTGGACATCGCCCCGCCGAACATGGGCATCTTCAACGGCCTAGCGGCGGCGTTCCCGAACACCGCGGAGCTCATCTACTCCCCGGCCGGTGCGCGTCAGCTCAAGAACGGCAAGTCCCACGTCTACACGGGCGCCGTGAAGCAGATGCACTACAACCACGTGCACTGGGCGTACGACCAGGGCGGTTACCTGCCCCCGGGCGTGACGCAGGTCTACAACGGCACGGGCAAGCCGGAGCCGGTCTTCACGAGCCAGCAGTTCGCGGACATGCGGGCGGCTGGCGCGGGGGGCCTGGGCGGCAAGTCCTCGGCTCTGCTGATGGAGCAGAACGCGATCCTGCGGGCGCAGAACGGTCTGCTCGAGCAGCAGGCCGGGGTGATGTCCGACGCGGTCCGTTCGGGGTTCCGTGAGCAGGCGTCCGCCGTCCGTTCGATGCAGCGGTCGGGGGTGCGCAGCTAATGGCGACCTTCGGTGATGCCGGTTTCGGGGATGCGACGTTCGGTGAGGATGTCGTGGTCCTTCCGTCCTCGGTGCTGGATCTGTCGACGGTGTGGCTCAACTCGCAGCTGGACCCGTCGGACTTCATCAGCTTCCCGTTCATGGCGTCCCTGTCCGTGGAGAGCGCGGTGCAGGGCGAGGTCCGTTCCTACGGCGGGTCCCGCACGACCACCCTGACTCGCCCGGCGCGTCTGCGGTCGGTGCAGGTGGGTGGTCTGCGGCGGTCGGTGAAGCTGTCGCTGCGGGCGCTGACCCGCGAGCAGGTGGCGTGGCTCGAGACGCACATCGGGCAGGTGGTCCTGGTCCGTGATGACCGGGGCCGCCGCCTGTGGGCGACGTACTGGGCGGCGCCGATCGACGAGCACCAGTACAACGATGAGGCGGAGTCGAGCCTGGATCTGTCCGAGGTCACCGTGAACGAGGTGGTCTAGTGCAGCAGCTGACCGCCTCCCCCCGCGGTGACCTGACGGAGAAGCAGGTCCGCTACCTCCTGGCGGGTTCGCCTGGCGTGGAGGTCGGCAAGGGCGTGGAGCTCGTGTCCCCGGCCCTGGACGTGATCGAGGACATCAGCACCGACCTCGCCGGCGGGAAGGTCGCGCGGCAGATGAACGCGGCGATTCACGGGACCTGCCAGTTGCAGATCACCCGGGAGTTGCAGTGGGGCCTGGCCCTGCTTCGCCCGTACATGACGCTGGCCTACGGCGGCCTCTCCGCGCGCTGGAACAAGGGCGTCTATGCGCTGGCGACCCCTGAGCGCACGTCGGGTGAGGCGCCGGTGACGTGGGACGTGGCGGGCTTCGACCGCCTGTACCTGCTGGACCGCCCGGTGGGCGACTCCTATGTGGTGCGGGCGGGCACGTCGTACCTGGCGGCGATCCGCGCGGCCATCACTGCGGCGGGTCTGACGGGGGTCCTGCTGGACACCACGGCCGCTTCGTCGGTGCTGGATGAGGACCTGTCGTGGCCGCTGATCCCGGATACATCGGTGGGGTCGGTGGACACCTCGCAGGCATCCGCGACCTCAGCCACGGTGGCATCCGAATCCGGCGGCCCGACCACGTGGCTAGGGATCATTAACTACCTCCTCCGGAAGATCGCGTACCGGGGCCTCTGGTGCGATGAGAACGGGTTCTATCGCTCGGGCCCGTACGAGTCCCCAGAGAACCGGCCGATGGAGTACATCTGGACCCGGGACACGGCTGACTCGATCATCGTGGACGGCTGGAGGTTGGCGCTCGACGAGTGGGGCCGCCCGAACTCTTGGCGCTTTGTGCGCCGCGGTGGGGACACGACTCCGGTGGCCGGCAACGGGCTGTACATCGTCCCGCCGACGGAAGCTGGCCTGGCCCGTAAGAACGGGCTTGAGTGGGTCTCGCATGTCGAGCTCGACGCCGCGGATCAAGCCTCCCTCGTGGCTCAGGGCGATGCTCGTGTCGCATCGGACCTGCGGTCCACGGCCAAGATCGATGTCAAGACCGGCCCTTTCCCTGGGGCGGGCCACGCGGACATCTATGGCCTCATCGACCCGGACCTCGGCCTGGGTTCGGGCGTGCTCCGGGTGCAGGAGACGTCATGGGAGCTGGACCTCATGGGCGCTGACATGACCCGCACCTGGGAGCTGGTGTCGTGAACGGCTCAGACATCAGCATCGCCACGGTGGTCGCGACGAACCCCGTCGAGGTCCTGATGGACACGGCCACGACCAGCGTCCCCGCGAAGCGTCTCGGCGGGGCGTCGTACTTCCCCGTCGTCAACGACCGGGTCCTGGTGCTGCGCCTCGGGCGGGTGCTGTACATCCTCGGCGGCGCGTGAGCGCTGCACCCCGACCCAGCCGGAGGACGTGAGTCATGGCCTACAGCTACATCGGGTTCGCCCAGAGCGCGGCGATCCGCTCGGTCGGCGTTGCTAGGCCCTCCGGCACTCAGGCTGGCGACCTGCTCATCGCGCACCTCAAAGCCGGGGGCGTCGTCTACACCGCCCCCGAGGGCTGGACGCAGGTATTCGCCGCAGCCAACAACGGGGACGGCGCAGTCGGTGGCCACGCCGTGTTCAGCAAGGTGGCCACGACCGCCGAGGCAAGCAGCTACGCGTTCTCGTGCGTAGACCGGAACGGCGAGATCAGCGCGACCGTCAGTACTCATCGAGGTACGGCTGGGTCCGTGGAGGCGTACCGGACAAGCTCGACGATCGTGTCGGGGTCGGGTACGTCGACCCTTCGGGCCCCGAACCTGCCCGTGACGGCCTACCCCGGCGCACCGGCGCTGTTCCTATTCTCGATCTTCTACTTCAACCCGCAGACCCTGACCCGGGCCACGTACACGCAGGCGTACAGCTCGCAGGCGGTCGGCTCCGAGCAGGGCTACCAGATGGCAGCCACCTACGTCGTGGGGGCCACTGGCTCCACCGACGGGGTGACCGGCGGGGCGATGACCCTGACCAAGAGCAGCACCGGTAACAGCGCAGCGAGCATGACCTCCCTGCGCCTGGCGATGCCCGTCTCGCCCTATGCGCCCGTCACCACGACCCCATCGGCTGGGGCGACGATCGACCGCGGGGTCAGCAACCGCTTCTCCTGGGTCCACTTCGACGCGAACGGCGACCCGCAGGCGACGTACTCCATGCGGTACCGCATGACTGGCGCGACGGAGTGGACGACCGTCGCCGACTCCACCTCCAACCAGTATCGGGACGTCGCGGCCGGGACATTCGCCATCGCGGACTACGAGTGGCAGGTCGCCACCGCCGATGCTGGCGGGCTGATGAGCGACTGGTCTGCGTCGGGGTTCTTCACCTCGCGCGACGATCCGACCCCGCCCGTCATCACTGCCCCGACGTCCGGTTCCGTCGCGGGTCCGACCCCCGTCACCCTGTCGTGGACCACCCCCGAGCAGGACGCCTACCAGTGGCGTCGGGTCGCGGACGCCTCAGGCTCCCCGGCCGGCGGCACCGTGTACGAAGACTCCGGGACGGTCGTCTCTGACGGCACCCGTGCCACCGAGGTCCTGTTCCCCACGAACCTGCGCACCGAGTGGATCCAGCTCCGGGTCCGCAAGGCCGGTCTGTGGTCGACGTGGGCGAGCACCCGGCAGGTCGTCAACTACACCCCGCCCGCCGTGCCCACCGTGGCTTTGGCGATGGACCCGTTCACGGCGTCGCTGCTCGTGACGATCACGGACCCGACGCCCACCGGGAACCAGCCCCCCGTCGCCTACCACGACGTCTACGTCAACGACGGGGACGGCGAGGAGCGACGCGCCACCTCGGTCGCCGGGACGTGGCGGCACTGGACCCCCCGCTCCGGTCGCAACTACCTGCCGAACGTGCGGGTCGTGGCCGTCGGGCAGACCGGGGCCACCAGCACCAGCGTCCCAGGATCCTGATCTCGCGAGACATCTCGCAGACAAACCACCACACAACGGGAGAATCCGTGACCCCACAGCGCCTCTCAGACCAGTGGGGTGCGGCCGATGAGCCGATTCACTGACCCCACCGGGCTCACACTCCGAGCCCGCACCTACATGGGCATCGTCAGCATGAGGCACCTCCTCATCGGCGCGTTCTGCCTGATCCGCCCAGGTGACTTCCAGTCACCCTCGTACGGCGGGGTCAAGGACGCCCTCGGCTTCCTCGCCCCCGACACGGCCCTGATGGTCTACGGCCTGGCGTTCATCATCGCCGGCGTGGCATCCGCAGTGCCCGTCGTCACCGGCGGAGATGGCGCGGCCCGGGCTGGACTGCTCATCAGCGTCGTCGTCACGGGCCTGTGGGTGGGCGGCTTCTTCGCTGCGATCTGGGACGGCACGATCGCCGGGCCAACGGGGCCGGTGGTGTGGTGCGCCGTTCTCGCTAAGGACCTGACCATGCTCCGCGAGCCCCTGCGGAACCCCTTCGAGCCGATCGTGCGCAGGATCGCCGCCGAGCGCAGGGGGTAGCGCGTGGACATCTCTTCCCTGATCGTCGCCCTCACTGGGGCGGCGGCACTGATCCTCGCGCAGCGGACCAAGCGCCGTGGGGATCAGCGCGACACCGTGCAGCAGGCCGCGGCAGATGAGCTCGCTGACCGCGACCAGCAGTGGCGCCAGCGCGGTGAGGTCATCGACAACCTGCGCCAGGAGGCCGACCGGGCTGCCGCCCGCGAGCAGGACGCTCGCGAGACTGCGACGCGCATCGCAGGTGAGGCGGAGCAGCGGGTCATCGCCGCCGAGCAGCGCCACCACGCCGAGCGCGAACGTGACCGCCGGGCATGCGTCGCCGCCCGAGCCGACCTGTCCGACGCGCTACAGGTCCTCACCCGCGTGGTCCGCGACGAGGTCGCCAGGACCGCGGCCGAGGACGCCATCGATCGCTCCGAGGACCACGACAGGGACCACCACCCCACCGACTGAACAGGAGCCGCGATGAGCAACCCCCAGGAACGCGGGTGGGGCCCGGCCGGCTCCGGCCGCATGGTCCGGGTGCCCTGCGCGGGCATCCCCCTGAACGTCCGCGCGGAGGTTGCCCCGCTGTTCGCGGCCCTCGTGGCGCGCCTCGACGCGGCACGGCGGGCGGCAGGCAGGACCCCGCTGTCCTCGTCGGGCGGCTACAACCTCCGCCCCGTCCGCGGCTACGAGGCCAAGTACGCCGCGACCAAGAACCCCGACCTGCTGAGCAACCACAGCTGGGGCCTGGCCGCCGACTTCAACGCCGGGACGAACCCGATGGGCTCCCCGCTGCGCACCGACATGCCCCCCGAGACCAAGACCATCGCGGCCTCCCTCGGGCTGACGCACGGATCCGAATGGAGCCGTCCGGATCCCATGCACCTGGAGTTCCTCGGGACTCCCGCCGACGCGGCCCGCGAGGTCGCGAAGCTCACCGCACAGGAGGACGACATGTTCAACGACGCCGACCGGGCCGCTCTGAGCGCGCTCCTCAAGGCCCTGCCCGCCATCAACGCCGCGAACGCCCGGGTCATGGGGGCCCTCGACGGCGCCCCCTCCACGGCCCTGAACGACCTCGATGGCGCCTTCCTCGTGAAGAAGCTCGACGCGATCACCATCACCCAGACCGCGATCCTCGATCGCCTCAACAAGCTGGAGACCAAGCCGTGAGCACCTTCACCTTCATCGACCGCATCCTCGGCAACGACGGGAAGCACGAGGCGGAGGTCCGCCCGGAGCCCGTCCTGGACGAGGCCCGCGCGAAGGCCAGCGTTGCCGCGTTCGTGACGGCCGTGGCGACTGCCGCGGTGGCCCTCGGGGTGGTGACGACCTCGGATGCCGCGACCTTGAGCGCCGCGGTAATCGCCGTGGGTGGTGGCGTGGTGGTCCTCGTGAACTACGTCCTGACGATGCGCGCCGCCTACGCCGCCAGGGCGAAGGTCACGCCCCTCTCCGACCCGGTCGACTCCGATGGCGAGGCACTCGTCACGCACATCGACACCGCGCACTAGCGCCCCCCTCTGGTGGCGCCTGACTGAGGGCGCCTGGCTGACGTTCATCGCGTTCGTCCACCTGATCCAGATCGCCACACCCGCCCTCTGAGCCCATCGGCCAGGGGGCTTCGTCGTCCCCGGAGGAGCCGCTGTGCCCACGCTCGATCTGCCGCCCACGGTCACCGACTTCGTCGACAAGCTGCTGGCCGCGAACTGGAACAAGCTGCGGACCGCGATCGCGGCGGTGAACACCGCGGTGGACTCCCTGGCCATCACGGTCTCCGGGAAGGCCGACGCGTCGCACACCCACGCGGCGTCCGGGATCACCTCCGGGACCATGGCCACGTCACGGCTGGGGTCGGGGACGGCGTCCTCGTCGACGTACCTGCGTGGTGACCAGACCTGGGCGAGCGCCCCTGCCGCGGCCAACGGCATCCCCGCTGGCGGGACCACGGGGCAGACGCTGCAGAAGACGTCGGGCACGGACTACGCCACGGGCTGGGCGACCGTCACGAGCTCCGGCACGGTCTCGGACGCGTCGACCACGACGAAGGGCATCGTGATCCTGGCGGGCGACCTCGCCGGGACCGCGTCGTCCCCGACCGTCCCGGGGCTGGCCAACAAGGCGGCCCTGTCCCACACGCACGCCGCGTCCGACGTGACCTCCGGGACGCTCGGGACCGCCCGCCTGGGGTCCGGGACCGCGTCGAGCTCCACGTTCCTGCGGGGCGACCAGACGTGGGCCGCGCCCACCGTCACGGTCTCCGACGCCAGCACCAGCGCCAAGGGCGTCGTGCAGCTCACCGGCGACCTCTCCGGTACGGCGACGTCGCCCACGGTCCCGGGCCTGGCGAATAAGGCCGCGCTGGTCCACACGCACTCCATCTCGGACGTGTCCGACCTGCAGACCCAGCTCAACCAGAAGGCGCCCCTCGCCCGGGGCCTGCCCAGTGGAGGCACCGCCGGGCAGGTCCTGACCAAGTCGTCGTCGACCGATTACGCCGCCGCATGGGGGCCCGGGATTGGGGTCAATGAGGCGGTCAGCGGGGTTTACCCGACGCGGCCCGCGAGCCGCATCGTGGTCTGGCTCGGCCCGGACCCGGGCAACGCCGCCGGTGAAAATGACTTCTGGCCGGGCGCCTGATGGCGACGCGCACCGTTCCCGCCGCAACCGGCGGCGACGACCAGACCATCCTGCAGAACACGTTCTCCTCCGCGGTCGCGGGCGACACGATCGCCTTCACCTCCACGGCGTACAAGCACAGCAACACCCTGGCGTGGCCGTCCGCGACGGGCGTGACCATGCAGGCCACGGGCGTCACGCTGACGGCGACGAACCCCCGGTATGCCGCGCTGCGGATCACGGGCACCGCATCGAACGACGCGAAGATCGTCGGCCTCAAGCACGTCGTCACCGGCGCCTCGACCCGCATCGATCTCGGTGAGGACGTCGCCCCGTTCGTCCTGCGCCAGGGTGTGCGCCGCGTGACCCTCGAGGACACCATCAGCGACGGCTCCACGGGCCTGGCGTACTTCATCTACGGCGCGCACGACGGGCTGATGACCCGGGTGCAGGCGAAGAACTCCCTCGCCGACGCCATCCACTTCACCGCCGGGTCCTCCGGGTGGGTCCTGAACGACCCGTACATCTCCAACTCCGGCGACGACGCCATCCCCTTCATCGGGTACCAGCAGGACGGGGAGTCGGGGCGCCCCCACGACAACGTCGTGAACCGCCCGATCATCCGCGACACCCGGGCCCGCGGCGTGCAGTGCGCCGGCGCGTACAACATCACCGTCTACGACCTCGACTGCGACGGGTCCCTGGCGGCCGCGGTGCAGTTCGCGGTGGAGCGGGGCAACTTCAACACCTCCGACACCACCAACTGCCACGTCTACCGGGGCCGCATCGCCCGCGCGGGTACGGCCTACGCGGCGATCCCTGGCGGCACCGACGGGCAGCCCCTCGACCAGGGCGGTGTCCTGTGGCTCGCGTCCGGGTCCGGGTCGGTGGTCACGAACTGCACCATCAACGACGTCGCCACCGGCAACTTCGGGTCCGTCAACTACGACACCTTCCGGGCCATCAGCTACGGCGGCACCATCACCGGCTGCTCCGCGAACCGCACCACCCTCTACGCGGGCAGCCCCTCCACGTACGTCGGCGGCAACACCCCCAGTTCCATCAACCCGCAGACCTCGACGAACTCCCGGTCGACGACCATGCCCGCCGGCGCCACCGGCCCGGTCACCGGCGGCTCGGGCACCCCCTACGTCCCGCCGCCCACACCCGCAGGCCCCACGGTTTACGACTCCTGCACCCGCACCTCGACGACCACCCCGGGTATCACCGACACCGGGCACACCTGGACCCCGCGGATCGGCACCTGGGGCACCACCGGCACCCGCCTGTACAGCGTCAGCGCCGCGGACAACGACCAGGTCACCCTCGAGCTCGGGTCCACCGAGCAGCAGGTGGCAGCGCGCCCCTACGGGGTGGGGACGAACAAGTACCCCGAGCTGCTCCTGCGCTGGTCCTCCACGGGCACGCACTACTGGGCGGAGGCCACCCCCGACGGGAAGGTGTCCCTGCTGCGGCGGGTCAACGACACCTTCACCACCCTCGCGGCCACCGCCGCCGGGGTCATCGCCGACGGGGCGCTGCTGGCGGCCAGGGTCGTCGAGGTCAGCGGCGGCACGCAGATCACCGCCTACCTCAACGGCGCCCAGGTCATCACCACCCTCGACACCGCGGGCACCCGCCCGATGGGCACCAGCATGGGCCTGCGTCACGGGGCCGGGGCGGGGTCCCTGTCGATCCAGTGGGACGACATCCACGCCACCACCCTGGACTCACCGCTGATCGCCCAGAAGGCGGCCGGGTGGGTCACGTCCGGGACGTCCCTGGCCGCGGCGTTCCCCGTCGCGCCCGCTACCGGGGCCCGGCTGCTGGCGTTCATCGCCATCGACAAGACCCCCGGCACGATCACCACCCCTTCCGGGTGGACGAGCTTCAAGCCCACCAGTGCTCCGTCCCTGGCCCTCGTCTCTCTGACCAGGCCTGCGAACGGCTCGAGCACGGACCGGTCCCTGACGCTGTCGTGGGCCACGGCCCAGGGCGCGCAGGCGCTCCTCGTCGAGGTGGGTCCGTCCTACACCGGCTCGGTGGGGACCCTCGACACGGGCAGCGGGTCCGATGATGCGGCGGTCGCTGCGCTGTCCACGGCCGGAGCGACCACGGTCACCTCCCCCGGCCTAGCGATCACGTACCTCGCGGTCGACACGGGCGGCACGGCGTTCACCACGTCGGGTGACCCGCAGTGGTCCTCGGGCGTGACCCGCCTGCACTCCAACCCCGGGTCCACCGCGGGGACCAACGCGAACGGCGGGGTCACCCTCGACGCCGTCATGAAGGTCCTCGCCTCCGGGGATGACCCGGGCGCCGCGGCGACCTGGGGCACCGCGGACCAGGCGCACATGCGCACCGCGATCGTCGCCCCGGCCGCCACCTCCACTGCCACGACGGGCCTGCGGGTCCGCAAGAGCGGGGCGTGGGTGCCGGCGATGACCCGCAAGAACGGTGCGTGGGTCGCCGGGCCCAAGACCAGGAAGAACGGGGCATGGGTATGAGCGACACCGCATGGCACGTCGCAGCACAGACCGGGTGGCGTCTCGGGCCGGTCTCCGACTGGTCCGGGCGCCCCGTCCGCTACCTCCCCGCCGGGACCGTGGAGTTCCTCCGGGTCCCCGTCGTCCCGCCCACTGCGGGCCCGGACCCGGTCGTGCGGATGGCGATGGTCCCCCGCGGAACCGTCCCCACCGACGACGACTGGCAGGACATGGTCTGGGCCGACGGGGCCGCGAACCTCCTGCTGACCAGCTTCGTCCTGGTCGGGGAGTACGTCCTCTGGGTCGACGTCACCGCGGGCACCGAGCGCCCTATCCGCGAGGTCGGGCTCCTCACGATCCGCCCCGGACCCGGCGGCGTCGGGCCCATCACCCCACCGAACCCGGGCGGCCCAGGTACCCCGGGCCTGGTCTCCGCGTTCATCGGCACGTACATCGGCACCCCCGCCACCGGGCTCACGCCCACGACCCCCTGATCGGGAGCACCCGCATGGCACTCGACCTTCCCCCCGTTCCGCCGGCGGGCGTCACCCGCGCACAGATCAGCTCGGCCCTGGACGCCGCGGCCGGTGTCACCCTCGCCAGCCCCGAGGCCGCCGTCCACCTCGGCAACGCCACCACCATCGAGGCCGTCCGCCAGGTCGTCACCGCGATCCGGTCGGGGCTGCTCACCGTCGACGCCGCGGTCAGCGCCATCACCGGGACGACCCTGCCGGCGCTGGCCGACGCCATCTCGGACAAGGCCGACGTGGCCACCGTCTCGGGCCTGACGCAGTCCCTGCAGACCATCACCGAGCAGCTCCCCGACTTCGCCCGCGTCGGTCAGATCCCCACCACCCCCGGCGAGGTCGGCGCTGACCCTGCCGGCGCCGCTGCTGCGGTGCAGTCCCTGCTGACCGCGGGGTACGCAACCACCACCTCGGTCAGCGACGGTCTCGCGGGGAAGGTCAACGTCGGCACCTACAACGGGCGTCAGACCGCCATCGACACGGCCCTGTCCGCGCGGCCCACCGTCACCGAGGCGGACGCCCGGTACGCCACCGCCAGTGCCCTGGCCACCGCGATCTCCGACCGCCTCACGCAGGCCGCCGCGGACGCGCGCTACGCCACGCCCACCGCGGTGACGGCCGCCCTCGCCGGGAAACTCGACCTGTCGTCCCTAGCGATCGACCCGGCAGACCCAAACGTCCTGACGGTCACGCTCCTGACCTCCGTTGCGGGCCCCGACCCCACCACCGACGACCCTGACGTGCCCGTGGTCACCCCGCCGACCTCCGGCGGGGCCATCGACGCCCTCATGCCGCACCCGTACTACACGCCCAGGAACTACAGCATCACCACCGCCGGGGTCACGACGTCCACCGCCGACCCCTACCAGCCCTTCGACGTCGACCGCCCACCGAGTGCCTCAGGCGTACCCACCGGTTACCTCGCCGCGCCCAGCCTCTACGGCTACCCCGACGAGACCAACACCGGCGTCCCCGCCGGCACCACGCTCACCGCGGTCACCGGGGAGATCAAGCTCGCCCGAGGTGGCGTCACCATCAACGGCACCTTCACCGCGCGCCCCACCGGCGGCGCCGGACCGATCACCGTCGGCCCCATCACCCTGTACTCCCTCGACGGCGGCCTGACCGCGACGATCCCCAACAGCGGCGGCTGGTCACTGCCCTTCCACAACGTCATCGACGGCATCGCCACCGACAACCTCCTCTGGCAGCAGGGCAACACCAACACCCTCATCAAGCGCAGCCTGCTCAACGGCAACGGCCGCAGCTTCGGCGCCTTCCACAACAACTCCGCAGGCCTCGCCGCCAGCTTCGGCAACGGCTCCGGCGACGGGGCGGGCGCAGGGTTCGCCTATATCGTCGACTCCCGCCTCGTCGGGGGCGCCGGCGCAGCCCAGGGCACCGTCCGCGGCGGCCGCTACTACCTGCTGCGCTGCAACATCAGCGGCGGCGCCGACCAGCTCGAGCCGTCCTCCAACGCCCACGGCGACTTCCTGTACCTCCACGGCAACCGGCGCGTCGAGACGTACCACAACGACGCCATCCAGATCGCCAGCTCCGTGCCCGAGCCCGCCCTCGCCGCGCACTTCGGTGGATGGTCCAACCGCTTCCGTCGCATCACCGGCCTGTCCTACGGCGAGAAGGTCGCCGGCCAGTGGCTGCAGTTCGGGGACATCACCAACGACGTCGCCAACGTCCTCGTCCAGGACTGCCTCGCGTTCGGCGGGCAGTACATGTTCGGGTTCGGCTTCGGCAAGTACCGCGACGGCTTCGGGGCCGCCGCCGACGGAACGCCCATCACCAAGCTCTCACCCCTGACGGGCCAGCAGGAGACGCACCTGTGGGTGAAGAACATCTTCATCGACGGCATCCGCCTCGGCCGCAAGGCAGCGGACGGCTTCCCCGGCGGCGGCAACTCCGGCATCACCAAGGTCCCCGGGTACGGCATCACCGCGAAAAAGGACTCGACCCCCGAGCTGTCCGGGGCTTACGGGGACCCGCCGCCGGTCTCTCGCCGGGCGGTCACGTGGGACGACACGAGCACCACCGCCTGGCCCGACTTCGGGCGGGCTGACTGGGAGACCGCGGTCGCCCCCGCTGAGGGCCTCGACTTCACCCACTACACGCCGGGAGCCTGAGCATGACCCTCTACCTGCAGCCCTTCGACACGGCCAACCCCGCAGGCCTGCCCGGGTTCACCATCGTCACCGCACCCAGCGGCTCCGTCGGCCTGATCTCCACCGGTGGGGTGGCGCAGTCCGACACCACCGGCGCCGTCAACGCCCTTGCCACCACCGCCCCGGGGTCCGCCGACCAGGGCGCGCAGATCACCCTCGTCAACTCCTTGGGCATCCAGGGCGTCCTCCTGCGGGCCTCGGCCACCGGGAGTGCGGTGACCGGCTACGTGGGTCGGCACAACGGCTCACAGGTCGCCATCCAGAAGCTCGTAGGTGGAACCCTCACCACACTGCGCGTCGCTACGCGGACGCGCTCCGCCGGGCAGGTTCTTCGCCTGACCGTCGTCGGGTCCACGCTGACCCTGACTATCGACGGCACCACGGCCGCGACCATCACCGACACCTCCATCACCGCCGCCGGCACCACGGGTATCCGTGTCTCCGAGGCCGCGACCATCCGCGTCGACAGCTTTTACTCGGGTACCGCGGCCGAGATCGCCACCGCCCCCACCGGGGCTCTGGCGGCGGACACCCCCCCGGGGCAGGTCGCTGACGTGCGCGTCGCCTCGACCACCGAGGACAGCGCGGCCCTGCTGTGGTCCCCGCAGGTCGGAGCCACCGACTACCTCCCCGAGTACCGCACCAGCTCGAGCGCGCCGTGGACCGCCGCCCCGCCGGTCACCGATACTGCGACCACCATCACGGGCCTGGCCGCGGGGACCATCTACTCGGTTCGCATCACCGCCCGCAACGCCACCGGTCCGGGGACGCCGTCCGTGGCCGTAGCCCTCTCGACGCGCATCGTGCAGGCCCGTCTGGTCCGCTTCCCCCTCCTCATCGAGGACCGCATCCCCAGCGAGTACATGCCCGAGAAGTTCGGGGACCTCATCACCGCCGACCAGGTCGAGGGCAACCTGCCCCCGCGCCTGACCGACGCGAACCTCGCCGGCCGCTTCACCACCGCCGGGGCCCTGCGCCCCCGCTCCCAGGCGAACACCACCGGGGACCTCGTCCCCGTCATCACCAAGTACGCGGGCAACCCGGCGCTGAACAAGTCGCAGATCGGCCTGCGCGACATCTACTGGCCGTGCATGATCCGCGTCCCCGACAGCGTCTACCAGGCCAACCCCACCCTGGGCCGCTGGCGCATCTACCTCTCCACCGACCACGACTCCAGCACCGGCCAGGTCGGGATGATGTACTGCAACGCCCTCAACCCCGATGACCCTGGCGCCACCTGGGTCTCCTGGCGCGACGCGAACAACTCCGCGGTCATCTTCACGGAGGGCGGGTCGTCTCAGACCGAGACGCCCACCGTCGTGTGGAACCCCTTCACCCGCCTGTTCCACATGCTCTACCAGATCCGCAACGGCACCTTCCAGACCACCAAGGTCGCCACCTCCCCCGACGGCATCACCTGGACCGTCATCGGCATCGCCCTCGCCAACCCGCCGTCCAACGTCGCCGGGTACAGCCACACCGGCTACGCGAAGCTCTGGCTCATCGACGGCCTCTGGGTGTGCTGGTCCAACCAGGGATCCGGGACGACCACCTCCTCCGGGGTCCTCTGGTACTCCTACGACGGCCTCCGCTTCGTCCGAGACCGCCGCCGCCTACGGGGCAACCTGCAGTGGACCGAAGGCACCATGCGCACCGCGATCGGCGGCCTGTTCCAGTGGCGCGGGCAGCTCTGGATGACGGGGTCCGCGACCCCGTTCACCTCCGGCGCGACCACCGCCGAGGGCCTGACGTACATGGCACCCGTCAACCCTGACCTCAGGTCCCTGCGCGGGCGACCCATCTACATCGACAACAAGGCCACCCAGGGCGAGACCAGTAACCCGGCGCTGCCCTTCCAGTGGGGCACCGGCGATGACGGCCGCCTCTGGGGCGCCTACCACTCCAAGACGGCCACGACCGAGCGGATCTCCCTGATGGTGATGAGCTGATGACGCGCTACACGAACGCCTTCACGTACACCAACACCACCGACCTGGGCACCGACTTCAGTCTGATCTCGGCGGCGGCCGCACCCAGGTTTTCCGCGACCGGGACGGCCGCCAAGTCGGGGACGACCTCCGTCGCCGTCGCCATGCTCCTCCCCCAGTTCGGCCCGGCGACCGCCGACCAGTTCGCCGCCGTCACTCTGCCCAGCAACACAGGCGCCTCCACCGCGGTCGGCGTGCGTCTGGCCAACCCCAGCGGCAGCGTCGTCACCGGCTACGTCCTGCGCCTGACGGCCACCGCCATGGCCCTCCAGCGCCTCAACGCCGACGGCACCACAACGACGCTCTCCACCGACGTCGCCCACACGCGCATCGTCAACGAGCGCATCGCTATCACCGCAGTGGGCACGACGATCACCGGGTACGTCGCTGGAACCCAGGTCCTGCAGGTCACCGACTCGGCCTTCACCGGCGGGCGCACTGGCTTCCGGAACTCGGGCACCACGAACGTCACCTACGACGACTTCGACGCGGGCGACATGCCCGCCGACGCCGCCGGCGTGAACGGCATCCCGCAGACTTCCCCGACCACCGCGCCCGGGCAGGTCGTCGGCGTCACGATCGGGACCGTCACCGCCACCAGCATCGCTGTCTCTTGGACCGCAACCACGGACGCCACCGCCTACACGGTCGAGTACCGGGCCAGCGGCGCGAGCTCGTGGACTGCCCTCTCCGCGACGGCCGCCACCTCGGCGACCATCACCGGGCTCGCCTCAAGCACCACCTACGAGATCCGCGTCACCGCCTCCAACGGCGTCGGCGCCGGCACCCCGTCGAGCACCGCGACCGCGGCGACCGCAGCGCCCTCCTCCACCCCGCCGGGGCAGACCGTCGGGCTGGTGGCTGGCACCGCCACCACCACCTCGGTCCCCTTGTCATGGACCGCGACCGCCACGGCGACCGCATACCTCGTGGAGTACCGCGTCGCCGGCGTCGAGGACTGGTCCAGCCCCGGCCTGGTCGAGACCACCAGCGCCACAATCCCGGACCTCTCGCCGGGCACGCCGTACGAGTTCCGCATCACGCCCTACAACGCGGCCGGGGCCGGCACTCCGTCGGCCACCGCGTCGCGCACGACCGCAGCAGCGGCAGGTACGCCCGTGGTGACGGAGAACCAGCCCCGCCTCGGTGGACTGCCCGCCTACCGAGGCCTGATCAAGAACCTCGCCGGCGAGTACATCTTCGAGGGTGAAGTCGCCCACCGCCTGCACACCGAGTTCTACGGCCCCCCATCTGCTTGGACGGACTCGCGGGACTGGATCGTCGCCACCGGCGGCGCAGTCCTGTCGTCCTCCCTGGGGATCGTCCTCAAGCTGACGACCGACGCCACCGTAGGGGCAGTCGCCACCCTGGGACTCAAGCTGCCGGTCACCACCACGCAGCTCGCCGGGGTTCGCATCGACCTCACCCAGGTGCAGTTCTCGGCCGCCAACGCCAAGGCCGACTTCCGGCTGTTCGCCGGGGCGGGCAACGTCGGCGCCAGCGCCCTCCACCTCGCGTCCGCCCCGACGGCCTACCTCTGCTCCCAGGGCGAGCTCAACCGCACCGTCACCGAGCAGGCGATCGTCGGCGAGGACTCGGCGCGCCGGCGGGACCTCGGCCTGTGGGTCAACTTCACGACCCGCGAGGCGTGGCTAATGGAAGGCGACGCCGTGGTGGGCTACCGCGACTGCGCCTCCACGTGGACCGACGGCGTCGCCCAGGTCGGGCTCTCCATCACGGCAACGGCGGCGGCGGTCGCAGAGGTCCGCCTCGCGAGCATGACCATCACGACGTACGTGCCCTAACCCCGGAGCGAGAGCGACGCACAGCCGCCCACCCGAAGCACGCCGCGACGCAGGCCACCGCTGCCACCATCCCGGTAGCGGTGGCCTGCTCGAGCCGGCCGATACTCGGCACGGTGATGACCATGACGCTGAGGATCAGGTAGCTGTCGAGGCTGCGCTGACCCAGCAGCGTGAACGGCGCGAGGACCCTGGCCCCAACCCGATGTGCGTCGATCGCGGTCAGGGCACGCCAGAGCGCGAAGTAGACCGCAACACCCACGGCGAGACGCACCGGGCCCAGCGCCTCCTTGTCGAGGAGACGGACCGCCGGCCCGTCATTCGGTAGCAGGACAGCTGCGGCGACGCCGGCGACGGCCACGACAGTGCCCCCCACGAGGGCCGTGCGAGACGTGACGAACCGCTGCACCGGCTCGAGGCGCCAATACCGACCAGCAATGACCCCCACCGCGAACAGGCCGAACCACGTCGCATACGACCAGCCGCCCACCTCGCCGCCACGCTGCGGGAGCTGCGACCACCCCGGGACAGCGACTCCGGCCGCGTAGACGAGTCCGGCCATAGCGACCGCCACGACCGGCCGACCTCGACGTAGCAGCCACAGCAGCGGCAGGGCGCCCAGCATGACGACGACGTAGAGCGAGAGGACCGAGGCGTAGGCCGGGTTGATCTGCAGGGTCAGTACGCGCCAGACGGCGGAGAGCCATCCGCCCTCGCCAGCACGGCTTGGCAGCTCACCCCAGCGGCTCGCATCCACGGTGCCAATCACGATGGCGACGACGCACAACAGCAGATGTCCCAGGTAGACCAGGCGCGCACGGCGCAGGAGCTTCCTGTACCCAGCACCCTCGCCAGCACGGGCCATCGTCGACCGCTGCACGATGCCGATGAGCAACCCCGAAAGCAAGACGAACCCCAGGGCGCCGTCGACATACGGGATTGGGTGCGCGACCGCGTCGAAGACCGAGCCCTTCGACAGGTGCGCCGCGATCATCGAGATGATGCAGAGCCCCCGGGTCGCGTCGATGGCAGCGTCCCTGCGCCCCGGGGTGGTCACGGTCGGCGTCTGCGTCGTGCTCATCGTCGCCACACGCTCAGGGTGCCAGTCAGTGCCGACCCGCGGTGCCCGCTTCGACCCCTTGCCCCCGCCCCACCCTCACCGGGTGCGGCGGGGGCCTTCCTCGTTCCCCGGGTCCGTCTTCGCGATCCAGTCCTCGAGAGGCATCGGCAACCCCGGGGTATCCGGAAACCGGTACCCCAGCGACGGTGGCACGTGGTCGGCCCGCAGCTGCGCGAGCAGGCGCTCAGCCTCGCGGCGGATGTCGTTGGTCACCCGGCCAGGATGGACTGGTGCGGCAGCGGCACAGGTGCCCTCGGTCTCGGGTGGGCGCCTGACGCAACGCGCAGTTGCCGAGGCGCACCGGCGGTAACCTCCCCGCATGCCGATTTCCCGGGACCTCGCTGACGCGCTCATCGAGGTCGTCCGCGACTTCCTCGTCGCCGAGGAGCGGTCCGTGCGGTGGCTGGCCATCGAGATCGGCGTCGCCCAGCAGACCCTCGACCGTCAGCTCAAGGGCCGTGGCGACATCACCATCGACGAGTGGGCTGCCATCGCCGACGCCATGGGAACCACCATCGCCGAGCTCACCGCGAAGGGCGCCACACGGTTGTGAGCTAGATCACCCTCACTAGGGGTACACCTGCGTGAGTAACACCCCGATGAGTAGTACATGCCCACCAAGACCGCCGCCAAGCCGGCCGCCCCCCGCCGCTCCTCCTCCACCCGCACCGACCGGTTCATCGCCTCGATGAAGCCCGGAGCTGCATGGATCCTCGCGTTCCACGTCGTCGTCGTGTGGAGGGATCACACGTGGCCCGTCGCCGGGACCGCGATCTCCGCGATCACCGCCATGGCTGCGAGCACCTTCTGATGGCCACCGCGACCGCACCCAAGACCAAGGCCCCCCGCATCACCGGCACCATCCTCGAGGCCCTCCTCGCCCAGCGCGGCGGCTACGTCGTCCAGGACACGACCACCGGCACCGGCGTCGTCTACGCGATTGAGCACCTCACCGACACCCAGCTCGACGACCCCGACCTCCTTGTCCTTCTGGACTACGCCGAGGCCGCAGAGCGCATCCACCGCGACGGCGGCACCACCGCAGCAGCCCGCTCCCTCACCGCGCTCTACGCCAACGCCACCGCACGGGGGCTCCTGTGAGCGTCATGCTGGTCTCGCCCCCCGAGCACGACACCCTCACCCGCGCCGAGGCCACCGCCCTCACCGCCGAAGCCCGCGCAGCCCTGTCCATGGCCCTCGGCTGGGCGGCCCGTGCCGTCGAGCTCGTCGAGAAGGCCTGGGCCATGCGCGCCGACCGCGCCATGGGGTACGAGACGTGGGAGGCGTACTGCTCCGCGGAGTTCGCCGGTCTCCGGGAGCTGCGCATCCCCATCCCCACCCGGACGGAGATCGTCGCCGCGCTCACCGAGGCAGGGATGTCTACGCGGAAGGTCGGGGCCGCGCTGTCCATCACCGAGTACACGGTGCGACGCGACCTCAAGCGGGCCGCGACGCCACACCTGTCCGTTTGCGGCGAGGACGTAAACACCGGGAAAGACCGCAAACCCACGACAAGGGCAGAGCAGGTCCTCGAGGCGCTGGCCGAGGCCGGGGACAAGGGGATGTCCTGGATCGAGCTGGGTCAATCCCTCAGGCTTCACCACGGGCAGTCCTCCGCCGCCCTCTCCCGGCTCCACAAGCAGGGGCGCATCGAGCGGACCGGGGTGTACCGGCAGGGGTCGGCGGTTTACGTGCGGTGAGGGCGTGTTCCTGCCCTGCCGGACGCAGGTCCCCGTACTGTCAGGCCATGGCCGATCAGGACCCCGGCGACCGCACAGCCAAGGCGCAGCACCGAGCCCAAGTCGGGGCCGTTGCGGTCATCGCCGCCGTGGGCATCGGCGCCCTCGTCCTACTCAACGGCGGTGACGACGAACCACGACGCATCAACCCCAGCGCCATCTGCCACGAGCTCGTCCGGCAGAAGCTCAGCAACCCCGCGACCGCCGACTTCCAGGCCAGCCGCACCACGACGACCAGCACCCGCATCACCGGCGTCGTCCAGGCCGAGAACGACTTTGGCGTCACCCAGGAGCTGGACTACACCTGCAGCATCGACGGCGACACCGTCACCGGGGCCAGCGTCAGCCAGTAACCGGCCGCATCTCCCCCGCACCCACCCACGCCGTGACCAACGCCGGCGCCACCCCGTCATGCGCCACGTACGCCACCTGCCCCCGCCAACCACCGTCCTGCCGCTGCCAGCCCACGAGGACACCGGGAAGGTCCGGGCCGCCATCAGGGTCCGCCACCCAGACGTGGGCGTTCGCCGGAGCCGGCGGGGTCACCACGCCTGCCGCTGCTGCGTTTGCTGGGGGCTCCGGCATTGGGGCCACCGCCGTCATCTCCTGGTAGTCCGTCCGGTCGTGGAGCTCGCGCTGCTTGCGGGCCACGTCCTCCGCTGAGCCTGGGCCTGCGAGGCGGCGGACGGAGATCATCGCGCGACCCCCTTGAGGCGCTCGTCGCGGAGGCGGAGGAGGCGGTTCACGACCACGGGGCTGTGGGCCAGGGCTCGCTCGTCCTCGATGAGGAGGTTCAGCAGCTGGTAGTAGGACGTCGCGGACAGGTCGAGGCGGTCGCGGATCGCCTGCTCCTTCACGCCGGCGTGCTGCCAGGGGGTGTCCTCGATGTCGAGGATGGCGAGGTCGCGGAGCGTGAGGGGCGGGGCGTCGGCCATGCGGTGAGCGTAGGGAAGGGGCCGGACACCCCCTCTGCCGTGTTGCCTAGGCATCACTTTCCCTCGTCGGCGACCCTCGGCGATCACCGGGCTGCTTGGAACGCAACCCGCTGACCTGCCATGATGGACAAAGCGCAGGTCAGCGAGTTGTCATCTACCGGGTTCAAGTCCCCCTCCGGACACAGAAGCAACATGCCTCTGACCTGCGGCAACACAGCCGAGATCAGGAGTGAGCGAATGTTAGGCAACAGAACGCGGCAACACCGAGCCTCATCGAGGCATCGTGGCTAGCATCCAGGAGCGCCCAACGGCGTCGGGGAAGATCGTCTACCGGGTTGCGTACCGGCTGGACGGCAAGCAGATCTCCCGCACCGTGACTACAGAGCGTGATGCCAAGCGCCTCGACAAGGACATCAAGCTGCGGGGCGCGAAGCTCGCCACGGATGCGCACGACGAGCGCATCCTGGACCAGGCCGACGACGACCCGGAGCTGACGGTCTCGGACTGGATGACCCGCCACATCGAGTCGCTCTCCGGCGTCCAGGAGGGCACCCGCTCCGACTACCGCGCCTACCAGCGTCGCGACGTCGACCCCACCATCGGGGAGCTCCCCCTCGAGGCGCTGACGCGCGAGCGGATCGGAGCCTGGGTCAACGACCTCGCGGGCCGCGGCCTGTCGGGGAAGTCCATCAAGAACCGTCACAGCCTGCTGTCCGCGGCTCTCACCTCTGCGGTGCGCGCGGGCCACATCCCCACCAACCACGCCAAGGGGACCCGACTCCCCCGCACGGACCACCATCGCGTCGAGATGGTCATCCTCGACGGGGACGAGCGTGACGATCTGATCGACTGCGTCGAGGAGCGCTACCAGCCACTGGTCGCCACCCTCATGCTCACGGGTATGCGCTGGGGCGAGGCCACCGCTCTGACGGTCGCCCACCTCGATCTCGAGCGGGGCAAGATCCGGGTGCGCCAATCCTGGAAGCACGCGGACGGGCGGACGCCGGAGCTCGGGCCGCCCAAGTCCCGCCGCGGCATCCGAGACATCTCCATCGACGACATGGCCGTAGCCATCCTGCGCCGGCAGGTGGCGGGCAAGCAGGCCTGGGACTGGGTCTTCTCCGCGCCAAGGGGTGGCCCTCTGCGCCACAACACTTTCTACGACGGCACTTGGGTGCCGGCCGTCTCTCTGTTCGCCGGGGACTACACGGATGTGGAGACGCGCCAGCGCGTCCGAGGACGCGGCAAGCGACCGCGCATCCACGACCTTCGCCACACCTATGCCAGCACGCTCATCGCCGACCGCTGGTCCCTGATGTATGTGCAGTACCAGCTGGGCCATGAGTCCATCCAGACCACGAGCGACACCTACGGGCACATGCAATCCACCGCCCACGAGGAGATGAAGGTGGGCCTGTCGATGGCCTTCCGTGGCTTGAAGATCGGCGTCAAGGCGCTGAGCGCCGCACCATCTCGTCCCGCTCTGGAGGCGTGAGGTCCTCGAGGCGGGCGGCCAGCGTGGGTTCATCCACCCACAGTTCTCCGGCCGCCTCCTCGAGGTCGCCGCCCGCCCAGGCGAGCGCATCGAGGACTAGATCGAACCGCGGCAGCAGCCACCGCGCTGCTGCCCTGCGGACTTCATCCTCTGCGGCCGACGGCTGACACCCGCGATGCCCACGAGCGACGTGTTCGAGTTCGTGCGCCAGGGTGCACCGCCGCTGCACCTGCGGCTGTGCAGGGTGCAGCCAGATGGTGCGCCCGTCGGACGCCCCGAGCTTGCCCGCCATGGGCACCCAGATCACGACGACGTGACGCAGGCCGGCCAACCGTCGCCAAGGATGGGGATCCGCCATCTGTCGAGACTAGGCCAAAGTAGGACTGGTGTTCGACTGCGAGCCTGATAGTTCGGGCAGACGTGGCATGGCGCCACGACGCGCGATCGGCTGCAACACTCAGTAGTTGCCAGGGCCCTCGGCGTCTTGGTCCTGCTGGTCGGCAACCCTCGTGTCGGGCGCGCCTTCGCGAGCGGCGACGTCCGCAGGGGGCAGGTAAGACGAGACCTCGAGCTCGGAGCGCCGTTCGCGCGCAGCGGCCAGCTCGTCCGCGATCTGGGACTCCTGGCCAGGGACCTTGAGGCGCCACGCGATGAGGCGCCGGCGGATCTCCTGCAGCAGCTGGTCCTCGGAGGCGTCGGAGAGACGAACGTCGCGGCCCTTGACCTGGATGCGCAGCTGCGCCTGCTCGTTCTGCATCCGGTCCTGCTCCGCGAGGGCGGCGGAGTGCGACTCGATGCGCCCCAGGGCATCCGAGACGTCGGACTCCATGCGCAACATCTCGACGGCGGCGTCCTCGCGACCCACGTCCTGCAGGTCGTCAGGGGTGAGGCCGACGGTCCGGGCCATCCGGGCCAGCGTGAGCGCAGGTGCAACGACGGGCGCCTTGCGGCCGTGTCCCATGGAGGCGTAGCCGGAGACGATCTGACGCCAACGACCTTCGCTGATGCCCGCTTCTTTCGCGGCGGTCCGTCCGGACTTCGGGGGACGCATGTGCTTCAGCGTGCTGCCGATCAGGGCGCCCTCGGGCGTCTCCATGGCGTCGTTCATCGTGCAAACCCCGGTCTCTCGTCGAGTGCGAACACGACAAATCTTCGCACGACACGCCGGTACTTGTCGCCAGAACGGCGGAATGCTGCGGCTTCGTCACTCTCTGCTGCGAAGGAGTAGCGACTACGCACTCCTTCGCGCTACAGTGGGTCACGCACGGAGAGGAGGAAGCATGGATGAGTCACTCGTCTGGCTCTCACTGAGAGTCATTCGCGAGAAGGACGGTCACTCTCTGACGTCGCTCGCGAAGGCGGCGGGAACGTCGGCCGGGTACGTCTCGGACCTCGAGAAGGGCCGGCGCGAACCGAACGCAGGCATCACACGCAAGCTCGCACTCGCACTGAACGTACCCGTATCGGTCATCGAGAAGCGGCGCCGCAACGACGCGGTCGCCTGAGACAGCAGCGGTCGCCCTCCGCCTCCACAGCAATCGGGCGACCACCCACTGAGAGAAGGAAAGCACATGCACCAGTCCCACGGCACCACCTTGCCCAATTCGGGTGAGCGACCCCGCCGCAAGAGCCGCCTCACCTGGCACGAGTCCGACATCGGCCTGGCCCTGATGCTCGCCGGCCTCGTCTACGGCATCTACCTCAACTTCCAGTTTGATCCCAGTCACGGCTCGCTCCCCGTGCTGCTCCTCGTCCTCGGCTTCGCACTGGTGCTGCCCGAGATCCGGCGCATCTCCGGGGGCCGCCGGGTGGCCCGCTCATGAGCGACGAGCGCGAGCCCTACTCGCTGGACTACGCCGCTACCTGGCTGAAGGTGAGCCCGAGCTGGCTGGCGAAGCAGGCGCGCGAGAACCGCGTTCCCCACGTCCTGCTGGGACGACACCGCCTGTTCATGCAGGCCGACCTCGACCGCATCGTCGCCATCAACCGGGCGGAGCTGTCCTCCGGGATGACGCCCGGCGCCGCGGCACGAGCCAGGAAGCGGGCCCAGCGATGAGCGACGTCGTCACCGCAACCATCGACCTCGACGTGCGCCAGGCGCGCGAGCTCACCGATCGGATCCGCACCACCCTCCAGCTCGGTCACCACCTCATTCAGGAGGCCTACGCCGGCCGCGCCTGGGACGCGCTGGGCTACGACAGCTGGGACGCCTACTGCGCCGGGGAGTTCAACGAGGCGCGTATGGTCCGCCTCCCTGTGGAGCAGCGCCGAGAGATCGTCGCCGAGATGACCGAGGCGGGCATGAGCACGCGGGCCATCGCCAGCGGGCTGGGGGTCTCGGTCGGCACGGTCCACTCCGACGCCAACGCAGGTGTTCAGAACCGAACACCTGCGACGACCACTACGGGCGTCGACGGCAAGACCTACTCCCGCCCGTCGCCCACTCCGGCGGCCCCCGCAACGTCCTCCCTCGACCAGTTCGAGTCGCCCCTTCCCGAGAGCCCCGAGGCGGGACCCGCCACTCCCGCCCCCGGCGCCCCCCTCGCGGAGCGCCGCAAGCCCCTCACGGACAAGGCGGCGAGGTCCGCGGAGCAGTTCATGCAGTCCGCCATGGATCTGCAGGGCCTCGTCGGTGACGACCGCTTCCGCGGCAACCGCGACTCGCTGACCTCGCTCACCTTGACCCGGCTCCTCGCCGGCCTTGAGGCCACGGCCAGCTACCTCACCAGCCTCGCGGTCGCCCCCGAGGTCACGGAGGACGAGCGCAGCCGCTGGTCCACCTCTCTCACCGCCACGAGCCGCGCCCTCGCCGCCCTCGCCGCCCCCATCGCCAAGGAGTCCTGACATGACCACCATGCTCACCGCTGTCGCCCCCGGCTCCAAGGCCCCCGGCCTCGTCCCCGTCGTCGAGACCATCACCCCGCGCCGGGCCGCCGAGCTGCTCACGCTCAACCGCAAGAACCGGACCTGCAAGCCCGCCGTCGTCCAGCGTTACGCCAAGGACATGACCGAGGGCCGCTGGGGCTTCAACGGCGCCCCCATCCTGATCAGCGACACCGGCATCCTCCTCGACGGGCAGCACCGGCTCCAGGCCATCGTCGACTCCGGCGTCACCCTCGCGCTGGTCATGATCTACGACCTGCCCGAGGCCACCCGCGACACCGTCGACACCGGCTCGGTCCGGCGCGCCGCGGACGTCCTCAAGTTCAGCGGCTACTCCGACGAGACGACGCTCGCCGCCATCGCGCGGATCATCATGTCCCGCCAGCAGGGCATGACCAGCATCTCCGGCTACCGGCCCAGCAACGTCGACGTCCGCGACTACGTGCTCGCCAACCCGGGCATCGTCAACTCCGTCCCCGTGGCTCGCTCGGCCAACCGTCAGGTGCCCGCTGCCCCGTCGGTGATCGGCGCCGCGCACCACCTCTGCGCCCAGGTGGACGAGGAGGCAGCCGAGGACTTCTACGTCCGGCGTCTCATCAACCTCGAAGGGATGCCCGCCGGCGACCCGGTGGCCGCGCTACGCCGCCGCCTCTCACAGATGCAGGACCGCACCTCGTATACCGCCAAGGGCGAGCAGCTCCGCTACATCCTCCTGGCCTGGAACATCGACCGCGACGGCCGCAGCATCACCAAGCTGCAGGGCCCTGTCGGCGGATGGAACCGCTCCAACTTCCCCGACCCGCGATGAGCACCCACGCCTCCCGCGGCTCGTCCCGCATGGCCCACCTCCCCCGCAACCACGTCCACGCGTACCTCCGGGCCCTCTCGCTCAGGTGGAACGCCGGCTACCGGGGTGTGTCGTGAGCGGCTCGGTGTGGACGGATCCCGTCGAGCTGTTCCCGTTGATCTTGTTCTGGGCCCTAGGCGCCACCTTCGCCCTGGCGGTCCTCTGCGCGGTCGGCTTCCTGGTCAAGGAGGCGGCAGGCGCCATCTGGCAGGCGTACCTCGCCGTGCGCCGTGAGCACCAGAAGGTTTCGTCGTGACCCGCCCCTCCCCCGCCCATGCCGCCCTGGCGCCTCCAGCGACCGGCGAAACCCACCGCTGCGGGCGCCACTGCGCCTGCCCCCGCACCCACGAGGAGAACTGATGAGCACCGACCTGTCGAAGGCCTACGTCCAGAACGTGACGATCGTGCGACCGAAGCCGGATCCGAAGGAGACGTGGACCGCGATTGCTGTGGGCCTGGCGTTCCTGCCCTTGAAGGCGTGGCTGCTGATGCTGGCTCTCGGCATCCTCGGCTTCCCCCTGGGCTACGGCCACGCCCTCGTCCTGATCCTCGCGGCGAAGTGGCTGATCCCGACGCGCGGCAGTGGCTACATGTTCTGGACGCGCAAGCCGGTGAAGTCATGATCGCTCTCCGCTCGCGAGCCGACGCGATGAGCATCGACTACGCCGACCCGCTGGGGTACCTGCAGCCGGGCGACCTGGACCCGACTGTCCACACCGGCACGTTCGCCTTCTGCGCCACCCCGGGCCCGGCCACGAGCCTGGTCTGCACCCGCGTCCCCGGTCACGTCGGCCGCCACATCGCGGGCAACGGGGCCGCCGTCGCTGAGGTGTGGGCGGCATGAGCGGGGAGCAGCAGTACGCGCCCGGCGACCCCGTTCTCGTCGCGGGCATCGTCCGAGGCCGCGTCGCTGAGGTGGACCTTGCAGTGCAGTTCAACGGCCTGGGGGGCAGCACTGTCCTGTTCGACGCCACTGACGTGCACCCAGCGCCCCCCACCCCGGACCCCCGCGACACCGCCATCACCGAAGTCCGCAGGCTGCATGGCCGTGACTTCGACGGGGAGTGCGAGGACTGCCGCGCCGAGGACGGAGGGTGGGTTGCTTGGCCGTGCGACACCGTGCAGCTCCTCGACGGGGTCGTCCCCGTCCCCGCGCCCTCCGCCCCGACCCTGACCGGGTGGACGGCCGAGCTGGTCGCTGGCGCCATCGACGACCTCGACGAACTCCTCTCCGACTACTGGTCCGCGGGCCACGAAATCCCGGATGGCACCCGCCGGCGCATCTTGGCCGAGCGCATCGTCGAGCGCCTGGCCCGGCGCGCGGAGGAGGCCGCTGCTGCCGCCCCCGCGACCACGGACGAGGAGCGCCTGGAGGCCATGTGCCAGGCCGCTTACGGTGCCGCCTGGTCCGAGATGGCCCCCGAGTCCAGGTCTGAGCGCCGCGCCGGGATGCACCGCGCGCTCCTTGCCGCGGGGAGCCCATCGTGACCGCCCTCCGCGACACCCCAACCCGGGCGCTCCTCGCTGAGGTCCACCACCGCTGGTCCGACATAGCACCGGAGCTCGTCGCCCCCCTGCGGGAGGTGCGGGTCCTCGCCAACATCACGGACCACGCCACCGAGGTCGCCTACCTCCGCTCCACGGGGGACGCGTACGACGCGGCCATCGCCAACCTCCTCGCCACCATCGCGGAGAACCACGACGACCTCGGCAAGTACGGCACGGACATCACCAAGGCAGCGCAGCGGGTGCGGGACCTCGCGGTGCGGAGGGCGGCGGCGTGAACCCCGTGATCCTCGTCGGCCTCATCGTCGCCGCCTGGCTGGCCATCACCGTGATCGCCGGCACCACGGTCGGCACCGCCATCCGCTTCCTCCGAGGCGACGAGTACTGGGACGACCGCGCCCGGGCCGAGCTCGTCGAGGAGGAGACGTGAGCAGCGACCAATGGTTCGTCTACCGCACCCGCCCGTACGGGTGGTTCGCCAGCGCCCCCATCAACCAGACCGCCTACCACAGCGCCGGCCCCTTTCCCACCTGGCGCGAGGCCTACGACTACGCGCACACCCACCCCAGCAACCGCAAGGAGACGCCGTGAGCACCCCCGACACCACCCAGCCCGAGACCCCCACCGAGGCCGAAGTCGCTAAGCGGCCAGTGTTCGCCCAGATCGAGCCGACGGCCTGGGCTGACTGCTGTGGCCGGGGACCTTCCTGCTCGAGCATCGCCGAGACCCCCACCGAGGAGCCCGACTTCCTCGCCGGCACCGCAGCGTGCTCGCTGAACCCGGACGACGAGGGGTGTGAGAGTTGCCAGTAAACGCCGGCCACCAGATCCCACCCCTGACTCCCGGTTCCCCCGACTGGCTGCGCGTGATGTCCGCCAGCAAGGTCGCCGCAGTCCTGGTGGTCCAGCGATGAGCCGCGTGGACGCTGCCGGTCGGATCGCCCTGTTCCGCCAGAAGTACCAGGAGGGAGCACCGAGCGACTGCTGGCTATGGACGGCTTCCGTCAACTCCGGTGGCTACGGGACGTTCTGGGCCGGGTCGAGAGCCGAGTGCGCGCACCGGTTCTCGTACGAGCTCCACGTCGGGCCGATCCCGCCGGGCCTTTCGCTGGACCACCTCTGCCGGGTGCGCCTCTGCGTCAACCCGGCACACCTCGAGCCCGTCACCCCGCAGGTGAACAACCTCCGCGGCACCGGCTTCGCGGCGACCCGGTCGAAGCAGACCCACTGCAAGCGGGGCCACGTGTTCGACGCGCAGAACACCTACATCAAGACCGACGGCTGCAGGAACTGCCTTACCTGCAAGAACACCAGGAAGGACCGCGTGGCATGAGCCTCAAGTTCAGCGAGAAGGCACACCGCTACACGCTCGACGGAAAGCCGGTCACAGGCGTGACCACCCTCCTCGGCAAGGGGCTCCCGAAGCCGGCGCTGCCGAACTGGGCGGCGAAGACCGTGGCCGAGTACGTCGCGGACAACGAGGCGACCGTCGAGACCCTGCGCGGCATGGGCCGGGACTCCATGGTCAACGCCCTCAAGGGCACCCCTTGGAAGAAGCGTGACGACGCCGCGGTGCGGGGCACGGAGATCCACGCCCTCGCCGAGGAGATCGTCCACGGCCGCGCCGTCGACGTCCCCGAGCACCTCCTGCCCTACGTCGAGGGCTACGTCGAGTTCCTCGAGACCTGGGGCGTCGAGCCGCTGCTGACGGAGGTGTCCGTCGCCAACCGCAAGTGGCACTACGCGGGCCGCCCCGACTTCATCGGCACCCTCGGCGGCACCTTCGAGGGCGCCACGACACTCCTTGACTGGAAGACCTCCAAGGGCGTCTACGGCGAGACCGCGCTGCAGACCTCGGCCTATGCCCGCGCGGAGTTCTGGGTCCCCGACGACGACCCGGACGACGAGCGCGAGCTGCCAACCGTCGAGCGCATCGGCGTCGTCCACATCACCCCGGAGGGCACGCAGGTCTACGACCTGGGCGATATCGACGCCGCCTTCCGCCTCTTCACCCACGTCCAGTACGTCGCCAAGCAGGCGGACACCCTGCGCGATCTCACGCGCACCCCCGCCACGGCGCCCACGCCCAAGGAGTCAGCAGCATGACCGACATTCAGCCCTACAGCCCCCCGCCGGCACCGGTGCCGACCGCGGCGAGCGGCATCATTGAGTGGGCCCAGTCCGCCGACGCGGCCTACAGCCTGGCGCAGCGCCTCGTCAGCACCTCGTTCTGTCCGCAAGCGTTCCGAGGGAAGCCCGAGGAAGCAGCCGCGGCAATCCTGTCGGGCGCCGAGGTGAACCTCTCCCCGATGGCGAGCCTGCGAGCGTTCGACGTCATCCAGGGCACGGCGGCCCCGAAGGCGCTGACCCAGCGCGCGGTGGCGCAGTCGTTCGGTCACGAGATCGTCCTGGTCGAGTCCACCCCCCTCAAGTGCATCGTCCGCGGCAAGCGCCGGGGCAGCTCGGAGTGGCAGCAGGTCGAGTGGACGATGGCCCGCGCCACGCAGCTCGGCGTGACGGGCAAGCCGAACTGGAAGTCGCAGCCGCAGGCGATGCTGCTGGCCCGTGCGACGGGTGAGATGGCCCGCCTCATCGCAGCTGACGCCCTCCTGGGTATCGGCTACAACGCAGAGGAGATCGAGGACTCCGAGCCCGCCCCCACCACCACGGTCACCCGCGACCCGTCCGCAACCCGCAAGGTGGCCCGCAAGAAGCCCGAGCCGGTCGCCGTCGAGGAGCCGGAGTTCGACGAGCCAGCCACCGAGGAGCGACCAGCCGAAGAGCCAGCGACCCGCCCCCAGGTCACCGCCCTCAACGCCGCCGTCACCGCACGCGGCATCGCCGAGCGGGACGCCAAGCTCGCGTTCCTCTCCGGGCAGGTCGGCCGCGAGCTGTCCTCAAGCTCAGACCTCACGAAGGACGAGGCCTCGAAGGTCCTCGACGCGCTCACCGCCGAGCCCGCGCCGGCCGACGAGCCCGACGTCATCGAGGGGTGGGAGCAGTGAGCACCCACCTCACCCTCAAGATCGAGGAGGACGCACCCTCCTACCGCGGCGGCGGATACGGCCCTTCCTCCTCCGTCAGCCAGAGCCCGCTGCACCTCATCGCCGAGCTCGCGGATGCCAAGCTCACCCGGGCGGCCACCGCCAAGATCCTCCGCTCCATCGCGGACGACCTCGACGCTCCTGCCGGCTACTCGTCGGAGGTGGCCCAGTGATCCCCCTCCGCCCCTACGGCGCCTCCACCCTGGTCACGGCCCGCGGTGAGTACCCCATCCCGCTGACCCCGGTCGGCAACCGCGGGGACTGCCTCGAGCAGCTCGAGCGGGCACGGCAGCGACGGGAGGTGCGGGCGTACCCGATCCTGAACCCGAACCCGACCCCGCCCGAGGCCATCCAGCGCCCCAGGTCCACCAACAGCAAGCGGTTCAACTCCACCTACGGGGCCCTCCTGCGCCGCGAGTACGAGGCCGGGGCCACCGTGAAGACCCTCGCCGCCCGGCACTTCGCCAGCAGCGACACGGTCACCCGGGCCATCAAGGACGCCGGCGGGACCATGCGGAAGTCCGCCCCGCCGAAGATTGCCGGGCCCACTCCGGAGCAGGTGCAAGTCATGGTCGCCGGGTACGCCGCCGGAGCCAGCCTCAAGGCCCTCGCCCGCAAGCACGGCTGGCACACCGTCACCATCAGCAACCACCTCCGGGCAGCTGGCGTCACCCTCCGCCCCGCCGCATCCACCGCCACCCCTGCGGAGATCGAGCAGCGGCGCCGGGTCGTCGCCGACTACGAGGCCGGGCACCGCACCAGCGACATCGCCCGCCGGTACGGCATCGACGCCCGCACCGTGGCCAGGAATGTCCACGCCGCGGGCAAGGCGATCCGCACCCAGGAGCAGATTACCGAGATCGCCCGGAAGGCACGGGCATGAGCGGCGCCGAGGGCGGCGGCATCTACGACACCATCACGCCCCCCACCCCCGCGCAGGTCGCCCTGGCCATGGCCCGGATCGTCCGCCACCACCCCGACCCCGACGTACAGCGGGAGATCGCCGCGGCGCTGGGGATCGGGGGCGGGAGGTGAGCACACCGGCCGTCCTGGACCTGTACTGCTGCGCCGGCGCCGCGGGTTTCGGGTACGCCCAGGCTGGCTTCGAGGTTCACGGAGTGGACATCGACCCACAGCCCAGGAATCGCAGCTGGTTCCACCAGGGTGACGCCCTCCTCGTCATGGCCCGGCTCCTCGCCGGCGAGGCCATCGAGTTCGCACACCCCGACGGGCGCACCCGCTCTATGCGCCTCGTCGACTTCGCCGCCATCCATGCCAGCCCCCCGTGTCAGGCGCACACCGCGCTCACCAAGGGCAACCGGGCCCGGGGCTGGATCGACACCCACGTCGACCTCATCCCCGCGACCCGCGCCCTGCTCGACCTCACCGGGCTGCCGTACGTCCTCGAGAACGTCCAGGGCTCGACCCTGCGGCGAGACATGACCCTCTGCGGGGAGATGTTTGGGCTCGCCGTGATCCGCCACCGCTACTTCGAGCTCGGCCGGTGGACCGCCACAGCTCCCGCGCACAAGCCGCACCGGGGCAGGGTCGCCGGCTACCGACACGGCGAGTGGTTCGAGGGCCCCTACTTCGCGGTCTACGGAGACGGCGGAGGCAAGGGAACGGTCGCCCAGTGGCAGGCCGCCATGGGCATCGACTGGACCGACAACCGCAAGGAGCTCGCCGAGGCAGTGCCCCCGTCGTACACGGAGCACATCGGGGCGCAGCTGTTCGAGCTCGTCACCGGTCAGGAGCAGGCCGCGTGAACACCTGCATCTACATCGTCGACCCCGGCTCCCGGTGGATCGACCCGTTCCCCCCGACCACCTGTGACGCCCCCTGCGAGGGCAACCTCTGCGAAGACCACGAGGAGAACCCGTGCTGACCACCGACGCCCCCTGGCTGACCAAGGCCGCCTGCCACGGCATGGACCAGTCCCTGTTCTTCCCAGACGACGACCTCCCATCCGTGGAGGTCCAGAAGCTCAACCGGGCCGCGAAGCTCATCTGCGCGGACTGCCCTGTCCGGGAGGCGTGCCTCGCGGACGCCCTCAGCCGGCAGGAGGTCGACGGCGTGTGGGGCGGGGCCACCCCGAAGGAGCGCCAGCAGATCCGCGGCGCCAAGACCCGTCAGTGGACCGAGGAGGAGCGGGCCGCGGAGGTCGCGAAGATGGTCCGGCGCTACGAGAACGGCGACACCGTCAACGACCTCGCCGCCGCCTACGGCATCCACAACGGGGTCGTCAGCGCCCAGCTTCGCGACGCCGGGGTGAAGTTGCGGGCCACGAGCCGCACCCACGGCATCGACGACGCCGAGCTCGCCCGCAGGTACATCGCCGGGGCCAGCCTCAAGGCCCTGGGGCGGGAGTACGGCCTGTACTACACGACCGTCCGCCGGCGCCTCCACAAGATGCAGGTGCCGCTGCGCGCCGGCGTCGAGTGAGCCCCGCGAACCCCAGCGAACCTCCCCCCGAGCCGTTGTGGCAGTTGGTCTGCCCGCAATGCGGCGTCATTCCTCACTTGTTTTCGGCGGAGGATTGCGGAATACAAGTGAATGAGGTGTGGGAGGAGTTCCACGGGGGTTCGCAGGAATGCCAGCGGAAAGCGAGCGGGGGCCTCCCCGGCGGTTATCCGCAGTATGATTAGACCGTTCTCCTGACACCGGTCGCCCCCTACGGGGCGGGGGCGCGGAGCGGTAACTCCGCGCCCCCCTCGGCCATCCCTCAACCCGACTAGAACGGGGATAGACGACCATGAACAGCATACCGATCGCGGAGCCGCGTGGACGACGCGCAGCCAGCCCGATCGACTCCCTCCGGGCCTCACTGCAGATGCTCGAGGTCCACAAGGAGATGGAGCAGCGCATGGAGCGCAGCTTCGTCCACATCGTCCAGGGAGCCCGCGCCGCAGGCCTGTCCTGGGAACAGATCGGCGCCGCCCTCGAGGAGCCGCTGACGACCGTGCGGACCCGGTACATGAAGGCGACGACGCCAGCCGTCGGGGCGGGCCGACCATGACGTGGTTCAAGGTGGACGACGACCTCAACAACCACGCGAAGGCCCGGAAGGCCGGCCTGCCGGCCATGGGCCTATGGGCTCTCGCGGGCTCCTGGGCAGCTAGCTACGTCAGCGAGGGGTTCGTCCCTGAGTGGTACGTGGACAGCTGGAAGAACGGCCGCAGGCACGCCGCCGAGCTCGTTTCGGTGGGTCTGTGGTCCATCGACGAGGAAAACGGGGACGCCGGCTGGCGTTTTCACGACTGGAATGACTACCAGCCGTCGAAGGATGAGGTCGAAAAGACCAAGGCGGCGGCGCGTGAGCGTCAGCGGCGTTCTCGTGAGCGTCGGATGGAGTCCTCGCAGGTCAGAGGGTCAGCATCCTCTGGCGTCACGGGTGAAGTCACAGGGGGTGTCACGCCGTCTGTCACGCGTGACAACACGCGTGACTTCGGCGTGAGTCACGCTCCCCCGACCCGACCCGACCCGACCCGCTTAAAAGAACCTGTCGTCCCGACAGGCGGAAAGCCACCTCAGCTCGAGCTCCTGGCCGGTGAGGGCGTCGATCCCTTCGACGAGTGGTGGGCCGCTTACCCCCGCAGCGAGAAGAAGGCAGACGCCAGGAAGGCCTACGCCAAGGTCATCAAGACCATGACGCCGGCGGACCTGCTCGAGGCCACCAAAGCTCACGCGTTCAACCCCGACGCCCGGTTCATCCCTCACCCCACGACATGGCTGAACGGCCGCCGCTGGGAGGACGAGTCGCCGCAGGCCGCTGGTGCTGGCGACGACTGGGTGGCGCAGGCCAAGGCGAACGGCGGCCTGTACATCGAGCCCGTCCCGAACGACCAGGACGAGCCTTGGAGCCCGCCGTGGTGATGTCGCCGTTCCACACCGGGGTCACCGGACAGGACGCGGAGATCCAGTTCCTCGGCTCCGCGATCATCAAGCCCTCGTGCATCGACGAGGAGACGCTCTCCCCCGACGACTTCGACCTCCCGGGTCACGGGGACCTCTGGTCGATGCTCACGAAGATGCGCGGCGACGGCGCGACCATCGACCCGCTCGTGGTCGCAGCGCGGGTCGGGTCTCTGGGCCTGCCGAGGATGAACCGCGAGTACGTGGCGACCCTCGTGGCCGCCGTGGTCACCACCTCGCTTACGCACGCTCACGCCGACGAGATCCGGGCGGCAGCAGCCCGCCGGCGTGTTGTGGGCATCGGGCAGTCCCTCCTCGCCGCGTCCAGTGAGCACCAGGACGCGGACGAGCTCATCGAGCAGGCCCAGGTGCTGCTCGACAAGGCAGCAAAGGCCCGCCGGCCGGTTTCCCTCGCCAGCCTCGACGACGGGGTGGAGGAAGGCATCCAGCGGATGTCCGACCCCGCGGTCCAGACCGACACCCCGTGGCTGGACCTCACCAAGATGATCGGAGGCTGGCGACCAGGGCGCGTGTACGTCATCGGCGCCAGGCCCGGCAGCGGCAAGACCATCGTCGGGGTTCAGGCGGCGCTGCAGATGGCGCACATCCACGGCAAGGAGGTCGCCATCTCCTCCCTGGAGATGGACAAGGCCGAGCTGGGCCTGCGGGCCATCTCGATGATGGGCCGGATCAACTTCCAGAACGTCCAGTCCGGGGCCCTCGAGCAGTACCAGTGGGACACCGTCGCCGAGGTCCAGGCCCGCATCGCCGAGGGCAAGCGCCTGTTCATCGACGACCGGGCCAGCGTCCGGGCAGCGGACGTCCGGGCTCACGCCAGGGAGGTCGCCCGCAGGGGCAACCTCGGGATGGTCGTTGTGGACTACCTGCAGCTCATGGAGGGGTCCAGCAACGGGGAAAACCGGCAGCAGGACGTGTCGTCGTTCTCCCGGGCCATGAAGGGCATGGCGAGGGATCTGCAGGTCCCGGTGCTGCTGCTCTCCCAGCTCAACCGCGGCCCGGACTCTCGCGGTGAGGGCGGGCCTCGCCTGTCCGACCTCCGCGAGTCGGGTGCCATCGAGCAGGACTGCGACGTGGCCCTGCTGCTGCACCGCGACGCGAAGGGCGCGCCGGACGACCTGTCCGTGAACGTCGCCAAGAACCGCCAGGGCCCCACCGGGGCATTCGTCCTGCGCTGGCAGGGCCAGTACATGCGGGTGATGAACGCATGACCAACCAGAACGGAGACCCGTCATGAGGCACCTCGAGTGGACCGCCCCTACCTGCAGCTGCACCAGGTGCGACGCGGCGGACGTACTGCACATGCACCGCCCGATCTCGGATGGGCGGGGAGCCGCGATCTGCGACTACTGCTCGGTCCGCGCCACCTCGGGCCGCATTGAGTACCCCTGCCCGGACGTGCTCAAGGCGTGGGTCGCGTGACCCCGCAGCGCGACTTCTGCTGGCAGCACACGGAGTGGACCGGCTGCTACCGCGAGCTGGGCCACCCCGGTCAGCACGTCGGGCCATATCGCGAACCCCGCCCCACCCCGCCTCTCCCCCACCCCGCCCCCCTCGGAAACGGAGCCCCAGCATGAGCGAGACCCGCGTGACACCGCCTGAGTTCGCCCCCGACGACCCCGTGCTTGTCGCGGGCGAGGTTCTTAACGGTTTGGATCGGGAGGGCGACTACCTCATCCGGATCAACATCGCGGACGATGACTGGCGCGAGCTGTACATCAGCGCCGCTGATGTCCGCCCAGTTCCCCCCACCCCAGACCCCCGAGACCAGGCCGCCGAGGCCCTCGCGGCCATACGTCTTGCGGTCAGTGGATGGCTGGACGGGCGCGACGGCATCGACACCATGACGGACATCCGCCGCGCTCTCGACGAGGCCGCCCCGTGACCCCCTACCCCTCCCCCGAGGAGGTGGACGCGGCGTGCACCGCGGCCAGGGTTCCGGGTCGGGGCCTGTCGCGCATGGACATGGTGGCCGCGCTGGAGGCGGCAGCGGAGGTGCGGGCACACCTCGACGACGACGAGACCGGATTGCGACAGGCCCGCGATTGGCACGCGGGGTTCTTCGCGGGCCGTCAGGCCGGCAACCCCCGCCAGATGGAGGTGCTCGCCTCGATGCTCCCGGCAGAGATGGTCGCCGACCTGACCGCGCATCAGAAGCGCAGCTCCTTCGGCGAGGACTACTGCCTCATCGACAACGAGGACTGGCCCTGCGCCCACGAGCGACGGAAGAGGCAGTCATGAGGCTCCGCATCACCATCGACCTGTCCCGTCACCGCGACCCGGCCCCGGAGCCTGAGGGCGAGCGGTACCGGGAGGTCGACATGGGGTCGATGGTCGAGCACGCGGAGGTGCCGTACCGGGAGCAGCGGTTCGGGTTCCAGCGACCGGAGGACGCGCGATGACCGCCGACGGCTTCGTCCCCGACGGCAACGTCCACACCTACCCGTGCAACGACGTGATCGAGCACGACATCAACCCCGACTGCATCTGCGGCCCGGACGTCACCCGGGTCACACGGGACGACGGGAGCGACGGGTGGTTCTACGTGCACCACGCGCTGGACGGGCGGGAGTTCCGGGAGCGCGGGGAGCAGCTGCCGAGGGGGATGGAGCTGTGACGCAGATTGCCCCGCAGGAGGGGCTGCAGGGGCCCCAGGAGCGATTGGGACCCCAGGGACGTGCTCCGCAGGGTCCGGTGGCGGAGGAGCCCCGCACGCTCACGGTCACCGTCACGGGCCCGGACAAGTGGCTGTCGTCCAACGGGCGGGAACACCACATGCCCCGGGCGAGAGCGACGAAGGAGTGGCAGCTCATCTCCCAGTTCCGCACCAGGCAGGCCATGCGGGACACCAGCACCGGGCAGATGGGAGCCGCGGAGCTGGACATCACCGTCCACTGGCCGGACAAGCGCCGGCGCGACGCTCACAACACCGCGCCGACATGGAAGGCCGCTATCGACGGGGCCGTGGCTGCGGGGCTGCTCGCGGATGACTCGGACCGGTACCTGCGGGCCGTGACCATCCGGGCCACCGTCACGGCAGGGACGAGGCCTCGGATGGATATGACGTGGACGGAGGTGGGGGCGTGACGACACCGGTGTTCGCTCTCCTAGATCAGCTGCGGATGCAGGTCGAGGAGATCGCGTCGTCCGTTGGAGCGGCTGCGCTTCCTCGTGGTCCCATCCGAGTCGACGACCGTGCCATCGACGGCCCCTTGCGAATCTGGCACGAGGAGAGGCGCACCCGAGTCCACACCGTGCCTACGGCGGATGGCGGTGGGGTGGTCTACCTGTCGGAGGGGCGCTTCGACTGGGACTGGGTGGCCCTGGGCCCGCAGGAAGCGCGCGCGCTGGGTACGGCGCTCCTGGCGGCGGCTGCCGAAGCTGCGGCATTCGAGGCCGAACCATGACCCCCGAGGCCCCTGACGACTGGCGCCTGTCCGCGGCGTGCACCCCGACCCCGCTGCTGATGTTCCCCACGTCGGAGCCGGAGACCCGGGTCGCTAAGGCCATCTGCCGGGGGTGCCCCGTGGTGCAGGCCTGCGGGGAGGACGCGCTGCGGATGGAGGCCATGCCCGGGGTCATGTCGTGGGGGGTGCGCGGGGGGATGGCGGCGAAGGCGAGGCGGCGGCTGTTGAACGAGATGCAGGAGCGGGCGGAGGGGGTGGGCTGATGTGGATCTTCACCAAGACCAAATGGCTGACGAGGAGGGGCGAGATGCACAAGAGGTTCGCTACGAAGAGGCGTGTGCGACGGGTGAGGAGAGGGCGATGACCCCCATCGAGGCCGCGGCCGCTTACGCGGCGAGCTCCGATCGGTCGACCCGGGCGGCTGGGGTGCTGGCGTTGGAGCGGCTCGTGTACGGGGACGGGGAGGAGGAGGGGACGTGAGCGAAGACAAGCCTGATCGCGTCGTGATCAGCTGCAACTACCGCGAGGGGACGAACGTTGCATCGCCCGGTGCCCGCGCCTATCTCGTCGGGGGCATCAACGGCGACGGCGGCGAGCGGCGCATCTTCCTCGTCCGGTCCCGCTCTGGGCGTTGGGTCCGCAAGTGGGAGCCGGTATCCAGGATGACCAACTTCCGGCGCAAGACGATCCCCGCGGAGCACCCGCTCTACGACCGACTCTCGGACGGGGCGTTCATGTCGGAGTGGACCGGCGAGCATCTGATCTTGTTCAACCGCCTTAACCAGGACGCCCCGTGACCGCCCGCGTGATCCTCGTGGCTGCCGTGGTCATGGCTGCGGGGTACGGGTGGTGCCTGCACGTGTGGGCACATGCGCACGATCATCGGGGGGTGCTGTGAACTTTTTGGTTAGAGGTTGGACGCTGACGGAAAATCTCTGGGAGGGCATCAAGGCAGCAGTTCGCCAGGCGTGTCCGCCATTCGACCGATGGGGGACACGGATGCAGCAGCGACAGATTGAGGCGGCCATGCGCCGACGCGCCCAGTTCGTAGCGGAGATCGCAGCGATCAACCCGGAGCTGGCGCGGCGCATTGGGGGTGACAGGTGAGTGATTCTCGCGAGATGACCGACGCCGAGACCGCCGTGGTGATGGAGAGAACTCGCTTGTGCCCTGGCGATGACACGACTCACCTCGACGGCTTGATGCGCGAGCTTGGCGTCGATCCTGACGGCCCTGAGATGCAGGAGGCTGAGCGCCGCTACGACGGCTCCACGAAGCGCCCCTGCGCTGCTGGCAACTGCACCGAGACCGTGGCCGCCAACGGCAGCGAGGTGCTGATGAGCGTCGGGCCGCTGGACTGCAACTGCAAGGCTCGACGCAACCACGACCGGATCGTCGTCCTGCGGGGCGAGGGTGGGTGGCGATGGCGGTGGGTGGCGAGTAACGGCCGCGTTCTCTGCCACAGCGAGGGGTACCAGAAGCGCGCGTGGTGCGTGCGGATGGCGGAGCGGGTTGCTGGGGGGCGCGTTCGGGTGACGATCGAGGAGGAGCGATGAGCAAGACACGAGTGACGGCGGAGCAGGTGCGTGCGGTCTTGGCGGAGGTCGCCGAACGGGCGGACGACATCGAGAGCAGCGGCGAGGTCGGCGGGCTGCATATCCACACCGACGCCGCCGTCCGAGACTGGCTGGCTGAGATGCGGCGCCCTGACGGCGTCGTGGACCTCCTGGCAGCCGTGAATGGCGACGAGGATTGTCAGGATCTGCAGCCGGTCAACCACGGTGACGGCGCTAAGGGGATCGACGCCGTGGAGGACGGGCAGCTCATCGAGGTGGTTCTGCGCGGCTACGCCAGCAACGTCGATCGGGACGGCAAGCAGGGGTCGCGGCTGACGGTGGGCGCCAAGGCGGACGGGATCAGCATGAGCAACGGGATCTACGCGCGGGATGCGCACGTGGTTTCGGTCAAGCCCGCCAGGGACTGACGGTTGTCCACACCCCTGTGGACGGCGCCTGTGGATTACACTGGGTGACACCGGTTGTCGGGTGTCGGGGGGCGCAAGTGTCGGGGTACGAAACGCGGCTCAGCCGCAGCAACGACTGCGACGACATGGACGTCGTGCAGATCGAGGAGACCATCCGGTCATCCTGCGAAGCCATCGCACGCTGGTGGGACCACCTCGTCGTCACCACCGTCAAGGCCAGGACCACCGGGACCATCGGGCGCACCGACGTCAGGCCCGCCCCGGTCAGCGACTACATCCTGGACCTGCAGCGCACCACCTGCGAGCAGCTCGCCGGCTGGGCCATGGTCATCGCCGAGGAGCGAGGACTGTGGCCCAGCCTCAGCGGTAGCGACGGGCCAGGGCTCGCAAAATTCGTGGGGAACCACTACGACTGGCTTGCGCGACACGAGGCTGGCAGGGACGCGGCTGGCGAGGTCGCGGCGAAGGCGGAGCTCATCCGCGCGGCCATGAATCCCGGTGGCCGCGAGGAGACAGCCCTCGTCGGGCACTGTCTTTGTGGGGAGGAGATGCGCGCCTTTCTTGGGCAGCACCTGGTCGCCTGCGCCTGCGGAAAGACCGAGGATGTACGCGAGGTGCAGAAGCGCGCGGGTAAGCAGGAGAAGGCTCTTGATCACGCCACAACGGCTGTCGAGATTGCGGCCACATCGATGCGACTCCTCGGGCGCAACATCACCGTGGGCATGATCCGCGAATGGGCGTACAACCCCGAGAACCCCGAGCGGAAGAAGCGGAACCCCAACCCGCTGCTGCCTGTCGGGACCACCATCGCAGCGAATGGGCGCACCGTCCCGAAGTACCGCATCGGTGACGTCGTGGCCCGCTACGAGGCCGAGAAGAAGAAGCAGGACGAGAGGGCCGGCAAGCGCGCGGCCTAATGTCAGACCTCCGTGCTACTCTTTGAGAAGATCCCAGTCTTGGGACGTGCAGCCCGGCAGACCTCACCGTCTCGCCGGGCTTTTGCGTTCCCGGGCGCGGGTCCACCATCACCACTACCACCACCGCGGAGACCACCATGGCGCACTGGGAGATCACGACCTCCACCCCCGAGAAGAGCAGGCGACGCACCTGCGTCGAGGCCGACTACTACAAGCACCTCGAGACCGGATGGACCGAGTTCCGAGAGGCCGACCACAAGGCGGTCGCGGCTTTCCGGGACATGTACCTGGTCGAAGTCATCAAGCGTGGCACCGTCCTCACCGACCACAGCCACTGACGCCTTCGGGCTCACGCACCTCCCCTCGCTGGTCGAAGCTCAAGCCCGCACCGCCCACAGCCCCCGAGGCCACGCGCGGGACGAGCTCCCAGCGAGGGGAAGGACCAACCCCCGCAACCCCGACGACGGGAGCCGGCAATGGTCACCACCACCACCAAGCTCGCCGAATACGCCCGCGACCGGGAGATCCGGCGCCTCGACCCCGCGCTGTGGATCGACTGCGTGGACACGCTGCTCGACCAGCTGCTGCGGGAACGGGACATCGCCAGGCACGCGCAGGTGGTCGCGAAGATCGCAGGTGCGTGATGGGGACGATCAACGTTGCCGCGTCTGCGGGTGAGGTTGCGGCGCACTTCACGCTCGAGGCCAACACCATCTCCACTGTCATCTTCGATGTGGACCTTGAGGTCGTCGAGATCATCAGCCGCGACGGGGCAGCCGACATCTGGTACACCCTCGACGGATCGACGCCCGTTCCTGAGGGTCCGCGCACCTACATCCTCCCCGCCGGCGCCATGGGCTCCGATGAGCGCGAGCCCTACACCAGCGGGCCCACCACCGTGAAGTTCCTCAGCCCCGGCAGGCCGCGGGTCTCCGTGCAGCGGGTCATCTGATGCCGCTCAGCGTGCGCGGGGTCGTGCCCGGTGTTGACGCGGCAGGCGCTGCCGCCGTCAAGGCCGCACAGGACCAGGCCGCCGCAGCCGCCGCTAGGGCAGCTGCGTCTGACGCCACCGCAGCTCAGGCCGTCACCGCCGCTACGGCAGCCGCTAATGCTGCTCAGGCCGCTGGCGCTGCTGCACGCGCCGCTCAGGACCGAGCAGACGCCGCCGACATCGCAGCCGCATCCGCCAAGCAGGACGCCGCTACAGCCCAGGCGAAGGCCACCAGTGCTGACGCCAAGGCCGACAACGCGCGGCAGATGGTGCTCACCCGCGACCCCCTCAGGGCAGCGCAGGACGAGAGCATCGCCACTCTGCAGGGGCTCACGAGCGCGTACGCAGCCAGCACCGCCGAGTCCCTGACCGATCGTGCCGCGATCAAAGCGGCAGCGGCGAGCACGGCTGCTGCGCTGGCCGCCCTGACTGCGACTGTGGCTGCCATCAAGAGCGCCACACCTACTGCGATCGGGGTCGCAGCCACGCCGGCCCTCGCACTGAACGCCACCACCGACATCGTCGTCACGCTCACCGAGACCATGCCCGACGCCAGCTACACCGCACGGGTCGTCACGCCGCTCAACACCGGGTTCACGCTGACGGTCAAGAGCAAGACGGCAAGCACGGTGACCGTCACGCTCAAGGCCGGTATCGCGCTCGGCGTCAGCCTCGTGGTCGTGCACGCGCACTACTGAGGGGGCGACGTGGTCTGGACCAAGAGTGGCCGAGGCTTCCCGCCCGTCATCCGCCGCGCCATCCTCGAGCGCGACCCGTACTGCACCATCGGTCGCCCCGGCTGCACCGGCACCAGTACCGAGGCTGACCACATCAGGGCCCGTCACCTCGGCGGTAGCGACGAACCGAGCAACGGGCGCGGCGCCTGTTCGTGGTGCCACCAGCGCGTCACCCAGGAGCAAGCCGCCAGCGCTCGTGCTCGTCAGCGCGACGCAGCGAAGCGGCCGGCGGTCAAGCACCCCGGTCTCAGGTGACTCAGCGTCACAGCCTGGGGGTCCACCCCTCCCCCGGGGCCCCGGAAATGAT